>Ga0209718_1001921_pt1 | contig 21761 bp, 29 predicted proteins | sample AD_JPNAS1_MetaG_FD_184420 | JGI IMG/M metagenome (GOLD analysis project Ga0209718, IMG submission 184420) | Active sludge microbial communities of municipal wastewater-treating anaerobic digesters from Japan - AD_JPNAS1_MetaG (SPAdes) (version 2) | ecosystem: Engineered > Bioreactor > Anaerobic... | reverse complement strand
CAATAAATGACTCAGGATACTGGAATGGTCGACCCGGCTTACCGGCGTTCATCTGGGCAAGCTCATCATCCCACTGGTCGACAAAGTCAAACGAGAGATAGGGCAGTTGATTTCATAGCAGGAGCAATCCATAGACATTATAGAGAACATGTGCCCATGGCAGATCACTATCACATCATTGAAGGAAATATAACGGTTGTCCTTGATTACTTCAAAGGTCGTCAAAAGTAGAAAATAGTGACCCCTTCCTTACTTTGTCCCACCCGCCTCAAGGCGGCCTCATCCTTTTCAGGAAGGATTTACTCACTACAGTCCATGGTATGTATGTATGACATATAAGCTTATCGAGGAGTTGCTTCTGTCCTTTCGGTGGGGTGTACTGGATGTACCAGCTATACTGCACCGCCGGTAGTGCCCCAGGCAACAACTGATAATAGAACCCCCCCAATGTAATTCTTTGATGTGAACGTCGGGCATTGCTCAACGTAACATGGTCAGGTTCTGTGAAAGACATTTTCAGTTATATTCCGGGGCACTACCGGTGCTTCGAGGACGATACCCTGAAAAAGATAGCGACGTCGTGGCCGGCAAGTCTTCTTCAGGCCCGCTCCCGGAACCAGGCCACCGCCTGCCGGAGCCCCTCCTCGACGGGGTACTGCGGGTTATACCCAAACGCCTCCCGCGCCCGGGTGATATCGGCGAGCGAGTCCCGGATGTCGCCCGCGCGCGGCGCCTCGTAGATGGGGTCGCACCGCGTGCCGGTGAGGTCCGAGAGCATCGACGCAAGCTGGTTGAGGCTGATCCGGCGGCCGCCGGCGACGTTGAAGACGCCCTGGGTATCGCTCTCCATCGCCCGGATATTCGCCTGGACCACATCGGCGACGAAGGTGAAGTCGCGGGTCTGCCCCCCGTCGCCATAGATGATTGAGCGGCGACTCCCCGCGGTTGAGCATGACGATCTTGTAACCCGACGATGCGGAGTCCCGCTGGAAGCCGTAGACGTGCTCGACTCCCGGCACGTCCGCAAAGAGCGCCGCCGCCGGGATACCGACGTAGCCCATCCCGATGACGCCGATTCGCTGGATCGGGCCGCGTTTCCTGATAAGCGTTGCCAGGTTCTCGGCCATTGTCTGTATCTTAGGTTTGTCTTCAAGGTTGATATTCTGTCTTCTGTCACCTCCTTTTGCGGTGCTGGCAGGGTTCAAAGAGACCTTCGCCGGGCGAAGTGCAGATCCGGAGAAACTATTTATGTCCGCCATACAGAGTGACATTGAATGAAACGATTTGTGGCCATCGCACGGGGGCGTGTCCAGCGGGTCGGCTATCGGGAGCATGTGTACAACGAGACGTTCGAACGGGATATCTCGGGGTACGTGATGAATCTCAAGAACGGGGAGGTCGAGATCGTTGCAGAGGGGAGTGAAGAGGACCTCCGGGAGTTCATCAACGAGATCAATATCATACAAAGACCTATTGCCGTCAAATCGTTCACCATCCGGTGGGAAGAAGCTACAGGGGAGTATGCCACCTTTGAGATCATCCGGGGAGACATCCAGGAGGAGACGTTCGAGCGGATGGATTACGCCGGGGATGTACTGCACAGCATGGATATAAAATTCGACCGAATGCTGGACAAACAGGACCAGATGTTGGGCAAACAGGACCAGATGTTGGACAAACAGGACCAGATGTTGGGCAAACAGGACCAGATGTTGGGCAAACAGGACCAGATGTTGGGCAAACAGGACCAGATGTTGAACAAACAGGACCAGACCCTCCAGATCGCGCGAGAGACGAAAGAAGAGATTGTCGGGCTTCGGAGTGATACCAGGAGGCACCTTGATGACGAGTTTGGAGATATCAGAAGGGAACTCGTCTCCATCAAGGAGGCGCTCGTCCGGGCAGGTATCCAGGTCTGAATAACTCTCCATCCCGTGTCAACTACTCCGGACCATGCGTGCGGTCGTCCCGGGGGTGAGGTCACGCCCGACTCCCCGATCCCCTCTCCTCACTCATCGAGAGAAGGCTTCTGGATGGCGAGGATCACTACATCGCACCGGGCGACCATCCTGAGCAGTTCCGGAAGTCCCTTCGCCCTTGAGCGGCGACTCCCCCGGTTGAATCTTTACCCCGACGAGGGGGAGTTTCGCTGGGAACCATAGACGTGCTCGATGCCCGGCACATCTATTGTATGCATCTCTGATCTGTATTCAGGGTTCATACTCTCTGATGATCGCGGCGATCCGCGCGGCAGCCTGCCCGTCGCCGAACCGGGCGGAGTGCCCCCGGCGCGCACCGCCGGCCGCATCAGCCTCAGCGACGATCCGGCTGGCATCCGTGCCGGCGAGGACGTTCCAGCCGTCCTCGACCGTCTCGACCCACTCGGTGTTCTCCCGGAGGGTCACGCAGGGCACCTCGAGGATGTAGGCCTCCTTCTGGACGCCGCCGGAGTCGGTCAGGACCGCCCGGGCGCCGGCAAGGAGGGCGAGCATATCGAAGTAGGGGAGCGGCTCGACGAGCCGGACGTTTGCCGCCGGCGCGATCCCGTACTCCGCAAACTCCAAGCAAGCATACCGGCGCAGGGTACGGTGTCCGGGTCCACTCCGGTGATCGCGACCGCTACTTCCCGGGGAACCAGGGCTCAGTGAAGATCGTCCCCGATAGCGGCGAGGCTGCCGAAGTATCGCTATCGGAAACATTCTGGACAACCTGAACTCAGGAGTTCAGTCATCGGGAGATGGATGCTGGATCCGGGAGTCATCCCCCGGACGAAAGGCAGGCCGCCGCAGGTTGACCTGGAATCCATCGGAAACCGGAGGTTCCGGCTGGCCCGGAGATGATCGGCATCACGCATTCAATGTGCATCATCATCCCTCTCCCTCACCCGGAGCGAGAATATAGTGGGTATCACGCCGTGATTGGCTTCTCCGTTCAATAGTTCGTGGGGTATTCGTTTGTCAATCCATATATACTGGATTAACAAAATACAACATGTTATCACAGTCCAGAATGGCGATAAATTACGTATACAGAGAGGGAAACAGCATATGAAGGATGTATTTGATGTATTTGACGAGGGCTTCGAAGAAATTACCCGGATGGTCGGACAGGGGAATTATAAAGGTCCTTTCGTTTACTCTTCAAATCTAACCCTGTTCTCAACATTGCTGGACTATGAGGATGGAATCCTGATAAGCGAAATACTGGAAGGGGTGTTCTCGCAGGTAGGTCCTTTTGCTGAAGAACTGGATGCAAAGGAGATCGGATTCATAAATGAGCAACTGGCCGCGCAAATGAAGATCATCACCGATTCATATCGTGCTGAGGACAAGAATATCCTTTACCAGGCCCTGCGAGATCTCCGTTCTATCGCCACAAAATTCCAGATTACATGCATGAGATCCAGGCCGATGAAGGTGCAGCGACAGGCAAGGTTGAACATCGGGGATAAGTATTATTAGGGGGGTTCACAATGGTGGTTCTTCAACCGGGAAAGAAGTGGGACGCTCAGGATCAGCGTGAACGGAGAGCACCTCCCTCTGATATCGAGAGTGGGCGGCCTTCGGGGGAAACCTGGGGAAAGAGGGAAATGTCGGTTCGATACCCTCTGAACGAGATCGTTGCTGAAAGAACACGGGAGTGGCTGAGTACCCCTGAGCCCATGCCATGGCATATCAACCGTTCTATTGAGAATGCCACTCTCCCGGTGAGTATGTTAAGCCGAGAGATTGATGAATTGCGCCAGATCGTTCAAGAACTTAAAGAATCTAACTCTGCATTACAATCAAGGGTATCGGCCCTGGAGAGGGGATTAACCAGAGAGGTGACTGCCAATAGCCTGTGGGAGATCAGTGACAATAATCTATTGGCCCTCGAAGATGTATCAGGTATCACCACCCCTCCGGGTAGAGAACAGGACCCTCTGGATGCCTTAAAGGGTCTATTGATAGAATATTCAGATGAAACCGTTGATTCCGTCGAACTGGTCAGATCTGTACGAGGGAAGTGATGGAAGCGAAGCGAGTGTACCTCGACAGCTCCATATGGATCTCTCATATTCTCCAGGAGAAACGGAATAACAGAGCACAAACGGTTCAGCAGCTGTTCCATCAGATCGAGGAGGACGAAGGAGTAATCCTCATCTCTCACCTTGTTTTGCTGGAGGTGCTTGAAGTCATCCGGAAGCGGATAACCGAAAACGAGCCATACACGGATCTGGGCGACGATAAAAAGAAGGAGATCACGGATAAGGTTCAGGAAAAGACGAATCTCTTCCTTAAAGTCCTCTCCCGGCTTATAAGAGAGCATAGAGTTGCACTGATCGATTCTCAAAAGCCTGTAGACCAGTGGTTCAAGGCGACGTATTCGATATTTGTTTCCTCCTCGGGTGACATTTCTGCCCATAACTATTATCCTGACGGCAGGAGAAGAGCACTGCCGAAGTATCAGTACAGGGGCGTCGGGCACTATGACATTCAGCACGCACTTACCGCACAAGAGTTCTCTGCCGGAGATCTGCACACGTTTGATCAAGGGTTTGTCGAGTTAGAAGGTCATCAAGAATTTGAGGGCATGAACTTCTTGATCCATAGGTAGCGAGGTCTCCTCCCGGCGGAAGCGGTACCTCCGGCCCAAACTATTCGCTCACTTAGGGAATAGTTGCACCCCCAACTTCTGTTCGAGGTTGCGTACCTTCTTTGGGACCTCGGTGATCTGGTCGAACCCCTCATAGGATACCCTCATCACCTTCGAGAAGGTCAGTAAGACATCCCTGGGTGAGTACTCCGCCGTCAGGCCGGCCTTCTTGATACGTGCCAGCAACTTGCAGTAGAGATACAGGCAGAGGAACCCGACGAAGAGATGACCACAAACTGCACTCCGATCCGAAAGATACAGGACATCTGCCCGGATCTCATTCTTCAGCGTATTGAAGTGCCTCTCCACCAGATCCCGGGTCTTGTAGAGTTCATAGATCTGCTGCGGCGTCTCGTCGAGGTTCGAGAGAAAAAGGATTCGGCCGGCGCGTTCCTCCTTCTCCCCGGCTAGCTCCTTCGTGATCGTGCCTTCACTGAGTCGTTCGAAGAGGGTCTTCCTCTCCTCGAGTCGCAGATCCTCATCCTCGAAGAGATAGAGGGTTTTAGCCCCGATCTCCCTCTTTCCACCTCGTATCAGGCGCTTGTGATATAGAAACCGGTCGCTCGGGTGGATCGGGGTTGCATAGTGGACACTGTCGCGACGGAGCTGGAGGAGGTACGAGCACTCACGGTTGCCGATCCCCTCGACCACCTTTCCCGAGATGAACCCCCGATCAAGGATCAGGATGGCATCCGCAAGGTGCAGACCATCCATGGAGGGGAGGAGCGTCTTGACATCCTTCACCGACCCGGGGAGGGGGCGGAGCATCACCGGCAGCCCGGTCTCTCGCCCGGAGAAGAGAGCGAGGTTCACCTGGGGCAGGGCGATTTCCATGGCATTGTGACCCCACTCGGCAAGGGAAAGGTTATCGGAGAAGGAGAAGACAAAGGAGAGATCGTAGATGAGATGGCGGTTGCCGGTGCGGAGGCGCTACAAGATCATATCCTGACCGATGCGGTCATCGCCGATGGCCCGGAGCGTGGTGGAGAGGGATTTGGGGGAACAGTCGGGCTGGATGTTCAAGGGGTTGTCCAGTTTCTCCCAGGAGGCCCTCACCCGTTTGAGGGGGAGATATCCGGTGATTCGGGTGAAGACGAGAGCAACAATCTCCTGCCAATGGTCGGGGAATGCTTCGGTGAGAACCGGGACGAGATCCTGAAACTCCAGAGCGAGGAGGTGAGCGTTACCGTATTCGTATACGGAAACGAGGCCGTTGCAGGGCAGTCATAGGACGTTCTTCCTGCGACGGGCGGGAAGAACCCCTGGCGAGGAGACCACGATCCGGGGTGAGCCGGCCAAGGTACCGTGAGACTTTCCGGGTCTTTTTTGTCTCCCGGTCATAGACACTTGTCGAGTGATACACATACGGTTTACCCTGGATGTACTTGATCTCAAGACACTTCTTCCCCATCTGTCGCTGTTGCCCAAGCCAATTTGCCACCCATTCTTCCATGTAGCAATATTAGGGGATACAAGTATATAGATCGTTGTTACGGTGGCCAGGAGGGGAATGGAGCACGAGGGGCTGATATTAATCCCTAATCGCGGAATAGTTTGGGATGCAGGTTCTGTTGTTGTGGATTTTGATTCCGCTCAAATAAGGCGACTATAATGCCAAGATTTTGTGGTTATACAGTTGACTAAGTTACTATCCCTCACTTGCCCAAAGGAAAAACTATGAAGGTGTCCGGCTGGTCCAACAGTTACTCGAGCAAGCATACCGCCGCAGGGTACGGTGTCCGAGTTCAATACGATGATCGTGACCGCTACTTCCAGAGAGACTGGAATTCGGTGGAGGTCGTCCTCGAGACCGGCGAGGCTGCCGAAGTATCGCTGCCGGAAACGTTCTGGACAACCTGCCCTGAACTCAAAAGTTCAGCCATCGGGAGATGGATGCTGGATCGAGGAGTCATCCCCTGGGCAAAAGGCAGGCCGCCACAGTTTGACCTGGAGCCTGCCGGAGACCGGGGGTTCCGGCTGGCCCGGAGATGAAAGGGGGCATTCTCCCCTAGAAGAGGACGAGCTGGAGCGCTACTGATAGGCAACCGCTCTGCCGAGAACGTTTCGGCGTTCAAACGCTCGGGAGCGTGCTCTCATGCAACACTAACCCGCTAAAACAAGTGCCCGATGATGCCGCCTACAATTGCCCCGATTATGGTGAAAAGCAGGTACTTCCAGGTCTCAGCCCTTCGTATCCCACTCTCTTTTCTCTCCCTCTGTTCCGCTTCCCCCCGGAGCTTACTCTCAGCTTCGATCAAGGCCGGAGCCATCTTGTTGATCTGTGCGCAGTAGTCCCTCATCTTCAGAACTTTTGCGTGGTACCGCTCAACCGTCTCCATATCCGGCTTTCCGATATCTTTGGATGCCTTATAGAGGGGGATATCTTCCAGGCAGCTCTCGATCTCGGGTAAGATCTCCCTATAGTATTCCGGGAAAAGATTGACTATCGTCTGTTGAGAGATCCCTTCCAATCTCCGGTGCATGTAGTCTTTCTGATAGATCCGTATGTAGTCGAGATAATCAAATGATGCTCGATACACGTGGCGGAACACGGCATCCAGGTTTTCCTTGATATATTCGCTGTCCCCGTCGCGAAGCCCGAAAAGGACGGAGTACATACGCATGAGATGATCAAAGGCATCTCGTATCTCATTTATAGGGGGTAAGAAAGATTCTGAGTTGAGTTCTTCGGCATAAAGCGCCAGATCTTTGAGAATTCCATAGCATTCCGTTGTCTTTCTCAAGACCTCCAGATCCCGTGCTGAGAGGGTATCGGGAAGACCGGTTACCATCGCCGATATCTCCGACTCTTGCCGTAAAAAAGCCTCATCATCTGCCATGAGTATCTATTGCAAGGGATTTTTGGGGAATTGCTTCTTTATTATCTCTCGCTTATCTTCTTCAAACTCTTCTCTTGTCTTAATACGCCCTAGTGCTAATCTTACGCTCCCCATTCTGTATCTCGCTGCCTGCTTCTTGATTGTGTCCTTGTTTACTCTGATGGGAGGCAACTCCTGATCCCAGATCTCTTCGCTCACACCCCGCATTGCCGACCACTACTCTTCATTTCATTTTCGATTTTACTCGCAACGATAGCTCTTAACTGTCTGCGACTTCGGTATTAATGTATTTCTGCGTCGCGCATTGAATAAACCGAAATATGACTTTGGGTTATATAATTATTGTGATACGTATTTTGCACTCGTCTGTTGCTCTGATACCAGATATCTCATCACTATGGTTGGATTTATGTGTTGCCAGGGCGATTTTTCCGTGCATCCGGCTATATCGAATATCGTTTCACTGCTCCTGGCGGCGCGGCCAGTTAACTACAACTGGATATCGGTCGCGGCTTCGCTCGGCATGATTGCCCGGGATCTTGAATGTGATAGAAATATGATTGTCACATTCCTGCCACATTCCGAAGAGGCCGGCCGGTTCATCGACGAAACAGTCCCGAAAGCAGCATGGGTTGCCCCGGGAAAGATGCAGCGGGAGGAGCACCGGGAGTACCCACTGGATGCCCTGCGGGAAGCGGTGATCAACGCTGTCTGCCATCGTGACTATGCCGCCTCAGGCAACGTCCAGATCCGGTTCTTCGATAACAGGTTACAGATCTGGAATCCGGGCAAACTGCCGGACGGCATCACGGTCGATCTCCTGAGAGTCGAGCATGCTTCGCATCCACGAAACAAAACCATCGCGAGACTCCTGTTCCTTGCCGGATATATCGAACAGTGGGGTTCAGGCACGCTCAGCATGATCGCCGCGTGCAAACGAGACGGCCTCCCGGAACCGCAATTCCAGGAAACCGGCAGCGATTTCATCGTTACCTTTACTGGCTCGGTGCTTAATGCACTTCTAGAGCGCCCGGAACTGCTGAATGAGCGACAGCGCGGAGTTATAGAGCACCTCAAGATACATCCCTCCATATCGACAGAGGAGTACGGAAACATCTACGGATGCACCGCCCGGACTGCCCGACGCGATCTCTTTGCTCTTGCCGAAATGGGTATCATTGCCGTGAAACGGGAGGGGCGATTGCGGCGATATGTGCTCAATCCATCATTCCGGTCATTGCGGACAATTGCGGACAATCCCGGACAGAACCCGGACTGAGGGAGAATGATAAAACCCATACCCAACGAGCAAAACTGCCGAACATCAGAGGATCAGGCACAGATCCCGGTAGCAGTATCCGGACAATTGCGGACAGCAGGCATGTGGCGGCCGCATCCTCCGCTATCACCAATGTAAAGCAGCTTTCGCGTCCCGTTCACCCAGAGAGGACCGGGGTGTCGCTGTAGACCGAGGAGGATGAGGCGGCGACGACGGCGGGCACGCCGCAGTCCTTCGCCGCCACGAGCACCTTGACGGTGCCGGTCACGTTTGCCTCGTTCGAGGCGAGCGGGTCCTTCACCGACCGGGGCACGGAGGGGATCGCCGCCGAAGATACCGTCCGCGCCGGGGAAGACCTCCATCAGGAGATCGAGGTCGGTGATGCTCCCCTCGAAGAACGTCACCCGGGGGTGGTCGATCTTCACCCGGCCTGGCGCGGTCGCGAGGTTGTCGATGATGACGACGTCGTGGTGTTGAGTTAAGGTATCTGCAAGGTTCGAGCCAGGCCGGCCCCGCCGGTGACGATGGAGCGCATGAGGAATCTATGGCGGTGCCCCTGATTAGTGCTTTCTGAACGGGGCCGGAGTGTCCGGCCGGTTCGAAAGTCCGAGGAGAGATGCTACTGGGTTCGCAAAGTGGGAGATCCTCCATACCATCGCCGCCCGGCAAAGTGGCGATGCATCTCCCCCTGAACACCTATGGCCGGCAAACTCCGGAGTCTCAGGTCTCCTCTCTCCCAAGCTCCCTGATCACCGGCTCCGCTTCCCGAAACATCTCGTCAACGAAGCTGACCGCCTCTTTTGCTTCGTCAAGGGTGATGTGAGGTTTGAGTTCAGTGATCCGCCGTGCCCTGGCCTCGCACCCCCGGCCGGGTGCCTCTTTTGTCACGTAGAGGGCCGTGGAGATCTTTTCGAGGTCTTTCACCCCGCGCGTCCCGAATCTTTCGGCAACAAAGGATATCGCAGGCCGGTACCTCGCGAGCGTCCGGGGCACCCTTGCCTTTAACCTGGCGCTCACGCTCGTTGTTTTGAGGGCATTCCCGTATGGCTCGGGCTTGATCTCCCATTCCAGGAGGGCGTCGGCCCGCATCGATGCCAGTTCGTCTGAGAGGTCGAAGGAGAATGGGCCGTGCTTGTACAGCACATAGGGAAACCCCAGGGGTATCCCCATCATCGCTTCAAGGAAGTAGGTGGCCTTCTGGATATGCGTCTCCCCGCACCAGCTCCCGTAACTCGTGAGTTCATCGATGAGCTCAAACAGCAGTCCGTCTCTCTGTATCTGCTTCATATCGTATCCTCAAGTTCTGATCCCGACTCGATAATATCTTCGCGATTTTCGTTCAACCATACTCTTCCGGCATCGAGCAACTCTGGACGGATGTACACCGTATCCACCGCAACTTCGGGAATATGCCGGAGTACATCTGATTTCAGGAGGGAGGATACGATCCTCTCATCCGGTTCAAGAACGGGGAACGCTGCCTGACTCGCAGATACCTTCGGCCTATCGCGGCGTACATTCTCTTTTCCGAACATGGCACATGCGGCCGCATAGATTGCCAGCCCCACCTCCCTGCACTTCATGATATCGTCCGGGTTTCTCGTATATAACACCCGGTAATGGTTTCGCATCACGATCCTCTCTGCAGCATCATGACCCGGGAGACTCGGATCCCTGCTGGCTCTCCATATGCCGGCCATCACCTCGTTATCAGTGAAGTTGAGCTGCCCTGCGACATCGCCAGGGAACTGGCCCCCCTCGAGCCACGCCTGAAGATATTCCTTCAGGTGGATATCATAGATCCGCCGCACGGGGTGAAGGTATAACTGACTGAACATGAAGTATCGTGCCAGCAGGAGTGCCTCTGCCGATTGAAGCCCCCCGGACTCTACACCGAGGGCAGGTTCCTTTGATCCGCCTTCATAAGTCTTAGGAAGGATCCGAAGGGTCTCTATCAAGCGATAGTGATCGAACCTGCCGTATGCGACCCCGGTATGGTGTGAGTCCCGCAGGAGATAGTCCATTCGGTCGGCACCGAACGCATTTCCTGTGATGATCTCCGAGAGTATTGCTTCGGTATTGGAAAAAGTCTTCTTTTTGGGGTGATCCCGACCCAGTGCGAGTTTTGCCACATCCTCGGCCTGGATCTTCAACATTGCCCAGAGCTTCTCCATCTCGTCGCTCTCGATGAGCTGGAGGGTCATCGCCTCGTGGTTACAATCCCCGGGAAAGAGGTCTTCTGAAGCATGGGAGAAAGGAGCATGACCGATGTCATGGACAAGAGCAGCCATTCTCAGGACACGCCGATAGTACATCCCATCGTAATTACTACGGTCGATCCCCAAGATGTCGATCCCGCCGTTCTCCAGCACGGCGTTATAGATCCGTGTTGCCAGTTCCATGACACCGAGCGAGTGCTCAAACCGCCTGTGAGTTGCACCCGGATATACCAGGCTGGTCAACGCAAGTTGGTGGATATGGCGGAGACGCTGGACCGGCGCAGAGTTCAGGACCTCTCTCTCGCTAGAATTTATGTGGATGAACGCGTAGATCGGATCCCTGATCTCGTGGTTGTTTTTCTTTGCCGTTCCTCTCACCTTCTTCTCAGGCAATCCCTGTCTCCTCAAAAACAAAATCCGTTTATTAACTTTCCTCAAGGTATGTGTGGAGAATCGATTGGGATATATCTTTTGATACGCGTTTGGTATGCTGGATCGCCCATACGGCGAGATATGGCAGACTTCTTCTCGGAAGAGAGATCCCGGGATATCGGGCGGTCGTATCCAGAATTTTGAAGATCACCCCGCCGACGACCCCGCCGGCCCGCGAGCGCTGATGGTGGAAACCCGTTTCTCCTCCCCGGCCTTCTCCGCCAGGGAGCCGCTCCAGTGCCCGGATCCTGGCCTCAAAATCCTCATCGCACCGTTCCATCTGCTACAGCGAGTCGCACCTCACGGTGCTCCCGCTCCGGTTCTAACGAACCGTCGCGCCTTACAGATTCACTTCATATCCCGGTTCGTCGCGTAAGACCGGGCTCCGGGGTGGTCTTTGCACCGGTCATCCTGGTAACCCTACTGGAGGACAGTAGGACGGTGAAACCCAAAAGCCTGGCCGTAAGAGTTATATGCAGAAAAAACGGGCGCAACGTTGCGCATCCTACCGCGATGGGCTGGAGGAGAAGTGTCGGGTCAGAAAGCCACTGCGCCCCCCGGCCTCTTCCTTCATCCGGTGAGCTCAACCTCGCCTGCCGCAAGAGGCCGGCAGCAGAGCCTGCCGCTGTGGACATCCCTCATTACGACATCGATCTTCCGGGAGACCTCTGCGGTGTAATACGCTTCGCCGCAACGGTCGCAGATGAGTGCGGGGACATCCCTGATGACAATGATCTCGTCCCCGATCCGTGCGATGAATTCGGCCGTTCCCTCGTGCAGTGTCCCTTTACAGAACGTGCATCGCTCTGGAATCATTTGTTTTTCCTCCTTGTTCGGGTGTCGATCCAATGTTCGTCGTCCGGCATATAGGCGGTGATGACCCGAAGGTGGTCATCACAGATCCCAAGTACTACATGATATGCGTGGTCACGTATATAACCGAGCATGAGCAGGGAGGGACAGGGCTCGTCATCGGGATACGATTCGATGATCTCGCCGACCTTGATGGCTGAGAAGAGATCATCGGTGGAGATGTTGCGCTCAAACATTCTGACCCGGGCATGATGCGAGATGATGACTGAATCCCGGCTTACCAACCCGATGATATCCTCCCTGTTGTGACCCACGCTCTTCCCTTGTGGATCAACTCTATCTCATGCACACAAAAACCTTCTTGACCGCCAGTCCACGGGGAGCCTGCCCTCTCGGCTCACACAGTATAGGCATTCTTCCGGCGTGGTTCTTTCAGTCTTCCCGATAAAGTCAGGCTGATACCTTCTCCCGGGTATACCCTATAATCGTCTGTCATATTCCCGGGACCATGCAGACACGGAAGATGCTCCGCATCTCCCTGCCAGGCACGACCCAGAGCGTTGTGCCGCAAAGGAGAACCAACCATGGCAGACTTCGTGCAGAAGACCGCCAACAAGACAGCGGTCCGGGACCTCGCCGTCCCGATCGCCGACATATCGGCATTTGACACCCTCGTCGAGAGCGTCATCGACGACAACCCCTTCGGGTGCGTCGGGTATACCGGCTCTGACGGCGTCGCCGTTCCGGCGGTCGTCCGGAACCGCGAGCACTACACCGCGAAGGTGGACTTCATCGACGGTGAGGGGAAGCGCATCGGGACCGTCTCCCTGCAATCCCCCTCGATTGCTGCGTACGAGGCGAACGCGAGCGAGACCATGAACAACATCGCCCTCGCGGCCGCGATGGGCGGCGAAGCCGTCCGGAACAGCCCCGCGGAGACCTACTACGCGCAGCTCAGGTGCCACGACCCGTCCGGTGATGACTACTGCGTCACCTTCACCAAAAAGACCGTCCGGCTCTCGTCCAGAGAGGACGAAACCATCAGGGACAAGGTCGAGACCTGGGCCGACACCGTTGGAACGCTTGAGTGAAGGGGGACGCTTCCTCCCTTTCACTTTCGCGCCGCACAAGCCCCTCCCTTATCAGTCTTCCCCGCTCCAATCTCTCGTATGATGCGTCCAACTCTTCTCAGGAGCGACCAGACCCTCTTTCGCCACCCCGAGACGTTCGAGCACATCTTCGTCCCCGAACACCACCGCGACGCCCGGAACTTGCCGGACTCTTCGGGGGAGTGTGGTCCGTCCGGCACTGAAAAAACCACGGCGAACCGGCGTACCCGGGGATATCTATACTAGATGGGAAGGCCCATATCCCGATCAGGATGGACACAATCACCCGCGAGGCCGGCGGGGAGTGCGCGAGGATCATCGCCATTCTCCGGGGGAAGAAGGCGTACCTGGAGGAGACCTACCATGTCGGGTCCATCGGCATCTTCGGCTCGTGCCGGCGCGGCGAGGAGCACGAGGGAAGTGACGTGGACATCCTGGTCGAGTTCTCCGAGGTGCCGGGGATCTTCGGGTTTCTCAGGCTTGAGCGGTATCTCTCCGAACTTCTCGATAGACCGGTGGATCTGGTCGAAAAAAGTGCGCTCAAACCCCGTATCGGCCGCCGTGTCTCAAAAGAGGTCATCTACATATGACGGCTCCACGAAGCACCCTCGATTATCTGGACGACATCCTTGACGCCGTTGACAAGATCGCAGTCTTCACCTGGGGTATGTCGTATGAGGAGTTCTTCGCGGACGACAAGACCGTCTATGCGGTCACGCGAGCACTGGAAGTGATCGGTGAGGCGACCAAATGCATTCCCCGACGCGTCAGGGAGCGTTGTCCCTCTCTTCCCTGGAGCGAGATGGCCGGTATGCGCGACAAATTGATCCATGCCTATTTCGGGATCAACAGGGCCATCATCTGGAGAACGATTCAGGGCGATATCCCTCCTCTCAGGTCTGCGGTTCAAAGCCTCCACGACGACCTGATATCGGAGGAAACCAGGGATGCGTCCCCATTCAGCCCGCGGGATCCTTGATCGGCCCACCTCCCGGAAGCGTCCCATGTTTCGTCTCGCCTGACCAGATATGATGAAACACTGCACGTTAGTTTGGTTGATAAGTTGAGAGAAAAATAGAGTGTTATCCCCGCAACGCGTGCCGGTTCTTATCGCCCCGCCCGATCCCCCGATAGGCGAAACCCTCGACGATCCACGCATCCGGGTCCACGACGTTCCGCCCATCCACGACCGCCGGGTGGGGAGACCCGCATAACCCCTTCACTCGCTCAGGCACCAGCCCCCGGTACTCCTTGTGGTCGGCAAAGACCACGACCGCATCCGCGCCGGCAAGCACCGCATCGAGCTCCCGCGAGAGCCCCGGCGGCGCGTCCGGCGACGTTGCCGGGTCCACCCAGGGGTCGTGCACGGCGACCTCTGCGCCGGCAGCGAGTGCGGCATCCCGGAACGGCTCCGCCGGTGTGTTCCGGGCGTCGTCGGAGCCGTTGATGAGCTCCCGAGCCTGAGAGCGCAATCCTGGAACCCGCGAGACTCTTCCCCACCTCGCCGAGCGCCGACTCCGTCAGATGCAGCATATGCTCGGGCATGAAGTCGTTGATGCCGCGGGCGAGGGTGTAGAGGGACTCCCGGCCGGCCGGAAAGTCCAGATCCTTACCGAACACCTGCACCCCCCGCTCCAGGTGGTAGGTGTCCTTCGTCAGGCAGTGGCCGCCGACCCCGGCCAGAGGAGCCCGTTGGAATAGCTGATCCGGGCCTCGGGGGCATATACGGACAGCAGCCTCACATACCGGGTGGAGGGGGAAAAAGGCTGTGTAAGAGAGCCTACCTGCGCGAGTAGTCCTTATGAGCCCCTTCGATCGTCATGATCTTTACGATCTTGACGACGTTCTCCTCGTGCTCGATGATATAAAAGACCGTGAACGACCTGCCGATGTGGAGGCGATAGACCGCAGGAAGATGGGGATACACAAGTTTCTCCTTGTTCCCTCCGGGAAACGGGTCCTCCGCGAGCCCCTGGATCTTCTCGACGACGATGCGCCGGGCTTTCTGGGGGAGCTTTTTCAGGAACTCCCGTGCTCGTTTCTCGATCAGAATGGCGAACACGCTCCACTCTCCCCGGTGCCTCAGTCGCCCTGCAGGATCTCGTCCGGGTCAAAGGCTACGAACTCGCCGGTCTCCTCGAGCTCGACGATCATCTTCCAGTCGCGGTAGTCCCGCTCGCGCCGGATCATTCTGGCGATCAGTTCATCGTAACTCTCCCCCGCCTCCTTGAGGTCGTGGAGGTCCTTCCAGGTGGGCTCTTTCACGGGGATGCGCTTGATCTGGCTGCCGGGATCGTTCGTGGCAGAAGACATACACCTCTGTAGGTTGGCATGCTATTTATCGATGTGCATATTTGCCAGATTGTGCATATATGCCACAATGGGCTACGGGGACTTCCGATGGGCAGAGCGAGATCGACGTCCTGATCATCGGCGACGAGGCCTGGGTCGATCACGGCCGGGCGCCGGCACCGGAAGCAAAGGCCGATCGAGAGGTGCAGTTGACGGTCGCCCCCTACTACCGGTGGGAGCAGATGAAAGAGGAGGGCGACCCGTTTGCTGCGAGCGTCCTCGAAAACCACATGCTCGTTACCGGGGTCCGCCTATGAGGTGGCGGGAGTGCGTCGACCGGGGGCTCATGCCCCGAGCCGGAACGGATACACTCACCACTCCGCCTGCCCGGCCAGGAGTTACCTGTGCATCGCCTCAGGACGGCGCCGTCGGGCCCGGTGCATCCGGAGATACTCTGACCGGGAAAGAGCGAAGTCTTCGGCATTCTCAAAGAACGCGTCGATCAGATCGGCCTCTCTCGCCTCCAGACTTCGGTCGGGGCTTCCCTGACCCGGAGGGCATGTCTCCGGACAAAGCCCAGCCGCTCCTGCCGGTTCTTCTTGCGAGTGAACTACCCCGCCCACGACCCCGCCGGCCCGCGAGCACCAAGCGTCGAAACCCTCCGCTCTCGCACTTTGAGGTGTTCGAACTCCCGCCCTTCGATCCGTCGTCCACCCCGGGCCAGGCAGCGTTCCTCGCCACGCATGCGGATACCGAGAACGTCGATCTGAACGTTTCAATATCACTTGCCGGGGCTCTCGCCGTCGAGCCCGTTATGGCCGGTTCCTCCGTCACTCCGGGAGAGATGGAATCGCAAACCTGTAAAGAACGTGCTCACGGGATCGTGCCCCTGAAAGATGGAGCATCTGACAGATCGCTCCGGCGAACAGATACTTTGATGAAATACTACAATGTACTATATGTTGTTCTCATGGAGGTGTAATTCAATGACAGAATGTCATACAATCAATACCCGACACCGAAGTGTCCGGATGCGAAGGTCCGCCGGCATGGGATTGACCGTCATGGAAAGGCGGTCCTTAGAAGCCTCCATCAAGAAGAATCAGAAGGCGCTGGATCTCCTTGGTCGGCACTAAAAGAAGTCGTCCAATCTCCTTGTATTTTTGCAGACCCATTCTTCGACCTCTTTTTGGATATATGTGGCGTTGCCCTTGCTATCCAGACTCGCGAGAGTTACCATGAACCGATCTGCTTCATCGCCCTCGACATCAAAGGCAAACCCGTTTGCGCGTAATATGAGAACATCAGTAACGGTATAGGCGGTTCTTTTATTGCCCTGCCAGAAGGCATGCCCGTTAGTGACCTTTTCAAGGAACCACGCGGCCTTTTCGTAGATATTCTCACGGTAAACCCAGAAGTCGTTCCAGAAATCCACCCCGGCTTCAATCTCGCCCGGCGCCTTTATGCCTTCTCAGCCCTGATCTTCTGCTCTGTTGTGCAGTGCGATAAGGGCGTCATGGATTGCGATTATTTTCTCCGGGGTGATGTCGTTTATCAGCCACCCGCAGCAGGGGCACCACCACCCGATGGGAACCTCAACTACATTCCCCTCCTCGTTCATGTCGTGTATGAACGCCCGTGCCATCTCGATATCTTCGCAGCCGGGGCCGGGGCACTTTGGGGACGGGCTCATAACAGTGTTCTGTTTGAATCAATGAAAAATGTGATGTATAATGTTCTCTTTTTGTCCTGGTTCCTTCGTCGCGAATTGGGGGAGGTGTTCTACGATATTATCCCTGTCGAAATCCGACAGGAATTGAGTCCGGGCAACGGGAATGATGCTGGAAAGAGCCCGGGCCCTGGTTGCTGAATAGCGACCCGGCAGCAAGGGTTGATGGAGATCGAATCTGCCTGGGGTGGAAAAAGGGTGTCCTCAGATCGGTAGAATAAGGGGAAACGGGGGTGTTATTCCCTTAACACGTGCCGGTTCTTATCGCCCCGCCCGATCCCCCGGTAGGCGAAGCCCCCGGCGATCCACGCATCCGGGTCCACGACGCTCTGCCCATCCACGACCGCCGGGTGGGGAGACCCGCACAACCGCCGCACCCCCGCGGCGAGAAGCCCCCGGTACCCCTTGTGGCCGGCAAAGACCGCCACCGCGCCCGCGCCGGCAAGTACTCCTTCCAAATCCCGCGCGAGCCCCGGCGCTCGCCGTCGCATCTCTCTTCTGCGTTTGCACTCCCGCGGAGGCGGTATTGACTCCGATGCCGCGGGCAGGCCGGAGCTCATCGTCGCGGTGAAGATCGAACGAAGAGCAGCATGGGAACGATCGCGCGAACATGCAGCGAGAGCGATCCCCTCTCTCACCTTCCCGCCAGGTACTCCCGCGAAAGCCGGGCGATATCCTCGAGATCAGCGACCAGATACCCGTCCTCTCTCAGATCTTCTTTGCCTTCTATGCTCTTTGCTACCAGGGCGAAGCGTTCGTTCCTGCTCTCGTTTTGCCATCGCACCTCACCGGCCTTCTCCCGGAGTGCCGCAAGGATGCCGCGGGCCTGGCGGTGGTTCACGGCAGACCACTTGCATTCGCAGAAGAGGACATCCCCGGAGACCTCATTTAAGCCTACGAGATCGATCTCCGCCTCTTTCTGCCACCACCGCCCCAGTCGCGAATACGAGGAACCGAACAGGATGCCCCGGCAAATGAGATCGTGAGAGAGTTGTTCGAACATCTGCCCGCAATAGGGCGCGATCCTCTCCCTGATAGAGGCGAGCACCTCTCTACTCTGCCCCATCTCGGTCTCTGCCCTCCGGGGGTACACAAAACGGAACCAGAACGTGAGATAGGGATCGGTCAGCCGGTAGTGCCTTCTCCGGTAGCCGGCATGGGCGGTCACCGGCACTTCATCGTCGATCAGGTGCATACGCGAAAGGACGGCAAGGTATTTGGAGACCAGGCCTTTATCAAGCCCTGTCTCCTGACAGAGGGGTGCCAGGGCGGTATACCCCGCTGCGAGAGCGCGGAGGATGGCCATGTAGTTCCCTGCTTCGCGGAACTCGTATTGCATCAGGATCTCGGCTTCAGAGTAAAGGTATGCACCTTTGCGGAGGATCTGCTCCTCCACGTTCTCCCAGAATGTTCGGTCGGGGCGAAACAGGCGGAGATAGGCGGGAATTCCGCCGATCACGCACCATGTCATAATGAGATCTTCCTCATCGTAGGGGAGGAACCGACGGAGGTAGGGGTAGGAGAGAGGCTCGAGCTGCCACTGCCCCGTCCTTCTGCCGTAGAGCGGGCTTGTGTATCCCAGCACCTCGGTCTCCATCGTACTGACCGACGAACCTGATAGGATCAGCATCACCGGTTCCTGCGAGAGCACCGTATCCCACACCCTCTGGAAGAGGGAGGGCGTAGCCCGGTCGCGAGCGATGAGGTAGGGGAACTCGTCGATGATGATCACCACCTTCTTTTCCGGAGGAGGGGAGAAGTTCCGGTGCCTGACCAGTGCCTTAATGACGGTCTCCCAGTCGGGATATCTACTCCGCTCGAAATCCGGATCGTTCAGGAATTCCCCCGCATAGTGGGAGAAGTCCTGGATGTTCCTTGCCGTCCCTTCTTCTGAGGCCAGGAAGTAAAAGCCCGGGACCGCCTGCAGGAATCGGGCAAGAAGCGTCGTCTTTCCCACGCGCCGCCTCCCGTAGAGGATCAGGCATTCCGGGACCGGGGAGCGATAGCGGTCGGTGAGAAACTGGAGCTCGCTCTCCCGGTCTACAAAGGGTTGTTGATTCATAAGTATACTACTTTATAGTCAACAATACACTTAAGGCGATCGGTACGTGCCGGGCATCCCCTTACCGGGATAGATGGTCGTAGCCGGGCGGGGTGCGGGCGCAATCCCCTGTTTTCGCGGCGACGCCCGGGAATCACCCCCGGGCGGAGGCCAAGCCGCCGCGGTTTGACCTGGAGCCTGCCGGAAACCGGAGATTCCGGCTGGTCCCGAGATGATCGACATCACGCATGTATTGCGCATCTACGCACATCACCATCCCTGTCCGCGAGCAGTGCAGGTGCTCCATGTAGAGATCGACGTCTTCCGTATCCGCCTTGCCCTTCCCGAAGGAAATGCATGCAGGCTCTTCTGCCACACCCTTGTGTGGTGCAGGCGTGGGTCAAAAGAAAGGTTTGCCGGGCGAAGTGCGTATCCGGAGAAACCGTTTATGCTCTCTTCAACTTGCGTTCTGGTATAGAATTTACCTTTCCTTATTTCGTCTATTTCCTGTAGCGCTTTACTCTCCTTTTCCGGCCTTTTCTGCTTAAATTTACGCTCTATTGTTTTGTTAATTGATTCTTTTCCATGCCGGTGTGCAAGAATCGTTTTATCCGAGATCTCGATCGTCTGCATGTACGTGGTGTCTGGCATCCAGGGGGATATACGTTGTGCAGTTGGTGCAAAATTCCTGCTTCCCGGGCAATTTTCGTCCATTCGAGTAGGGACGAGCCGGGAAACGCCCATGTAGGCTGCATATTCCGGCCGATCTCTCCCTGAGATGGTTTGCAGCGCTGATACCCGGGATCGAACCTGATATGTATTTCCAGGTGGTACACAGTGGTATGTCCGAGACGACGTCGATTAAGATCTCGGAAGAGGTGGAAAGATCGACTCAATCGCCTCAAGATACATCCTCGTGAGACCTATAGCGATCTCCTCTCGCGGTTGACCTCTCAGGCGCAAACGGAACGATTTCCATGGCATACCCCACTCATCTACATCAGGATTCGAGGGGTCATCCGGGAGCTCAAGGCACCCTATCGCGATCTCCATCGAGAGGGATGTACATCTTCTAGAGTGCCACCTGTTGGTCGCCGCCTCCGATCTCTCCCCGGGCCTGAAAGATATTATCGATGAGTTTGAGGAGAACTGGAACGACTTTGCCCTGCAGGATGAGAGTACTCTATCCGGCGGTGCTCTCAACCTGAGGAGGAAACTTCTCTCACTTGTAGTCAACTACCCCCTCCTCTCGTCGGGGGCATGATACCATGAATGGTATCACGCTCTTTACAGGCTTGCGATTCCACCTTTCCCCCGATGTCGGGGAAGCGGACGCGAGTAGGCCGGTTGACGGCGGCCCTGGCAGCACGATCCCGTGCTTACCGCATAATACTGTTTTGCGCCAATATGTAGCCGTGATCAGCAGGAGAAGTTCCTGTTTCGTGCCTTTGCTGGCGCAAACCAGATTGCTATGGATCCTCATCCGGCATAAAGGATACGTATGCGGGGTGAAAGTGTATTGGGTTCCGCAGAGGGCCGATTCCTCCCCCTCCTCTCGTCGGGGGGCTCCTCGGCCCACGATCCTGAAGGAGACCTGATCGCGTCCCGGAGATCCGGGTCGCCATATGCCGGCTCATGAAAGGTAGGTTTGATGCCGGGATATCAAAGCATATCCAGCCGTTGTTCCGAGATTATTTTCGCGCACGTCGCCGGGCAGCATGTCGGTCCAGGATGGCCCGATCGTCACCCGCTCATCGACTGCAGGCATAACGGCTTCCTCCTGCCTATAGGGGAACACAGGGGTTAACCTGACGCCAGTGGAAAGATATTTGAGATGGTGCGATCATTATATCATATTCAGAGGCGAAGCGAGGATGGCAAAACCAATCGACCTTGGGCTTACCCTTGAGGGAGAAGACGCCCGGTGTTTCCACGAGTATATGGAGAGGCCCACCTATACCGACGCCGCCCGGGAACTGATCCGATCCGCAGCACGCGAAGCGCAAAACCGGCGCCTGTGAACATAACATGCCCCTCCCGGAGATCCGTTTTTTGCCGCTTTCCCGGGATCTGGATGTATCAACTTTCAGTTGTGGCCACGACGATCTAGATGAATTCCTGATCGAGGACTCGATGGATTATCAGCGGGAGCGCCTATCCGTCACCCGCCTTGCATATATCGACTCTGAGATTGTAGGGTTTTTCACCCTTGTAACCGATTGCATCGACGTAAAACAGGTAGATCCAGAGAACGGAAGGCGCGGATATCCTTATCGGAAATATCCCGCAATCAAAGTTGCCCGGTTGGCAACATCGAAAAAACATCAGGGAAACGGTATTGGTTCTCGGATGCTTCATGAAATCCTGACGCT
>Ga0209718_1001904_pt1 | contig 21957 bp, 16 predicted proteins | sample AD_JPNAS1_MetaG_FD_184420 | JGI IMG/M metagenome (GOLD analysis project Ga0209718, IMG submission 184420) | Active sludge microbial communities of municipal wastewater-treating anaerobic digesters from Japan - AD_JPNAS1_MetaG (SPAdes) (version 2) | ecosystem: Engineered > Bioreactor > Anaerobic... | reverse complement strand
ACCGCACTCCGGCGGTATGCTTCGCGTAAAAGCGTCTCGGTGGTGGGCCAGTCGATGCAGGCATCGGTCACGGAGAGCCCGGGACGCAGAACCGATAGATCCTTCGGCATGGGTTGTGCGCCCCATTCGAGGTGGCTCTCAAGCATGAAGCCGCGGATCGACCGATTGCCTTGTTCGATCTGAGTGAGAATGTCGTTCAGCACCTCACATTGCAATTCCGGTTTTTTATGGGAATTGCTGTGGCTGCAATCGACGATGATGTTGATGGGCAAACGGGCGGCGCGCAACGCCTGCTCGCAGCGGGCAATACTGGCGGTGTCGTAGTTCGGTTGTTTGCCGCCGCGCAGCACGATCTGCGGGTAGGCGTTGCCGGTGGTACTGAAGACGGCGGGCAGACCGTCTTCGGTTACGCCGAGGAAGTGGTGCGGTCCCATCGCGGCGCGCATGCCGTTGATGGCCGCGTCGAATGAGCCGTCAGTGGCGTTTTTAAAGCCCACCGGCGAGGAGATACCGCTGGCGATTTCGCGGTGTGTCTGGGCTTCTGCGGTGCGGGCACCGATTACGGACCACGAGATGAGGTCACCGATGTACTGCGGCATGAGGGTGTCGAGCACCTCAGTTGCGGCCGGTAGGCCGATCTCTGCGACACGTACCAGAAAGCGGCGCGCCATGCGGATGCCTTCCTCGATTTGGAAGGTGTCATTCATGTAGGGGTCGTTGATCAGGCCTTTCCAGCCGAGCACTGAGCGCGGTTTCTCGAAGTAGACGCGCATGACCACACAGATACGGTCACTGACCTCGTCACTCAGCCGCTTCAAACGCTGGGCATACTCTTCGGCGGCGTCGATGTTGTGGATCGAGCAAGGGCCGACCACCGCAAGCAAGCGGCGGTCGTCGCCGTCCATGATGTGTTTGATCGTTTCGCGCCCGTGTATCACAGCGGCGAAGGTGGCGTTGGTCTGCGGCACGGCGGCCCGCATCTCGCGCGGTGTCGCGAGCAGTTCGACCGATTTGATATTGATGTTTTCTAAGAGAGGATGGCTCATGGGGGTTGGCAGTTATGATTTAGGATTTAGGAGTTAGGCGGTACGTCACCGACCCCGTTCCGGGCGGCACCATTGCCGCCGGGAATGGGTTCTGTGCGCATTCTATCAAAAATTCGGTTTCAGCGGAGAAGGATCGCGATATTTTTAACGCGTCCGTTTCCTGATTGCGGATTTTGTGCATTGTGATAAGATTCCGGACCGTTTTACGGAGTAACCGAAGGGGTGTCATATGAAGCAGTATAAGGTCGGTTTGGTGGGTATCGGTGCGGTGGGCACGGAGATGATCAAGGTTTTGCGCCAGCGTAAATTTCCCGCCGGCGAGATTCGCGTTTTAGCTACGCGTGAGCGCGATGAAGAGATCGCCGGCGAGACCTTCCATGTGCTGGAGACTACCCCCGAGGCGTTTGACGGATTGGACATTGCGCTTTTCGCCGGTACCGAGGGCTCCAAGGGCGCATCCAGGCAGTTCGGCTGGGAGGCGGTCAAGCGCGGCGCGGTGGTGATCGACAACGGCGATGACTACCGTATGGACGAGCGCGTACCGTTGGTGATTCCGGAGATCAATGCCGAAGCGCTCGATCGTCATCAGGGCTTCATCGCGAACCCGAACTGCAGCACGATCATCACGCTGATGGGGATCGCGCCGTTGCACAAGCAGGTGCCCTTGCGCCACATGACCGCCGTGACCTTCCAGTCGGTGAGTGGCACCGGACGTGCGGCGGTCGATGAGTTGGAGCAGCAGGCGCGCGCATACGCGACCGGTGCCGAGATGGCCGTCAACACCTATCCCCACCAGATTGCCTTCAATGTTCTGCCGCAGATTGGCGGCCTCAAGAAGGAAATGCCGGGCTTTACCTCGGAGGAGGCCAAGCTGACTTTCGAGGCGCGCAAGATTCTGGGGTGCCCTGAACTGCGTATCGCGAGCACCTGTGTGCGCGTGCCGGTCTTCTATGCCCACTCCATCGCCATTCACGCGGAGTTCAGTGCGCCGATCTCGGCAGAGCAGGTGCGCGAAATCCTCTCGCGTGCCGAGGGTATCAAGGTCATCGACGATATGCCGACCGCCCAATATCCGATGCCGCTCTTTATCGGCGGCGGCGATGATGTGGGCGTGGGCCGCATCCGGGTCGACCCGAGTGTCGAGAACGGTCTGGCGCTCTGGTGCTGCGGCGACAACATCCGCAAGGGCGCTGCGCAAAATGCCGTGCAGATCGCGGAGGCGATGATCCGCCGCGGCCTGATTTAGGGCGCGGACGGTAGGACGGCCACGCTTTTCCTCCGCGCACGGCGCGGAGACACTTAATCCCCACACTTAGTCTCTACGCTTAGTCGTATACGTCTTAGCTGATTGCGCCAGTGACTAAGTGTTTTGGACGAAGTGTAAGCGACGAAGTGTAGGCGACTAAGTGTGCTGCTCTGCGCAAGCCATTCACCCGGCTCGCGGAGCGCCAACTCAGAACGTCGAACGTTGAACGCTCAACGCTCAATTTTCAATAGGCGGGGAGGGCAGGATGGTCACACCGGGCAGGCGCTCGGCGGCGGAGACCCAGCCATTGGTCCATTCAGTGCCGGGATCGAAGCGTGCGGGATCGGGACGGATGTCGTCCGGCGTGCCGCGGATCTTGTCGGCGCCGCAGGAGAGCAGTACGGGCAGTCCGTTCGACACCGGCGCGTACACGAACGGGGTGCCCCACGGGTCGCGTCGGAGCTGGTTGATGTAGGGGCCGTTCCAGCCTGATACTTGCGGATCACGCACGAGCGCGGCGAGTCCCTGTTCGACGCTGGGGAAGGTCCCGACATGGAAGCGATAGCGACCCAGCGCCTCGGCCAGTACATCCACGTGCCGCATGGCGCGAAAGTGCGGCGGTTCGGCTTCTTTACGCTGCGACGCGCGGTCGGAGGCGCGGAAAATCGCGCCACCCAGTATGGCCAACACCGCGATTACGGCAAAGTAAACCTTGGGAGTGCGCCACAGGCCGGGCGCAACGTGCCCTTGTAGCGACGCCTTTTGTCGTTCGCTATCGCGTCGGATGCGTTCGACCGCGCGTCGGCGCGTCTGGCGCTTGCTGAGTTCCTTCATCGCCGGCACGATCATGATCTTACCGCAGGCCGGGCAGGCCGGCGGCGGGGCTTCCTCAAAGAGGTGTTTGCAGTATGGACAACGGTAGCGCACGGAGGACGAAGGTGATAGGTAAGAGGTGATAGGTAAGAAGTAATAGGTGAGAGGCAGTGGGCAGTAGGCAGTGGGCAGTAGGCGGGAGCAGAAACTCCTAAATCCTAAATCTTCCTTCCGCCTAGGGGTCCAGATTGGTGAGGGCGAGCGTGTCCAGGTCGATACGGCGGTAGTAGCAATTGCGCGGTTCACCTTTTTGATTTTTTGTGTGGCAGATGCCGCCACGACGCGGGCGCACGATGTAGAGCAGTGAGTTTTGCTCGCAGTTGACGCGTGCCTCCAGCAGGTCGAAGGTCTCGCCGGAGGTCTTGCCTTTTTCCCATAGGACGTTGCGCGAGGTGCTCCAGAGAATCAGCGTGCGCTCTGCGAACGCCTTCCTCATAGCCAACTCGTTAGTGTAAGCGACCAGAATCACCTCGCGGGTGTCGGCGTTTTGCACGGCCACCGGAATTGCGTCCTTGCAGGTCTCGGCGATCTTGGCGATCTTGGCGAAATCCAGCGTCAGGGTGTTACCTTCTTCAAGTTCTTTGCTCATGGCGTTTCCTATGATGTGCATTAGTAGGTTAGTTGGCTGCCGCCGATGTATTCGCGCAGGATGGAGTCGCCGGGGACAATGTCCGGCGCGAGGGGTGAGAAGTTGTGCAGGAAGCCAGAGAGGCGGCGCGCCTCAATGTAGGCCTCGTCCCACGGCTTGATCTGGTTGAGCAGCGGTGCGGCCAGCGGCTTCAGCACGGCCAACTCATAGTCGAGGGCGGAGTTAAATACGGCATCGGCGAGGTGCTGATAGGGATAGATCCAGCGCTTTTCGCCACGCGCGATAGAGGGCCACATGCGCAGGGTCTCGATCGCGGAGCGGTTGCGGAAGTGGTGGTCGCGCACCATGCGCCGGATGATGCGGGTGTCGGTGGTGGAGATGCGCGTGCTGCTGTCGACGCCGAGTTGCGTGAGGGTGTTGATGTAGATCAGGAATTTCTGCTCCTGCGGCACATCGGCGGTCAACTGCGGGTTGAGGCTGTGGATACCCTCCATCACGATGATGCTGTTTTCGGGCAGGCGCGTGGCGGTGGGCTGGTCGTAGCCCTCTTTTGTTCTGAAGTCGAAGGCGCGCAGATAGACCTCTTCGCCGGCCATCAGGCGCAACAGGTCGCTGTTGAGGCGCGGCAGATCCATGGATTCGATGTGCTCGTAATCGAGGTTGCCGGCCGCGTCGCGCGGATTGCGCGCGTCCCCCACGAAGTAGTTGTCGGTGGAGATCAGGGTGGGGTGGTAGCCGTTGACGCGCAGGTGGGTGATGAGTCGCTTCGAGAAGGTGGTCTTGCCAGCCGAGGAGGGGCCGGCGACCAGCACCAGACGCACGGGCGGCGTGCGTTGCACAATGGCGTCGGCGATGCGGGCGAGCTTCTTGTCGTGCAGGGCTTCGATCGTATGTACAAAGTCGTCGACGCGTTTTTCGACCACCGCCTGATTGAGTTCACCGACAGTAGTGATGCCGACGATCTTGCCCCATTCGATGTGTTCGTGGTAGACCGTGAAGAGGTATTCGTGAGGCGGCAACGGCGGCAATTCACGCGGGCGTGCGGATGTCGGCACGTTGAGGACGAAGCCGCTGTTATGGGGGATCAGGTCGAACAGTTCCAACAGGCCGGTACGCGGTACCAGCGGCTCTTGGCTCAGCTCGAAGAACGATCCGCACTGCGTCAGACAAACGACCGGCGGATTGCGATGCGCGAGCAGGTGCAGCTTGTCGGTTTGCCCGGATTCGCGGAAGAGGTGGGTCGCGGCTTCATAAGAGACGGTGGTCGGCGTGATGGGGAGGTCGCGACGGATGGTCTCCTGCATCGCCGCTTTGAGGCGTTTAATGTGGGCTTCGATCGCGGCGGGCGAGCGGTCGGGCCATTGCACCGTGCAGTAAAGACCGGCACCGACCGAGTTGCGCACGCGGCATTCAAGGTCGGGGTAAAGCGTGTGGGCGGTCTTGGCCAAGAGGAAACAGAGAGAGGTGCGATAGATGTTCCAGCCGTGAGGGTCTTGGATGGTCAGCGGCGTGAGCGTCGCATCGGTCATGAGGGGCATAAAGAGCGGCACCACCATATTGTTGGCAATCGCGCCGAGGACGGGATGGCCATCGCTGTTGACTGTGGGCAACAGATCGCCGATGCGTGTGCCTGTCGAGACGACGACGGGCGGTGATCCTTTGACGGTTACGGTGATGGCGCGCATGTCTTATCTCCTTCGTAGAGGTCAAAAACGACCAGGCGGCACTCGATGGGGCCGTTGTAAAATGTGATGCGGCGCGAGGAGCGCAGGCCGATGCGGCGCGACAGCTCCATGTTGCCGGTGAAGACGCAGCCGGTATAGCCGGTGCCTTTCTGCTTGAGGAAGTCGCCGATGCGGCTGTAGAGTTCGTCCAGAGGTTCACCCGGACTGGTCTGGTCATCTGCCGGGGCATCGGTGTCGTCCATCGCGGTATCCGCTGTCAGGTCGGCGGTGTCGGTGCCGCCGCCTGTGGTTAGGCGTTCGCCGTAGGGTGGATTCATGAAGATCACACCGGGCGGCGACGGCAGGCGGGTGGCCGCGAAATCGCAGGTGCCGAAGGTCATGTATTCCGCGACACCGGCGGCGATGGCGTTGAGATGGGCGGTTTCGACGACGTCCTCGGAGACGTCGGTGGCGATAATCGGCGGCAGGTTCTCGCGGCGTTCTTGTTGGCGAGCGACGGCAACCATGTCTTTCCAGATCTGCTCGGGCGTGGCGCCGAAACGCTGGCGCACGCTGACACCGGCCTTCTCGCCGGGGATCATGCGGCGGTAGCCCTTGATCGCCATGAAACCGAAATGGCTTTTAAAGCTACCTGGGGCGCGATTGATCGCATAGAGCGCCGCCTCGATGGCCGGTGTTCCGCTGCCGCACATCGGCACGACAAATGGCGAGGTGCCGTCCCAGCCGGAAGCCAGCACGCAGCCTGCGGCGAGTGTTTCCTGCATTGGCGCGACGCCCGGGTTTTTACGGTAGCCGCGTTTGGAGAGCGGTTCGCCGGTGGTGTCGATATAGATGATCAGCTCGTCATTTATCCAATAGACGAAAACGGCGGCGCCGTACGTTTCGCGCCCGGAGTCGGGACGGCCGCCGCGCTTATCGCGGATACGGTCGACGATCGCGTCTTTGGTGGTGAGCGATGGCATGCGGGTGTCGCGCACGGTGTCATTACGAACCACGCAGTTGACTGTGAAATAACCGTCGACATCGATCAGATTTTCCCAGTCAATCGAATAGACATCATTGTAGAGGTAGCGCAGATTACCGCAGGTGGTCCGCAGCAGTGGCACCAGCACGCGATGGGCGGTACGCAACTGGAGATTGAGGGTCATCATGTCGCGCATGCCGCCGCGCACTACGACCGTGTTTTCGGTGGAGTCTATGATCTTGTAGCCTAGGCGCGTCAACTCATGTGCTGTGAGCGGCGCGAGGCCGCGCGCGCAGGAGACGATCAGGGGATAGGTGTCTTTCCAGAGGTTCATTTCGCAAACTGGAAGGGGGCGGGCGGGGCAAGCGACGCTTGCCCCGCAGTTAGGATTTAGGATTTAGGATTTAGGAGTTTCCGCTCCCGCTTATCACCCATTACCCATTACCTATTACTTCCGCCCCTCCCTCCCAGCACAGCCGCGCTGCGCGCGGAGTTAGCAGTTCGTCCGGTCTTAGAATTCCCAGCCGGGGCGGATGTAGGGCTTCACCAGCGCATTAGCCGCCTGATTGTTGGTGAACTGCTGCTTGCGGCTGCTCCACTCCAGTTTGCCAGGAACCTGCTGCGCAATGCAGCCGACCAGCATGCCTTCCAGCATCGGTACCGAGTGATCCACATCCGAGAAGCAGATGTCGTTGCCCTTACAGGCCTCGACGAACTCGATGTACTGACCGTTGGTGTTGCGGCGGAACTTAGCCGGGATGGCTTCCTCAGTCAGCGCCTCGTGCTTGGACATCGACTTCATCTTCTCCTCGTCGTTGAAAGCGATGTAGCCGTCCGCGCCGTAGTCGTTGGTGCTGCAGACCATGCCTTTGCTACCCATGATCAGGCAGCCGGTGTTCGGCACCTGGCCCAGCGTCGTGACAACTTTAGGCATGATCTCCGCCGAAGGCTTGAGGTTGCCGTCATACCAGTAGAGCGTCACCGCAGGCTTAGAGCCGCGGGCAGCATAGATCATCTTGACGATGCTCTTGCTGGGATACGTGTCGTTGGCCTTGCCCTCAATCTGGATGCACTCGGCGGAGAGTACCTTGCCCAAGTTCAGGCCGCGGAAGGGCAGGTTCATGGTGTGGCAGGCCATGTCGCCGAAGGCGCCGGTGCCGAAATCGAAGAAACCGCGCCACTTGAAGGTGTGGTAGGTGTCCTTCTTGTAGGGGCGGAACGGCGCAGTACCCAGCCAACTCTCCCAGTCCAGCGTGGCCGGCACCGGATCGGAGCCTTCGGGGCGATTGAGACCCTGCGGCCAGATCGGGCGGTTGGTCCACACATGCACCTCGGTCACATCGCCGAGAATACCATTTTGCAGCAGCTCTGCGTTACGGCGCAAACCGTTATTGGCGCTGCCCTGATTGCCCATCTGCGTAACCACGCGGTTTTCGTTGGCCACCTTCTCGAAGTAGCGCGCCTCCCAAATCGTACGCACCAGCGGTTTCTGGACATAAACATGACACCCCTGTTTCATTGCGCGGACTGCGGCGGGCGCGTGCATGTGGTCCGGCGTCGAGACCGTCACCGCATCGAGATTCTTGCACTCATCCAGCATCTTGCGGAAATCGCTGTAGCATTTCACCTGCGACGGATTCTTGCCCTTCTTCTCGATCTCGGCGAGCGCCCTGTCGATCGGGCCGCGGTCCACGTCGCACAGGGCCACGATGTTCTCGCCGTGCTCAAACATCGGCATCCAGTCGCTCCAGCCTTTGCCGCCGACACCGATCACGCCGATGTTCAGTTTCTCGCCCGGCTTTTTGGTGAATACACGCGCGGGCCGCGACGAGACGCATCCCCCCGCTGCCAGGATTCCGGCTACACTAGCGCCACCTTTGACGAAATCGCGACGATTTAACTGCATCATGATCCTTTTCCTCTTTGATGTTTCCCCGGTTGCCCGTTTTCACAGCCGGAAAATGCGTGTTAAAAAAAACAGAAAACGTTGTCCATTATAGGAAATCTAGAAACAGGGTTCAAGCCGACGCATCAAATTTTCTGGCAAGCTCTGCCTCGCCCCGTCAAGGACACGGAATGATCGTGCGGGTCAAAAAACTTGCGTCTCGTATCGAAGATAGCACAGCACCGCAGAGCGAACAACCCTTGAAACGTACAGGTTCGGCACGAGACAGTAGGGGTGGACTCACGCGACGTGAACCCGGCGCACGCGCGGACCGTCGAATTCGCACAGGTAGATACCTTGCCATACGCCCAGATTGAGGTGGCCGCAGGTCACGATCAGATGCAGCGAGCAACCCATCAGGGAGGCCTTGAGGTGCGCGGCGGAGTTGCCTTCAGCGTGTTTATAGAAGGGCTGCCGCAGCGGCACCATGCGATCAAGCTGCTGGAGCATATCGTTGACCACGTTCGGATCGGCGTTTTCGTTGACCGTTATGCCGCAGGTGGCGTGCGGCACGAAGACCGTGACTGTGCCGTCGGAGACACCTAACTTCTCCACCGCCTGCTGCACTTGGTTGGTGATGTTCACAAACTGCTCGCGTACACGGGTCGGAACTTCAAAGTGTGTCATGCTGGGTCCTTTTTTTCTTTCGCGTTACACAACATGGCTTACGGGGCGGTTGCCGCCGTCTTGCGGTTTGCATTGAAGCGCGTCTCATACATCGTTGCGCCGATCTTGCGCGCCGCTTCAACCAACTCGGGATAGGGCTGGTCGGTGACCGTCAAGAAGCCGATCTGGTAGTTTTCGCCGTCGCCGCGTCCGGTCAGCGCCTGGTCGCGCCATTGGAACCAGTGGGTACCGACGTACCGCGGATGGCGCAGGCATGACTCGACAAAAGCGACATAGCACGCGGCGCGTTCCGCTTGATCTCGGGTAGAGACCAGGCCGGTGTGGAAGAGGCCGCGGTCGAGTGCGCCGAAGTGGAATTCGCCATTGATCATCGGCTTGTCCACACAGCCTTCCGGCAGGTCTTTGTCCGCCTGCCGCCGATAGATGTTCACGCTCACGACATCGCAATACTTTGCGGAGGCGCGGTAGACGCTCGGCGCACCCCAGGCAATGCGGCAGCCGAGATAGAGCTTGTCCGGCGCGACCGCTTTGACTGCGTCGCGGATGACGCGGAAATACTGCTCGGCGATCTGGGTGTGAAACGCCTCCAGGTCTGCGTCGCAGCGTTTTTCCGAAGGCTTGTTGGTGCTGGCGAGAAAAGCGTCCCACGAGTCGAAGCCGGTGCCCCACGCGGTGTTTAGTGCGGCGACCGTCGTATATCGGCCAGCTAGCCAGTCACGGAAGGCGATCTTGGCTGGTTGTGCGGCGGGCGAGCAGAGGGCGCTCAACGCTAAGGCGCGGTCGTCCTTACCCCAAGACAATTCGTTGTCCACAAAATACCCGATGCACCACGGATCGCTGACTGTGCCGGGCTTCTGCTGGTCACGCGCTCGCTGTTGGATGCCGTCGATGAATTCGCGCGCGAATGGATCCGGGAACTTTCCCCACCAGCCTTCGGACCCCTCGATGCGCGGGCCGCTGGTGTTCAGGCATACGGTGTAGGGCGTGCGGCGCTGGAGATAGACTCTGGAGTCGGACCAGTTGGCCACGGTGTTCAGCCCCCAGGCGCGGATACGGCGGTGCGCCAGATCGGCATGCTGGTCGAACCAGGATTCGCCATATTTGCGCAGCAGATTCACCCCGACGAAATTGAAGGTCCGGAAACTGCCTCTGTCCTTGTAGAAACCGTGCGGCGCCCAGTTCGCCGTGCCGTAGAACTTTTCAAACGGCGATCCCTTCTCCGGTAGCCACGTGAAGTAGTTTTCGCGATGCGGGATGCCGGTCTCGGCACCGTGCCGTACGCAATCGACACCATGCGAGAAGAAGAGCCGCCCGTCGGGGTCTACCAGCCACCATGTACCGTCGACTTGCTCGGTGCGAAAGTGACCGGTCGCCTTGAGCTGCGGTCCGCCGGTCCAGCCGCCCCACGCATTACGGTCTGTGGCAGGTCCTGCAGCGTTGGCGGCGAGCCACGCCGCTTCCTGCGCCTTGGCCTGCTGGAGTTCGGCTTCATCATGTATTTTTCCCGGCCAATCATCATGGCGGAACTGGCCGAAACGGTCGACGAAGGGCAAGAAGGTATCGGCCTTAAGCAACGTGAGCGGTGCTTTGTCCGTTTCGATCTTGAGGATCGCGAAACGCGCTGGTTTGTCGGGCGCATTGAGGAAGACATGCAACTCGGCAGTCTTGCGCACATTGAAGGAACCGCCCTCGATCGCGACGGGATAGCCCCGCATGCCGACCAACTCAAGCGGCCGGTCGAGCATCCAAGGACTCAGGCGCAGGTTGGCCTTGATCACACCGACCGCTCCCGGTTCCAGCAGTACGCTGCCGCCCGGCGAACGATCCTTCTGGTGGCGGTTTTTGACGCTTAGATTGATAGTCAGCGCGCGCTCTGCAGCATTGCTGACCGTGACGCGCAGCGGACCGTACTCCGCAAGGTCCATCTCGCCCGCTTTGAAGAACACCGTGGCGCCCGGCCAAGAGTAGCGTGTGCCGACGGTGACATGCACGGTCCGGCCCGCGTCAACATTGATACTGCTGTCGGGATGCTGCCGTACGTCACATAGATCGGACGGCCAAAGCGTCAACGACCCTCCACGCGCGGCGGCAGTAACCCATGACAGAACGACAACGATAAAAGCACAGGACAAGCGATAGTGTTGCATACGGGAATGATGGCACAGAGACGCTTCTGAATCAAGCGGAGATCCTAGTTCTTCCCTCTGTCTTTATCCCTTCTCCGCTGTATCATCATGATGGCCGAGATCACGCAGAGTGCACCGACGGCCAGCAGGCGGAATAGGCGCGAGGGGGAGGACAGGGACGCGACGGACAACGGCGTATCTGCCGCAGGGCTTACAGAACTTGCGGTGGCCTCGCGGGGCCGCGCCAACAGTTCGGCCTCGGTCACGCGTCCAGCGATCAACTCCTGGACCTGCTCGGGCGGCAGGGTACGGAGGCGCTCGACGCGCTCGACGGCGGCCGCCTGTGTCCGCGCGCGCGCCTCAAGACGGGCGGGGAAGTCGGCTTCCGCCTTTTCTCGCGCGTCGAGCGTCTCATAGGCGAGTATGTCGCCGTTCTCGGAGGCCTCGACCAAAGCCCGCGCGGCGGTGGCGGAGAAGAGGAGCAACAGAGTCAACAGTGTTTGGCGCATGATCATGGCTGCACCTCCGGTAGCACTTCCTGCCAGGCGATCACACGCGGTGTTACAGGGGTCATGGGCAGATAGATGAAGATGTCTGTACCGTCACGGCTGTAAGAGCCTAGCCGGATATCCCAGTTGAAGTGTACAGAACCGCTATAGATGATGCCCTCATCGCGGCAGACGAGGGCACCGTTGAATCTGCAGGCTCCGATGATACCCATCGTGGCATGATTATTGTACAGCACTGCGTCGATCCTCGTGATGCTTGTGCCTTGGGCGTTTTGGCTAATGATTCGGTCGCCTACGGAACTTTGATAGTACTTTCGTGCTGACGTTGCGATTGGTTCATACACGCCTTGACTGTTGCGCACATAGCGGATTTGGGTGCCGCCATCGTGAGCAGTGTAATCCCCGTGGAAGGGACTTTCGTAACCGATCGAGGCGTCGGACGGATCACAGGCATATTTTTTCACCCAGTCTGGGGTGATGTAGGGTTTAACGGTTTTCTCCCAGTTCTGACCCGTATAATTACCGAGCACGATGTTGCCCTTGGCGGCCAAACACAGCATGTCCTTTCCGGCATTTTTTTTGGCGGTCTGCTCTGGATGAGGGTCGGGCTTGGGCCAACTCGGCGGATCGACGTAGGCGAGGTCACCGACGATATGGATGTTTCGTCCGGCGTAAATGGCACCCTGACCGGTGACTTTGCCTTTAATAACGACATCGCCCTCGACGACGACGGGGCCGTCGATGCGGATCGGCTTCTCGTCGGTGCCGACCAAAACGAGGCACCCTTTGTCGGCCCCATTGGTCAGCCCGGAGGGCCCCGGACCGTCGAAAAAGGCGTCGACGAGCGTTCGGTCCTGTTGCTTGATGGTGCCGCCCTCGTGCTCCGCGATTTGCTGGTAGAACTCCAGATTGCCCAGAAAAGGCATGGGGAGCGGTTCATGGTATTCGTTCAGGGAGAGCGTGCCGTCGTAACCCATCGGACAGGCCTCGCCGTCTTGGTGAGTGGGCGAGGTCGGACGCCAGCGAAGGTTGTTGTTTGCATTTCTATAGTCATTCAATGAGAGGTGTCTGGCAGCCTCTGAAGTGCCGGAGCCCCCCGTGATAACTCCTGTCCACCCCAATGCGTCATTTGCGGCCGCATAGGCATGACCATTGACCCAAGATTGTCCGTCCAGATCCAGGTCTCCATTGGAGCGGATGTCGCCGTTTGCCGTAACGCCGCCTCCCATGAACCATCCGCGGTTGTTGATGAAGTAAGCGTAGTCGAACACCTCGGATCGGGCCATGGCATACTCGACGGTCTCTTCGATCACGCGGGTGACGGGCACGCCGGCTGGGGAGGTCGCTGAGGCGGTGGCGCGCAGGGTCACATCGGCGGTCTGGCGGACGGCGATGATCGGGGTACGGTCGACGCTGACGACAGAAACGGAAACCTCACAGCCGTTGATTGCGGCATTCTGCATCATCGGGTTGTCAAAGCCGCCGATACCGATGGACTGGGCGCTGAAGGTGTTAAACCAGGCGAGGATGTCCCATGTGGAGGGCCAACTGTTGAAGTAATTGACGAAGGCGGTTTGCGTTTCCATTTTTTCCCGATCGAGCGCGGTCTGGGCGCTGAGTCGGCAGCGGGTGACGGTGGTGTGGATGCCGGCGGTACGGGTCGCGTTGAGGGTGAGATTCAACGCACCGCCGACAAGGATGCCTGCGGCCAACACGGCGCAGAGCACGATCGGCAGGACGAAACCTTGGGAGGACGGAGCGTTCATAGCTGGCCTTGTTGTGTTAAGGGTGGTTGTTTCGGGGTTGGTTACCGATTCGAGGCGGCCGGTCAGGGATTCATGATCTGCACAACCGCCTCGTCTTGATGCGTGTATTCGCGGGAGCCGACCTGGAGGGAGAGGCCCATATCCACTACTAGGATGCCGTTGTCACTTGGAACGGGCGAAAAAACGTTGTCGGACCTGAACCTAATGTTTCCAGCCGTCAGCCAGCGTGCGTTGCCGCGGTCCGCCCTGATTCTCCGGTTGTTCATGGTCAACCGGTTGGGCGGTCCGCGTCTAGGTTTGAACATCAGGCCGCGGCCTTTCCCTTGCGCGTTCGGATTCTGGATCTGGAGTTGGGAAAACTCGGAGTTCATCAGGCCGCCCTCGCCGGACGCGGCGTCGTCGACGTGGTAGAGCAGTTTCTCGCGCAGCGCACGTGACTGCAGCGCGAGTTCAATGTCAGCGACAGTGGCCTCGAACAGTCGGATTGAAGCCACGAGCGTAGGTCCGCCCATGGCAATGATCAGGCTGGTCAACGCGGTCACAAACAGCACTTCCGTCAAGGTGAATCCCCGTCTGGAAGATGTCGGTGTGGCATGGGTGGCAGTCATGGTAATCCTTCCTGAGAATCAAGGGGCGTTACGGAAGTAGTTCCTGTTGACGCAGTGCCGTTCAAGCCTATACGGTTGCGGCAGCTGGACCCAGCCACCGTTCGGCTGACGCCACCTCACATCGGTCATGATCTCCCAACTGGTGATGGGGGTGCCGTTCGGACGGACGGAGAGGAAGCATTGGATGTCGTTGGTTGATATCCCCGCGAACGCTGCCGCCCGTGCCGCTTGGATCTGGGTCCACGTGGCCGGAAAGTTGGTGGGGTTGTCGGCGTTGTTGTCAAACCACCGGGTCTGACGATTGAAAACATCCCATGCGACATCAAACGCATAGGTGTCTGCTGCCAACCGACAGCGCATGTGGGCGGCGCTGCGGCGGCAGAAGAGCAAGGCTTCGAACAGGACCAGAATCAGCACCAGGCTGATGGAGGAAGTGAAGACCAACTCCACCAACGAAAACCCCGACCTACGGGAGAGCCCGTGGCGGCAACCATTGTTCGAGTCTGTCGACCAGTTCATGATCAGCGATTCCGATTAGAAATCATCTGGAACTTCAATGCGGATTGTGCGCACGCGCGCGTCCCTGACCTCCGGATCACCCGGTTCCCTGTCGTCAAGATCACTGCCGTGCAACGTCCCGGGATCCGAGAAGAAGGGGACCTCGAAAGTCACGCCGCAAGCAGGGCACTCTGAAGAGGTCCCGGCCATGTCCGCCGGCGCTTCGATCTCTTGACGACAGTTCTTGCAGAAGAAAGAAAGCATCCGTTTGGACGACAGGGTTTTGGACTTGGACTCCTCGTCTGGTGCGAAACCCAACGCCGCCAGATCAATCCGTATCGTCTGGCCGCCACGCGCCTTCTGTTCGGCGAACGTGACCGCCGGGGATGGCTCCGCGACTGAAGGCGCGGTGCCGGGATCGGTGGCCGATGCCACTGCCGATCCCGCCGCCGGTGCCGTGGTTGGGGTGTCTGGCGCAGCGGCAGGTGGGACAGTCGGCTCGGGCGGGGACTGCAAAGCCGGCCCGTGCAAGGTGTCTGCTTCTGATTCCGGCGGGACAGTGATGGATGAGCCGCAAGCCGGGCAGTGCGCCTCAATGCCTATGGCGGCGCGGGGCGCCTCAATTTCCTGTCTGCAATTTTTGCAACGGAAGGAGATGGCCTCGGAAAAATCCTCTAACTCCGCCTGCGTGGGCCCCTCTTTCGGAAGCACGGTGACCAAATCTTCGGGCGGGGGGGTGACGGCGTTTCGAGCGGCTTTTACGATCCTCGCACGCAGCGTGCGATGCTCAGCAATGAGAATGGTTTCTCCCGTTTGAGGATTTTTCATGCGCCGGGGTTTGCGTAAAACCACGTCGATACGGCATATTCCCGGGACTGTGAATCCGCCATCCGCCGCCTCACGATAGGCAATGCGCGTGAGTTCATCCAGCATAAAACGGGTCTTTTTCTGGGTAATTCCGACAGCAGAGGCCAACTCGCGGATCAGCGAAGCCTTAGTATAAGAAGTTTCTTTCATTGCGAATGCCCAAACAAGGGGTTGTACTCGCATGCACCTAACGCACGTATCGTGCCAAATTGAATTTGAGGGAGCTTGTTTGGCACTGATTCTGCTACTTAACCCCTCGGTTAGGAACTTTCAACATGGCTATGAAATTCTGGTTTGGGAAAAAAGGGTTGGACGTCACGCCGTTCAATGCTGTGAGACAGTCGGCGGGCGATGAGACGTCCGAGGTGTCTGTGGCGGATGTGGCCGTGGCGGATGACCGGTTGGACGATGATGTCGTCGAGAGCGACGCGTCCCTCCAAATCGATGGAACAGCTTTGCTTGCGGTCCAACCGATTGAGGCGAGTGAGGAGAAGGCCGAGCCTGTTGTTGCGGCACCCAAGGCCGCGCCGGTGGTGATGTTAAAGAGGGTCGGCGTTGCGGCTCCGCCTCTGCGTCTGTCTATGCACCCTTCTGGGGCTGCTGTCGCGCTTGCGTCCGAAACCACTCCAATGTCTGGAACCGCTCCGGCGCCCGAAACCACTCCGGCGCCCGAAACCGCTCCGGCGCCCGAAACCGCTCTCAGGGTCGTTTCGAAGGAGTCGCGTCCGACACCTGCGTCTGCACCCACGCTCAGGGCCGTCCCGGAGAAGCCGCGGGAATCGCAGCCGCCCCTCAAGGCTGTCCCGGAGGGGCCGCAGCCCGCGGCCACGCCCGCGGTGACGACGTCCAAGCCGTTTTTTTCGTTGCGTGTGAAGCCGAACGCGACGGCGTCTGCCGCCGGGGCCGCGCCGCAGCCGATACCTACGCCGCTGTCGGGGCCTGCCGATGCGCGACAGGGGGGGGGGACTGCCTCAACCTTTGTTCCGGGTGAGTGGGTGCGGCCCAAGCCCGATCAGCGTGCACTCTACTACCAACTGATGGATGGGCTATATGACGCGATCCTGATCTTGGACGATCGGGGACATGTGGTGGATGTCAGCAGGCGGGTCACCGAGATTCTTGGGTATTCGCGCGAGGAGACGTGGGACATGGCGATCGAAAAGTTGATCCCCGGCATGTCGCGGCAGATGTTCGAGCGCCTCAGGCGCAATCTCAAGGACAACCATCAGATTTTGATCGATGCGCGCTGCTTCCGGAAAGACGGATCCTCGTTTGCGGGCGAGATCGGGGTCAGCACGCTGACTCTGACCCGCGCATCCAACATAGTCTTCGCGATCCGCAATGTGGAGCGGCGCAAGAATGTCATGGATGAAATGCGGCGCGGTCAGGCTGCTTTCGAACTGTCGTTTTCGCCCTGTTTCGTGTGCGATATGGACGGCTTTTTCCAGGTGGCCAATCCGGCTTTGCTGGAGGCGTTCGGCATTCCGGATATTGGGCAGGCCAAGCGGGTACGCTTTATAGACCTGCTGCCCGATGCCGCCAGCCTCTTCCTGCGCGCGGTATGCGGCGATGAGGTCCGCGAGACGCTCAACGTCCCTGTGACCAACGAGATGTCTGTTGCGCTGGAACTGGTGCTGGCACCGCTCAAGAACGGGCAAACGGTGACCGGCGTCGCAGGCTCGATGCGTCAGCCCTGAGTGTCCGGAGCATGCCCGGTGCCTAAAATTTAGGCTGATATCTCGGCAATGATCGCGTGCGCGGCGGCGCACGGGTCGGCGGCCGCGAGGATCGGACGCCCGACCACCAGATGGGTGGAGCCATCCGCCACCGCCTGCGCCGGTGTGGCCACGCGCTTCTGGTCGCCTACGTCCGCGCCGGCGGGGCGCACGCCCGGAGTCACCAGCAGAGCTTGCGGCCCCAGCGACGCGCGCATGGCGGCCACTTCACGCGGCGAACAGACGATGCCGTCAGCACCGTTGCCGCAGGCAAGCCTTCCCAGCGCCTCGACCTGTGCCGCCACCGAACGGGCGATGCCGAGATCGTCCAGATCGGACTGGTCAAGACTGGTCAAAACCGTGACGGCCAAGATTTTCGGGGCCCCGGCACCTGCGGCGAGCGCGGCGCTCTTCGCCGCCTGAATCATCGCTTTACCGCCGGCCGCATGAACGGTCATCAGGTCCACGCCCAACGAGGCACCGGCGCTGACCGCGCGTTCCACGGTGCGCGGGATGTCGTGCAACTTGAGATCGAGAAAGACACGCTTGCCGCGGTTTTTCACCGCGCGCACCACATCCGGTCCGGCCGCGCTGAAAAGCTCCAGCCCGATTTTGTAAAAAGTGACCGCATCTCCCAGCCGGTCAACGGTCTGCTCGACCTCGGCCGTGGAAGAAACATCCAGCGCAACAATCAACTCTGCCATCTACCCATCCTTTTTTTGTGTGTGGTATTAAGCCATAATTGCCCGCCATCGGCAAAAAAAAGTGCTGTGCCGAGCAATCGGTTAGCCCGCCGCCGACGCTTCGCAAGCCCGGTGACGGGCTTACAACTCCTGTGCCCGCAGTCGGAAGAACAGTCGCGGGTGGTCCAGCCCGTCGCTCGCCCTCCACTGGCCGCTGCCGGATGGCGCTTCGATCGTCGGAACCAGCGCGGCTGGGGACCAGTCGGTCAGGTCCTCGGTTGCCAGGACTTGCGTCTGAATCGGGTTCACGAAGGCCGGGTGCGAGACGATGGCGTCCCCGCCGGCCGGCGTGGTCAGCGTCAGCAGCGGAACCGTCAGCGGCCCGGACGCCGTATCCGTCGCAAAGCGGAAGAGGTTGGCGACACCGTCTGTGGACTCCGCTGATACCCCGTAAATTCCGTTGGCGCTCGCCCAGACATCGTAGGGTCTGTTGCTCTGGTGCTCGTAGCACCCCATGTCTGTGGCGGGGCCGGACACCCGGCGATTCCCCGCCAGATCCCGGTTGTAGTGCGACTGTGAGTAGTCGGCGGCGTCGATGCACGGCGAGGAGCTTTGAAGCGTGTAGTCGCCGTCGGCCGCGTTGACGAAGGCGGGGGCATCAGAGATACAACCGTTCCCCGTGAGCGAACCGTCCGGCAGGCAGAGATGCGAATAGAAGTTTTCCTGATAAACGTTGGCGTTTCCGAGATCCGCGCTGTTTCCGACAATGATGGAGTTGTCGGCACCGGAACCCGCGATGCCGCCGCCGTAGGTCTTGGTGGTATTCCCTACGATGGTGCAGTAATTTGCGGACGAACCGGCCAAGCCGCCCCCGACGCCCGTTACTGGACCTCGAGCCCCTTCGCCAATCAGAAACTCCAACAAGGAGCTATCAACCTGATTCCCCGCAATCAGGCAGTTCTCTGTGTTGAGGAACACCCCGCCGCCGCCCGCTACGAGTGCCGTGTTCTCCAGAAGTTTGCAATTCGACAGGATCGCCAGAACCGCACCGCCGCCCACTAAGGCGGAATTATTCTTGATGATACAATTCTTGACGTACCCATACCGCACGCCTCCGCCCCAGTCTGTGAGGCTCATCGCATAGCCGCCGGTGACCGTGAACCCGTCCAAGACGGACTGCGGCTCGACGTAGCTTCGCCCGAGGACAACGGTCGTGCGGTTCAACACCCCGTCGGCGTATGTACTCTTGATAGTCGTTGAGCCCGCGCCGTTTACGCTCTGGACGGTGATCGACTTGCCAATCGTGGAGACTTTGCCGGAATACGTGCCATCGCCCACCAGAACCTTGTCCCCGTTGCGGGCGGCATTGACGGCGGCCTGGATGGTCTTCTTCGCGGTCGCTTGCGAAAAACCGTCGTTGGCATCGTTGCCGGTCGTGGTCACATAGATCGTCTTCTTCTCGAATCTGGCAACGAGGACGATGTCCGAAGCGATGTTGGAGAGGGTGACGGTCGTGTTGGCGCCCGCAGGCTCGCCGTTCGCCTCCCAGCCGAGGAAGGTGCGGCCGGTCGGTGTCGCGACTACACTGATGCTCCCGCCGTCATCCACGACCGCCGTTCTACGGGAGACAGCGCCATCACCTTCAACCCGCACGGAGACGACGTGGCCGGCGACGCCGTCCTCGAGGCAGCCCATATCCGGGGCGGCGCCGATGACACGGTCGTTCCCCGCCAGATCCTTGTTGTACTGGACCTTTACGTGGTCGCCTGATCCCGCATCCAGGCACGGGGACGACGCGCGCAGCCGGTAGTCGTCGTTGGCAGGGTCGACGAAACGAGGATTCGCCACGATGGAGCCGTTGCCCGTCAACTCCCGCTCAACGGAACAGAGGTGGCTGTAGGCGCCGCTGGCAAGCCCGATTGTTGACCGCAGGTTTCCGGAGATGTTCTCCTGATCCAGAAGGAAGGCATTGAAGTTCTCCTTGCGACGCTCCGTGCCATGGGCGGTCAGGATGCAGTTTTTCAGAATCGTATCGGTAGCTGCACTGTTCTGAATCGCCCGGTTGTTCACAATCGTACACCCCGTCGCGGTGCCCCGTAACAGGCACCGCCATTTATGCCGTCGTTCTTATGGATCAAGGAGTTTAAGGCGTTGCAGTTGTAGAGGCCACCGCCATCGCCCCCCGTGTTTCCCACGACGACACACCGATCCAGCGTGGCTTTGTACACACCACCGCCGTAAATAGAGAAGTTGTTCGAGATGACGCAGTCGACAATGGTTCCGCTCCAGACACCGCCGCCCTCTGAACCGAGGGAGGAGATTTCGAGCAGATAGCCATTGCAGATTGTGAATCCCGTAATAACCGCTCCCTTGCAAAGAGTGACGGCTCGCGAACTCTTGTTGGCATCTATAAAAGTGGTTCCCCCCCCGTTGACGCCCGTGATTGCAAGGCGCTTGCCTTTCACGTCAATCGCACCGTACGTCCCTGATTTCACGTAAATCGTCTCGCCATTAACTGCCAGATCAATGGCGGCCCCGACTGTCTTAAGCGCGGTGGCCCAGGAGTTGCCGGTGTTGCCGTCGTTACCAGTCGCGGCATCGACATACCAGTCGAGAAGCTCAATCGCCACCGTCACGTCGGTGTGCGAGAGGATGTTGGTCAGCGTTAGCGTTGCGTTGGTCGCCGCCGCGATGACCACGCCGTTGGTGGACCATGACGCGACTGCCCGCCTGTAGGTGTTCGTGTCCGCGGTGAGGGTCACGGAGCCGCCGCTGTCGATGATGGGGGTAACCGGGGCGACCAACCCGCCGTCGCCAGCTGTCGCCGTTACGACGATTCCTTGGACGACGGTCTCATAGACACCATAGTCGATCTCCGCGACTCCGTCCCCATCGCCGTCCTGGACGCGGGCGTCTCGCAGAAAGTCAGCGTTCGCAAACCCCTGGTACAGGTAGTTGTGGTCGCCGACATCGATGTACGGAGAATCCGCACGCAGGCGGTAGTCGCCCGCCCAGTAGTTCACGAAGCAGGGGTTCGGTTCGTTTTCATTCTCGCGGATGCCGTCGCCCGAGTTCATGTAAAAGAGGGTGTTGATTGAGAGGCAGTTCGCGACGGAGCCTGGCAGTTCGCTGTTGTCCGTGGTGTTCGCTACGACCGTACAGTTGAGAAGCGCCATGCCCTCGTTCTCCAGCGAGATCGCCGCACCGACCAACTGGTTGGCGTGATTCTTCCCGAAGATCGTGTTGTAGTGGTAGGTGAATGAAAACGGGTTGCCGTAAGCGCCCCCGCCGAGTTCCGCCGTGCAGTTCCGGATGATGCAGCGCTCCGTGGTCGTGTCGGCCACGCCTCCGCCGTAGCGGGCGGTGCAGTTTTCGGCGATGCAGTCAACCAGATAGCCGCCGCGCGCACCCCCGCCGCAATCCTCGTAGTTTTCCTGAACAAACCTCGACATCACGTTGCCGTTGCGCAGGGTGAAGTACGCCAGCGCGGTGTTGCCGCCCGTGTCGGCGTCGTCGGCAATCAGCGTCGCGCAGCGGTTGGTGCCGCCGCCGTCGATGATCGTGTTCGTAGCGGAGTCGCCCAGGATTTGCACGGTCTGGTTGCTGGAAACAATCGGCGGGTAAACACCCGCCGCCACGAAGATCACATCATCCCCGTTGGTGGCGACATTGATGGCCGCCTGAATGCCGGCAAAGGCATTGTCGGGACTCGTTCCGTCCTGATTGCCGGCGCCGGATACGGTGACGTAGTGGAATGTCCAAGCGAACGAAACCAGCGGCATTGCACCCGCGAAAACAAACGCGAGAGCCAGAATGCACAGGGAGACCTTTTTCATGGCGTGTTGTCCTTTCATCGTAAAACAGAAGAAATCTCGCACCTCGAAAAGCACGGGGCGATGGTATAACATTCGAGGTCCCTGCGCAACCTCAATAAATTTGCTCTTTGCCCCTAAGCGGGGGTGTGGTAAGGTGAAGGCGTATTTTACCGGGGGAGGGGAACTTCGTGGATACCATTCAAGCTTATTCGTTGATGTGCATGATCCGCCTCTTTGAAGAGGCGATCGAACGCCTTTTCCTTGAAGGACGCATCATGGGTACCGCCCACACCTGCATCGGTCAGGAGGCCGTGGCCGTCGGCACGGCTGCAGCGCTCGATGCGCGTGACGCCATGACCACCACGCACCGCGGACACGGCCACTTTCTGGCGCGC
>Ga0209718_1001886_pt1 | contig 22164 bp, 20 predicted proteins | sample AD_JPNAS1_MetaG_FD_184420 | JGI IMG/M metagenome (GOLD analysis project Ga0209718, IMG submission 184420) | Active sludge microbial communities of municipal wastewater-treating anaerobic digesters from Japan - AD_JPNAS1_MetaG (SPAdes) (version 2) | ecosystem: Engineered > Bioreactor > Anaerobic... | reverse complement strand
CCAAACCAAAAATTCCCAGCTCTGTTTCGCCCATAAGAATGATGGATATCGACGAGATGATAAAGATCATCAGTCAGGCAGGATACTTGGTGGAGAAAGATTTGAAGGAGGGATGCGGATGATCCGCAGCATCTTGTTTTTTTAAGTTTTTCATGTGGAGTCACAGAGCACACAGAGGACGACGACACCAGAGGGCTTTTCAAGATTTTGAGCTTTTCTTTGGATCCGCCTCTCTGAGCAGCTCAGCTATATCTTCCATTGAATCTTTCTCTCGCAGAGCTGCCAGCACCGGAGGCGATTCCTGGAACAGCTCCAGAGCGTTGAAGAACTTGTCCAGCACATCTCCGCTGTAAGTGGGGACCAGGAAGATATGGGTATGAGGTATCCTCCTGCCCCGAGCATACATACAGACGAAGTCAGGTTCCAGGGCGATCATCATCTTTTCCGCCACCACCTTCGCTACTCTGAAGAGGCTGGCATTCTCATCAGGGGAGAGTTCATGCCACCAGGGCACATGTCTCTTGGGCACTACCAGACAATGGCCTTTAGAAAAGGGGTTGATGTCCAGTATTGCCAGTGATAGTTCATCCTCATAAATCCTGTAGCATGGCAGATCTCCCGCCACGATCTGGCAGAAGATGCAGCCATTCTCTTTCCCGGTGCCCTCAGTCATAAAGCCTCCTTTATGCTAATGACGGCATTATTGATGATCAATCCTTTGCCACACAATTATTCCGTCAATCAGATTCGATGGAGATCTTTTTATGTTGGATGAACAGGATGCGATAGAGCGGCACCTGGACAGCTCTTTAGAGCTTTATTGCCCGGGCTTTGAGCTTTGGCCCCGATCAGCTCTGACGATTCAGGGAGACAGAATAGGATGCAGACCATGAACCAAGATGAAAGAGCCTTCAATCTGTGCGTTCGCTGCGGTACCTGCCGCACCGTCTGTCCGGTCTTCCTTGAGACCGGCTGGGAGTCGGCCAACACCCGAGGGCGGATGATGATCATAAAGGAGCTCACCTCGGGCCGCCTGCAAGCGGATGGTGATGTGCTCAGAAGCCTTAACACCTGCACCACCTGCGGCCTGTGCACTGAGAGCTGCCCGGCTGGCGTCTCCCCACCGGATATCATCGAGAGGGGAAAAAGATCGCTTGTCTCCCAGGGAAAGATGACTCAGGAGCAGGATGCTCTCAGCCGACATATCTTCCAGAGCGGCAATACCTTCGGATCAGGGGATGATCGGCTGGCATGGCTTCGGGACAGGTCCCTGGTCAAGGAGAGGGCGGATTATGTCTACTTCGTGGGCTGCATGAACTCTTATCGCTACCAGGAGACGGCTAAGAATGCGTATTCCATCCTCAGCCGATTTGGAGCCACCCTGCTGGCAGGAGAGCAATGCTGCGGCTCGCCTTTGCTTCGGATGGGATTTGATGCCAGTGAACTGATCGAAGAGAACTGCAGGCAGATCAGGGAGATTGGGGCAGGGACGGTGATCACCGGCTGTGCAGGCTGCTATACCACCTTGAAAAACAGCTATGGGAATCAGTTTCAGGTATTGAGCGTGCCCGAATTTCTGGCCCAGCACATCTCCGAGATCGATCTGAAGCCGCTGGATATCACTGTGACCTATCACGATCCCTGCCACCTGGGCAGGCACAACCGGGTCTACGAGCAGCCGCGTCAGGTCATAAGAGCCATCTGCCGCCTGGTGGAGATGAAGACCTGCAGGGAAGCGGCCCGCTGCTGCGGTGGTGGGGGCGGGGTGAGGGCCGGATACAGGGATCTATCATTGCAGATGGCCAGGAGGAGGCTGGAGGATGTTCCGGATGGTGTGGATTATATTGTCACCTCCTGTCCGCTGTGCATCAGGAATCTGAGGGATGGGGGAGGAGGAGAGAGTGTGATCGATCTGGTGGACCTGGTGGGAATGGCTATGGAATGATGCGGGATGAGTTGTCCATCGCTGGGATACTTTTTTTCCTGTAGAATATCTCAGATCTTTCCTCGTTCCCTTCCACTCGATAGCCCTCGTAGCCCCTCTGGATGAGCTCCCTCTGGCACTCGATATTCAAGCAAATGATTGCGGTTTCATCTCCGGTAGCGGCTATACCTGCACCGGTCATCGGCCAGTTTTTATAGGAGAGGAGGTTATTCAGGCTGACCGGATTTTTCGGGGATACGGTGCAGCAGATGTGCTCATACCCAGAGCTTTCCAGCACCTGCAGGTGGGGCTGCGGCCAATTCCCGCTGCAGGCCGCATCCCCTGAAATGAGGGTGGACGGCGATGGCCTGGAGGTGGGCGAGTTTTTTCAGATCCTCTTCAGCCAGGTTCAAATCCCGGCCCAGGTTATCTTTCTCCATCCCTGGATAGCGAATTATGCTATAGGCGGCAAGCTTTTCCTCTGCCAGGACCCCCAGGACGGAAAGTTCCGTCTGGAATATCCGGCTGAGGTACTCCTCATCGTGAGGCATGAAGATTTCAATCTCGTGCAGGGTGCTGACTACCAGAGACTGCAGGGCGGCCAGGTCTGAGAGTGAGCACTCAGCAAGAAACCTCATCTCCAGGCATTTGCCCCGTCTTACGAAGCTGCGGGGATAAAAATTCGCTATTCTTCTCTGGCCGATCAAATGCACCTGCCTGGAATGCTCTTTTTCTTCCATAATCCGTTCTCTGCAATATTCCCTTCTCTGGAAATGGGCATGATCAGGTCCTATGATATTCATTAAGCCCTTTAAAGTTTGCCCGAAATCTATTCAGGCCTGTCTGGAGTTGAGGGGCCAGAGCATAATCCCGTCCGAATTCGGGAAAGAGACTGGAAAAATATTTATTACATGGGGCGCGCAGAGGGTCACGAATACTACATCCTTTATGTTTGGGATGAAGTAAACCCTTGAATCTCTTTTCCTGCTATTTTAGGAGCCGACGGGAGATAAAGTAGCCAAATTTTGACCCGAGTATCCAGAAAAACGCTATCGTTAAACGATGCAATTTCAGGCGTGACTCTGGAAATGTGTAAATTATCTCCCGTCGGCCCCTTAGATCGATTGACCATTAGACCAACGCATGATCCATTGGATTATCCGCCAGAAGCAGAAGGGGGTGACGACAAAACAGGTCGCTCTCGATATGAAGATCTCGTGTAAGCGGGTATAGCAAATCTGGAAAAGCTATGCAGAAAGAGGACGAGAGCCTCTCCTCGGCGAGAACATAGGCTGCCCCAGGGAGCCTTTCGACGAGAAATAAGCAGAGGTCATTGACGAGGCTTATGTGCTTTGCAGATTTGGGGCTCGGATACGGGGGCCTGTTGTGAGAAAAGTGTTTAAGACCCGCATTTCCCATAATCATATTCTCATGTACCTAAAGTAGCAGGCTTGGCTCATGACGATCCAGCAAAAGAAGCAGCGTAAGTGGATCCGATACGAACGTAAGCATAGCCTGTCAGCAGGATATATCTATTGGCATGAATCGGGTTGGTTTGATCTCAATGTCTGCGTCATGATTGACGACGCATCAATGATGATTCTTGCCGGCGGAGAGTTCAATATGCTGATGACTGGCATCATCAGCAGCCTCGACGCAGTCGAGGCCACATCAATACCAAGAACAGTAAACTGGTTGTGTATCAACTTGTGGAAAGATACTGGTGGCTCTGTCCCATGAGAGAGCTGATCATGGCGCCAAATTTGGCGCGCACTGCATTAAAGAAGATTGCGAATGGAATAGCGATTGTAGAGTCCCGAAATTATTTCGCCTATCATCTAAGCTTGGACGCATAGTCCAAGATATGAAATTGAACAAGACGAAGATTCGCTATATTCTTCGTCAAAACCGCAAAGGGGTATCCACAAAAGAGATTGCGCGGGATGTCAAGGTCTCACAAAGGAGAGTCCAGCAGGTCATCAAAGAGTACAAGGAGACCGGGAAAGAACCTATCTTGGGCGAAAATGTAGGTCGCCCCCGCAAACCTTACCTTCAGAGTGAAGTAGATGTCATCAAAGCAGCGCACGCTCGCTACCGCTTTGGAGCGCGAATGCTGGAGACTGTGGTCCGGAAGCAATTTAAGATCTGCATATCACATAATCGCATCCACATGTACCTGAAAACGGAAGGTTTGGCCCACGAAGATCTGAAGAAACAGAAGCGCCGGAAGTGGGTTCGTTATGAACGCAAGCACAGCATGTCAGCAGGGCATATCGACTGGCATGAATGGGATGGGACTCGGGTCAAGGTTTGCGTAATTCTGGATGATGCATCCAGGATGATACAGGCTGCCGGAGAGTTCACCGAGATCGATACCGAGAACAGCATACTGATAATCGACCAATTGGTGGACAAATTCTGGTGGCTCTGTCCCATGAGAGAGCTGATACTCGATCATGGCAGCGAGTTTGGAGCCCACAGAATCCACGACGACGGAAGCTGGAACAGCGAATTCAAAGATCACCTCAAAAAATATGGCATCAAGGCAGCTTTTCATTCATCGACGAGTTTATCACTTGGTATAATGATAGACCTCATGGAAGCTTGAATTTCCAAAGCCTGGAGACTCCCGAAAGGGCTTTCAGGCGAAAAATGCCTTTGGAAGCTTATTTCGCAATCGGCCATAGACTGTTTGGGTTGTGAAAGTATATGAATAATTTAAATAATATAAAACTGGGACGGACGCGAAATAATTTCAGGACTACACACATCAGGACTCCAATCAAAAGTTATAAATAGCAACGACGAAAATATTATAATAACTTATCTAAGCAACTGTATTAATGGAGCGAGCACTTGGGCTATGAGACTCTATGAGTTTATTAGAAAGTTTTTTCTTCTAGAAATATATAATTACTTTTATACATTTATAGCTCTAATGTCAACGGTGGGGGGTAAAATTGGGATCGGCGGATAAACAGAATTATGAAAAGATGTAGTTATTAGAAAACTATAAAATTTTAAAATTATTAAATAAAATTTTTAAGAGATAATAGATTTCGTCATCAAATCCAGGCTTTCTGAGCCTGCTTGTAAATACATCTTTTATGCATCTGTTCCCCTAAATTCTATCCATGTAGATTTGGTGAAATATATGAACAAGAGTGGATCTGATATGAAAATAGATGTTCACAAAGAGGCAAGATCCTCGAAGGACAGGTATCGCTATATAAAACAATCAATATGGGCGCCATTGCTTCGGAGTCTTTATATAATTTAATGGAGAGAGTTTTATGCCACCTTCTTTAACATATCCAGGGGTCTACGTCTATGAGATACCCAGCGGGGTCAGGACGATAATGGGAGTCAGTACCTCGGTAACGGCATTTGTTGGAACTGCTAAACGCGGCAAGATCGACGAAGCAGTCCATATTCTGAGCATAAGTGACTACGAGCGCATCTTTGGAGGACTGTCATCGGACTCGCTGATGAGCTATGCTGTGCGTCAGTTCTTCCTCAACGGCGGCAGCGATGCATGGGTGGTTCGTCTTGCCAAAAATGCAAGAGAAGCCACTGTTACTCTCGATGATAAAGATGACCACAATGTCCTCACCATAAACGCCCTGGATAAAGGAAAAGCGGGCAATTCCATAGAGGTTAGAGTAGACTACGATACGATTAATCCAGCGAGCACTTTCAACCTGATCCTTAAATTCACCCCGCCAGATAAACCGGAAGATACGATTACAGAGTCTTACAAGAATCTATCCATGAACTCTCAAGACCCACGTTATGTTGTTGAGATGATCAAAGACACGTCTAAGTTAGTAAAATTGGAGAGGGTTGTTGAAGATGCTGTGCTGGGCTCTCTTGGCAAGGGAACAAGCACGAGCGGAAAGCTCGCTGATTCAGACGGGAACCTAAGGGATGTCTCAAAATTGTACGATGCCAACCACAACCAACTAAAGGTATCAGTAAATGGCCTGCCCCCTATAGCCATAACTCTGACTATTGCAGACATAGATGGAGCTGACAATCAAGCAAAGCTGGCAAAACTATGTGCGGCAATACAAAAGAGGGTTAGAGATGCAGCAAATGGCAGCGATGAGCTCGAGCAATTCATCTGCACGCCCGGAACAGCTCCAAATGATAAGACTATAGTCATGACCTCTGGCGTACCTGGCGAGGCATCCAGCGTTCGTGTGCTGCCAGGAGATAGAAATGATATATCTGCTAAATTGCGGCTCGGCGGCGAGAACGGAGGCATAGAGGCTGATGCCGTTGCAGCAATCCGTCCAGTAGAGGTGCCGCTACAGGCTGTTCTGACCAGTGGAGCCATTTCAAATCCTGATCTGGTTAATATTAATAGCTCGTTAAGTGCAGCTCACGACAGCTTTTTGATCGGGCTGGATGGTTATGGGCCGGATCCTATATCATTGGGAACATCACCCTTAAATGGCATCGATTCGGCAGAAGGAACTGTAACCTCCGAGAGTCTTGCGCTCATTGATTTGGCCGACCGCATAACAAAAGCTGTTCAAGAGAAAAGGAGTTCGAATGGGGCATATAGCGGTTTTTCTGCCACTGCCGACACCACAAACAGCAAGTTGGTCTTCAAGTCCGGCACTAGGGGTAAGGATTCTTCTGTGGTGGTTAATCCAGTGGAAGGAAATCCTGACGCAGGGAATCTACACCTTCTGGCAGATGCTACCTTGACATCAGCGAGCAATCTCGTGCTGCAGAATGGAGATGAAAGTCCTTTCAAGATTGAAGATTCCGAAGCATATAATCTGTTTATCGCCGATCGATCCAAGCGCAACGGAATCTATGCTCTCGAAGAAGTAGGCATATTCAACATCCTATGTCTGCCAGGCGTCACAGATCCCGGCATTCTCCAGGACGCAGCATCTTATTGCCAGGAGAGACGTGCATTTTTGATCGTCGACTCGGACAAGGGTGCCAAAGAGCCTGAAGATATGCTCGAATCCTGGAAGAAGCTGCCCAAGAGCAACTATGCTGCAGTTTATTATCCCTGGATAAAGATCGCAGATCCCTTGAAGAATGGCAAACCTGCTCTATTTCCTCCCAGTGGGACTATTGCTGGTCTGTATGCCAGAATCGATTCATCGAGAGGCGTATGGAAGGCACCTGCTGGGACAGAGGCGACATTAGTTGGTGCACAAGCAGTTGAAAAGACACTGACTGATTTGCAAAATGGAGTCCTCAATCAAGAGGGAATAAATTGCATAAGGTTCTTCCCAGCCACGGGGATTGTCTCCTGGGGAGCTCGCACTCTGCGTGGGGACGACGATCTGACGGATGAATATAAGTATATACCCGTTCGTCGCCTGGCGTTATATATAGAAGAGAGCCTCTATCGAGGCACTCAGTGGGTGGTCTTTGAGCCCAATGATGAGCCGCTCTGGGCGCAGATTCGCTTAAATTTGGGTGCATTCATGCATGGACTTTTCCGCCAGGGCGCTTTCCAGGGCAAGACCCCACAGGAGGCTTATTTTGTCAAATGCGATAAGGAGACTACCACACAGGATGATATCAATAGGGGTATAGTAAATATCGTTGTGGGCTTCGCGCCACTAAAGCCCGCAGAGTTTGTAGTGATCAAGATCCAGCAAATGGCTGGCCAGATTCAAACCTGAGAGGTATCCTAAATGGCTCAATTTAGTGTCAACACGCAAAGATTCGACCCTTATAAGAACTTCAAGTTCAGAGTAAAGTGGGATGGAAAATATGTCGCAGGTGTGAGCAAGGTAAGCTCCCTGAAGAGGACGACGGAGGTTGTCAAGCATCGCGAGGGTGGCGATCCAAGCAGCACTCGTAAATCTCCTGGGCGCACGGAATATGAAGCCATCACATTGGAGCGCGGGGTGACCCACGACCCTGAATTTGAAGATTGGGCAAACAAAATCTGGAACTACGGTGGAGGTCTGGGCGAAGAGGTCTCTCTCAAGGACTTCCGCAAAGAAATGATCCTTGAGGTCTATAACGAGGCTGGCCAACTGGCAATAGCCTATAAGATATACAGATGTTGGGTTTCTGAGTTCCAGGCGCTGCCAGATCTTGATTCCAATGCAAATGCCGTAGCTATCGAGCATATCAAGCTGGAGAACGAGGGATGGGAGAGGGATAATGAGGTGGCAGAGCCTACCGAAAAAAAATTCTGAAGGATAGCTGATCATGAAAGCTCCATCAGCAGCAGAGTTGTTGGCTATCTGGGAGCGAGGAGCATCTCTGCTACCAGCTGAGCATGCAAAGATGCTGATAGAGGCAGTTTTTCCTGAGAAATCTGCGCCGGAATTGGCTGAACTGACCATAGGCCAAAGGGACTCATTTTTATTTGCCCTGAGAGATATACTCTTCGGTCAGGAGATTGTATGCCTCTCCGTCTGTCCAGGCTGCAACAAAAATGTTGAGATGGCCTTTACATCGGCAGACTTGCGTGCCAAAGCAGGATCTGAGCAACAGAAAGATAATCTCCTATCTTTAGAAAGATCAAGATATTCTGTCCGATTCCGCCTGCCAAATATCTCTGACTTGATGGCCATTTCTGGTTGCAGGGATACTAACATGGCTCGAAGCATGCTATTGATGCGTTGCCTCATTTCAGCCTCTGAGAATGGAGCGGAAATGGCCTTGGGCCAACTGCCTCAGGATGTTATGAAGGAACTGGTTGATGATATGGCTCGAGCAGATCCACTTGCAGATATTCAGTTCATGCTTGTCTGTCCCTTTTGCGGACGGAAGTGGCAAGTAGTCTTCGATATAGTGTCTATCCTTTGGAGTGAGATAGATGCCTGGGCACATCGAACACTGCGAGAGGTGCACACTCTTGCCTTATCATACGGCTGGAGTGAGTCTGATATACTGGCACTCAGCCCATCCAGAAGGCAGATCTATCTGGATATGGTGGGAATGTGAGCGACTACCTCAGCAACCTGATATCCAGAAGCTACGGCCAGCAGAGAGATCTCCGGCCCAGGCCAAGATCGATCTTCGAGCCTCAGCCAAGAGCTATTGCACCAGTCGTCGAAAAGGATTTTAGATCTGAATTGCAGACAGAAGAAGTCAGTGGATTTCACGCTGAGAACGAGCCGGATTCAGATGAAAATCCCTCCGAGGACAGGCAAAGCGCAGGTTTGCAGAATCCTGAGGATAGAGCCATCCCGAAGACTGCTGCTACTGAGATAGATCTACCTATTGCTCAAGACTTCAATTCAAATCCAAAGAGCGATATGTCTCATCTGCTTGATTCTGGCATCGATCAGGATAAGCGATTCTATCCCGAAAATAATCTAGTGAAAAAGGAGCATATATGGTCGGACAAATCCGAGCAAAGCCGACCCGATTTAGGATCACCTGCCGTGAAGTCCGAACAGAATCCTGCGTCCCCCCATGTTCACCGATCCGCAGAATTTGCACCAGGCTCGACTGTTAAGGACTCTGACCGCGGCATAATGCATCCTGAAAGGTATACCAGAGAGAAGCTCCCTATGTCTGACATTTTCTCAAAGACAAGACGGGACCCAGCAAAAAGCGGCGTGGCAGAAGATGGTTCTGCGGATGATGGTGCAGCGGAAGGCAGTGCTATGGCAGAGACCGTACTGCAAACCGCTTCCGAATATGTTGATTCAGAAATTGAAGCAAGATATTCAATTGATCGGGTGCTAAATATTGCGCCGATCAAGAAATCATCATCGTCCTTCTCACCTGAATTGAGATCCAAATCAGAAATAATAATTAGAGAGATCGAATCTGAATCGGATATAAATGTGACAATAGGAAGGGTTGAGATCCGGGCTATAATGGCGCCTGCCCCGGTCCCCAATAGAAAAGCAAAATCGAGACGAGGTCTTTCATTGGATGACTACTTGAAGCAACCAAATGGAGGGAAACGGTGAGCAGCGCCAAAGCAATTGCGGCCGTGACTGCAGTGTTGAAAGATCTGCTTCACAATGGCATGATCGATCATGATGTCATGGATAACACTGGTGGCCCTATTAAAGTCAGCACGTTGCCACCCGACCTGATTGAAACGGATAACAAAAATCTGAATCAGCTCAATCTATTCCTTTATCAGGTCAGCCCAAATCAAGGATGGCGAAATATGGGACTGCCATCACGCGATTCAAGAGGGGAACTCACTGAAAATCCACCTCTGGCCCTGAATCTTCATTACATGCTTACTGCATACAGCTCAAAAGATCTCTATTCCGAAATCCTGCTGGGCTATGCTATGCAGCTGCTACATGAGATGCCGGTCCTGACCAAAGAGTTAATATCGATGGCATTGGAGCCAGAGGAAACGCAACCAGGGGACTTTCCAACAGAGCTGAGAAACCTGAATGCCTCTGATCTGACAGATCAGATTGAGAATATAAGAATTACACCCAACTATCTGAGCACCGATGAGATGTCGAAGCTCTGGTCGGCGTTGCAGTCAAAATACAGGCCAACTGTGGCTTATCTTGTATCAGTAGTGTTAATCCAGAGCCAAAAACCAAAGAGATCTCCTTTGCCGGTTTTGAAAGTTGGTCCGGATAATCGCGGAATAATATCGCAGGCGACCACGACTACGCCCTTCCCTGCGCTGATAGAGGTAAAGCCGCCAAACCGGCAAGCCAGTGCAAAGCCGGGAGATGCCTTGACATTGCTTGGGCGCAATCTGGATGGAAGCGATGTTCGCGTTCGCTTCGTAAACCCAAAACTTAAAAAAATCCTTGAGTCGTCCTCATTCTTAGAGATCACTGGGACGAAGATTCTAGTAAAACTCGACGGGGCATTTGATACAGATCAACCAACCGTTAGCGATTCAAAAAAGATATGGTCAGCAGGCTCTTATAGCGTTACGGTGCTCGTTCAGAAGAAGGGAGAGACATATTACAGAACAACCAACGAGCTTCCCTTTTCACTGGCACCCACCATTATCAACTATGAAGAGGCAGCGGCTGGTGGGCAGCCTACATTTATCTCTGTCAGCAAAGACACAAAAAATAATATAACATTTCATGTCAGGTTTGCCCCGGAAGTGAGGCACGATCAGAAGTCTTCGCTTATAGTGGGCGATCATGAGATTCCAGCTGAGCCTCACATTGACCTAACGCAAAATACATTGAAATTCATCGCCAAATCTGTATCGCATGGCCCTCTGAATCTCCAGACCATTCCGCCAGGAATTTATTATGTCCGCCTGAGAGTCGATGGAGTGGAGAGCATATTGATCGATTGCAGCAGCGGGACGCCTGAGTTCGATGAAGGACAGAAGGTAACGGTACCATGACGGAAGCCTCCACCTGGCTTGAAGCCAATCGGCGCTATCTTGCTGCATCACTGGCTGTGCTCCGCAGGTCAATGGAAAGATATATCGCCAGGGTCAATGGAAAGACTGAGCCTACTGATGCTGATGTACTGCAGCATATGAATGAGGCAGTTTCATCTATGCCATCGCCCTCTGCCCTGGAGAATCTGTGTTCAATATTCTGTCTATCCCCGTTTGAGCGTAATATACTGCTACTGTGTGCTGGCATGGAGCTGGATTCCAGCTTTGGCCATATCTGTGCATCGTCCCAGGACGATCCTGTTAGAGGCTATCCGACATTCAGCCTGGCGCTCGCAGCCTTAGATGGAGCCCATTGGAGCGCCCTAAATCCCGCATCGCCATTGCGCTACTGGCAGCTCATAGAGGTCGGCACGGGCAACGTCCTCACCCTCAGCCCTCTGCGAATCAACGAGAGAATTCTGCATTATCTGACAGGCTCTCAGCAGCCTGATGAGCGTCTGGCGGGGATAATGGAACCCCTGGTGAATGATGGCGACCTGATACCCTCACAGCGCCTTCTGGCAGAGGGCATTGCCAGGATTTGGTCCCAGGAAGATGTATCATCAAAGCTATCAGTGATTCTACTATATGGCGATGAGCCGTCCAGCAAGAGAGCCATAGCAATAGCTGCTTGCACTGAGCTAGGAATGAGGCTGAATGTGATCTCTTCAGGCTTTATTCCAAACTCTTCTTCAGAACTCGATTCGGTGATCCGTCTGCTAGAACGGGAATCTGTTCTGGGAGCGAGCGCTTTGTTGCTGGATTTAGAGGATCTGGATAGATCTGATGCATCGAAGATGAGGGCCGTGACCAGGCTTGCAGAACGCATCAGAGGAGCGCTGATCGTGATCTCCCGCGAAAGGCATCAGCCAATTATGCGTCGCATGATCTCCATAGAGGTTCCAAGGCTGGATTCCAATGAGCAGCGTGCTGTCTGGAAAACGGTTCTGGGCAGAGATATGACGGAGAACCTGAACGGCGGGATTGATATGCTTGTATCCCAGTTTCGCCTCAGCGAGCGTTCGATTCATTCAGCCTGCCAAGAAGCATTTGGTAGATTTGTGCCATGCAATTGTGACACATCACATTCATCAGACGATTTGATGAATCGGCTGTGGGATGCCTGTCGAGTTCAAGCCCGTCCACGACTTGAAGATCTGGCGCAAAAGATTGAGCCGTCGGCAGAATGGTCTGACCTTGTTTTGCCGGGGCCCCTGCTGCAAACACTCAAAGAAATAGTTGTGCATGTTAGGCATAGAGCACAGGTTTATGAGAGCTGGGGTTTTGCCTCTCGAGGTTCACGCGGCCTTGGAATCAGCGCACTTTTCGCTGGCGCGAGCGGTACGGGCAAGACAATGGCAGCAGAGGTGATGGCAAACGATCTTCGGCTCGATCTCTATCGTATAGATCTGAGCCAGGTTGTGAGCAAGTACATCGGCGAGACCGAGAAGAACCTGAGACGGGTCTTTGAGGCTGCAGAAGATGGCGGAGCAATACTGTTATTCGATGAGGCGGATGCGCTCTTTGGCAAACGCAGCGATGTCAAAGACAGTCATGATCGCTATGCCAATATCGAGATAAGCTATCTCTTGCAGAGGATGGAGTCTTATCGAGGATTGGCCATACTGACTACAAACATGAAGGAGGCTCTCGACACGGCATTTACTCGACGCATACGTTTCATAGTGCAGTTCCCATTCCCTAATGCTACACAGAGAGCTGAGATCTGGAGACGTGTATTTCCCAGGGATACGCCGACTGAGCATATTGATGTCAACAGGTTGGCCAAGCTGAATATGACTGGAGGAAACATTCACAACACTGCCCTTTATGCGGCATTTCTGGCGGCTGAATCGGATAATAAGGTGAACATGTCTCACATATTGCGTGCAGTGAGAGCCGAATATGCCAAGATGGAGCAACCTCTAACTGAAGCAGAAATTGGTGGCTGGCTATGATCATTGAGCTGAAAATAAAGGAACTTGTAATTCATGGCCTTGAGCCTGGCCAGCGCCATAGAGCAGCTGACGCCCTTGAAAATGAGCTAGGGCGTCTTATCTCAGAACAAGGTGTGCCTGCTTTTCTGCGCCATGAAGGTGCAATGGAGAGCCTTGACTTGGGGTCATTTGATATTTCTTTTGGTGCCGATTCCAGGCAGATGGGCATTCATGCAGCCAGGGCAATCTACAAAGGGCTGGATAGAGGGAAAGATGTATGAGTTCTGAACTGGATTTCCCGGAAAGGCAGCCCAGGCAAAATGTAGCCACCTTCTCAGGCCATCGAGCCCATGATACGAGAAAGAGAGATTGGTCCATGAATGCTGAAGCGCAAAATGAGGTGAACCGCGTACTTGGATCTTCAGGCAAGCCAATGGATCCGCAGATACGTGGATTCATGGAATCCAGATTCGGCCATGACTTCAGCAGAATTAAGATACATGATGACATGAGGGCATCCGAGTCTACTCAAATGATAAATGCTCGGGCCTACACTGCTGGTGAGCACATTGTCTTTCAAAGAGGCCAATATGAGCCCCAAACTGAAACTGGCCGGCGTCTCATAGCGCATGAACTGAGCCACACCATTCAGCAGCGTGGTGCTATTGCAGGCCCACAAGAGGAAAACAGGTTCTCCAGTGAGGGATCATCAGAGCGCGAGGCCAGATCTGCTGCGGATAATATCCTTCAAGATCGACCGTTTGCTCTCAGGGTAAAAAAACCGGTTGGGATAGCTCTCCAAGATATGAAACCACAAAACGAGACGGCCACTCTGAACCCAGAGAGAATAGGCACTCGCTCGTGGTCCCTCAAATATCATGGCTCAAGGGACGCCATGGCCAATGCAGCCCTTTTTGAGCTAAAGAATCTGGCGACAGGACACAGCAAACAGCTAATGTTTGTGGGTGAGGATTCATCTGCAGGTACTACCGATTCAGGTCCAGCGCCCTTCGGAAAAGCAGCCAAAGATTTCGAGACTGCAAAACCTGTCAGCTTCAATGATTTCGATCGGGCCAGAGGGAAGTTCGCTTCAGCAGGAGAAGGTGGAAAGCAGAAGACTTATCTCAATATATGGAATTCTGATGGAGACCTTGTCAGAGGACTTTCATTGAATGGATCTGGCGCCATGGCCGTGCCAGGTGCATACAAAGGAATTTTTAGATTGATTTAATTATTGATTTATCTTGGACTCTGATTAGCTAGCTTATTGTGGTGACTTTGGCTGAAAATAAGGCGAACTGAAGGATCGTGATTTGTTACATGGAGCATGCCAGGCTGGAATGTTCATGCCCTCCCGCGGCAAAGATCGAATCCATCAGGATAAACATCCAGAGAAAAAGGTGTTCTAGCCAGGAGCTGGATGAAGATGAGATCCATGAGAATGAATCCGGCTTCATTAAAGAGCGAAAGCCTGAGTCTGAAGGCAAACCTCTTGACACGGATACCCGCGCTCTCATGGAGTCACGATTTGGCCATGATTTCAGCAAGGTGAGAGTACATGCTGATGAAAGGTCATCGCAGCTTGCAGACAAGATGGGAGCCTGTGCTTTTACCATCCAGCAGGACATCTACTTTGGTCAAGGCCAATACAGGCCTGATCTCCCCAATGGGCAGATGCTTCTGGCACATGAGCTTGTACATACCATCCAGCAGGAAAAGTCATCAGCCAGTCAAAGCAATCGCATCCTCGGCTCCAACGATCCTTTAGAGGCAGAAGCGCATACAATAGCTTCAGTATTTGCTATGGGAGTCCCTATTGTGCAAGGGATGATCACCTCCGCCGGACCGGCGTTGATCGCTGCAATAGGCCGCCAGGCGATGGCCAGACAATTGACGATTCAGAGGAGCCCGGATCAGGATCCTGAGATCATAAGGTTCATCGCCCAAGGAATATTGCGCAGCCTTCAGGTTGATCCTGATGACAGGTCAGGCATTGTCAAGCGACAGCTTGGACAGATGTCTTCTTCTGCCAGGGCAAGTGTTCTCCTGATTGTGCAGGCCCAGGTTTCTTCTGAAGAATGGGAGAGACTGAGTAGAATTCTGGCTGAGCCCCTGGCGGGCACAGAGGTACAGGCACCGGAAGAACCGCTGGAAGAGCCAATCTCCGAGGTAGAGGCGGAGGCTGAGGTTTCAGAGGAGACGGAAACCGAAGCCGATGATGGTGCCGATCAAGAGATTGACTTGGAGGTAGGTTCGGAGGAGCAGAGAGAGGGCACAATAGAGCCTGGCATGGAGGCTGAGCTGCCCGAGTCTGGAGAAGAAGAGGCCGAGGTTGAGGCTCCCGAAAAGCCGGGCGTCTCAGGAGCAGAGGCAACTCTACAATCCGCTGCTGCTCCTGAAGCTGCTGAAGAGATGGAGAAGCCAGCAGCGCCTGCGAGTACGGCAGCTGCTGTCCCGGCCGTGCCAGGAGCCGAAGTTCCAGAGGCTGTGCTCGCTCCTGAAGAAGAGATATCGACTCAGGTAGAGAGCAGGGCCAGGCCCAGGACCGAAGCCGCAGAAGCTGAAGAGGAGGCTGAAGAGCCCCTTGAATCAGGCGCAGAGCCTGAGGAGCCTTTGCTGGAATCGGCAGAGGATCAGGCAGAAATCCAGATACCTAATGAAACCAGCAGAGTAGAAGAAACACCTGAAAGTGCGCCTGGTGAACCATCTGATTATTCTCCATTGCCTATGGGGGGGACATCGGCTCCTTCTGAGGATGGAATTGACCAGGAGTCAGCACCCGCAGCAGAGCCAATACCGGCAGAAGAACAGCCTATTGAGACTACAGAGTCTGCTCCTGAAATCGGAGCTGAGGAGACTCATGAGCCAGAAACAGCCGGGTTGGCTGAATCAGCTCCAGAACCTGAGGGTGGAATTGCTGAAGAACCTGGGCAAGCATCAGCGCCATCGCTCACTGAAGCCGAGATGCAGCCGTCTTCTGGAGCAGAAAGAGCTGCAGAAATTGAATCTATAGAAGAGACGGCTCCCCCAACATCTCCTGAAAGCATAGCAGAGACTCCCGAACCGTCTGAAGCAGAAGCACAGGAAGGCGGGCCCCAAGTTCAGGAAGAGTCGACATCATCATCCTCTGAGTCAGTGGAAGGAGAATGCACACCCTCTCCAGAGGGAGCGCCTCCCGCTGAGGCCGCCGAGGGTGTAAGTGGAGCCTGCGGTGGTGGCGGAGGCGGAGCCGCAGAAGAGAGGACTGAGCAGCCAGCACCTGAGATCTCGTCCTCCGAACCGGTCCAGGCGATGCAGGAGGCTGGAAATCTCCCTCCCTCTCAGCTACAAAGAGCTCTGGGTGACGTCTCCAGGGCAGCATCCCAGTCTGTGAGCACGAGAAGGGAAGAGCTAGCATCAAATCCTCCCCAGATGGAGAGGCCATCAGGCGTTCCGGCATCTGTTGATGCTTCAAGCCCCAGAGAGGCAATCCCTGAACAGCCTCAAAGAGAGCTCGAAAGCGTTGAGAGAGTGCCTGAAGGGACACCTGCTCCAGCGCCTCAGCCTGAGCCTCTGCCTGCTGCGCCTGCCGCGCCGACGGATGCTGTCGCCGCCCCGAGACTACAGGGAGGGGAGCAGCTGACTGAGGCGGACACTGCCCGCATGCAGAGAGCACTCAGTAGCCTGCCTACAACCGACCCGGCTTTGAACCTGAGGGCTGGCAGCCCTCCGAGACTGGACCTGACGGGCGATGCGGATCCTCAGCAGGCCAGGGAACAGAGGGCAAGGCTCGAGGAGAGCACTGCAGGAGCGGAGGCCGAAGGAGCCAGAGATGCATCACAGCCCCTTGGAGAAGACGAGATCTACCCACTCGTCCCAGCTGAGACCCTGACCGCCAGTATCGATCAAGGCAGTTTTGCATCGTCCCCTGGGGCAGGCTTGCAGGCTCCTGCAGCAGGCGCTGCTTCTGCCTCGGGACCGTCGTCCCAGGCTGGGACTGGAGGAGGATCACCATCAGACGATGCCGTCTCCATTGTCGCTCAGGAGGAGAAGGGTGATGAGATCCGCAGTTCAGTGGCCACGGCTCGGAGCGAGATGGTGGCCAGGCAGGAGGAACAATCTGCCAGAGCCTCTGAGGAGAGGGCCAGCTCACAGCAGGAGATAGATCAACTGGTAGAGACCAATGCTGCGGAGCAGGCTGAGGAAAGGGGCAGGGCGAGAGAGGAATCGCAGAGGCTGCGCCGGGAGTGGAGAGAGGGTCAATCGGCGCTTACATCGGATGCCCGCCGCGAGGCAGGCAGCACTTTGGATACTGCATCTCAGAGAATCTCCTCGGAGGAGACAAGGGCAAACAGAGAGGCTGCAGGCCATATTCAGGAAGGAAATAGAAGGGCTGGAGACGAGCAGAGGCAGGCAGAGGAGAGGGCGGCCAGAGAACGCAGGAACGCACAGCAAGAATCTGGAGGCGTCCTGTCCTGGATCTCAAGAGGATTCACAGCCTTCTTCGAAGGGATCAAATCCGCAATTCGAGGCATCTTTGAGTTTTATAGGAATGCCTTGAGGGCAATCATAGAGACTGCCACAAGGCTTGCGACCGAGGCCATTGATCTGGCCAGAAGAGCTGCAGTTGGTCTGATACGGGCTGCTGGAGATGCTCTGATAGCAATAGGAGATAGAGTCCTTGCCGGGTTTCCAGAGCTAAGGGATCGATTCAGAAGGGGGATCCAAGAGGGCGTGGCCCAGGCCGAGGCCGCTGTGAACCGTCTCGCTGAAAGGCTCAAGGAAGGAGTACAGGCGGCATTGAACCTTCTTGCTTCCGCCCTGAACTCATTATTGAATCTGCTGGAGCGCGGCTATATGGCCGCCATAAGCCTGGCGGAGAGGGCGGTCCAGGGGGCGATAAGCTTCGCCCGCTCGGTAGTCCAGGCATTTGCAGAGTTTGCAGTACTCATAAGGGACATAGCATCTAATCCTGGCCAGTGGCTCCGCAACCTCGGAAGGGCTGTGGTCGACGGAATACGCAACTGCCTCTGGGGTGCCTTCAAGCGCAATGTGAGGAGCTGGTTCAGCTCGAAGCTCGAGGAGGTCCTGGGCCTCGGAATGGCGATATGGAACATGATCCGCAGCGGCTGCCTGAGCCTATCGATGGTGGGGACAATGGCCTGGGAGGGGCTCAAGGCCGCCATACCGATGGTCCTGATTCAGCTGCTTATCGAGAAGCTGGTCTCTATGATCGTCCCCGCTGCCGGTGCCATCATGGCCATAATAGAAGGTCTGCGGGCTGCCTGGGGAACTGTGCAGAGGATTATAACAGCATTCCAAAGATTCTTTACATTCCTCAGAGCCGTCAAGACAGGCAACGCTGCCGGGCCTTTTGCAGAGGCCCTGGCGGCAGCGGCCATCGTGGTCATTGACTTTGTGGCTAACTGGCTCCTCCAGAGGCTGCGCAGGCCCGCAGGCGTTGTCTCCGGCAGGATCAGGGCTATTGCCCAGAGGATTGGAAGGGGGATGAGGCGCGGAGTGGCTGCAGCCAGGCGAGGCCTGGCGGCTGTCGGCAGAGGCGCAAGAAGAGCCGGCAGTGCAATGAGAAGAGGCTTCCGGGCGCTCGGAAGAAGGGCTGCTGCTGCTGGCAGGGCCGTGGGAAGGCGCCTGGCTGCAGCAGGCCGGGCAGTTGCTCGAACGAGGGCGGGCAGGCTGCTGGCCAGAGGAGTAAGGAGGACAAGGCAGGCAGCCCGGCGGGCCAGGGAGAGGTTGAGGGCCTGGAGGGAGAGGAGACGTGCTGCAAGAGATCGCAGGAGGAGAGATCGCCAAGAGCGTGCATATAGCCAGGCATCGCGAATCCTGCAATCGAGATTAAGAAGACCTATTCATAGACTTGCACTCCGTACGATTATTAGAGGATTAAGATTTAGATTTAGATTTAGATATTTGAATATCATTGAAGGCACTGGAAGGTTCGAAATCCAAGGCGGTTTTAGCCCTGGAAGAAAAATAGTTGAAGGTGAAAGACGGGAGATTACAGCACCATCGAGCCGTTCGAATTCACCCCTTGAATGGAATGATAAAGATGAGGTTAGAGTAGTTGCAGGCTCGGGTGGTATTCGGGGTGGACTTGATTTTAGAAATCCACAACGAGAGGATGATACTATTTATGTAATTCGGTTTTCTCATCGCGATGAGCAGTATGAAGTAAGATTTAGGCAGCATGAATGGCATGGTCATCACTCTTGGCCTAAAAATCTCGGCGGGGCTGAGGATCAACCGCTTATGGGTATGAAGCATGCTGTACATTTATCATATGTTCATCCAAGAATGCTTGCGTTCTTGGCTCAATATGGCATAACTGCTCATACAACTAGGAATGAAGCGTTTATAAGAAGATTATATGAAAGCCGAAATTTCAGAAGGCGCTTCATGAGAGACTTAATGAATTTCTACAGAACCTTACCAGCAGACCGTATGCCAAGAGAAGCCTATTATTATGGAATTAGGGTCTCCTATGAAAGATTTGAGAGGATAAATTCATGATAAAACAAGCATCTATTGTGCTCTATTCTTGGCTTCAACCAAGTCAAAAAGCTTTGGAATCACTAGTTGAATTTGTCTGCAAATGGAATGCAGCTCATTCAACCAAGTGGGTGGCAAAGGATGACAATTATGTTATTGAATTTGAGAACATCAATAGAAGTGATTTCAAGGAAATAAAACAACAACTTGAAAATCAAAAAGAAAAATATGAAGTTGATTTTGATTTAATTATCACTAAGATCTATGAAAATGATGATTTTCAAAATGCTGATATGATCTTGATCGATGGTTTTAATCTTCAAGATTATGTTTATCAGCAATCTATCGATCAAAATAAAAATAATTATTTCGTTAAAAATTTTCATTCAAATATCAAACCATCTAAGAAGTGTCCTGGGTGTGGGGCATCATATCCATATTCGGGAGAGCAATATGGTCCTTTTATCATTGATGAGTATTTTATCGATCATAAATACGATTCAGGCGCGGGAAAGTGGAGGAAAAAAGATGATAGTTGGGATTTCATCTCAATTCCTGGTGGATTCCTATTTATTTCTGATAGAGTATTAAATCTTTTGAGAGAAAATGATATCAAAGGGTATGAAATAATTGAAGTTATATCCTTTAGAACGAATGAAAAATCGAATCGATTATTTCAACTTAGTCCCACGAGGTTGGCTAAACAAGTGTGCATTGAACACTCTGGAATAATTGATGGAATATGTCCTGAATGTGGGCGTATTTTGGTTGAAAGAGAGGGGGAATTATATTTCCGCAAAGAATGGATTGGTGATGATGAAATAGTAATTCGAAGACCAGGTGGATTGAGAATAATTTATTTTAATCATAGGGTGTATAATCTCTTAAAATCCATGCAATTAAAAGAAATGATTCCGATAGAACCCGCATACGTTTGCCAACATAATATATAACTTGTTTAGTTTGTCAGCAATAATGGTGAACATGCTTAATATCATGTGGATATAGATTTAAACCAATCCAATATTGTAAAATTATAAATAGTAGTAGTATCTAACATAAATATGTGGATGGAAGTACAGAGCAGGACGTATCGCACTTGAATGCCGACCATCTTGATCTAAAGCATCTAAATAAGATACTGGCTCTATCTCGTAATCCCTCAGATATAATTGAAGTTCAAGACCATATCATAAAAAAGCTCAAAGAGGAGATTCAGCAACTTCGAGATGAAGTCGCGCGTTTGAAAGATGAAAAAGGCAAACCAAAGATACTGCCAAACGTTCCTGATATTCCTCGTGACAAACCCAATCATCAAGTAGGTAAATCCAAACCATGGAAAAAGGAAGCCAAAATAACCAGAGTCAAGATAGATCGCATTCAGAAGTTCTGCGTCGATAGGAGCATTCTTCCAGATGATGCGATTCCAAAGGGTTTCCGCAGCGTAGTTATTCAAGACATTACATTTAAAACATGCAACACTGAGTGCCTTCTTGAGCGATTCTATTCCCCTTCCTTAAAAAAGACCTTCGAAGCGAAACTTCCAAAGGATCTGCAAGGGACCCGTTTTGGAGGCCGTCTGAAAGCATTCGCGATCACCCTCCATAACCTGGGAAGAGTAACCGAGAACAGAATCCAGAAGATCTTGGAGAGCATCGGCACCATCATCTCTGAAGGCACAATCTCAAACATCATGATCGAAGAGAAGCGCGAAGAATTTACCGCCGAAAAAAATGCGATATTCAAAATCGGTATGGAGAACGCAGATTACTTTCAGATAGATGACACTGGTGCCAGGCACGCAGGGAAAAATCATTATCTGGACGTGGTGTGCAATGATCAGTTCGGCTCGTTCTTCATTCTAGGCGGAAAGAGCAAAGATGATTTGAGACCCATTTTCGGATTGAAAGAAGGCGAGCAAATAGACAAGCCAATGGTTTCGGATGCTGCCCAGCAATTCCATTCCATATCTTCAAAGCAGGGGCTATGCTGGATACATGAGATACGGCACTATAGGAAACTAACACCCGTTCTTGAACAACATAGAACTATGCTTAGTGGTTTTATCGATCGGCTATGGCACTATTATGAACTGCTGGAGGATTTTAAAGAGAAATCCTGATTGTGGTTTTGGGGTATATCTTGAGTGGCTCTTTGATTTCATCTTCTCGCCCACAGCCAAAACAGGTTATGTGATGCTGGATGAAACAATAGCATCGACGAGAAAGCGAAAGGATAGGTTACTGAAGGTACTGATCTATCCGGTCGTGACTTAGTTATAGGTTGTTATAAATATACCAATATCCCTAATAGTACGTGGGGTGTAGCAATTGGGAAAAAGAGGGCCGAAACCACGATTCTTAGACATAGTATGCCCAAATGAGAATTGCTCCTTATTTGGAGTTGCTGGAAAAGGAAACATCACCGTCTATGGGACCTATAAAAGAAGTTCAGGTAAAGGCAGGAAGTTCATTTGTCATACC
>Ga0209718_1001884_pt1 | contig 22170 bp, 17 predicted proteins | sample AD_JPNAS1_MetaG_FD_184420 | JGI IMG/M metagenome (GOLD analysis project Ga0209718, IMG submission 184420) | Active sludge microbial communities of municipal wastewater-treating anaerobic digesters from Japan - AD_JPNAS1_MetaG (SPAdes) (version 2) | ecosystem: Engineered > Bioreactor > Anaerobic... | reverse complement strand
ACAGGGGCGGGGACGGGGACGGAGACAGGGACAGGGACGGAGACAGGGACAGGGGCGGGGACAGGGACAGGGGCGGGGACGGGGACGGAGACAGGGACAGGGACGGAGACAGGGACGCCGGTGGAGCCTGGGACAGGGGTCGTGGATGATGCTGCCAAGCCGGTGGCTCGAAAAGGCTTTGGGATTGGCAATGATTACGCTAGGTTCACCGGTCGCATGCAGACTTTGTTCCTGTGGCGTAATGACTCGGACTTTGACCGGACTCCTCCGTTTTACAATGCAAACGACCAAGATGTCGGCGTTGTTGGGACCTTTTTTGCACCAATGCTGGAAGTCACGCCTGTAAAACAGCTGAGGATGGTATTCGAGGCCGAACTTGGGCTCAACATCTGGTCCACCCACGACCCAGACAACTACAATACCAGCCACCCCAACTGGTTTAGGATGGCATTTCGCCAAGCCTTCATCGAGGGCAACTTTGACAAGCAAAAGATTGGCTTCAGGGTTGGTTATGAAAGGCTGTTTGACCCAACTGGCCTTTTTGTTGGCCATTGGCTTGGTGCGGCAAACTTGTGGACCAGGCACAATTGGGGTCAGATAACTGCGATTGTGGCACAGATGCCAGACCAGACCTATGAAGGGATTGCCTTTGATAAAAACAACTTCAACTCCGACACGATTTTGTATGGACTGCGCCTGTTTATGCCATTTGACAAGGTGCAACTTGACGCTGCAATTTGGGGACTCCACGACACACAAGTGGTTGGCCGCACAGTCGACATGATGGCAATCACCGCCAATTTTTCAGGCAATTGGGATTGGATAAAATTTGGAATTGACTCTGGTTTCCAGTACGGCAAGACGAAGAAAAGGGCCGGCGGAAGTGATGAAACAACTCTTGCATGGGCAGCTCAAGGGTACTTAAACATTGAACACAAGCTTATTAAGGACCTTAACCTGCTGTTTGATTTGAATCTTCTCGCCCTCAGCGCCGACGATAATTGGGACGGAAACAAATACAACGGTGGCTGGATCTATTCTGGCAGAAGCCGCAGCAAAACAATTATCTTGACCGAAGACGAGCTTCGAGACCGAGGCGGCAATATGGACGAGCTTATCTCGCAAAAAAGGCATGCCGACGCTGGAAAATTCTTCCTCAATCGCGCAGGTTTGGTGGTGACGGACGTGTCCTTTGGGTTAAACTACAGCAGCTTTTTCAAGCCAATGCTCACAGTTGGAACTGGATGGACCCAAAACAACAAAAACTCCTTTGGCTCGAATTTCGTGGGGGTGGAAACAAACCTGCTTTTGCAGTTCCTGTACAAGCAATACCTAACGTTTGACGTCATTGGAAGTGCGCTGGTCCCAGGCAAGGCAGCGGCAGCCTTCATAAACAAAGGCGAATTCAGAGATGCAACCGACCCAATCTTTCAAGTGGAAGCCTCATTGGTGTTTCACTTCTGACAAGAGCTAAGCCCCTGAAAAGCAAGCCAAACTCCAGCTACTCTTCCTCATAGTAGATCATATCTTCGATACCGGCCTGGTACTTTTCGCCTACTATGCCTACCAACATGTACTCCTCCCATATTGGGTCGTAGATGTATCTGTTTATCAGTCTGAAATTCTCGATTTCACCTGACCTTGCGCAGTGAGTACGCGTGCCTGTACAAAACGTGTCAGGCCAGTCTCCAATCCTAATCAGGTCCTTTCCAGCGATAGAGATTGGAACATCAGCCGCGATGACCTTTTTAACCTTCTCTTCGATTTCTGCAATGGAAATATCTGGAATTTCGGGAAACTTGATTGTAAAACCGCGCTTCACATCGGAATGCAGGACTCGTCTGTTGTAACCATAATCAGTGGCCAGAATTTGCGATGTGATATCTTCAGCCGAGTGCGCCATTCGCCGATAACGAGCCGTGGCGTCAACAACCTTTTTTATGGCGTCTGGCATTGGCCCAAAAACCGTTGGACGGGTAACTATTACCTCTTCTCCAATGGCAAAAATGATGTTGGCATTATAGCCAAGCGCCTTGTAAATCATCTCAAAGTGCTCGACAACTACGCGCCGCCCATTCTCAATGGCCTTGTTAATAGCATCTACAATTTCAAATGGTTGCCTGAATGCCAGCTCATAGCGAATATCCATGTGGAAGGTATGGGCTGAAAAAAAGTCGTCAGGCGAGAAATCATAGATCGGCGTTTGCTTCAAATTGACGCCATCATCGTCGTTTGTAAGCTCAAGTCCTGGAAAAAGCCCTTTAATCAACGTTGATTTCCCAGAACCTTCCCCACCAATGACCCCGACCAGTAAATCGCTTGCCGCCAGGTATCGATTGGCCAATTGAGCTCCCAATATGTAAAGACGCGGGCGGCCCCTAGGGGCGTAATAAAGCGCGTACAAGAGAGTTTCAAAATGCTGCTGATTGGTGGTTTGTAAGAAAACTGGCTTATCCATTAAAACTCAATCTCTAGCAAAGGCGCATGTTGCTGCGCACCATAGATGTCTGTTTCACCTGGAGCACCAGATGCAAGCGGCCGCTTTATGGTGGCCTTAACTGCATTGGCTGGCGCAAACCAGACTATCCCCAAAACGTCGCTGACGTCAATTTTGTAAAGCTTTGCAATCAGTTCTGGATTCACTATGTTTTGCGACTTAAAAAGCTCAAAATATTCACGGTCTTTGAAGATGATGTCGAACGTCAATTCAAAGGGGCCTGCGTTTTTCGACCTGATCACCTTGGCAGCTTCCAGAATACTCCTTTTCATTTTGCACTCCTTTTGCCCTCAGATATCTTCGATAATTGGCTTAAACAGCTCTTCCCCGGCAGGATCCATCAGGTGATACACAGAAAACTCATAAACATTGCCCATTTTGATATCCGATGGAGAAAACGGGAAAGCCAGATTCCCAGCGGTCGAAATGCGCCCAGCATAACCATAATGCAACAGGGTCGATCTAGCGACGCTACAGAGGGTGTCTGCCTCATCCTGGCTTGGGCAAAGGGCCTCTATTACAATGCACAACTCGTGGGAGGACGTCGTCGCTAAAGGCTCAAGCTGACCCATAACCCCGTTTTTCCCGTAGACGTGGAAGAAAAGCTGCTCGCTGCGGTCATCTTCTGGGGACATCTCTTTGATGTGGGCTTTAACCTCGGCCAAAATCTGATCAATGGATCCGATCATGATTGGGTCGCGGGTCCCAGCGATGCTAATGCTGCGATAACCAATTGACCTGGCTCCTTCAAGCTTTATTAAATATCGCGGGGTTGGCTCAAAACGGCTTCCCCTTACCTCAACTCGACCGTCCCCAATGTCGGTAAACGAGCAATTTTCAAGATTTATAGCCCCACCAGGTCCAGGCAAGTGGTATGGGTCAGACTTTTCATAAAGGGTGTGCGCGGCGGCTGATTCGCAGGTGAACTTTCGCTTGGGACTTAGCGCCTCCAAGATAAAGGAATCTTTCTTTAAAATACCAAGGGCGCAATCGGCACCAGAGCCAGGCGTGGCGGCTATTGCAGCGCACTCTAAAATCTTGCCCATGTGCAGGGCCAGCCCCTCGTCGTATCCCAACATGATGGGCAACGCCGCAAAGCATGCAGGGTCATAGCAGCGACCAGCCAGCACCACGTTGCAACCAGCCTTTAGCGCCTCGATAATCGGCTCAGGACCAATCTGGGCCACCAGATACGTGGTTTCGTCGACCAAGCTCTCGGTAAGCTCAGGAACGCACGCCAAGGGGGTAATCCGCCCCTCACCAAGCGCCTTTTTCACAGTCTCTTTGCTTACATCCGCTGGGATAACCCCCATTTTGAAACTAAGCTTCTCTTCGGCGGCAATCTCTAAAACAATCTGGCGACACCACTCCAGATGCACTGACGCACCAGAGCCACCAGCAGTTCCCACCACGACAGGGATGTTGTTTTTCACACCCTCACGCAGCATGTAGCGCAAGTCACGCTTTACAAAGGCCCTGTTGGTAAACGCCTTGCCAGCGCCCAGGTAGTATGGCCCCGGGTCAGTCGAACCAGCATCAACCGCGATCAAGTGGGGCTTACGCTCCATACCTTTGCGAAATGAACTTTCAGGAAAACCATAGCCAAGAATGGCTGTTGGTGAAAGAACTCTGAATTCATCAGTCATTATCCACCCCATTTCTATGCCTTAACACCGCAAGGATTCGCTCCATTTCGTTGTTTACGATGGAAAAGCCCTCGTCAAATCCCATCCCAGGCTTTGCCAGCATGCGCTCTGCCCTCGCTGCGACTGCCAGATGAACACACATGCGGGCCGACAGGTCTGTTTCATTACAAGTACCACCTTGATAAGCGCCAACACCCTTTTCACGGCAGTACAAGATGCTTTCAACGATGTTTTGGACGCCGCCAAGGTCAGGCGTCTTGATCTGGATCATGTGGCAGGCCCCAGCGTCAGCAAAATCGCGAATATCCTCGATGGTATTGCACCATTCGTCCGCGACAATCTTGACCGATGACCCCAGATCCCGAAGCTTTTCCGTGATTTCACGCAGTTTTTCTATTTGCAGGCCCCTATCACCCATGTCAACGGGCCCCTCGATATAAAGCGGCAACTCACCAGCATCAGGCTCAAGCGACGCCAGATATTGGGCCACTTTGGTGGTGTCATTATCGAAAATCGGCCCAACGTTGCCATAAACGTCGATGTGCAAGTTCGGTTTGTAGTCAGGCGAAGTGCGCAAGTGATCAACTCGCTTGACCAGCCACTTAATGTATTCCCGAAGCTTTTCGCCCTGACGCCCAAGCTTTTCGTCAATGTTGTTAATCAGGCCGTGCGGCAGCACTTCGACGCCTTTTAAAATCATCTTATCGGCATTGTCATAACGGTTATCCCCAGTCTGACCAAAGATCGGCACCCGCTGCGCTATCACAGGCAGGTCGTATTCCTGGCACACGACTTCACACGGCATCAGCTTCAAAGCCTTGGCCCTGGCATCAAGCAGCGCCATGGTCAGGCCATATTTAATCGCTGAATGCAGCGGTTTTTTGTTGATTTTCAGCTCGGAAAAATGCTTTGCCATTTCCCTGAAACTGCCAATTTCCAGCCCCTGCAGAAGCGGCCTGATATGTTCTTGCAAAAATGGAACGTATTCGCTGGCAAGAAACAACGGATCACGGCCTCCTGCGCCAGAATACTGGACAGCAGCGCAGTCACCCACCGCGATTTGACCGTCTTCAAGGATCAACATCACAGAAACGCTTTGACCAGCTTGGCGAATTCGACTGAATCCTGGGGTCATTGGCTCCCCAACATACACAAATCCGTCATGACCAGCGCCACTCTTGATAGCCTTCTGGTCATCAAAAAAGAACGCTGAATAACCCCTTGAAAAAACTGCATCAACTATTTTCATCTAGGCCTCCCAACCAAACCACCCTTACTGATGGCGTAGATATCATCGGTAACCATCTGGAACGATACTTTGCGTCCCTCCGCCTTTGCTCGCTCTTCCAATTTATCACGATGGTACGCCATCACATCATCGCTGAGCGCAAGATTACCCTTGTTGAAAACGCGGATAAAGCCTTCGTTATCACGCATCGGCAGAATTTTTCCATGATTGTACATCGAAGGCGCAAATGGAATATCCAAGGCCCCTGCCTCAAACGCGGCAAGGGTACCCGCCTCAATATCCCCATTTCCAAGGCGATAAACGGCATCCATGATGCAATTTACCTCGCGCTTGATCTGTTCGATTTCCTGCTGGTGGTCAGCACTAATCAGGAATTTCTGATCCCGGAGCATGCTGACCATCTGTTTAGTACAACGCAGCCCCTGAGCGTTTGCCTCCTTGGTAGGAATCCCCATAGCCTCATGGGGCGATTTGACAATAACCTTGTCCGCATTGGAAAGGACTGCAACCGACGCACCCCAGCCAATAACTGAAAACGCCTTGGCCTCATCCTCGGGAAATCCACCCATCCATTGGTGGAAAACGGTAGTTAACTCATAATCTTCAAAGCCTTCCCGCAAGAAGTATTCGTGCGCCAATTCCTTCAAGGAAATCATCGCAGCAATGTCCTGGAACAGGTTACCAGCCTGACCATAGCCAAGAGTTATCGATTTAACCCCTTCGCGAAGTGCCAAAATGCCCTCAATAATCGCGACAACGTGACTGATAAAAGGCGGCACCAAGGTTCCAGTAAGCGGCCCAAAGGGCTCTCGATTGATGTGCACCCCGTTTTCTTCATAGATGCCTGTCAGGCGGTCAACATACCTCCAGTCATCGATGGATTTCTTTAAGGGAACCTTCTTTGCATACGGGATGTTATATGAGATACCGCCACCCTCGAAGCTGGTAAAACCACCTGCAAGCGTTATTTCGGCTAGCAGGCGTGCATCCGGAGTTCCATGGCGAACCTGGATTGGCTTGCTGACGGCCTCTGTAACCTGTCGGCACCCAGGAACACCATGGTTTACCGCAGGAAAACCGTTTAGCAACGAGGTCTTAGCCTCCAAAGAACGTGCGATACCGTTTGCTGCTTCCTGATAGCGATTCAGACGGGTGTAAGCATCGATAGTTGTTGGCAATAAGTCGGCTTCGCCTTCAGTTTCAAGATACTTGAGCAAGTTGATGTGGTCTGCGATTAAGGCCACTCCAGCCCTTGGTTGCAACAAGGTTTTACCCTGCTTAGAAGCCCTTTGCATGGCCACCGCGAAGTTCTTGCTTTCAGGTATCGTCTTTTGATAGGCGATGGCCTCTTCAAGCTTTAATCCTTGACCGGTAGGCCAAGTACAAAGAAGCTCCTCTCGGATCTGGTTGAAGGTATCCATGTCAAGCTTGTTAAAACTCACAGAAAATGACCTCCTTTGCAAAGGGTTGGACTTGGGATTTGTACTTGATCCCCAGATTGAACCAAATAATCAACTGCCGTTAGTGCCGCCTGCTTGGGAAAATCCTTAGCCAGGCATCCAATAAACGGCAAAAGATAGTCACGGTCGGCAAAGTAGCTAAAGCTTTGTGGCACAAGCGGAACCTTTTCGGCCGCTTCCGGCATTTGGTCACCGATTGACACCGACTGCTGGTTGCGGGCACAAGCGGCCAAGTAACCTCCAGTGCCGACTATTTTATCTATCCTGCGCAGGTCCTTACCCGCCTGGACCAAAACTGGCCCTTTTGTGGTAAACACCTCTTCAACGGTTCCAGCATGTCGAAGCATGGCGTGGTGGATACACGCACCTGCAAGTTGGCGATCAAATTCGATTTCTTTGGGGTCAGTCGGAAGATGAGCCGGGTTTTGCAGCAGGCGATGAACATAGTCTTGAAGGGACAAAACCCCCTCATCACCCAAGGCGGTGCGCAGGTAATCGCCACCTGATATAAAGGTGGATTCAGCGCTAATCCTCATACCTAGGTCGCCCTCAACGGTGCGCTTGACCTTGGGCTCGATTATCCCCTTGATAATCGCGTCAGACTCTGGAAACCAAGCCTCAGAAAAGGAATAAAAATCAGTAGTTGCTCCGCCCAAATCTATCAAGGCAAAGTTTTGCCAATCCTCAAGATGTTCGCCCATGGCCTGGACAAGATTAAAGACAGCAAGGGGGGTAGGAACTGGCGAGACACCAAACCTGGCAACGATCTCGCTGAGCCCCTTTCCAGTAACTATCGAATCCAAGAAAACGGTTCTGATGGCATTGCGCACAGGCTCAGTATTTAGCTTGCCATACTCAGGCATCAAGTTTTCACAAACGACCAATTTTCGATTGGCCAAAGCATCTGCGACCGCATCTGTCGCCAAGTTATTGCCAGCGTAAACTATGGTCCCGCCAAAATTCGAGGCCGCGATAACCTGCGCATTTTCCGTTACATAGCGTTCATTACCACCATCTGTTCCACCACAAAGCAGCAATATGTCTGGCTGGCTACTCTCGATTTCAGCGATGCTTGCCCGACCTAGACGATATGGAAAGGAGGCAACCACCCTGGCACCAGCCGAAAATGCCGCCAAACGAGCTATGTGAAGCGACATTTCTGGCACCAGGCCTACGACTGCAACCCTAAGCCCACCCTTGGCTGAAGAGGAAAAGTACAAAGGCGCCCGGCCATCCTCGCCATGGCTAGTCGAAAGCTGTTCTAGTACGGCATAAAAGGCATCTGGCAGGTGATCCGTGCTCGTCGTTACCGACGCTCTTTTAACTAGGGAAAATCGATCCTCATCACGTCTGAAAATGGCGCCTTTAGTCCATGTTGACCCAATATCTACACAGATCACAGCAGCTTCAGACATTTAATCTTCCTTCTCTTCCCTCGAAAGCAGGTCCTGATGAAGCAACTCAGCTACATGCTCAAGAGAACAGTCAGGTCCAAACACGCGGTCATATCCCATCTTTAGGAACTTTTCTTCAACCTCGGCAAACGGCGTCTTGCCAACCACGAGGTTTCCACCAACGTACAAAAGTATGTCATCCAAGCCCTTTTCAATGCACCTTTCCCGCAGGCCGGCACAGTCAATTTCACCGTGCCCATAAAGGGACGACACCATGATGGCCTTGGAGTTTGTCTCAATGGCGGCGTTGATGAATTCCTCCTGGCTTACCATAACGCCCAGATTGTGCACCTTAAAGCCAGCCTCAGTAAAAAAAGATTCCAGAATTTTGTTACCCACCGAGTGGCAGTCAAAACCAATCACACCCAAAACGATATTTTTAGGTCGCATAATAACTTCCTTTAATCTCCAGCCTGACAGGCGATTTTCATCAAGCTGGCAGGGCCAAACTACGGTCGACATATGTTTTCAGGCTTATGCAAATAAGTCCACCCCCAACCTGTAATTCTGATGTCACCTAGCTGTCAACTTGTTGTTTGCTCAGACGTTTGGAGGAGCTCATTTTTATACACAGGAGTTTAAGTGGCTAGCTTCAAGCAATCCTTGGCGCCCTGAAGCTGACAGTCACCACCAGACCAACGGCAAGCAGTCCAGCAGCCACAAACAGCGCGTAATCAGGTATCTGGGCAAAAATCAAGGGCCCAACCACGCCTGCAACACTCCAGGCCGTCAACATAAAGCCATAGATTCTGCCAATATTTGCTGCACCAAAAGAATCAGCCGCAAAAGCAGGCATAGTGGCAAATCCACCGCCATAACAAGCCAGCAAGTAGCATCCAATTAACATGAAAATCCAGTAATTTGAAACCAAACCTGCGCCCAACAACAGGTACAAGACGACTTGGGTGGCAAACATAACCAAAAAGACCTGTTTTCGCCCAACATAGTCAGAGATCCTGGCCCATCCAAGACGACCTAGGCCATTAAAAATCGACGTCACAGCGACAACTAAGCCTCCCGCCCATGCAAGCTTGGCGGTGGCAAGCTTTTCAGTCAAACCAGGTTCAAGCAACGGGCTGTAAAGCTTCTGAGCTATGGGCGACAGCTGGGAAATCAGGCCCAATCCAGCGGCGATATTTAAAAACAGGATTAACCAAAGCATCCACCACTGCGGGGTTTTCAGCGCTTGGCCAAAAGACAGCGACGCGGCATCAGAAATCACGTTTGGAGCAAAGGTAAAGCCATCTGGCAGCCACCCCTTTGGAGGGTTGGCAAAAAACTGGGCACCCAAAGTAACCGCAACAAAAAACACTACACCCCAAATGTAAAAAGTCTTGGCCACACCGGAACTTACAAGCACTCCAGCTGGGTCAACGGTTTGAAACGCAGCAAGCATAACTGGCCCAATCTGCCCCATAAAAAAGGCGCCAGCACCAAATCCCATCACCGCAAGTCCAGTAACCAAGCCACGTTTATCAGGAAACCACCTGGTCAAAGTAGCAATTGGGGTAACATACGCAAAACCGTTTCCAAGCCCGGCAATCATTCCATAACCTACCCACATCAAAGGTAAATTGCTGATTTGGTCCGCCAATCCAGCTATCAAAGTCCCCAACCCAAACAAGATGCCGCCCAAAGTTGCTACCAGCCTTGGACCCTTTTTGTCCACCAAAATCCCCCCAAAAGCCGCTGCAGTCCCAAGGAAGAATATGTGTAGCATAAAGGCTGCCTGAGTAGCCGTTTCAGACCAGCCATGGGTGATTTTTAAGGGGCCCTTGAACACAGACCAGGCATATACTGTACCCAAGCAAAGCTGCATCACAATGGCTGCAACCGCTATGTACCATCGTCTAACATTAAGATTTGAAACTCCTGCCATCATGCCTCCCTTTCACAAGTTCCACGTCCGGCAATCTACCCCTTTATGGGCGAATTGAGAACAACTTTTGCATCCCACACGGTTAAATTTCAAATTCTGAGGTTCCATTTTGTCACATCTTTTGCCATCCTAGTCGCCCGTGTGCAGGTTTGAACTTAAGCCAGGGAGATGCATATGAGAAAAGTCAGCACCAAAACCCCATCGTTTCCTGAGGTTACCTTCAACAAACCTCTGAACATTCCTGATGATGAACGTTGGAATGAGCTTTGTGGCGATTTGGGCCACTGGCGCGTCGGGGCCTACAGTCCAGAAGGAGGTTCATTGGCCGATGTTCAGGAACTGGAACTCCACACATGTCCAGAGCTTTTCCTTTTGATTTCAGGGGCTGTTACGCTTGTACTGTCCGACATGAAGGGAGGGGTCATAGAAATGCCCCTAGAGCCCATGAAGCCTGTTTTGGTCACAGCGCCCCACTCTGCATACTGCCCAGATGGACCTTACAGCGGCACATGTTTTGTGGTTGAGCGTGATGAATTTGACACCGAATATCGTCCGCCTAAACAGTGGGTTTAAGCTTTATTGGAGAGGTAGTTTATGAGGCATTCGTTAGATTCAATCACTGCCATATTTAAGCAGGTTTTTGCCACCAATCCCACGGTTTGGGCGGATGCAGGCGGGCGGGTCAACATAATTGGCGAACACACTGATTACCACGATGGTTTTGTGTTGCCAACAGCGATTGACCTGCGTTCTTACGCAGTGGCATCCGGCAGAGATGATGGGATATTGCGCATTTATGCAGCTGATTACGACGGCTCCGTCCAGGTAGCGTTAGATGAGTTGAGGCCGTTTCAGCAAATCGATTGGCGCTCATACACGTGCGGTCCGTTTTGGTCCTGGCTCAAGGCTGAACACCCCTTTACTGGGGCCGATGTTGTGATTGGAAGCAATGTCCCAGCCGGTGGAGGACTGTCATCCTCAGCATCCATCGAAGTGACGCTGCTTGGAATCGCTAAAGCGTTAAGCAACGAAATCCTATCCTGCCTGAACATCGCGATAATTGCCAGAGCCGCGGAAAACCTCTTTTGTGATGTTCCTTGCGGAATTATGGATCAAATGGCCAGTTCCTGTGGGCAGAAGCATAAGGCTTTATTAATCGACTGCCGCTCGCTTGAAACCAAGCTGGTTACAACGCCAAATGATTGGGTTTTTGTGGTTGCAGATTCCGGCGTTCCCCGTTCTTTGGCGACTGGGGAGTACGCCAGACGGCGAAGCGAATGCGACGCCGGAATGAAGACAATAACTCAGTTATATAAACATGTTAGAGCCGCCAGAGATGTTTCGATGGATATGCTGAACACTGTAAAAGGCAGGATACCCGAAGTGTCGTTCAGGCGCCTGCGTCATGCGATAAGCGAAAATGAGCGAACCCTAACAGCGGCAGACGCCCTCAAAACTGGTGGTATTTATTTGACAGGGCAATTGATGCAGCAGTCCCACGAAAGTCTAGCCAAAGATTACGAGGTTTCATGCCGGGAATTGGATACCTTGGTTGAAATTGCGTCAGGCATTAAAGGGTGTGTAGGCGCCAGACTGACGGGGGCTGGATTTGGGGGTAACACAGTCAACTTGGTTCACAAAGATGCCGCCAATGATTTTTGTTCACAGCTTAAAACTAAGTACAGGGAAGCCACTGGTATTAAAACGGCTGTCAGGATAGTCCGCCCATCTGCCGGTTTGCAGACCGGACGTTTTTGAGAGGTGGTGCACAGCTTTTCCTTTGTTCAACCCTCTGCTGACGACACGTTGGGAGATTCTGTATGCAAGAAATAGCCGGCAAGCTATGGCTTACCTTCTTGGCCATTCACGGGCCAACGCATGGCATCATTCCGTCTGGATACGATGTAAACGACGTGTTTTTGTATGTGGGCCTCGTTTTGCTTGGTGCGACCGCAATTTCCATACTACGCCCCTATGCCTGGGGTGCCAAGATATTGAAAGTAATCCTTCCACTTATAGTAATTTCCTTGGCAGTCATAGCGTTAGTGCCAATGGTAACGGCTCCCTTAGGTATTACTGCTGAAGTTGAGCGCATTTTCCTTGCAGCCTTAAAGCCCTTACATGACTGGAACCACCCGTCGTTGCAATACCTAATTTTACATCCTGTGTTTTCTTTATCCATGGAACCCTGGGTAATCAAACTGGTGCCCGCAACTTGGGTGGTTTTGGCCTCGTTACTAATATTCATCGAGGGGCGGCACCTTGGAGGAAGCCTTGGGGGCCTGTTGGCAGCTTCCTGGTACGCTGCCGGCTGCCGGGTTCGCATGGGAATACAGGACCTAGGTGATTGGGACTTGGCAGTCGTACTTCTGCTGCTAGTTTTTCGTCTTTTTCGCAAACTGGATGCAGGGCCTAGAACATTTGGAACAAAAACTATTGTGTACCTGGGGCTGCTCTTTTTGCTGGCTTCGATGTCCTCTTTTTTGGCCATTATTCCCCTCGGATTAGCGGTGTTATTACTTACCTACAAGGCCTTTAAAGATCCCGCCTACAGACCGCTAGCTGCGGTGAGCACATTGGTAGTTGTAATCAGGGCCGCTTACGCTTTGTATGCTTTTAATGTAAGTTTTGGGGGCACATCAATACCGAACACGCTGGGCAAACTACTGCTTGCAATGGGGCGCCAACTTCAGCCTGGTTCCAACGTTGGCGCGTTTATACTAGTGGCATTTGGATTTGCGGTGATTCTAGTTTCAAAAAGAACTCTCCCCATGGCCTTTCTACTAGGAAGCATCATCTTGGTGCCGATAGGGATTACTGTAATTTGGAAATTCGGTGTTGTAAACGGTGGCTATTACATCAATCTCATGTCTGGATTCATAGCCCTTGTAGGGGCATTTGCTGTAGGTCAGATATTTGGCCTTGATCCAACTTTCCAATACGGACTTCAAAACGACCAGGAGTCATCACCTTCCATCAAAAGCAATCCCAGGATAATACTTCCATTCATGGTGGGAGCCGTGCTGCTGGTATTTCTAACAGTTAAACTGCCGGCCCCTAATATTTTTGGAAATCAATCAAACAGCTCTACCTTTGAACGACTAATCGCTAACGACCAGCTACCTGTAGTAACCAACATGGAAGGCATGATAGAAGCTGTAAATTACTACCGAACCATTCGTACAGACAAAAACTTAAAGCGTGTTGAGGCGTTGCACTATGCTATAATTGCTGAAAATGATGGAGGTGAAGTTTTTGATGGTGTTCGCACTTGGATACTGTGTCTGCATGGTTCCCAGGGAGACAAATGTTTACCCAAAGATCAAGACTACTACTTGGCATTAAGAGATCCAATTCGTCCCATCTCAGGAGGTTTGAATCGCGCTATCTATAGAATCCCCCAAACGTGCAAACTAGCGTTACCAAGCCCAGACAAGGCCGCCTTTTTCAAGTGCCAACCTACACAATCAGTGGTACATTATGGGCCGTGAATGGGGGATGGATTCAGGGGCAGGGGGTGGGCTCTGGAGCGGAAGGGCTTGAGACAGCAGGTGACTGGGGACTGCGTCGTAAGTTTTCCTGGGATGACCGCTTCAATAACGATACGCTGGAAGATTCTGTATGCAAGGATTTGTTGAAAAATTATCGCTCATTATCCTGCACTATTCTGGACCAACTGACGGAATCATCCCGCATGGATATGACGCAAGCGACGTGTTTTTGTACCTAGGCCTGGTTTTGCTTGGTGCCATTGCTATTTCCGTGCTACGCCCCTCTGCTTGGGGTGACCGGATACTGAAAATAGCGCTCCCGCTTGTAGTAATTGCCCTAGCAGTTATAGCTCTACTTCCGATGATAGCAGCGCCCTTAGATGTTGGCCCGCAAGTTGAGCGCACCATCATAGCTGCCTTTAAGCCCTTTGCGGACTGGAACCACCCATCTTTGCAGTACTTGGTTTTACGTCCTGTAGTGTCGTTTTCGTTGGACCCATCGGTGCTCAAACTAGTCCCGGCGACTTGGGTGGTCTTAGCCTCGTTATTGATATTCATCGAAGGGCGGCATCTTGGGGGAAGCCTTGGTGGTCTGCTGGCAGCTTCCTGGTACGCGGCTGGTTGCCGGGTTCGCATGGGAGTGTTAGACCTTGGTGATTGGGACTTGGCAGTCGTACTTCTGTTAGTGCTTTTTCGCATCTTTCGCAAGCTAGACACACAACCCAAACCTTTTGGAATCAAGGCTACCGTCTACTTTGGGATTGTGTTCTTACTGGCCTCAATGTCTTCCTTTTTGGTCTTAATTCCCCTCGGATTAGCAGTGCTGTTACTGGCCTATAAAGCCTTTAAGGAGCCGGCCTATAGACCACTAGCAATAGTTGGTGCGCTCATGCTTGCAATCAGAGGAACCAGCGCTTTATCTGCTTTCAACATGGGACTGGGAGGCCCATCCACTCCAGAGACCATGGGCCAGCTTGCGCTTGAAATGTGGCAGCAACTACAACCGGGCTCAAACGTCGGCGGACTGCTGTTTGTAGCATTGGGATTTGTAGCCATTTTGGTTTCAAAAAGGACGCTTCCCATGCTCTTTCTAGCTGGAAGCATCATCTTGGTACCCTTGGGAATAGTTACGATCTGGACATTCAGCATAGCACACGGCGGTTACTACAATAACATCATGGCCGGATTTATCGCCCTTGTAGGTGCTTTTGGGATAGGTCAAATATTTGGCCTTGATCCCACTTTCTCAAAAGCGCTTCAAAAACCCGAAACATCCTCACCTTCCATCAGGGAAAATCTAGGAAAAATCCTTCCATTCATGGCAGGGGCTGTATTTTTGACTTTGCTGACAGTAAAACTACCGGCACCAGATGTTTTTGGTAATCAAAGCAATAGTTCCACCTTTGAGCAATTGATTGCCAACGATGAGCTACCGGTTGTGACAGACTTACCAGACATGATCGAATCCGTGAACTATTATCGAACCATCCGTACCGACAAAAACTTGAGGCGTAATGAACTGATACACGATGTTGTGGGTGATGGGACCATTAACCCCGAAGTTTTCGACGGTGTGCGTGTATGGATCATATGTCCTTATGGTTCCGACTTAAATGAATGCGTCCCGAAGGACCAGGATTATTACCTGGCATTAAGAGATTCCGGTCGTCCCATCCCAGGAGAATCACCTGACACCATCACTAAAGTGCCCCCAACGTGTGAGCTAGCCCTACCAAGCTCAAACAAGGCCAGGTTTTATAAGTGCTCCGCTCCTGCTCCAACCCAATGAAATTCCCTTGCATTACACACACTGGAAACTTAAAAGAAACTTCATGAACCTTTGTTCGCATCAGCTCTTTTAACAGCTACTATCCAATCATTTCCGCTGGTTAAACTGATGACACACCTCTTGCGCAGGTCTGATTCTGGAGATTGAACTTGGAGGCCAAATTTTGCCTAAAAACTTTAGTTTTCGATTAGAACTCATAAAAGACATCTTCGCCTGCGCCGACTTCAAGCTGCAAAAAGACGGCGTGGCTTAGGCTGCCACGATGCCTGATTTCGTACTGTAAACGAAGCTTAGAAAAGGCGGTTGGAACAAATGTCGTAGAAACGCCTGCCCGCCATTCACGACCCCACAGTTGCTCGGATTCAGGCATAACCCCAGAAATCACATCGCTATAATCTGCGCGAAAACCTAGCATCCATTCGGGGTGCACAAGGGCATCTAATTCTATGTAACCACCGTGGTCCAACAACGTCCCTTCTGGTACATCCATTTTTCTAATCAAATACTCGACCGTCATACCCACAGCAACTTTTTTTGGCGCTGGAATCCAGTTTAAACGCAACTCGGTACCGTACAAGTCTGAACGACCACCCCCTTTGTATGGACTTTGCCCCCATGCACCAGACAGCCCCCACAAAAGCTCAAAATCCCTCCCCAAGTCAAAACCATTAAGAATTCTGGCAGTATAAACAAAGTCTTCCATGCCATCGAACTTGCCGGCATTAGTTTGCTCGACAGTGGCAAAGGAACTGGAGTGAAAGTGAGTAGCCTCGTGGGCGTCCAAAATCTGTCCAGAAATCTGCATCTCCCATGGCAACGGCAGATCAAACAAAAGTTCGGCACCCAAGGCGGCAAATTTACCTTCTCCCATAAACCTGGTTTGTGTCAGTGTCTGGTTGATGAAGTTCCAGTTGTGTATGTGTCTGGGATTTTGGCGACCAAAGGGCACAAACATGTACCCGGCACGAATCTGCATTCCAATCGGCAAGGCAGTTGTTGCAACGTAGGCTTCTTCTATTTCCAACCCTGCAAAATTGAACAAAAACAGATACCTGAAAAACCGGTCAACTTCGCCTTCAATTTCCAATCCGGCAAATAGTAATTTCAATCCATTTGGCCCCATGCTGCCATCCGTAATCAATTGTTTTGCCCCAAAAGTAGCGCCAAAACCAACGCCGAGGGCAGTTGAAATATTTGGAATATATTCTGCAACTTTAGGATCAACTGCTTCTTTTAAAGGCTGAGTCAGGCTATGTCCGTGTGCGTTATGTTTGTGGGCATTGCCCGAAGCAAGCGCATTGGTACTAATCAGCACCAAGCCCAAAACGATAACCATTGTACGAGCGCCCATCATGTAGCCTCCTTATGAAAAAGCCATTACTTCCACAAATCACCGTGTCGAACCAAGACATCGACTACTGGGTGATTTTGGCCCTACCCTGTTTTTTGCGGCCGCGTTTACAACCTGATTTATGGTGAGCATGGTGGCGACCATCAAGGCGATTTGATCGCTAACATACAATGATAATCACTGTCAAACCCAAACAAACTTATTTAATATATCTGACAGTTAAATCACTTTTTCTGAGTAGTTCCAGACAGCTTTTGGACAAGCCATACCCCATTCTGAATCGGATTTTGAGGTGTGTTTAGGACACAAAGCTGCAACATGATTGAGGTGTATTAGGGACACAAAATTGAGTCATACTAAGGACACAAAACCCAAATTTATATCGACAGCTGTGTCACAAGCCTTGTCAGAAGTTTTCCCTTCAATTGAGCTTTAAACTGGTGGCTAGTAAAGCTTCAAGCTTTTGGGTAAGAACTGGCGCAGGAGCACTGACTAAGACACCCTGGATTTTGGACAATTAAAAGCGGTTGTACTTCTGGATTTGTGCTAGAATGCCCGGCCATGGATGACCTCGATCTAACCCACATGGTTGCCCAGAAGTTCTGTCCCAGATGTGGCCTACGCTACAACGGTGATGTGGTCAAATGTTCTGCAGATAACAGTGACCTGCTGCCTGTTGGGGCTGGTAAAGACCGCTGTGGTACTGTGATTAAGGACAAGTATGTTTTGGTGAAAATGCTTGGTGAGGGCGCCTTTGGCCAAGTTTACCAAGCCACCCATCTGTTGGCCAAAGCGGATGTAGCCATCAAAATTTTGCGAGAAGAGCGCCGCGACGACGCTTCTGCTAGGCGGCAGTTCCTGAAAGAAGCCAGAGCTGTCATGCGTCTGCGCAGCAAGCATGCATGCGCTATTTACGACGTAGACGAAGACGTTGATGGTTCACTGTTCCTAGTGATGGAGTTGCTTAAAGGCCCTAACCTAGACGATTTTCGCAAACAATTTGAAAACGAGCGGATGCCTTGGCAAACAGTTGCGACCTTTGCAAGCCAGGTATGTGAAGCACTGGAACAGGCTCATGAAGCCAACGTCACCCACCGCGATTTAAAGCCAGCAAACATCATGATCGAAAGTAACATCGACGGTTCTAAGTTTGCGAAGGTCGTGGATTTTGGTATCGCTCGACTGGCTTCTGCTGCGGATCAAGAATCTGCCACTACAGAAACAGCTGGAAAAATCATGGGCACCCCCGCCTACATGAGCCCGGAACAGTGTCGCGGTTTGGATGTTGATGGGCGGACCGACTTGTATGCGGTTGGGTGTGTCATATATGAACTGGTGTCAGGCGAAAGGCTATTTAAAGCCAATACTTCCCAGGGGATGATTGTCGCTCACGTGGTGGAAGACCCAATGCCGCCCCGTCAAAAGGTTGCAAATCTTGCCATTCCAGACGCCTTGGAAGCTTTGATAATGGCCTTGCTGGAAAAGGACCCAGCTAAGCGCCCTCAGACGGCAAGGGAAGTGATCCTGTTGCTGGAGTCTATACTTTTGAAAGGTGCCAGCACAAGTGCGAAACGAAGTAGCCCAAAGAGCGGCAGTATAAGAAACTGGATTTTTGTTGGGCTGGGGGTGTTGGTAGTCCTGGGTCTTGTGTTGTTTTTTGTGAATAGAAATTCGGGTATTCAGCCTGTGCAGGAGGAAACGGAGGCGGCTGTCGTTCAGGGACAGGAGCAGGTGGTTGAGGCCCAGCCGGTGCCTAAGGCGGAGCAGGAGCAGGGACAGGAGCAGGTGGTTGAGGCCCAGCCCGCAGTGGCCCCTAAGACGGAGCAGGAACAGGCCGTCGAGGCGCAGCCGGCGCCTAAGACGGCGCCTAAGGCGACACAGGGACGCTCAAGGGCAAAGGCTGCTGATTCACAGCCGTCCCCAAAGGCACAGCAGCAGCCTCAAGTACAGGCAATTGCACCACAAGTTGCTCCCAGCGCTGCCCCCAAAACCATTCCTAACATGGCACCACTAAAACCTGAACCAGCTGAAGCAGCACAAACAGCCGCAAAACCTGAATCAACCCAGGCTCCGACCGCTACCCAACCTGATAGCAAACCTGCACGGCGTGGCTTCCCGTCGATGCCTGACCCAACACGAATGATTCAAAAGGAATTCGACTCGGCTTTTGATTCAGTTCGCGGTCAAGCAGGAAAGGCCTTCGACGCCCTGGGCGGGGTCAAAGACAAGTAGTGGAAAACTGTGACTAATCACGATGTGAATTCAAGCACTATCACAAGTTCCGGGGCAAATTTAAAGCCAGTTACAATCATCCCACCAACCCCAACATTAACGTTGATTTATGGGCCTGCAACACAGTTGTGGGGTGCTAGAGTCTACTTGGGCAACATCCCTGTCCCCATTGATCGCCTTTCAAGAACGTTTGAAAACACTGAGATCGCAGACCCAGACGCCTCTAGGGTGCACGCACAAGTTCAAAAAAGCATGAACGGTTTTTCAATCATGGACCTAGGCAGCAAAAATGGGACTTTTGTAAATGGCAAGCGGATCAAAAACTCGACCGTGGCTTTGAGTTATGGAGACATAATTCAAGTTGGTAGCACCCTGTTATTGTTTCATAAATCTCAAAACCCACCGCCAACAGACCATGCAATTCCTGGACTTGATGGCCACGGAGATGCAATCAGAAATGTGCGCTCATCCTTGGCCAAAATGGCTGGGCACCAAACCAGTATTTTGATTTTAGGCGAGTCAGGTACCGGCAAAGAAGTCGTTGCCAAGGCCATCGCTGATCTTGGGCGTCCTACAAAGCCGTTTGTGGCCTTCAACGTGTCAGCTGTCCCTGCGACCTTGGCTGAGTCCATGTTGTTTGGGCATCTAAAGGGGGCTTTCACCGACGCTAAAGAGGCAAGAGCCGGCGTTTTCATGGCAGCCAACGGCGGCACTTTATTCCTGGATGAAATCGGAGACTTAGCGCCTGAAACCCAAGTCAAATTACTGCGTGTTTTGGAAGAACGGGCAGTCGTCCCCGTTGGCGCTACTCGGCCGATTCCCTTTGATGTCAGGATTGTTTCTGCGACGAATCGCGACCTGTTGGCTGGGGTTAAAAGCGGGCGTTTTCGCGGTGATTTGTACGCCAGACTGGCTGGAATGGTCCTCCCCCTACCCTCTTTAAGGGAAAGAATTGAGGATCTGCCTTTACTAGCGCACTGTTTTGCCAATGGACGCCGATTTAGCGCCCAGGCAATTACAAGATTAATGACCCATTCTTGGCCGTTTAACATCCGAGAATTAAGGTCAGTTGTCGAACAAGCCGCAGCAGAATCACCTGGACACGACTTCGTGGAATTATCCCCAGCTATCATCCACAGATTAGACGAACATGCCTCCATCTTGGAGCCTCGAACGCAATCACCAAATGTAACGGCTCGGCAAACTCTGGACACAGAAACGGTGTCAAAAATCCTTGTCGAACACGGCGGCAACATGTCCCAAGCAGCCAAAGCAGCAGGCAAAGACAGAGGCCAGTTTTATCGAATAATCAAACGGCTTGGTCTGGACCCCGACTCATTTAGATGACTAGAAGCCCGCTAAGGCCAGCATCAAAAACTGGGTACAATCAAAACATCAACAGTCCACTAGGTACCAGATTTTGTTGACGTTTCCATTGACTCGGATTCATGCAGATATTATGATCACACCCACTGGTTTCCTGGTCTTACTCCAGACAACATTGACTGGTAAGCCGACCGCTACTTGGAGGGTTATCATGCTAAAAAGAACCTTACCTCTGGTTGCCGTGCTTTTCTTTGCCTGTGGGGATAAAGCCGACGAAATTGTAATCGGCTGTGATACCAACCCATGCGAGCAACATTGTGATGTCGAGCAAGTCGAAAACTACAGTGCTGATTACGACTGTGGGGCCCATGGGCAGTGTGCAGTTGGCGCTAATGGGCCTATCTGCGTCTGTGACCAAGGGTTTACACTGCAGGATGGTGTCTGCAAGGAATCCTTGGTGGATGCCCCCTGTAAAGGCATCGTGTGTGCTGGCGGTGGCACCTGCGCTGTTATAGAGGGTAAAACGGCCGTCTGCCTTTGTCTTGCCGGCTATAAATCTGAGGGAGCCAAGTGTGTGTTAGAAGAAGTACCACCTCACCCTGCACAGGCGTCACCTGCAGTGGTCATGGTTCTTGCGTAGTAACCTCAGACAACAAGGCCATATGTGTCTGTGACGACGGTTACCGCGCTGACGGCACCACCTGTGTGGATGTAAGTTGCAACTGCGAAGGTCAATGTGATTGCGAGCAAGATTGTTCCGGCCTTGAGTGCGGCAACGATCCGGTCTGCAACCGCTCCTGTGGTACTTGCGAAGCTAATGAAATATGCAACAACGGTAAATGCGAGTGTCGACCAAACTGTGACGGTCGAAGGTGCGGTCCTGACCCGATTTGCGGAACGTCCTGTGGCAATTGTGGTGCGAACCAGATCTGCCGCACTAACGGTACCTGTTTGACCCCCACCAAGGACTGCTCCAACGGTTGGTGCTTGATTCCAGATGGAATGTTTGAGATGGGCTCTCCTGCTACCGAGCAGCAACATGATGCAGATGAGGCCCCTGTGCACTTGGTTTTCATAACCCGTTCATTTTACATGAAGCAAACCGAAGTAACGCAAGGTGAGTGGAAGTCGCGGATGCAATATGATCCATCCAGCAACACGGAATGTGGGGCCGACTGTCCAGTGGAATATGTCAACTGGTTTGATGCGGTTTCTTATGCGAATGCGCTTTCCACGCATGAGGGCTTTGACCCCTGTTATACATTGAAGAATTGTTCTGGAACGCCAGGTGATGACCTAGATGGCTGCACAGTAACTTTCGTGGGCATTCACTGTAACGGTTATCGTCTACCTACTGAAGCTGAATGGGAATATGCAGCTCGTGCTGGAGCCACCGGAGCCACCTATGGCCCGATTGACGGCATATCCTGGCATTATGGCAACAGTCCAAACAAGACCAAGCAAGTGGGAACAAGAACTGCAAATGCCTGGGGATTATACGATGTATTGGGTAACGTGGCTGAGTGGGTAAACGACTGGTATGTTAGCAATTATTACAGCACCTGCACTGAAGATTGCACTAACCCAATAGGACCCGCAACAGGCTCAGGCAAAGTCATTCGCGGAGGCTCTTGCAACGTCGAAGCCAAATACCATCGTTTAGCCTCCCGCCTAGGTCTAGGCCCCGGCCTACGCGACTTCCACCGCGGCTTCCGCCTAGCAAGAACCGTCCCCCAAGCCCCCTGACCGTGTCCCTGTCCCCGTCCCCGTCCCTGCCCCCGCCCCTGTCCCTGCCC
>Ga0209718_1001870_pt1 | contig 22294 bp, 18 predicted proteins | sample AD_JPNAS1_MetaG_FD_184420 | JGI IMG/M metagenome (GOLD analysis project Ga0209718, IMG submission 184420) | Active sludge microbial communities of municipal wastewater-treating anaerobic digesters from Japan - AD_JPNAS1_MetaG (SPAdes) (version 2) | ecosystem: Engineered > Bioreactor > Anaerobic... | reverse complement strand
AAAGAGTTAATTTACTGTATGTAATTGGAATTTCTTCAAAGAAATTAAGGAATATCAGTTGCATTATTGATCCGCCTCCTCAATTTTCATTATTTTCTTATATCTAAAATTTTCCCGGACAGTACTGAGAAATAATAAAAAAAAGTCGCTAATCATTTTTTTTTATTTAAGCATGAAATATTAATCTAAATTTCTTTGTCCATTTCTAAATATATTTATATTAAACTAATTTTATCAAAAATCTTTCATTTTCTATTGCATTTTGATTATAAATTTATATATTTTCGCTGATCGCCGGAGACAGTAGGCTATTCTAATTTTAGAAAAGTAAGCTCCTACCTAGGTTATATCAAAAATTATTTTTTTGTATATAACTTCATCTTCGGATGTGGTTTTTTTTAATTCAAAAACCAACAAGATTTTTGTTCAAAATGTATTAAAATAAAAATCTTAATCTATTAGGACTTGTCCAAATCTTATTTAAAACTTAAACTTTGAATTCTAAAATGGCTATTACCAAAGAAAAGAAAATAAATTTAATCAAGGAGTATGTCAAGGATTTACAAGAAGCAAAAAATCTAGTAATTATCAGACAATCTGGATTAGCTGTTTCCACAGATATGGAAGTTAGAAAAAATGTTAGGAATGAAAGTGGTAAATTTAATGTTATCAGAAAGAGACTTTTTTTGAGGGCCTTAAAAGAAGCAGGATACCCAGAAATAGATCTTAGCCAAATTCCTGGATCTGCTGTTGCAGTTTATGCAAAATGAGAGGAATATGCTCCATTGAAAGTAATAAATAAATACATTAAAACTTTCCAAAAAGATAAAGATTCTACATCAAGTTTTGAGTTTTTGTTATGATATTTTGATGGTGAGCGAAAAGATTTGAATTATATCGATGAATTGGCAAATATACCAAGTAGAGAAGAATTGCTATCTAAATTGGTTCGATTATTCAATTATCCTGTTCAATCGCTTACCAGTGTTTTAAATCAAATTGCAAAAAAGAAGTCTGAAGAAATTCAAGAGGAAAAAAGTTCTGAAGAAACTCAAGAGGAAAAAAGTTTTGAAGAAACTCAAGAAGAAGCAAAAGAAGAGGCTGTTTCTACAACAGATACTGAACTTGCAGAAAATTCTAAAGCACAAACAACTTCAGAGTAGAGAAATTATTCAATGTTTTTTGTTTTCAATTGCTTATTAGGTCAAAATGTTTGTGATATTTTGTCCTTATAAGCTATTGGAACAACTAATATTGTAAACTTACAAATATTTATTTATTAAATTAGTATTGAGAATGGAATTATCAAAGAACGCACAAAAAATCATGGAATTGGTAAAAGAGATGAGTGCAATCGAACTAAATGAGCTTGTTAAAGCTTTTGAAGAGGAGTTTGGCGTAACTGCTACTGCTACTGTAGTTGCTACATGAAGTCCAGCTGGATGAGATGCCACCGTTGCCACTGGATGAGATGTCGCTGCAAACATCGAACTTACAGAAATTGGTCAACAAAAGATCAATGTAATTAAAGTTGTAAAAGAATTATTGTGACTTTGATTAAAAGAGGCCAAAGATTTAGTTGAAAAAGCTCCTGTTATACTAAAAGAAAATGCAAAAGATGATGAAGTAGAATCGTTCAAAATCAAGTTACAAGAAGCTGGTGCAACAGTAACTATAAAGTAGTCTAAATTTTGGCACACTTACTTGATTTTTGTTTTTAAAAAACTAAAAAAGTATTTAGTACCAAAAGCTTTAGAAAAAATTTATTTAATTCTGAAAACCAATAATGAGTGTTACTGTAAAACAAATAGTAGATTCACAAGTGCATATTGGTACCTTAAAAAGTGAAGCTCATCCCAAAACAAGCAATTATCGATTGGATATTGTAAACAACATAGTTGTTTTAAATCCTGAAATGATTTTGGAACAGCTAAACAAAGCAAAAAAAAAGGTTCAAGATGTCAAAAAATCAGGACAAGAGGTTTTGGTAGTATGTGAAAAAAAGATGTATGCCACAGAAATGAAAACTTTAGGAGAAAGGTACTGAGTATCTTATTTAAATTACAAAGCTCCTGGATGATTTTTGACCAATTTTGATACTTTCAAAACGAGGATCAGCTCAATGAACAAGATGAGTGCTTTTGTGGAAACCGAAGAATTTGCTTCTTTGACCAAAAAGGAGCAACTGGTTTACAAAAGAAAATTATCCAGAACCAAAAAGATCTATGAATGAGTAAAAAATCTTACCACTAAACCATGATTGGTGATAGTTGTAGATGGCTCTATGATGAGAAATTTTGTTAGAGAATTACCAGCTCAATGAGCTGTTGATAGTATAGTGATATCTTCCACAAACTATGATCAATATTTGTGAGATAACGACATTATCGCAAATATGCTAAGTTATAAAAGTATAGATTTTGTTATGAATTATATCTTATCCTAATCTAAAAAAATATATGAAAATCAAAAATCCTTTTCAGTCTACTGCTACAAATGTGAAAGCTATGGACAACAACTATATGCCTAGTAGCTTAGAAAAAAAAAGAGCAATCATGATGTACTTGTTTTTTGGTATTATGGTTTCTATAGCAAAAAAAGACATCAGTATTTTTGAGCACTATCATCTGAAGCAAGCTTCTGGTCGGTGGATAGTATTCTTCTTGGTGTTAGTATTTGATATGGTTTTATTGTTTTTGCCTATTATAAAGTATTTATGAGTTATTCCTTTATTGATATTATTAACCGTTTGGATAATTAGTGTAAAACAGGCTTGGGATGGGAAATACTTTACAAATTCAAAAGAATCATTTGTTGCAAACTTTTCTGCATTATGATCATGGTTTATAGAATTGTTTGAAATACCCTCACCTTCAAAGCCACACAACTTACCAACAACTAGCGATATTGAGTCTGATATCCAAAATCAAACAAATAAATCCGAAATAGAAAAGGATTTAGAGAAAAAATAATTTTTAATTATAAAAACAAATACCATGAGTATAGATATAAACTTATTAAAACAACTTAGGGAAACTACTTTTGCTCCTCTAAAAGATTGTAAAGATGCCTTGATAGAAGCAAATGGGGATTTGCAACAAGCACAAGAAATTTTAAAAGAAAAATGAGTTTTAAAGGCTGGTAAAAGATCAGACAGAGAAACAAAAGAATGAATTGTAAAAGTTGTGAGCCAAAACGGCAAAATAGCTTGAGTTAAACTTTTATGTGAAACTGATTTTGTTGCCAAAAATGAGTGATTTATCAAATTATGTGATGATATCTTAGACAAACTATTATCAGAAAATGAGTTTTTCTTATCAAAACAAGACGCTCCCACAAACTTATCTGAGAGTTTGGATGTGTTGGTAAAAGAGGCTGTGTGAGCAATATGAGAAAATATGCAATTAGATGATATTATACTTACAAATGAGAATGGTTTTGTTTATAATCATCCAGGTAATAAAGTTGCATCTATAGTGTTTTTTGAATGAGCAAATTCTGATATAGCAAAAGAAATAGCTTTACAAGTTGCCGCTATGAATCCCTCATATTTAGATTTTGATTCTGTTCCAAGCGATATTATTTCTAAAATGGAATCTCAATTCCGTCAAGAACTGTTAGATTCTGGGAAACCAGAAAATATACTTGATCAGATATTAAAATGAAAACTAACTAAAGCTTTGGCTGAAGATGTTTTATTGGAACAAGAATACATTAGAGATGGTTCAAAAAAAATAAAAAACATAATTCCAGAATGATTCCAGCTTAAGTCTTATATCAGATTGGCTGTAAAATAATATATCAAATTTATATTTGTGATTAAATTAAAATGCAAAAGTACGAATTAGTTTTTATGTTAAATTCTCAAGTCAAAGATTCAGAGAGAAAAGATTTTTTATCTAAATTCGAAGAAGAATTCAAAAAAAACATTCTTCAGAAAGACGATATTGGCCTAAAAGAGACATCCTATGATGTGAAATCTATTAGGTGAAACAATAGAATGTATTATGTTTCCTATTATATGGACCTAAATAATGATTGATTGGATTCAGTTAAAAAGTCTTTACTATATTCCAATATTATCGTAAGATATCAAATTTTTAAAATGGATTCTACTCAAATATTTTTTGAATTTGAAAAATTACAAAAAGAATTACAAAAAATTGTTGATTCTCGAGATAATAAAAAATTTGGAAATAGAGTATCATTCTTATCTCATCCTGAAAATGAGAAATATATCAACTGGAAATCCATAGTTATTCTAAAAAAGTATTTAACTAGATTTGGTTCTATAAAACCTAGAAAATATACAAAAAATCGTGTAAAAACCCAAAAAAAACTAAGAAAAGCAATCATTAGGGCCAGAGGTTTGTGATTATTGAGTTTTGTTTAAAAACACATTGTAAACAAGCTTCAAAAAAAATAGGATTCAAAAACATAAAATATTTTTATTTTGAAATAAGCTAAAATGGCAAGTAAGTTGAGAAGAGTTAGAAAATATAAATGGCTAAAAAGACTTAGGACACATTGATTTAGAGAGAAGATGAAGAAACGGACAGGAAGAAGAATTCTATCTAATAGAAGAAAAAAAGGTAGAAAACAACTAACACCACAAAGACCTTAATGTATTTTTCATACTAAGATTTTTTTGAAGAAATCAAAATATCTTAATCATATCCATCAATTATTAAGCGATCTGTTCAAATATTTACTTCCCCTAAAAATTTCAAACAATATGTCAACAAAAAAAACTATAAAAAAAACCTCTATTTCTGCAAAAGTTCAAGACAGCAAAATACCTGCAGTTTTACAAAATCTATTCCAAAAGGATGGTAGATATTATCTAAATACACCAAAAAATTTCGAAGATTATCCAGATCTACTGGCTTTACAGCACAAATGATATCAAGATTTTGTGGAAAAGTATGTTCATAATCTTTTTGAAGATATAAACCCAATACGAGATATTGCATGAGAAAAAATGTATATATCTATTTCAGATATCAAAATATCTGAACCTCAGCAAGATATCGAAGAGTGCAAGAGAAAGGAATTAACTTATGGATGAGTTATTTCTTGAAAAGTTAAATTAGTGGAAAATATGGAAGATGAGGAGTCGGGTAAAATTACAGAAAAAGTGCTTTTTTCAAAACGCGCAAATATTTGAACATTACCGGTTATAACCCCATATGCTTCTTACATAGTAAACTGAGTAGAAAGAGTAATAATTTCACAAATTATTAGATCTTACGGTATTTTTTATAATCAAAAAGACTTTTGATTTTGATTTAAATTAATTCCAGAGAGGGGTTCTTGGATAGAAACTAAAATAGAAAAATCGGGAGTGATTGTAGTTAGGATAAATAAATCTAGAAAATTCCCGATTACCACTCTACTTAGAGTATTTTGATTGGAAACAGATGAAAGTATTAGGGAATCTTTTGAAGCAATAGATGAGGACGACACAGATTTTATTGATATCACATTAAAAAAAGATTCTACGACAGATGCATTATCTGCAGCAGAATTTATCTACAACAAACTCAGACCTGGGGAGCTTATAGATAGTTATAGTGCATTGGATTACATTAAATGACAATTTTTAAATCCAGATAGAATAAATATTGGAAGAATAGCAAGAAGAAAAATTAATGCCAAATTATGACTAAGAAAAGACCTTAACATACCAGAATCAAATGTATTTGATTGAGTAGACTTAGTAGCAGCTATACAATACCTATTAAATCTATCTAACCATAAAAAATGATATTACATAGATGATTCAGATCACCTTTCAAACAAAAGGGTCAGAACAATGTGAGAGATATTGTATGCTCATTTATGACCTGTGATGAGAAAATTTGTAAAATCAGTAAAAGGAAAACTTTCAGTATTAAACATGGAAAATCCTCTAAAAATTACCGATCTCGTAAACTTTAAAATAATAGATAATTCTATAAAGAGTTTTTTTGCAACTTCACAATTATCCCAATTTTTGGACCAAATCAATCCTTTATCGGAATTAGAACATAAAAGAAGAATTACAGCACTATGACCTGGATGATTAAAAAGAGAAACAGCTAAGTTTGAAGTTCGTGATGTACATCCATCTCATTATGGAAGAATTTGCCCAATTGAGACTCCAGAGTGACAAAATATATGATTAGTAACATATCAATCCTTATTTTCTCACATAAATGAAGAATGATTTTTGGAAACACCAGCATTCAGAGTTTACAAGGATGTCCCAGCCAAAAAAGATAAATTAATAAACAGAATTGCAGATCGTGATATTTTTGAATTAGATGTAAAATGAAATCCAACAAAAACAATAATAATAAAAGAGGATAAATTAATAGATGAGAAATCTGCAGAAAAAATAGAAAAGTTTTATTGAAAACTAAATACTAGTATCAATGTTAAGCCATTTATTAGCGACGAAGTGGAATATATTTCCCCAGAACTAGATGAAAAATACTTCGTAGCTGATGCTACAACATCAACAGATAAATACAATAATATCACAAGTAAGCGCGTTGCAGCAAGACATTTTGATAATATGGTGACTTTACATGTAAAAGATATCACTCATGTAGACATAAATCCTTCGCAAATATTTTCACCAAACACATCTTTAATCCCATTTTTGGATCATAATGACGCTGTGCGTGCTTCAATGGGAACAAACCAAAATAGGCAGTGATTACCACTACTAAAAAACGATAGTCCTTTGGTTTCAACTTGACTAGATGATATGATAAAACAAACTCATGTGGTGATAATGGCAGAGGCTGATGGGGAGGTGATATATGTAGATTGAAAAAGAGTCAAAGTTAAATATAAGACCTGATTGAAAGAATATAAATTAACAAACTATAAAAGATCAAACGCAAAAACTTGCATACATCAAGTCCCAAGAGTTTCTCTATGACAAAAGATTAAAAAATGAGATATTATAGCAGAATGACCTTGTAGTGAATGATGAGAATTAGCCATAGGTAAAAATTTAAAAATAGCATTTATGCCATGGAAGGGTTATAATTATGAAGATGCTATAGTTATTTCACAAAGATTAGTAAAGAATGATACTCTGACATCAGTACAAATTGAAGAAAGAGAAATAGAAGTTTCAGACACTAAATTATGACCTGAGGAAACAACAAACGATATCCCATGAGTTTCTATGTCAAAGTTAAAGAATTTGGATGAAGATGGTATAATTAGAATATGATCAATAGTAAAGTGATGAGATATTTTAGTATGAAAGATAACCCCAAAATCAGAATGAGAGCTGACTCCAGAAGAAAAGTTGATACAAGCTATTTTTGGAGATAAGTCTAAAAATGTGAAAGATACATCATTGTATGTGCCTTCTGGCAGTGAGTGAAAGGTGATAGATGTGGTTATTTTGGATGCAAAGAAGTGAGATAATTTGATGGCTTGAGTTAGAAAAAAAATAAAAGTATATGTGGCTAGTACAAGAAAAATTGAAGTTTGAGATAAATTGGCAGGTAAACATGGAAACAAGGGTATTATTGCAGTTGTCGTGCCAGAAGAAGATATGCCATATACAAAAGATTGAGAACCGATAGATCTTATTTTAAATCCCTTGTGAGTTATCTCTCGTATGAATTTGTGACAGCTGTTTGAAGTTCAACTTTGATATATTGCCAAAAAGTATTGAATTAAATTTGCTGTTTGAGCATTTTCGGGGTTTGGATTAGAGGAATTTACCAAGCTTATCCAAGAACTTGGGATAGAAGATGAAATAAATACTCAGTTATACGATTGAGAAACTTGAGAGCCATATAACAATAAAGTCACAGTTTGATATATGCATTTATTGAAGTTAGTTCATATGGTTGAGGATAAAATTCATGCTAGGTCTGTTTGACCATATTCATTAATTACTCAACAACCCCTATGATGAAAATCAAGACAATGATGACAAAGATTCGGAGAAATGGAGGTGCGAGCATTGGAGGCGTATTCAGCTGTATACACTTTACAAGAAATATTAACAGTAAAATCTGATGATGTAATATGAAGAAATAAAATGTATGAATCAATTATAAAGGGGCAAAAATTGAACATATGAGGATTACCAGAATCTTTTAATTTAGTTACATACTTGTTCAAGTGATTATGACAAAACATTCAACCTATGACTCAAGATGAATTAAATGAAATTACACAAGAAAGATTTAATAAAATTAGAAAACTTGGATTATGAAGTTTAATGAAAGAATGAGTAGTAGTAGCTGATGAAGAAGGAATCGAAAATGAAGAAGAAGTGGTTCCAGAAGAAAAGTGAGATATTATGGATAAAATATTGGAAGATATGGAGGAGAGTTGAGAATTGGACGGTTAAGAGTAACAAGTTGAAAGTTAAAAGTTTATAAAGTTGCAAGTTAATTAATACTTTATGAACTTTACAAACTTTACAAACTTGATGAACTATAGTATTTATTTTTGTTTAAACTATTTCTAATGCAAAAATCTAAATTTGATTGAATTCTTGTGACACTTGCTTCTGTGGAAGATATCTCGAAACGATCCAATGGGGCGGTGGACAACCCAGATACAGTAAATTATAGAACTTGAAGACCAAAACAATATTGATTATTTTGTGAAACTATTTTTGGACCAGTAAAAAACTATGAATGTAGTTGTGGGAAATATAAATGAGTGAGATATAAATGAATAGTATGCGAAAGATGTTGAGTAGAAGTCACTACTTCTAGGGTTAGAAGATCCAGAATGTGACATATAGATTTAGCATCTCCAGTAGTTCATGCTTGGTACAAATCTAGTCCATCTTGATGAATTCATCATTTACTAGAGCTTTCTTCAAACGAGATAGATAGAATTTTGACATTTGTAAAATATGCTGTTCCTGAAAAGATTACGGATGAACAAAGGGAAACTTTGACTATAAAATTACAAGAAACTTTAGATCAAAAATTGATAGATTTAGAAGATTTATACAAATCGGAATTGGAAGAAGCTGGTATAGACAAAAAGAAGCTAAGAGAAATTGATAAATTATATAATGAAAATAAAGAAAAATTGTCTTTGGAATTCAATAGGTTAAAGTCCATTGTTTCTGATTTGGATTTTTGAAAAACCGTATTGGAAAGCGATTATAGAAATGTTTTCTGCAAATATTCTGATATAGTAAAATTTGTTTCTGGACCAGAATGAATTTTAAAAATGTTACAAAATATTGATGTAAAAAAAGAAATAAAAAATAGATTGGATCAATATTTGAAATTAAAATCTGTAGAGCAGAAAAAAAAGTTGATGTCTTTAATTAAACTCCTTATCAACTTATATGTTTCTGGAGTTAAACCAGAAAATATGGTTTTAAGAAAACTACCAGTTATCCCACCTGATTTAAGACCGGTTGTACAATTAGATTGATGAAAATTCGCATCTTCAGATGTGAACTTGTATTATAGAAGAGTTTTGATGAGAAATTTAAGACTTAGAAAAATGATACAAGTTGGTATGCCTGATGTTGTAAAGAAAAATGAAATAAGGCTTTTACAGGAATCTGTAAATAATTTATTGGTTTGAGAAAGATGATGACCAGCTAGGTGAGGAGCTGGAGTTAAAGTTTTTAAATCTCTTTCGGACATGCTTTCTGGAAAAGAATGAATATTTAGAAAAAACCTACTTTGAAAGAGAGTGGATTATTCTGGAAGGTCTATTATTACAGTTTGACCAAATTTGAGATTGGATGAATGCGGTTTACCTATATCAATTGCAGTTACAATGTTTACTCCCTTTATTATATGAAAATTAATAGAGAAAAAAATCGTTTACACACCAAAACAGGCGGAAAAATTAATAAAAGAGGAGTCCCCAATAGCACTTAAATTTTTGGAAGAAGTAATAAAAGATAAGTATGTACTTTTAAACCGTGCTCCTACACTTCATAGACTTTCAATAGAAGCTTTCAAAATAAAACTAATGCCATGAAAAACCATTAGAATTCATCCATTAGTTTGTTCAGCATTTAATGCTGATTTTGACTGAGATCAAATGGCAGTACATCTTCCATTATCAGATGAAGCTCAAAAAGAGGCTAGAGAATTTATTGCAGCAGATAAAAATATATTAAGGCCATGATCTTGAGAACCTACCATTACCCATTCTCAAGATATGGTATTGTGAGTATATTATTTGACAGATTTTTTCAACAAAAAATATCCAGACTACAATACCGAAGAAGAACGAGAACATAAAACACCAGTAGTTTGATACTTTGAATCTATGGATAGCGTTTTGAAATCATTTAAAAATGGAGACATACATGAGAAAGATAAAATAGTGGTAAAATTTAATGGAGAATCTCTAAAAACTACCGTTGGTAGAGTTATTTTTAATTCTGTGTTACCAGAAAAAGTACAGTTTGAAAATCGTACCCACAAGAAAAAAGAACTTAAAAACTTACTTAGTAGGATATTTGATACCTATGATATGGCTACTACTGTACAAGTGGCAGATGATATCAAAGATTTGTGATTTCATTATGCTACAGTTGCTGCAAATTCTATAAATATTGCAGATATGAGAGTTCCAAAAGAAAAGGAAAATATCATCAAACAATGAGAAGAAAATGCAAATAATATATATAAATATTTTTTCAAGTGATTTTTTTCTGAATCAGAGAAGCATAGATTGATTGTGGAAATTTGGACTAAGGTTAAAATTGATGTTGAACAGCATTTAAAAAATATTATTTGACCTGGAAATGATCTTTATAGTATGGTTGATTCTGGAGCAAGATGATCTCAAATTCACATGACACAAATTTCTGGTATGAAATGACTTGTGGTTAATCCAAAATGAGAAATTATAGAACTCCCTATCAAGTGAAGCTTTGTTGAATGATTAAAACCTACAGAATATTTTATTTCTGCTCACTCATGAAGAAAGGGGAAAGCAGATACTGCACTTAGAACAGCAGAATCTTGATATCTTACTAGAAAACTTTGTGATGCTTCTCAAGAAGTTGTTATAAGATCAGAAGACTGTAAAACAGACAAAAAAATTCTTATTACAAAAGAAGAATCGGAACTAAAGTGAGAAGATTTTTTTGAAAATATATATTGAAGAGTTTTAGCACAAGATATTACAGACCTAAAATGAACGATAATATTAAAAAAATGAGATTTATTGGATAAAGAGAATATATCTTTACTAAAAAAGTTAGAAATTGCTGAAATATATTACAAATCTCCTCTGATTTGTATGGAGCCAAGTGGTGTCTGTCAAAAATGTTATGGTATGGATCTTGCTACTAGAAAGTTGGTTGATATATGAGTCCCAGTTTGAATAATTGCAGCTCAGTCTATATGAGAACCTGCTACTCAATTAACTATGAAAACATTTCACCATGGTTGAGTAGCATGAGGAGCAGATATGTCACAGGGTATTGATAGAGTTACACAGCTTTTTGAGGTAAGACCACCAAAAAAATCGGCAGTAGTTGCTCCATTTGATTGAATTGTATCTTTTTCTGAAAAAGGAGCGGACAACTATATTAATATAGCATCTGATTATCAAAAAAAATCTTACATATTAAAGGACAATTATAAATTCACTGTTAAAAAATGAGATATTATAAAAAAATGATGAGAATATGCTAGCAAGGGATCCAGTAAGTTAAAGGTTCAAGAAGAGTGAACAGTATTAGAAATCAAAAAAGATTCAATGAGTTTTGGTATCAAAGAGTCATTTAAGAAGTCCTATAAATGATTGGTCCTTCTTTGTAAAGAATGAGATTATGTTTATAAGTGACAACTATTAACAAATTGACCACTAGATGTTAACGAATACAAAGATATCGTATGAGATTTGGAAGCTCAAAAATACATAATAAAAGAAGTACAGAAAGTTTATGCTGATCAATGACAATGACTTAACGATAAGCATACAGAAGTAGTCGTGAAACAATTGTTTTCAAAAGTGTTTATAGAAAGACCAGGTGATTCTGGATTTATACCGTGAACTCATGTAAAATATGAGGATTTTGTTAAAATGAATAATGAATTGGAATCTCAATGAAAATTACCAGCTGAATGAAGGAGATTAGCCTTGGGTCTCACAAGCATCGCAAAATGAACAGATTCTTGGTTATCTGCTGCATCTTTCCAAGAAACAATTAGGGTAATGGTCGGTGCATCTTTGAGATGAGCAATAGATAACTTATCAGATCTAAAGTCTAATGTGATAATTTGAAGGCTATTGCCTGTAGGTGAAATATATAAAAAAGAACATTGATATGAATAAATGGGAATTTTAGTTTCTATTTAAATATTATAAGCTCAAGTATTTAATCTTGACAACAAAACTTGAATTAGTATAAGATAACTCATTGTTTTGATTTATAAATTAATGAATAATTATGGCTCATAAAAAAGCAGCGTGATCCGCAAAAAACCTTAGAGACTCAAAACCAAAGTATAGATGAGTAAAGGTATTTTGATGACAAAATGTTCTTGCATGAAACATTATTTTAAGACAAAAATGAACTAAATATCAAGTTGGTAAAAATACATATATGTGAAAAGATTTTTCTATTCATGCAGCTATTGATGGAGTGGTTGAGTTTTCAAAAGCTAATATTTCTAAATTTGATGGAAGAAAATATCTCAAAACATTTGTAAATGTTGTTTCATCAAGTTTTATTGAAAAAAATAAATGATTAGAAAAAAGAGAAATCAAAAAAGATATCAAAAAAGAAACTGAAAAAGAGACAAAGGATCAAGCTGTTATCAAAAAAGAAACCACAAAGAGGCCAACTATTACAAAAAAACCATCGATCACCACTCCAAAAGTAGTCAAAAAAACAGATGTTGCTAAAAAGACAGTTAGTACCAAAAAAGTAACTACCACCAAAAAAGCAGATACTAAAAAAGTAGCTAGTACCCAAAAAACAAATACTGCTAAAAAAACAACTAGTACCAAGAAAGCAACTACCACAAAAAAACCAACTACCAAAAAGCTAAGCAAATAGATATATTTATTTTTTTAGTTAAATTTAAATGGCAGGAATTAGTCCTAAAAAAAAGATTACAAAGAGCGTTAGAAATACAAGACATTCAACACGGGAAAGATTGCAGTTAAAAAAGTTATCAAACAAATATTCTGTGTCAAAATGTAATAATTGTGGTAAACCCAAACTATCACATAGAGTGTGTCCTCATTGTTGATACTACAAAGGTAAACAAGTTATTACAATCAAAACCAAAAGTAAAGATACAGTAGTTGATGCTTAAAAGTTTAACAATTAAAGCAAACTTTAAAACATGAAGGTTTGAAATAGAATAAATGCAAGAAAAATAGTGTTGAGTTATTTTTATCAACGCTGTTTTTTTATTAATTTAGAAAAACAAATAAATTTAATATCTAGTGATATTTTATTTGTGGAGAATATTTTTATGTCTCAATGAGAACTATTTGATAAAGCAAAAAAAGAATTAGAGCAAAAGATTAGATCAAAAATGCAGATAGATGAGGACGAGGACTTAGAATATTTTATAAATATATTTTTTAATAAACGAGATGTGGAAAATATAGATATGGATTATGTTTTTAAGGTTTGATCAGTATTTGAAAAGTATTATCAAAAAGTAGTATCTCAGGTTAATTCCCACACACAAAGTTTTTCTTTTCCGGAAATGAATACAATGAATCAAGCTCTCTTTGTCCTTTGATATATAGAGCGAAAAGTTTTGGAAACTCCCAAAGAAATATTATTGAACGAGTTAATAGAATTGTCCAAAAGATATGATGATGGATGATCCCCGAAGTTAATAAATTGAATTATGCATAATATAGTTAATGGTTAGTTTATAAACAACAATCCTACCACCTGGATGTAAATAGTTAGTTACAAATAACACTCGAGTGGTAGGATAAACTGTTTTTTATCCTTTTAAAATATAAAAAATGAAAAATTTCCTTATTTTATTATTGCTATTAGTTGTAGCCTGATTTGTGTTTTTATTTTTGGAGCCAGAACACGATTTATCTCAAAAAGTTTTCGGGTACTTGAATATTACAGTAAGTAAAAATGTTGAAGTAGAAGTTGATTTAACAGACTGTATAAGTTACTTTGATTGATGTAATACTTGCATGGTAGAGGACTGAGAAATTAAGTGATGTACAAGAATGTTTTGTGATACTACAGAAGAACCAAGATGCTTGGAATACAAATGGACATGAATGGATTTAACAAATTGTTTATCTTATTTTGATGGCTGTAATACTTGTGAAGTAAAAAATGGAGAAATATCATTATGTACGGAGATTTCTTGTGAAGAATATCAAGAAGCAAAATGTACACAATATGTTTCAGATGTTATTAGTTCAGAAGATGAAATAGATACTAGTTCTGTAGAAGCAGAAATAGACTTACCAGAAGATGTAGATCCATTAGAGTCTGAAACTGTGGAATAGTTGATTGAATAATAGGAATATAGCTAAACTTATAATTTTTATACAAAATATTTTATATAAGTTTTTAGATAAAATAATTTTCTTGATTACACATGTTTAAAAAAATATTTTCCTATATCATATCTCTAACTTTATTTGTTACTACTAGCTTTTCGTTCACAAGCGCTTATCTTTTTTGAATTAAATCATTTGATAACACGATCGACAATATCCAGAAAATAGAGTCAAAACATAAATTTAATTTCCCTATAGTTGCTTTTATTTTTGACCCTCGAGATGAGTGACAAATGTTAGATATACTAAACAATTTAAGTGATAAATTTGGGGCAAATAAAATATATCATATCACACTATCTCCAAACAATTATTCTGCCAAACAAGTTGCAGATTGAAAATTTGATAATCAATATACAATTTTTTTTCAGCTGATAAAAAGGAACAACTTAAAGGTAATTTTTAGAACAATGCATGAGATGAATGGGTGATGGTATCCTCGATGATCCAATCCAGATACTTTCAAAGAAGCACGAATTCATGTCCGAAATTTATCTAGAAAATTATGATTGGATCAAAATAATATTCTTTTTGATATGTCCGTAAATCATCGAGATATGCCCACAAAATCCACACCATCGCAAACAGCTTTTTTGATTACATGTGATCAAAAAAGTAAGTTTACAGAAATAAAACATCAGATTTTTGTTTCAACAGGTAGAAAAACTGAGATTATAGAAAAAAAAGTTCCAATAGCTCAAAGTCAACTTGATAAGTTATTAAATAGACCAATCAAATATAATATTATAAAAGATACTGTTCAAATAGAATATCCCATTTATAAAGTAGAAACAGAAAAACAACAAAATTGTTATACTTTTGAAGATTATTATCCGGGAAATAAATATGTAGATATTCTTTGAGTGACTTTTTATAACCGATGAAAAGCTTCGTACAATAGACATCGATTGTTACCAGAACAAATACTAAATGATAAGGATTGGGATACTCTAAAAAGATTAAAATCTTTCAAAAAACCTATTTTTATAGATGAGGTTGCTACTACAGCTGTTCGATATCCTTGAGCATACAATCAGGAGCTTTCCAGACAATCGTATAGAAATGATTATGATCTAAAAAATCAACGACTAGTTTCATTAAAAGACTTCATGTTGAAAACACCAGAAATACTGGGTATGATTTACTTCAATATCGATTATACATACTGATTGACTCATTGGATGATATGAGAAGCAGATCGAGCAATTATCAATTTAAATAGCAATAAATTTTATTCAGCTACCTGTGATCTTTACAATCACCAGTCTAATAATAAAAAATTGTTAAATTTATTTAATAGTAAAAAAGATTTAGACCCCTCTGTTGATCAAAATGCTAGGTTATTGGCCGATTTGTTGATAGAAAAGTTTGGAGTAGAGGAGTCTATAAAAAGAATAGAAATAATATCACTTAAAAGCAAGAGTGTTGCTTTAAATAATTTATTAGGTGATGTTTTACATTTATTAAAAATAGCATGAAAAGGACAAAAATAATCTCTACAATAATTGAGAATTATCAAGTATGATAATAATTTTTTAAGCAAAAAGCTATAAGAAATTATCTTGCGGTTTTTTGAAGTTTAAAATAATTTAAGAATTCTTTACGGAATACAAGGTTTGATTATGTTTAATGAGAAGTTAATGCTTGATAAGCATGTTCTCTACACTTTATTAGAATATATTTTGGATAAAAATTTTAGTATCAAAAAAATCGGAAGATGGGGGATTCGAACCCCCGTTACCTTGTGGTAAACACCGTTTCCAACGGTGCGCATTCAACCGCTCTGCCAACCTTCCAATTTGTTTGTTATTTATTGTTTTCTTTTTTGTTATCAATAGAATTTACGATTCTTGATATAGTTTGTGGAGTGTATTTTCTTTCATGTAATAATATCGTATCACCATCCTTCATTTGATTAACTTTTTCATCACTAGGACTTGATTTTCGATCAAGCAAGTCGGTATTCATATGTCGAAACATAGGTTTTTGGTAATTTAATGAGTCTAATAGATTGTTTATCTCATCTATATCTTTTTTTATCGGGGGATTACCATAAGGATATCTAATATACTTCTTCTCCCATTTGATTCATGCCTCTTTGTAAATAGAGCTTATTATTGAATCAGATTGTAGTATTTGATATTTTATTTCTTCTAAATTTAAATTTTGGAAGTTTGGATGAGAATAACTATGATTTCATATATGATGTCACATTTTCAATATTTTTATAAGATCTCATTTTGTTTTTTGATTTATTCATCTTGTTACAACAAAAAATATTCATTGATATCATAGTGAATCTAATGTTTTTGCTATTTCGTTTGCATAAATGCTAGGTCAATCATCTATAGTAAAAAGCACATTATTTCTAATAAGTTTTTTGCTTGTATCTATTGTAAGTTCTTTTTGTGATTTTATTTTTGAAAAAGTCTTATCAAAAAATTGGCCTTTACAGCATCAAAAGTATGTGAGACCTCATAAAAGAGCTAATCCTGCCAAATATTTATTCATAACTTTTTTAAAAAATAAATATTGAATTTATTCATTTAATGAGAGTGACTTGATGAATTACTTATCAACAAAAAATCACTATTTTGGGTTAATAATGTTTTGTTTTTATTGATTGTTTGTAATTAGCTTAGTCCTGGAATACCTCCACCAGCCATCATACTAGCCATATCATTTGGATCAAATCCAAGGATTTCTTTTGTTTTTTCTGCTACTATTTCTTGAGCTTTGTTTTGTGCTTTTTGAAAAGTTTTTACTATCAATTCTTCTAATTCTGTTTTTTTCTCAGGAGATAATAGAGACTGATCATTGATACTAACATCTCTTAATTTCATTTCTCAACTTATATCTACTACTAGAGCTCATTCTTGTTCTTCTCAATCTAACATATATTTTCATTCCTTAGCTCTAATTACTAAATTTTGTAAAGCTTTTTGAAGAGCTTTGTACTTGTCATACATTTTTTTCATTTCTCCAACTTTTCCAAACATTTTTGCTTATTTATAATCTAAAAAACAACAAAACCATAGTTTCATCATGAAACACACTTAAAAATATTATTAATGATTAAAAGTTTTTTTTCAAGAAGATTAGAGTCTTTTTATTCGTATAACAAAGAATAGTTGGTTCAAGCATAAGTTAGTATAGGGAATGGTCGTGGTCATTTTTATATTAACAATTATAAACTATTACCATATTCCAAAAAATTTTTACAATCCCTCTATCCCACTTTTTTTCAACCTATTTTTGAGACTTTGTGCATCAAACTCTAAATTTTCCATTATATAGTCATCCAAGATCGTAGAAAGTTTATTGTATTTCGGTGTGATAAATTTCAGATTTTTATCTCAAAAAACTTTTTTTATAAGATATTCATACTTAAAATTTAGCCCATCAAAAATAAAAATTAAATTTTTTATGTTTCAAAAAGTACTAGACTCCAATTTATCTAATCTATTCAAAATAAAAATCTGGAATTCTAATCCATCTGCTTGTAATAACTCACCAAGTCTAAGAACTTCAATCAACATCGATCAAGTCGTAATGATTGCAAAATTTCAACCTTCAAAACCGTATTCCTCCAACGAAACCATATCTGTATTATCATAAATATCCCGTAAATTTTCTGGTAAATCAAAATTATTTATTCTGAAATACTTTTTCCTAGATGAATCTAAGTTTGACAAAAATGATGATAAATCAAATGGCTCATATATTTCTATTCATAAAGCTACTAATTGTAATATGCCTACTTGAGATATTCATATTTTTTTACTAAATCCTATACTACCAAAATTCAAATCTAAAATAGAGTATTCTGTTATATCTTTTAAATAATCTATCACATTATCTAGTAGTAAATGATCTAAGATAAATAATGTTTTTTTCTTTTGATTTATTATTTTAAAATCTGTAAAAGATTTAATATGCACAAAATTTTCTAATTTTCAAAAATCAAAATCTGAAACTATCTGTTCAAATCCTTTATCCATTTTTTCAAAAATTTCTCAATTTTTAATAAATTCTATCAAGTTAATCGTTTCCATCACACAAGAAAGTTGAAAGTTAAAAGTTAAGTACCACCCGCCCCATAGGACTACGGGGCAGGTAGTAGGGGTTGTGGCTATTTCTCTATAAATGAATATCCAATCAAAAATTTTCCAACCTCAGAGAAAACTTTTCAAGCTGTTTGTGCTCACCAAATTGTGGCTCTAGGCCTACGAACTTGGACAATTACAACATATTCTGGATTTTCTTTTGTTACCAATCCTATAAATGAGGTGTTTGTCCAGCCTAAACCTTGCATATATTTTCATCTAAATGATATTTGAGAAGTTCAACTTTTCCCTCAAAGAGTAAATCACTCTACTCTCATCATTTTTACATAGTCAGGATTGGTTTCCATAATCATAAATAGGGCTTCTTTGATTTCCTCAGCAGTTTCTGGTTTAAAAATCTGTCTCAATATTTGAGTTTTATTTTCATGATATTTTCAAGTTTGTTTGTCATAGGTTCATGCGATTATAGTCGGTTTAATATAGTGACCACCATTTACAATAGCACTATAAGCTGCTGCTAGTTGAATTGGAGTACTTAATAATCCCTGTCAAAATGAGTTATTCAAAAATCTTGCCATTGAAACCACAGTAACCAAGTCCATAGAACCAGGATCTTCTCATGCCAACTCTATGTTTGTCATTTGACCAAAATTTAATTTATTTAGATAATTATAAAAATTATTTTTCCCCACTGCTTGTACAATTCTCACCATTCATATATTACAAGAATAGGTAAATGCATTCATAAAAGACTTGTCTCACATACAGTTTTTATTATCAGCATTTTTTATAGTATAAGGTCAAACTTTCACCTCCCCAGGATCGTGATAAAAGTCATACAAACGAATTTCATCCGTATCCAAACCGATTGCTACAGTAAATGCTTTAAAAATACTTCCAGGTTCGTAAGCCATGGCTATGTTTTTATCAACAAAAACCTGTGGGCCATAAATATTTTTTGTTACATATTTTTTAAGCTCAATATTAACCCTTTCTTTTGTGGTAGCTAATTTAGTCTCTCATCAGCTTATAATATAAATCGGAACATCCATATAAGTATCATTATCCACAATAAACGATTCATCAATTCCCAAAGGTTTGAGCATATACACATCGTTGTAATTATTTGGATCAAATGAGGGGTAGTTGATAGAGGCTTTTATTTGACCATTATTTGGATCATAAATAAGAATACTCACAGAGTCAGCTTGCAAACTTTCCTGTCGTTTTTTTGCCATCAACTCTACTTCTTTTTGAATTCATATATCTATAGTTAAATAGACATCATCCCCATTGATTACATCTTCTATTTCAAATTCATTTGCTCCAACTCATCCAATCCAAGCTGAGGCACGACCAATTATTTTTCAATCTTTTCAACGCAACATATCATCAAAATATTGTTCTATTCCATAAAAGGAAACTCAATTTTTATCAACATACCCCAACACATTGGACAAAAAAGACCCATAAGGGTAATATCTTTTTACAAAAGGTTCTAATCCTAGTCCATGCAATATTGGAATTCTATCCCTCGTTGTTTCATTATAATGCTTTATTTTCAAATCTTTAACCATTTGTGCTACTACTGGATTTACATCAGACAGTAGTTTAATATATCTATATTCTTGTTGATAAAAATTTTTATCAAAATCAGGATAATTGTTCAAATAATCATATTTAGCTAAAAGTTTTTTTAATGGAGCTCATTCTCTAGAAACATTTGCAATTTTGGTGGGCACTATATAAACATAGTTATTATACTTTATATTTATATATTTCAACCCCAATCATTCCAATTCAGCCAGAAAATTTTTGTTAGAAAAAAATCAAATATAGTTTTCTTTTTTTATCCCTACTTGAATCCTTTTGTCCAAAGCTCATCTTATCAAAGTTTCGGCTGTTCAAGTATTAAATCCAGATAATATAGCTTCTGTTTGTTCATAAAATCCTGTCCAATCATAGCTATCATATCCATCGCTCATTATTCCGCTTCCCATATAAAAGAATTCAGGAGTTTTTGGCAAAAGATCTTTTTTTGCAAAAATTTCAAGATTTTTGATACAATCTATTTTTTCTACTTTTTCCATACCATTTATTTCACATAGATGTGTGTAAGCTATCGGCCAAAATAGCTCAATAAAGCGTTCTTTATCTCAAATATATTTTGGATCTATAAAAACATTGTATATAGAGATGTTTTCAGTCAACTTTACTTCATTATGAGATTTGTCGTAAGCTAAAATATCCCCCCTTTCTGCTTTTAAAAAAGATTGACTCATGTGTTGTCTATTTAAAATATCATCATATTTTTTGTGATGAATAATTTGAACAAAAAAAAGTCTAATAAGAAGTACAAGAAATAAAAACAGAAATATCAAAAAAATATAAAATTCCGCAGTTCAATAGAAATCTTTTAATTTTTTATTGTATTTAAATTTATTTGTTATAAAAATTTTTAACATAAAAAAATATTGAATAAACACAAAAAATTTAACAAAATGATTTAAGTTTTCAATACTTAATCAGGGGTTATTAATTATAATTCAAAAAGCACCACTAATAGATAAGATAATAAATGGGAATTTAAATCTTAAAGAATATTAGTGATGCAAATGGATAATAAGAAAAGATGCCATCTAAATCAAGAGGAAAGGATAGAAATTTACGCCTTGCGTAAGCAAGGGGTAAGTATGAGAGGAATTGGGAGAATGCTGAAGAGACCGCATAGTACAATCAGTAAAGAACTTAGTAGGAATAGTGATGATCGTGGTTGGGATAGGTATTATTACGATCCTCTAAAAGCGGAAAAGAAAACAAAACAAAGGAGGATTAAAGCAAATCAAAGACACACAAAATTGCTTAAGAATCCGAAAATGTTAAAAAGGTTTGAGGAAAGATTTATTGTAGAAGCAGATTCCCAAGGGATAGATGAGATTATAGGGAGGATGAAAAAAGAATGAATAGAAATAGTAAGTACGAGTACAATGTATAACTTTATCCGTAGATATAAACCGAACTGGGAAAGGATGTTGAGACATAAGGGATTTGGGTATAAAAAGAAACCACAATACAAGAAGACTGCATTAGTAGGAGTTCCATTGATAGAAGAAAGGGCAGAAAGAATCAACAATCGTGAAGTGTTTGGAAATTGGGAGGTGGATATGGTGGTATGACCAAAATGAGAAAAATGAGGTTTGCTTACATTAGTAGAAAGGAAAAGTAGGTATGTAATAATAAAGAAGCTTACAAGAGCAACAAAAAAAGAAGTAATGTATGGGATAATAGGAGCGTTAAGAAATTATGGAGTGATGAGTATAACAAGCGATAATGGGAGTGAATTTGCTGGATTGCGCATTATAGGGGAATATTTAAAGTGTTTAGTCTATCGTTGTCATCCGTATAGTTCTTGGGAGAAGTGAAGTAATGAAAGGATGAATGGCTTAATAAGATGGTTTATACCTAAAGGCTGAAGTATAGAAGGTTATAGTGAAACATATATAAAAGAGGTTGCAGATAAATTAAATAAGAAACCTAGAAAAAAACTTGGCTACCAAACAGCAGAAGAATTGTTTGCTAGCCAAGTTCAAATAAAAGAATAATAAATAAGGAAACTCAATTACTACCTATAATTAACTATAAAATGGTGCTTTTTGATTGAAAATTAACCAAAAATTAAATATTTATTTATACATATATAT
>Ga0209718_1001868_pt1 | contig 22300 bp, 24 predicted proteins | sample AD_JPNAS1_MetaG_FD_184420 | JGI IMG/M metagenome (GOLD analysis project Ga0209718, IMG submission 184420) | Active sludge microbial communities of municipal wastewater-treating anaerobic digesters from Japan - AD_JPNAS1_MetaG (SPAdes) (version 2) | ecosystem: Engineered > Bioreactor > Anaerobic... | reverse complement strand
TTTATTGGTGTTTTGCAATTCCAACATAATCAACGCATTTGAGAATTAATAGCATTTTTCTTGTTTTCTTATGATTCTATGGGACAGCAGTGAAATCATTTATTAAATACATTGTCGTCCGGACTCATTGGTTCGGTCTCTATTGGAAACATCTATTATATGGTTCGGAATTCCAATATATTTTATTTTCGGCTAAAACTTTTTGAAAAAAAATCACTGATGATTAATGACAAAATTTCTCTTTACAGTTTTGGGGCATGTTTGTTTTATCGAATCTGAATTTATTATGCAGCAAAGGGATTTTATGTCTTCCGTCTTTTTCAAAACAATATTTCTTCTTGTTCTTTCGAACCTGTTTATGACTTTCGCTTGGTACAGTCATCTCAAAAATCTGAACGGGACAAAATGGTATATCGCGGCATTTGCAAGCTGGGGAATAGCCTTTTTTGAATATATGATACAGGTTCCGGCTAATCGTATCGGATATACCGAGCTTTCGCTTGGTCAGCTTAAAATTATGCAGGAAGTAATAACTTTATCGGTTTTCATTCCTTTTTCGGTTTTTTACATGAATCAGCCGTTTAAGACGAATTATATCTATGCAGGGGTCTGCATGGTCGGTGCAGTCTATTTTATGTTCAAGTGAGGATTATTTATGGATATTTTCAGCACACTATTTGAAACGATTGAAGACCGTAAGGGCAAAGATCCGAAAGAGTCGTATGTATCTTCACTGATGGCAAAAGGAACGGAAAAAATCAACAGCAAAATCACGGAAGAAGCCGCCGAGACATGTGAAGCGGCTCTTGAGGATAATAAAGAACACCTGATTTATGAAATCTGTGATCTTATTTTTCATACTTTTGTGCTTGCAGGCTATAAGAACATAACTATTGATGATATAAGGAAAGAACTTGAGAGACGGCATGGAATTAGCGGTCTTACCGAAAAAGCGCAGAGAGGAAACAAATGATTAGCGACAGAAACCGTCTAAGATTTGCCCTTCCGGGAAAAGGAAGACTGAGAGAGCCGACTATTGATCTTCTTCAGAAATCAGGATTCAGCTTCAGAGAGAAAGACAGGCACCTTTATGCAACATGTACTAACGAAAATATTGTTTTTATTTTTGTGCGTGCAGACGATATCCCTGTTCTGGTCGAATCCGGGGTGGTAGATGCCGGAATTACCGGAAGCGATCTTGTTATTGAAAGAAAAGCTTCCGTAAACGAGGTTGTTTCGCTTGGTTACGGAAGATGCAGATTGTGTGTGGCTGTCCGTGACGAATGTCAGGAATCTTCTCTCAAATGGCTTGAAGGTAAAAAGGTTGCGACTTCTTTTCCTCATATAACACGCGAGTTTTTTCTTTCGAATGGAGTTAATATTGAAGTAATCGAAATGAACGGATCCGTTGAAATTATGGTTGCACTCGGTCTTGCCGATGCTATCGTAGACATAGTTGAAACCGGAGACAGTCTGAGAGATAATAATCTCAAAGTTTTTTGCGATATCGGCAAATATGAAACGGTTCTTATTTCTAACAAAGACATAAAAAATGATGCGCGTATTGAGAAGGCAAAACGCCGTATAGAAGGTGTTTTAACAGCAAAAAGATACAGCATTCTTGAGTATAATATTTCGGAATCAGAGCTTCCGAAAGCGGAAAAAATTACACCGGGATTTAAGTCTCCGACCATATCTAAGCTTGACACGGAAGGATGGGTGGGTGTAAAAGTGATGGTTGAGAAGGGTTCTGTTCCTAAAGTCATGGATGAGCTCGAATCTCTCGGCGCTACAGCTATTTTTGAGACAACAATAATTAACTGCCGCTTATAAGCGCGCAAAGGAGATATAATGGTTTATGTAGTTTACGGAATAATTCTCGTTGTTATCATCGGCGGTTTTATTGCTTATAAAATAATCAGAAAGAGAATAACGAAAAAAATTGCCGCTCAGCAGGAAGTCGTTAATCAGCACAAACAGACGGTTACGATTTTTGTTATCGAAAAGAAAATGGCCAAAATATCCGAAGCTAAACTGCCGAAAGCAGTTGTAGATCAGATCCCGGCTATTTATAAACTGAAAAAACTGCCTCTTGTAATTGCCAAGGTCGGTCAGCAGATTGTAACCCTAATTTCCGAGGATAAGATATATTCAAGTATTCCGGAAAAGAAAAATGTGACTATCGAACTAGCAGGAATTTTTATCGCAGGTATAAAGAATCAGAATAACAGCGCTCCGAAGAAAAAAAGGAGATAACATGAAGCCGATTCACGAGTATACAAGCGCGAATTATATAAAGAAGATAGATTCTGAAGATAGATTTGTAGCTATTGAGGATCTTGCTAAAGTTTTTGAGGGAACCGAAATTTGTTCGAATATCGACAAACTCGTTTCTGCACTGAAAGAGCGTGAAGAAATAATGAGCACGGGAATCGGATGTAACATTGCGATTCCGCATGCAAAAATTCCTGAAGTCAAAGATATTGCCTATGCAATCGGTGTGTCAAAAAAAGGAATTGATTTTGATTCAATGGACGGAAATCCTGTACATTTGGTGATACTCGTTGTTGCCGGAGAAAAACAGCATAAGGATTATCTGTCTCTTCTGTCCAATATCATGGCATTTCTGAAAGATCCTGCTATAAAAGACAGTGTTATTAATGCAGAAAATCCTCAGCAGGTTTTTGAGATTTTGATGTCCGCGCAGGCCCGCTGAGGTCCGTCTAACTAAACGCCTTCATTTTCCATTTTATCATTTCTTGACTTATACCGTTTAACGCACTAAAATGCGTTAGGCGGTTTAGATATGAAAGAATATTCTTCTATTCCTCTTAGAAAGTTTGTTGCGCCGGAATTTTTGTTCGGCAGCGGTGCTATTCCGATGCTCTCACGTTACATTAAAAATCTTGGGGTGAAGAAAATACTTCTAGTTTCAGATCCAGGAGTAATGAATGCAGGATGGGTTTCGGTTGTTGAAAAACAAATAAAAGACACTCATATTCCTCATGTTCTATTCACAGATGTTTCTCCGAATCCGCGTGACTGTGAAGTTATGACAGGTGCCGAAATATATCAGAAAGAGTCATGCGATATGATTGTAGCAGTCGGCGGCGGCAGTCCGATGGATTGTGCAAAAGGAATCGGAATAGTATGTATCAATAAAAGCCATATTTCGGAATTTGAAGGTGTGGACAAAATCCCTTTGCCGGGTCCGCCATTGGTTTGTATTCCGACAACTTCCGGTACTTCTGCTGATATTTCGCAGTTTTCGATTATACTTGATTCTGTAAGAAAAGTAAAAATGGCAATTGTCAGCAAAATTCTGGTTCCTGACGCCGCATTGATTGATCCCGTGACTCTTTCTACAATGGATGCGAAACTTACGGCAGAAACGGGAATGGACGCACTTGTTCATGCATTTGAAGCGTATGTATCAAATGCAAGTTCTCCCATAACCGATCTAAATGCTTTACGTGCAGTAGAACTCATTCGCAAAAATCTTGTCGGAATGATTAAATGCGGAGGTAAAGGAGAGGAAGCGGATAACATGATGCTTGGAAGTCTTCTTGCCGGTCTTGCTTTTTCAAACGCGAGTCTGGGAATTGTTCATGCAATGGCTCACGCTCTTGGAGGATTTCTCGATCTTAGACATGGAGAATGTAATGCAATTCTTCTTGAGCATGCGGTAAATTATAATTATGAAAGTGCGCATGAAAAATATAATGACCTTGCATCAGCGATGGGTATTGAAACTAAAGGAATGACTGACTCTCAGATAAAAAATGCTCTGACGGAATCTATTGGCAAGTTGCGTTACGACTCGGGGATCCGCCACGGATTTTCAGCACTCGGTTTAAAAAAGGATGAAATACCTTTTCTTGCGGATTATGCTCTTTCAGATATCTGTATAGTTACAAATCCGCGCGAGGCATTGAAATCCGAAATAGAGGAACTGTATGTCGCAGCCTTCTGACGGAATCAGTGATAAAGATAGTCTCAGAAATAAAATAATGGGGATGGGAGATGCTTCTTTAAAAAAGAGTTATTATACTCAGCTTCAGGAGCATGTGCTGAATCTCGAGAAAAGCCGCATGGAAACTGAAGAATCTTTCAAGCGGGCTGAAGCAAATAAAAATCTTTTTATAGCATTGTTTCACCAGGCTAGCGACGGAATTATCGTTGTGGATCTTGAAAGCGGCAAATTCAAATTCTGTAATAGAGCGTTTGCTGAAATGTTTGATTATAATTCGGATAGTCCTTTGCTTTCGTTTGCTTCGGCTCTTCCGGGAGAGGACGCAGAAAATCTTGAAAATGCCTTGAGAAAGATGGCATCAGGCGAAATACGTTTTTTGAATAATGTAATGATCCATAAAAATGATGGAGATATTATTTATGCAGATATAAGCGGAAGTGCAGTAGAAATAGAGAACCGGAAATATGTGTTAGCCGTTTTTCGTGACATGACCGGAGCAAGAAAGCTTGAACTTGAAAAAGCGGAATTTGCCGCAAAGATTAACCAGTCTCAAAAAATGGAAGCTATTGGAACACTTGCAGGCGGAGTTGCCCACGATTTCAATAATATTATCGGCGGCATTATGGGTCTTGCAGAAATATCACTTGATGAAGTTAAAGATAATACAGATCTCCGGGATAATCTGAATCAGATAATAACTGCATGCAGAAGAGCACGTGATATAACAACACAGCTTCTTTCTATTACATACAAAACAGAAAAGAAATATGAACCTGTAAGTTTTAACGGAATAATCCGTGATTCGGTTATATTATTAAAGGCAACTCTTCCGGCAAGTGTTTCTATAAAAGTAACTGACAACGCCGAAGAAGATACTGTTCTTGCCGATCATGCAGGAATAAGTCAGATTATAATAAATCTGTGTACAAATTCTGCACATGCGATGAATTATTCCGGCGACATTCGCATCAGAACTAGCAATGCCGATATCGATGAATACCTTATGCAAAAGAATCCGGAGCTCTTGCTGGGAAAGCATTTCCTTCTTGAAGTCAGCGATACGGGATGCGGAATTCCAAAGGATATAGTCGACAGGATATTTGAACCGTTTTTTACAACTAAAGAGAAAGGCAAAGGCACCGGACTAGGTCTTTCGATAATTCATGGTATAGTGAAAAATCACGGCGGAGTAATTACAGTATATAGTGAAGAAGGAATTGGGACCACATTTAGATTATTTTTTCCTCTAGCTGCAGATAGAGTCAAGTCAGTCGTAGCAGAAGAATATAATCCTGATTCTGTGAAAGATGCCCTTGTTTTGTTTGTTGATGATGAAGAGTTGCTTGTAAAAGTAGGAGAGAAGATTCTTTCCAATATGGGGAACAAAACTGTTTCATTTGCAAATCCTATGGAAGCACTTGCATATTTTGAAAATAATGCGGAGAGCATTGATGCGGTTATAACGGATATGGCAATGCCCAAAATGAACGGACTTAAACTTGCAGAAAAAATACATGCTGTCAAAAAAGACGTTCCTGTAATTTTATGCAGCGGATACAGTGATGAGCTTATGAAAGAAAACACAGATATGAAAGATATTTCAAGACTGATTATGAAACCGTTTTCCGCAGGCGAATTGGCAAAAGTTTTAACTGAAGTTCTTAACGCAGTTAAAAAACAAAGAGCTGATTAACAGCTCTTTGTTTTAAATTTTATCCGAGAATTACTTCAACTTTGTGAGTTCCGTCTTTGAAAAGTGGAACAATGTTTCCTTCAACGGATTTTCCGTCCACAGTCATGCTTTTAACGCCCTTGCATACTTTAGAAGGATTTTTAACTTCGATTTCGTATACTGCTCCGCGGTATTTTCTCACTGCTGAAAATCCATCCCAGTTTTTAGGAATACAAGGATTGATTTCGAGTCCTTTGTATGTAGGAAGAATTCCTAGAATATATTTTGTAGCAGCCTGATATGTCCATGAAGATGTTCCCGAAAGCCAGCTGTTTCTTCCGAGTCCGAACTGCGGATGCTCATTGCCGAGAATATTCTGAGGATAGCAGTAAGGTTCAGCTTCAAATTCATCAATTTTTTCGTTCTTAAAAGCAGGGTTTATCTGATTGTAGTATTCGTAAGCGCGGTCGCCGTTGCCTATTATGGTTTCAGATATCATTGCCCATGGATTTGTGTGAAGGAATATTCCACCGTTTTCTTTTGCTCCCGGAGGATATGTTGAGACTCCGCCGAGATTTCTGTCGTAACCATTATATCCGGGACCGCTAAGCTTGATTCCGTTTGAAGTGTTGAGATGCTTCCTCACGGATTCCATTGCTGTTACGGCTCTGTCTTTGTCTGCGAAGCCGGCCATGATATTCCAGCTTTGGGCATTTACATAAATGCTTCCATGCTTGTTTTCTTTTGAGCCGAGCTTTGATCCGTCGCAGTCAAAATATCTGAGATACCATTCTCCGTCCCATGTTTCTTTGTTTACGGTTTCTTTCATTTCGTTATAGTACTTTTTGTATTCGCTGACTGCCGCAGAATCTCCAAGAGCTTCCATCATATCTATCATTTCAAGGAGAGCTTTTCCAAATTGAGGTGCAACAAAATTTGATTCTGCTCCTGTGCGCAGGTTTACTGTGTCATTCCAGTCAGCAAATCCAAGAAGAGGAAGTCCGTGCTTTCCTCTGTTCTCCCATGTGAATTTGACAGCACGCTTCAAATGCTCGAGTACTGTCCCTTTTTCAAGAGGCTTTTTGTCAGCGTCTTTTTCGTAGAAAGGAATTTCAGTTTTAAGGAAGTCCATGTCTCCTGTTTCTTTGATATACGCGTTAACAGCAAGAATGATCCAGAGATGGTCATCCCCGTAAAAATGCGGTCTGTCCGGAAACTCATGAGAATCACCGACAGTGGCTTCCATTGTCGAAGGAAAAAACTGATGCATCGCGGAGCCGTCACGTTTCTGAACATGAAGCAGTTTGACGATAAGATCCTTTCCGCCTGCCGGATCATTTGAAAGCATCCCCATTACATCCTGTGAGCTGTCGCGGAAACCGAGTCCGCGTCCGCCGAAACCGAGCTGATAAAGAGACAGATCTCGCGACCAGTTCTTAGTCATGTAGCACTGACGCGGATTGTGAATGTTAACCATGCTGTTCATGTTGGAGTCTGGTGTCTTGACCTGAAGAATGGAGAGATATTCGTCCCAGAATTTTTTGAGAGCATCAAATGCCGCATCAACATTAGCGCCTTCACGGAACTTCTTGATATTCGGCATATCTTTTTCAATTGAAGCAGTCTGTGAAAGCTGAGTGATTATGCGCTTGGTTTCTCCATTTGCGAATTTGCCGAGATGATGAAGAAGAGCTCCGATATTATCGCCTCTAAGAGCCTCGTAATTTGAAAGTTCATCATTAAATAGTGATAGAGGCGCTTTCCATGTTCCGTATTCATTGTCTCCGAGAAAATTCTTTCTGTCTGATTCGAATGAAGAAACGGGATGATTTGACGTAAAATAGTTTTCCGCGGTTCCTTTCATCATGAATGCACACTGTGAAAGAACCATCTTTCCGTCGGATTCTTTGTGGGCCTTGCTCTGCATCGTCTGAGGAACCCAGTCTGCGTTGGTGAACTGTTTGAGGGCGTCAAAGTGGGTGTATTCAACAACCGGAATATAATCTATTTCAATTTCCTTTCCGCTTTTATTCGTAATCTTGATATCTCGGATTACACGGGATTCACCTGCCGGAACGAATACTGTTATTTCGGTGCGTATTCCGTAAAATTCGCTGACGAACCTTGAATAGCCGAGGCCTACGTGACATTCGAAAAGATCATACTTGTCGAGTGTGGGAACAAAGTATGGGGAAAAAACTTTGTAAATTCCGTTTTCTTTAAAACGGATATAAGCGCTTTCTCCCTTGAAGTCCGATGAAGGCATTTGCGGAATGTATTTGAGAATTCTGTTTAGGGCAGGGTCTCCCTTGCAGATCAGAGAGCCGCCGGTGTGGTCTACGAATCCGCCGAAGGAAAGTCCTCCGACATAATTAATCCATTTAACCGGTGTTTTAGGGTTTGTGACAACATATTCCTTTGCGGCGTCATCAAAATAACCGTATTTCATTATTTAATCCTCCTAAAATAGCTTGAGTAATAATTATAGATTAAGTGCGTTTCATGGTATGAATTTGTCAATTTTATTATTGCAAACGTTTGTATGCGGGATACGTGTCAGGGTATTTTATATTGATTAATAGTCTAGTGTATGAAAATATTTATTATGATGCAGGCCTAGAGATGAGTGGCATGCGAAATACCTTTCCAAACATTTTTGATTAAACATATTTTATCAGAGGAAAAAAGAGTCTCTGGCAATAGTTTAATTGTCAGAATAAGTGATATTTACTATATCGGCTACTTTTTGTAGGGCATCTGAAAGACTGCTTTTCTCGTAATAGCTAATTAGCTTTGAATAAATGACTTTCTTTTCACCTTTTAACTCTATTTTGAAAAATTTTGATTCAAATTCCAGTATTTGATAAAAATCTGAAGACGCTAAGGCGTTTTTCTTTCGACTAATTGTTTTCAGCCGTATCTGCGTTAAATCGGGTTTTGCTAATATTTTATTTTTAATTTTTAATGTGCCGTCTGAGCACTCCCAGATTAAGGGTTTAAAGGGGAAAAAGAATCTTATTAATAAGATTATAAACCATGGGATCATAAATAATACAACTAGTTGTTTTAATTCCGGTCTTATGTAAACGAAATTGTTTTGATAGTAATCAATAATCAGAAAAACAAATGGGACGGCATTAATTAAGATAAAAAGATATATGAATTTATTTAAAAAATCTTTTTTCTCTAATTTAGTTTTGTGTTTCCAATCTCTGTGAAATATTAAATCGCAGGAACTATTTTCTTTTTCTATTAGCTCCCAATTTTCAGTTTTTATACTCATATAGTAATTTCTCCTGTTGAACACCGATTTGCAGTGATTCCGCATTTGGAAAAATTCATGTATCGCATAGAAATCCATCAATAAGTATATCATTACTGAATGATTCGGTCAAATATAATTTATGAATACAGATGTGATAAAAAAATAATAATGGAGAGTGATAAATAATTTGCGACATGTGATTAATGAAATATGCATTTATTGATGATTCTGTCTTTTACTTTTTATGTTGATTTGACATGGCTTCTCGGGCATAATGACTAATAAATGAATCTCCCTGATAAAGTTCCATGATAATTATTTCGAGTATTTTTTTATCCAGTCGAGAATTGCCGTGTTAACCTCATTGAATCTGTTTACGCTTGGGTTGGAATCATTTGATACAACGGAATGACCGGTATCATCAAATAGAACTAGAGAGCAGAAGAAGCCGCTGGCGTTCATCGCGGTGTACATATCTTTAGATTGGCTGTATGGGACGACATCATCAACTTTACCGTGCAGAAACAAAGTCGGAAGATTCCTGTAATTTTTTGCAGGGCTCGCATCGTTTTCCTGAGTTGCGTCGGTAAACACCTGACTGAGCAGTATTCCTTTGGCCGTCAGATATGTTTTCAGCTCCGACGATGTCAGATCCGTAGGTCCGGCTAGTGAAATGACAGCTTTGATTCTTCCAGCCGTATCATATTTATGAGAATACAGCAGAGAAAGATGCCCTCCGGCGCTTTGCCCCATCATTATTATTTTCTTACTTGAATACTCAAAATCGTCGCTTTTGGACTGTAGAAAATCGACAATTAAATCAATATCTTCGATCTGATCTCGCCAAGTAACTGAGACTCCGTCGATAAGCCGGTAATTAACGTTGGCGACTGCCATATTTCTCTGTGAAATTCCTTTCGGCCAGTCGCCGCCCTCTGATTTGTCTCCGCCGGCCCATCCGCCTCCATGAACTATTATCAGCAAAGGAGTTTCGCTGTTTCTTCCGGCAGGCAAATAAAGATCCATTTTCTGATTTGTTTCAGAACCGTATGATAAGCCGATATAATTGACGCTATCATTATCATCAGATTCATTAGAACATGAGAAAAAGATTAAAGAAAATAATATAATTGTTTTTTTCAATTGCTTTTGTCCAAATAGAAGCTTTTCTTCGATCGCAAAATTGCGGTAATCACATGTCCGGAAAAGCCAGAGTATCGCATTAAAAATGCGTTTATAAGATTGCATACATCCGATTGGTGTTGTCAAATATAATTTATACAAATAGAATTAAGAAGCATATTTTGAGCATTATTTACGTTTATATGATTATTTTGTGTATACTGTCGGTTGCTCTTTATAAAATAAGTTCTCTAAGCAGGGAAAGAAAAAATCTCGTTGCGGAGCTTTCAGATTCAATCAAAAGAATTAAGCGGATTGACGGTCTGCTTCCGATTTGTGCGGTTTGTAAAAAAATTCGTAATGATAAAGGATACTGGGAGCAGGTTGAAGACTATATTAAAGATCATTCAAGTGCTGACTTCAGTCATTCTTTGTGCAGAGATTGCGCGAATAAACTTTATCCTGATATGGATTTTGGAAAAGATGATGATGCTTAGTTGAAGAACTTATTTCCTTATAAGTCAGCGATGTAAGGCTCATGGCGCATCCAGGTTGTCTCAATGTCTTTATGAAAAAATGTTCCCCATCTGATTTCGTCAAAATCGCAAAGTTTCATGTCTTTCAGATCCGCATATATTCTATCCATTAATTTGGTGTTTCTGTTTTTTATAAGCTTTTGAATGTTCGCCATGAATTTTTCAGGTTTATGTTCGGCTTTTTCGGTTTCTTTAAGCATCCACTTATGAAACGGATATAAAAGTCTGTTATGATTAAGAATCAAGCGGCACGAATACATGACAAAATTGCTGACAGCCAGGTTTTCAAGGTAGCGGTTTTTGTGTTTATTGCCTTCAGAGAGAAACCATTTCCATGCTGTAAGTTGTGCGAAAAACCTTTGTGCATGATCTTCTCTGGCTGACTCGTTGAAAGACGGAATTTCTTCCACAAGTTTTTTGATGCTGTCATCCTTGCAGAAAATGAAAAAAACGTCTTTGAAGGCGTAGCGGGTCGGTTCGTTTCCTTTTTCATTTATCAGCCGTAAATAATCCATATTGACGCATTTGCCGTCAACATAACCTTCAGAATACGTGCATAATTCAAGGTTGAAATACAGCAGATTATCATCGGATTTTCTGCGGTCATATTCTTTGTCGGTTAGAACAAAAACTATGTCAACGTCTGAATTTTCTCTTGCATAACCGTGTGCGATTGATCCTCCCGCTAAAATCGCTAAGATATTTTCGTCAGAAATAAATTCGTTTCTGATGTTTTCGATAGTGCTTTCATGATGCGGATATAATTTTAAAGCCATATAGAAGTTTTCTCCTGCAAATAATACATGAGTGAAAAAGTGAAGTTATTTTCTCATGGTTTGATTGGATGGGTCAATAAAAATATAAGTATTCTCTATATTCTGCCGTCGCAAATGCATTTGAAAATTGCTTTAATTCTAAAATTGTTTATGGCGCAAATTAAATTTTGAAAATACCTACAGTATGATTTAATTTTTCTGCAAGAGCATTAAGGTTTTCTGCATTACCGGCAAGCTCTTCTGATCCGCCTGCAACGGCCTGAGCAGATTCGTTTATTGTTGAAATCGAAGAAACAACTTCCTGAGAGGAAATTTTCTGTTCTTCGGTCGAAACTTTTATGTTCTCTGAATTTTCTATTACGTTTTTGATTTCTGAATAAGTATGACTGCTCACTTCCTCCTGCTTTGACATGTTAGAAGCAACAATTTGCATTTTAGAATCAATTTCATTAACTCCGTTAAGAATAAGATGAGTTGTTCTTACTGAGTTTTCGATATTGTTTCTGGCTGCATTAATTTCATCGGTGTTTATTTCTATCAAAGACTCAATTCCTTTTATGCTTTCCGCGGTCTGATCTGCGAGAGCTGATATTTCATCGGCTACAACGGCAAAGCCCCTGCCTGATTCCCCTGCGCGCGCAGCTTCAATAGCCGCGTTCAAAGACAAAAGATTTATCTGCTCTGAAATATCTCTGATTATTGTAATAATTCCGCTTATATCTGCCGAACTTTGAATGATTTTCGACATGCTGTTTTCCATGTTTTTTATGGATGATTCGCCGGACTTGGCATCTTCAGATATTTTTTTAGTTAAAGATCCCGTCTCATTGATCAGCGAATTCATTTCACGTATGCTTTCTGTCATGGATGCCAGCGTCTTCGTCATTTTTTGAAGAGTTTCGTGCTGAACTTCTGTGTCTGATGCAATGCTGTCCATGCCTGCTGAAAGCTGTTCCATGCTTGCGGTTATTTCTTCGGCGGAGGCGGCTTGACTTTGAGCATTGTTGGAAAATGAAACGGTTGATGCTGAAAGTTCTGTTGCGGAACTTGAAAGTTCGTTCGAAGCGTCCCTTATTGATAGAAAGGCCGAGTTAAGCTGTTTTCTCATCTGCATAAGGGATCCGCTCATTACGGCAATCTCATCTTTTCTTTTCAGTAGTTTGTTGAGATATCCGCTTTCAGTTAAATCATAATCAGACATTTTTTTCATCTCACCGGTAACTTTTTCAACCGGACGGCTGATTTTTTTTCCGGTGATAATACCCGTCAAAAATGAAATGATGAGAATTATCAGTGAGACCGAACAAATTATCAGTATATTGCGTTCCAGTCTTTCCTTCAGAGCTGTACTTTTTTTATCAACTTCTTCCTGAATGTCATGAACGTAATTGCCCGTTCCGATAATCCATTTGAATGCAGGAGTATAAAGAGAATAACTTCTTTTCGGCAGAGGATTTGTTTCATTTTTTCTCGGGAAATAATAATCTGTAAAGCCTCCACCGTTCATTCCGTTCTTGATGATTTCCTTAATGAACTCTTTTCCATGACTGTCCTTGTTTTCATTTCTGTTTGTTCCTTCTATTTTAGATCCGTAAAGAACAACATTGGTTCCATTCTCGGTGTCGGCCCAGAAATATCCTTCCTTGTTGTAGCGGATTTCTCTTAAAAGTATTTTAGCAATAGCTTCTTCATTTTTTTTATCAATTAGACCTTTTTCAGATAATAATTTCACATTATCTACTGCACTGACTGCGGTTTCAACCTGGAGACGGGTGTTGAAATCAAAATTATCCCGCATTGTTTTTTCTATACTTTTCAGGCTGTTTTGATTGTCTTGATAAATCATAAGAGTGAAGAGAGATGTGATAACTAGTATTGTAATTGTGCTTATTGCAAGATTAAGAAGTGATATCTTTGAAGAAAGACGTTTCATTATGATTCTCTATTACACATTCAATGGAGTATAAAGGTTAATTTAAAAATATTCAAGATAATATTATTTAAACGATAATAAGAGTTTATCTGCTATAATGCAAATCTTAGTGTGCATATGCTTCCGTTGTTGTTTTCTGCAGAAAAGTTTCCCTGCAGCTGTTTTGTCAGCATTTTGATGAGTGTTAATCCGAATCCGTTAGATTTATCGGGATCAAAATTATTCGGAAAGCCGGATCCGTTATCGCTTACGATTAATTCTATTCCATTATTGTGTTTTGAAAGTGTAATTGACAGTAGTCCGCAATCCTTTCCGGAGAATGCATATTTCAAAGAATTTGTTATCAGTTCGTTTACAATGGTTCCAATAAGAAAAACTGTCTTAGCATTCATTTGAAAATCTTCGATGTTCTGATAAATGGAGATCTTTGATTTTTCAGGAAAATTTTCTACAATTGCCTTAACTAGATCTTCGAGATATTCCTTTATTGAAATGTCTCGGTAATTGTCTGAAAGTAGAAGTTTTTCGTAGATGAACTTCATGCTTTCAACACCCCCGATTGCTTCGTGAAGTTTTTCTTTTGTTTCACTGCACTCTGTTGAGGCGGCTTGTAATTTCAGCAAATTGGAAATGTTGGAGATGTTGTTTTTGATTCTATGGTGTACCTCGCGCAGAATCATTTCTTTTTCTTCCAGCTGCTGCTTTATTTGAATTTCGTTCTGCTGAAGTTTTTCTTTTGTACGCAGATTTTCAGAAGATTCTTTAGCAAGAAGAATGTTTGAAAAACTTAAACGCGATACTAGTTTGAAAAAATTAACAAGAAAAAGCATAAGATGCCGGATCTTCTCTCTGCTGTAGACCGGGATTTTGCGTAAAGCTTCAATGTAAGTTTGCTTGTCAAAACCGTAAATTTCAGCCTGCATCTCAAAATACTTTTCATCTATCACATCATCGTCATAAAAGAACTGCCCTGTAAAAATATTTCCGGTGTGTTTTCCATTGATGAAAAGAGGGGTTACAACATCCCATAGGCCGTTTTTGCATTTGTAATCGGCAAATTCATCCGATTTGAGCATCTTTGAAAGGTGAAGGTCGCTTTCTGTGCAGTTAACCGCGCTTTTATCATTCACACGGTGAAACTTTGTGCAAATATCCTGCCAGCCGGTTGAAACAAGAATATTCCCGTCTAAATCAAGCAGAGCGGTTACCATTCCCGTAACTGAACAGAAATTATCAAGTATGGATTGAACTGCTTCGATATCTACTGCATTTTTGAGATCAATTCCGTTTGAATTGCTTTCAGGATTAAGAAGGCTGTCGAGCCTGCTGCTTAAAAGAATTTCTCTTTTAACTATTTCGTTTTCTGCGTTGATGAGCTGATTGTTCATCTGAATAAGTTCTTCATTTGTTGCGGCTAATTCTTCGTTTGCCGCCTCCATTTCTTCGTAAGCAGAATTAAGTTTGTCATTCGCGGATAAGAGTTCAGTCTGCTTTTTCTGAACTGCCGTTTTTTCATGATGCAGCCTAAAAGCCATTTTGATTGATGCGTCAAGAACCACTATGCCGCTGTTTTTAACGACATAACCGAACGAGGTGATTGTTTCTGTTTTTTCAACAATTTCCTTCTCAGTATGAGAAGATAGGAATATTATCGGAATATCTTTTTTCTGAAGTATTTCTTCGGCGATCTGTGTTCCGTCTTTCTTTCCCTTGCCTAAATCAATATCCATAAGAATTAGATCGAAAGAATTTTCTTTTGAAAGAACAACTTTAACAGCGTCCTCTCCATTATGACAGAGAACCACTGAGTAGCCGTATTCCTCGAGTTCGTTTTTCTCGCATTCGGGAATCAGAATTTCATCTTCAACAAGAAGCAATTTTTTGCCGTTAAGCATTGCCATTCGGTCATTATAGTCGATCACTATAAAAATTCAAACAAATTATAGCATAGTTAGTTTAAAACTATATAAAATAAATAAATATTAATTTATAAACATATATTTGTATTATGATAATAAAATCTAAAATAATTCATTGTTTGAAAATTCTTAATGTTGAAGAAGGCAATGTTCTTTCAATTACAACAACTGTTCCTGCAATATAATCATGTATCGCTCTTCTTTTTGAATTTGTTAAAACAAATGCAACTTCGCTCCAGAACCAGATTCTTTCCATAAACCGGATTGCAACAAAATATAATGAACCGAAAAGTGCGATGAAATCGTTGTAAGTAAATTTTTCGGATGTTATTTGTTCGTTTGAGTAATAATTTCCAATGGTGATAGCAAGCCAGATCAGATTCATTATACTGAAAAGAATGTCGCCTGAACTTCTCAGAATTGAATTTTTTAGTGTAATATCTGTGAAATCTAATTTGACGACTTTTAATCCAATAATGCTTTTTCCGGGGGTGGCTCCGGATTTAGTATGAAAATAAATAAAATATAAGGGAATTGTTATAAATGAAATAAACATTAACCCGAAGAGATATTGCTGATTCATTTCCAATAGATAGAAGATTGGAATAAAAAAAGCAGACATAATTAATGAATCTATTAAATTGGCAAAAAATCTGTTTAAAAATCCGGCATATTCAATATCTTGTTTTAGAGTATTTTTGTTTTTTGATTTTTTATCTGAAGAAAGAGAGTTCAGTCGTTCCACGACCATTTTATATCTTTCGGGGTATTTTTTTCTGTCAATACTCTGTTCGATATCTAACAATTGCTTTACGGAATAACCTTGAATTTTAAGTTTATAGTTATTATTGGAATCTGTCATATGGCCGTCTCTTTGAAAGATTTGTTCTAATTCGATATTATCTGTTCAGAATGTCAATTGCAATTAACTAATGGATTTTAAAATTGAAGTTTGTTGAAATTCGTTTATTGGTTAATTTAAAAAGGTTATTGATCAATATTCGCGTAAAATGTGATAATCTTGACAATTGAAATTTGATTTCTTAATGTTTAAATGTCGTCGTATCATGTATGTCTATGATGTAAAAATTGGGATGGCTCATTTTTTCAATCGGCAGAAGAATAATGTTAAGACGAATAAAAATTTAGCGGTTGTCGGATGATGTGTCTGAAAGAATATTTTATTATGAGGCTGTATTATGAATACTGATCATTCGGAACTTGCCGAATCAATTGCTTATTGCGGCTTAATCTGCAGACTTTGTTTTTTGGCGGATAAGTGTGACGGCTGCAAAACTGATAAGAATCTTTGCGAAAGGAACTGTTCGGATGAGGGCTGTTTTAACCGCAGCTGCTGTGAATCGAAAGGACTTAAAGGTTGTTATGAATGTGCGGAAATATCTGCCTGCATTCAGGGCATTTTCAGTTTGGGTGATATGTCAAAGATAAAGGCGTTCTCAATATGCATTCGTGAGGATGGGATAGAATCATTTGTCAGTTATGTTATTTCGAATATAAAGAAAGGCCTCAGTGTTGAAAAGGGTAAAGATTATGACGGCAAATGTATTGATGAGGTTTTAAAAGTGCTGAGAAATGTAGATGAATCATAAAAGAAAAATAAGAATATCATTATTCTATTTTCTGATGATGTCGACAATTATGTTTATCTATGACAGTTGTTTCGTTGACAGATGGGAATGGCCGACATGGATTCTATTGCCGTATATGGTTTTTACGGCTATTATTAGCATTTTGCCGGGAATTCTTCTCCTGAATCTTACTTTAAGAAACATATATCTTTATCATACGGTTTCATTTCTGCTTTATATCCCTGCAGGGTTCGGTCCGTATCTTCTTAAAAAGTTCGGAGCGATAATAGAATCAACTGAATTCTGTTCGAATGGACTTCTCTGCTTATTTGTAGTATTTTGGATTTATTCGTTCATTGTTGCTGTTACGGGATGCTTTGCGGAAATCTATTTTAGAAAAAAGAGGTTTCTGAGAAAGTAATGGTTAATGATAAAAATATTTTCCTGACTGTTTTGCTGTGGATTCATTTTTTGTTTTTAAGTTTATATTTTGAAGCTGATCTTATGTTTCATAGGTTTGTTATAATGACAATTCTATCATTTATATACCCGATTTTAGTTCATAGTATCAGATATTGGAAACTTCTGTCTGTGTTCGTGGTTGTTGTGCTTACATCCAATATTATAGGGAATTATTCTATTTACATGGAATACCGGTATGATAAAATATCATTATTTTTTCTGATGATTTTTGCAGCGGTAATAATTATAATTTTGTTTATGTCTTTTACGTTGGGTTTTGTCTTGCGAAAAATTCTTGATAAAAAGAAAAAGAATAACTGATTAGTTTTGAAATTGATAAAAATAAGTATTTCCGTGTAATAGGAGTATTATATGACAAACAGTATTGATGATGCTGTGAAAATGTTTGAAGAAGGTTTTATCTGTTCTCAGGCGGTCTTTGCCGTTTTTTCAGAGAAATACGGTCTTGATAAAAAACTCGCGCTTAAAATTGCGAACGGATTCGGCGGCGGAATCGCAAGAAATCAAGAGGTATGCGGCGCTGTTTCGGGAGCAATAATGCTTATCGGTCTTAAATATGGAAAAACAGAATCAGGCGACTCGGCTTCTCATGAACATACGTATGAATTAGTTAATAATTTTATTGATAAATTCACTGAAAAGAACGGTTCAATTAATTGCTTCGAGCTTCTTAAATGCAATTTGCCGGAAGCAAGAGAGAAAGGCCTGTTTTCTTCTTTGTGCAGCAATTATGTGCGTGATGCCGCAGAAATCGCGGAAGAGCTGCTGGCAGAATGAGTAGTTAAAATAATACTTTCTGTAACTAAAAATTGATTATAGTAACTAATAGCAAAAACGGATATGATATTGACTTTTAAAATGTAGATATCATGATTAATAATACTTAATAATATCCAGGGGGGGATTCGATGAATAAAAGGATTATGCTTTCTATTTTGCTGGTTTCTGCATTTGCGGTGATAGCCGGTTGTTCTACTGTTTATGTCAAAATAGATAATGACATGCAGAAAGATAAAAGTTTCTCAACATCAGTTTATGTTTTTCCTGTACCTAAAGTGAAGATGCGTCTAGGTTTTGTAATGAGCCGTATAGAAAAAGGAAAAAAAGCTGAAGAAAACTATTCGTCTTTTCCCATGAAGGAAAAATTTCTTTTTTCTGTGAAGAATCAGTCTGAGTTAGTGTCGTCGACTTTGAAATTGGATTTAAGCAGCAAAGTTCCGGATGATTTGTATACTAAATTTGTTTATGATGATGATGTTCTGGATTTATCAAGTGTTGCTTCACAAATAAAAACAGATTATCTTCTGACATATCAGATTTTAGAGTACGGCAACCTGACTGACCGTGCTAATCTCAGAGCAAGATACACTGTTTATGATGTAAAAAAGAACGAAGCTGTATGGATGGCAATATCCGATAAGGAAGTGGAACTGGAAGGATTCTTTTCCGGGGAGAGTGATAATGCGAAGGTGGAAAAGGTTCATAAAGCTCTTGAGACAGCAATTGATCTTTCCGTAAAGGATATATTTGAATCATTGGCTGATTGATATTTTTATTCGGAAATTCAACATTTTGAATAAATGATATAGTGAATTCATAACAAAAGTCCGGCATTTCTGCCGGACTTTTAATTTATTTAACAACGCCTATCTCTTCAAGATATTCTCATGAAAAATATGTATCAGCCATAATTTGATAACCTGATGCTGTCGGATGTATGCCGTCACTTGACATGTTTGCTGTTTCCCATACTCCTTCCCATATGTCGTCAATCAGTTCGATGTCGTATAGATTTGTTGTTGGAGTATTTTTGATATCTTCAAAAACTGTGTCGCATTTGTCGATTATTTCATCCTGCTCGCTCGCATCAGTAATTTCTTTTTCCGTGAGCATATCTCTTGCACTTGCTTCATTATAAAATGGTACGACAAAAACAATACGTTCCTTTGTATCGAGCTGGGTAATCATGCTTTGGATATTGGTTTTAATGGTTGCGAGTGTTGCGTCAAGGTCTTCTGGTTCGCTTGCAAAAAAATCGTTCGCACCAAGACAGATGATAACGATATCCGGATCTTTGTCGAGCAGATCGGTTTGAATTCGTGCAAGTGCATCATCTGTTGTATCTCCGCTGACACCTGAGTTAATGACGTCTGCTGTTACCTTTTCCTGGAAATATGCAGGGTATGATTTGGTTTTATCAACAACACCCGGTGTAACGGCTGACATGCCTTCGGTGATACTATCCCCAAAGCATACAATTGTAAAGTTTGAATCATCGCTGCTGCTTCCGCCGCAGTTTGTTAAGGAGAAAAGTGCTGCTACGAGCAATGTGCAGGCAAATATTGTAAATCTGCCGGTTTTTAAAAAAATCTTATTTAACATTAATTCCTCCAAAAGAACCATGAATTAAAAAATGATAGTAATAGAAGTAAAAAAGTCAATTAGATTTAAAATTATAAATGAGTAATTCGCATTGATGCCGGGTTTTGCTGTGATCTTTATTGTAGACAATATTTAAAATTGTTACAGACAGATTTGAATTAAATAACCAGATTGCAATGATGAAACCCGTTCTCTATATTTTATCAGGACTTCCCGGTGCAGGTAAGACTGTTTTAGCGAAAGCTCTCGCTGAAAAAACCAGATCTGTTTATCTAAGAATCGATACCGTAGAGCAGGCAATCCGCGATTTGTGCGCTTTCGATGTGCAGGGTGAGGGATATCGTCTTTCATACAGAATAGCCGAAGATAATCTGCGTCTGGGAAATTCTGTTGTTGCGGATTCGTGCAATCCTTGGAATCTTACCCGCGATGAATGGCAGAATACAGCTTTAATGTCAAATGCGGATTATGTTAATATTGAGGTAATCTGTTCTGATGAGATTGAACACCGCAGAAGAATCGAAAGCCGGAAATCCGATATTCCGGGTCTGATTCTGCCCGATTGGGATAAAGTAATAAATCGTAAGTATGATGCATGGGAAACTCCGCGGATATCAATAGATACGGCAGGAAAATCAGTTGAAGAATCTATTTCCATCCTTTTCGGCAGACTTTCACTCTGAATGACAGCTTAATTCAAAGAATGTGCCAAAAATTCAATTGACAATACTAGGCATGTTTTTAACTTTAAGCGTTTTTCCCACAATGGAAAAGAATTACTAAAGCAGACTATATTACTTATATAAGAGGTATTTCAAATGAAAAGAACTTATCAGCCTAGTAAAAAGAAGCGCATCAGAACTCATGGTTTCAGAGCAAGACAGGCAACAAAAGACGGAATTAATGTTCTTAGAAGACGCCGTGCAAAAGGACGTCACAAACTTACTGTTTCTGACACTAAATACGCGAAATAATGATTAAAAAGCGGAATTCTCTTAAAGGAAAAAAGAGCTTTTCGCTCGTATTTAAAGAAGGAAGAAGGATAAGAGGTGCCGATATCGCAATTTTTTCAGGAAATACAGCAAAATGGGAGAAGGAAGGGCTTATTGCCGCTCCTTCTTGTCCGCTTGTCGGATTTTCCGTCAGCAAAAGATGCGGTAAGGCGCATGAAAGAAACAGGATTAAAAGAAGGCTTAGAGCCGTTGTGAGAGAATTTCTGCCGTGCATGAGGGGAAACCCCGTGTTAATAATCAAAGCGTCAGACGGAATTTCGAAGTCGGATTTTTCCGGCATCAGATCCGAATTTGAGTATCTCGCGCGGAAAAACGGGATTATTGATTAATGAGACCGGTGTTGGGAAATTTTTTCGCTTTTATCGCATGGATTCTGATCCTTGCCGTAAAGGTTTATAAATATGTCATATCGCCTTTGCTTCCGCCGGCATGCAGGTATTATCCTTCATGCTCGGAGTATACTGTAACAGCTCTGAAGAGATGCGGCTTGCTGAAGGGTTCTTTTCTTTCGATGAAAAGAATTTTGCGATGCAATCCGTTTTTTCCGGGCGGATATGATCCCGTGCCTGAAAAATAAGCCTTCCTTTTCCTGGTAACCTAACAAAAGGAACCGGTAATGGGAAATAAAAATTTAATTATAGCGATTGTAATCTCTCTGGTTATTTGGATTGCATGGGGACAGTTTTTCGGAAAGAAACCTGTACCTCCGACTTCTCAGGCTGTCGTTGAGACCGAAGCAAAAAAAGAAACTGCGGCTAAGACTGAAGAAAAAACTGATAAGAATACGAAATCTGAAGAAACAAAAATTCAGAAAACCGCCTCGAAGACTCCCGCGGTAGAAACTAAAAATACAATAAAAGTTAAAAACTATAATGCAGTTCTTTCCAGCAAGGGAGCACGCATAGAAAGCATTAAGTACGGTGAAAAACAGATAGAACTTGTCGCAGGACGTGAGAAACTCGACGTAAAAGGATATCTTGATTTTCCGGTGTATTTTTCAGATAAGGAACTTCTTTCGGGTTCTTCTCTTGATGACGAAATCTGGGAAGTAAAAAAAGCTGAAGGCAATGAAATCGTTTATGCTCTTTCTGCCGTAATCAACGGCAAGAATATTGTTATCGAAAAAAGTTTTCTTTTTAATAATGATACTCATTCGTTTGATGTATCTTTTCGAATTACAAATACATCTCCCGATGAGTTCGAATTTCCTTCCGGAAACATATATATAACTTCACCGGATTTTCTCGGTCCTCAGATTGAGAATTATGAAGGTTACTATAATGCACCGAGCTCTATCTATGCTCTTTCGGAAGATCCGGAAGATCTTGAAAAAGGAGAAAAGGGCGGCGGATGGTTTTCTGATGCAACAGACACAAAAGAAGGAAAGAATCCCGTTTGGGCAGGTGTTTCGAGCCGTTTCATTTCTCTTGTAATGATTCCTCAGAATTTTAAAGCGGATTCGGTTAAATACGATTCAAGAAAAGCACCTGGTCACAGAACTGCTCTTATTTCTTCAAATGCCAAACTTAAAAGCGGAGATACTGCCGAACGCAAAATCAAAGTTGCACTTGCCGAAAAGAATAAGGATATACTTCTTGCAGTTGATAAAAGCCTTGCTCCAGCAGTCGATATTAATA
>Ga0209718_1001866_pt1 | contig 22315 bp, 12 predicted proteins | sample AD_JPNAS1_MetaG_FD_184420 | JGI IMG/M metagenome (GOLD analysis project Ga0209718, IMG submission 184420) | Active sludge microbial communities of municipal wastewater-treating anaerobic digesters from Japan - AD_JPNAS1_MetaG (SPAdes) (version 2) | ecosystem: Engineered > Bioreactor > Anaerobic... | reverse complement strand
ATACGGAACGTTCGCCCTGACGTTACCCTCCACGATGGTGACACCGGGCGAGCCGTTGCTGTTGAGAGTCGTCGGCAGCGAATCAAACAGCCGCCGCTGGTTCGGCGTCTTTCGGACGTGGTGATGCTGTTCATGGAAAACGAAGGTGAAGGAGATGGTTATGATTTCAAAACATGATTTTCTGAGAAGCATGGGGATCGGAGTCGCCGGGCTTGCAACTGGAAAGGTTGTGGGGGGATGAACCTGTCGCTTCGAAGTCCGAGCTGTCGGATTGTAGACGGCGAGGTTTTCGAACCAGCCCATCGGCTTCCTGTCTTCCACGAGACGGATGTCGTTGTTGTAGGCGGTGGAACGGCCGGTTTTGCAGGCAGCTTCGGCGTCGCGAGCGTACGCTCCTGTTCCGCCAGAAGATCCTTTTCCCGCCCCATGGTGTAGCGATCAACCGTCATCTTGTCCTTCTCTCTTCAATCTGGTTTTCCGGTTCGCCCCACGGTTCCCGGTAGACTGGGGCGACCAGGCTGTTTGCCGCCACATGATTCACGAAACGGTTGCGTCGTGCCTGCCACGTCAAGCGCCCCGGGATCCGTTGCGCCACGCACCCGGTCAGGATGCAGGCGGTCAGCGCGGAGGTGTGCTCCAGATCCGAGAGCGTGGGCGTCCCGTTCCGCAGCGCGTCGAGGAACTCGCGCTGCGGACTCGCGGTGCGCGGCAGGCATTGCGGCACGTCCCGGCAGGCCGGATGGCGGGTCATCTCCCGCACGCTCGTTTCGCCGGTCAGCGCGAGAAAATGTCGGGGCGTGGGGTCACCGGAGGTGAACCAGAGCCCGCGCGATCCGATCAGCAGGCAGCCGGCGTCCGGCAGTCGACCGAATGCCGCCGTGACCGGTTCCAACCGTGCCGCATCGGGCCGTTCGCCGCCGTCATACCAGTGCAGCGTCACCGGCGGTTGGCGTCGGCGCGCCGCAAAGGTGAACCGGAGCCGACTGGCGCGCGGGAAACTTTCTCCGGTCTGCGGCACCGCAGTTTCCGATTCGATGGTCACGGGCGCCTGCAACGCGAGCGCGCGGAACGGCAGGTGCAGCAGATCACTGCCTGCGTCGCCCAACGTGCCGGTTCCGAAATCGTGCCAGCCGCGCCAGTTGAAGGGATGGTAGACCCGTGATATGTAGGGCCGCGTCGGCGCGCCGCCCAGCCACAGATCCCAATCGAAACCAACAGGCACGATGTCACTGCCCTCCGGGCGCGGATTACCCTGCGGCCAGACCGGCCGGTTTGTCCAGGCATGGAGAACGGTGACCGCGCCGAGGATGCCGGTGTCCAGAATTTCGAGGGCGCGGCAGAACGCCTCCCCCGTGGCGGTCCGCAAACCGATCTGCACGAGCGCGCCTTGTTGCCGTGCCAACATCCGCATGCGCGCCACCTCGCCAAGGGTCCGTGCGGCCGGGGGTTCGATGTACAGGTCGCAACCTGCGGCCAAAGCCCAGGCGGCCTGCAGGGCGTGTCCGTGATCCGGCGTGCTGAGGAAGACCGCGTCCAGCGAGCGTTCGGCATCGAACAATACCCGGAAATCTTTGTAGAGACGCACTTTGGACGTCTGTGGCGTCACACGGTCACGTGCGGCCAGCAGAACGGTCTCGTCCACATCGCAGAGCGCCACGGGTTCGGCCACATCGGCCGCATCGGTTACCGCCCGCAGATTGACCAGTCCCTGTCCGCCGACTCCGATCAAGGCGACGCGGAGCCGACCGGCGGATCGCGCAGGCCGCATGGGCGGTGCGTTCCGCGTTCCGAGACAGCCGCCCGTGAATGCGGCGCCTGCGCCCAAAACCGTTTTCAGAAACCTCTGACGGGTGAAACTCATGTGTGGTCCTTTCCGCATGACTCCGTGTCTGCCCATTCCCGGTGGCGCAACATCAGCACTCCCATTCCCGCCAGACCCAAGGGCAACAGAAGTGCATTCCAGATGAGGGTTTCACCGATCCGGTCCGATTCGATACGCTCGCCGCGGGTCAGTGAGGTCAGGGGTTCGGCCTGCACCGCCCGGCTCGTGATGGAACTGATGCCGCGCGAGACCCAGATGCCGACCCGGTTCCGCCATGCCTGTTCCTCTTCAACGGAAACCGTACGCACAACCGCGTGGCCCAGCAGGGTCAGCACCAGCGTCAGGGTCGCGACAAATGCGGCTACCGGCAGCGAGAAACAGGCGCTCAGGGTCAGGCCGAAGGCTGCCAGCAAAGCCAGCACAGCCCACTGGAGCAGGGCGGCGCGCGCCAGATTGGCCTCAAACGATCCGCCTGCCGTCAGCAATGCCACATCCTGCCGGAAACGCAGCATCAGGGCCGAGACGCGGCGCGTCTCGCCGACGTGCCGGAAAACGAGGACGAAGGTGCGCAGGCCTTCGGGATCATGACCGGCCGCATCGGAAAAGGCGCGGGTGTCCACGGGGAGGGCGATTTCATTCAGGGTGAAATCGTTGAGGCGATGCTCCACGACCCGTTCCGGATACGCCTCCGGCCAGATGCGGCACACGCCGCGGACATGCTCGCGTGTGCTGTACTCCGAATCGAAACGCAACCGGACGGTCAGGGGCTCGCCCGGCTGGAGCGGACGGCCGAGCCGGAAACGCCACCGCACATCTTGATCGGGGTTCACCACATCGAATTTTTCGCGGGCCCGGGTTTCAAGCGTGCGCAGGATTGCGGCATCGCTCACACCTTGGGGTCGGGTTCCGTTGGCGTGCATGGAGGCCAGTATCGCGCGCGCCTCCTCGCTCGGCGACGGCAGCAAGGGTCGCGTCACCCTTCGGCTGGCGGGCCGGTCGGCAGGGCACCAGCCGTCCTGTCGCATGCGCCAGTGGAGTTGGGCGTAGGTTCCGAGATAGATCACGGCCAGCAACGCTGCTTGGATCACGAGCAGGGCCAGCCATCTGCCGAGCCAGAGGCTGATGGGCCGCACCGGTTTGACGACTGTGAGGTGGATGCGGCGGCTGTCGATTTCGGCGGCAAGAAGCGCGCAGGCCGACCATAGTGTGGCGAGGCAGAGGATGAAAAAGGCGAACCCCAGCGTGTATTGGAGCAGAATCTGAATATCGCCGGAGGGCGTGCCGTCACCTTGAACGGCACGGGGCAACAATCCCACGCAGGCCGCCAGCAACACCAGCACCGCGGCGATCGTGCGGGTACGGAGCATCGAGTGCGCGGCCAGCCGCAGGGTGCCTCCGGTCTGCCGGAGAAACGGGATCAGGCCGTTGCGCATGGCGCGCCTCCGGACGGTTCGGGGTCAGGTTGCGGACCGAGCAGAAAAGGGGCCAGACGGAAGGCATCCGACGTTCTTCCATCCGCCACCACCTGCAGGAAGTAGCGCTCCAGCGTGAGGGAGGGGTAACTTTGCCGAACGGGGCGTCCGAAACGCGTCTCCAACGCACTGCGCGCTTCGCGGGCCGCGGCGTCATCCATCCCTTCGATCTCGAACCGCACCGCATCCGGTTGGCGCAGCAGGTCGTCGGTACGGCCCTCCGCGCACAGCGCGCCGCAGTCGAGAATCGCCACACGGTCGCAGACGTCCTCCACATCCGCCAGCAGATGGGAGGTCATCAAGACCGTCACGCCCGCCCCGGCCAGAGTTCGCACGAGATCCTTGACCGCGCGTGCGCCGAGCGGATCGAGTCCGGAGGTCGGTTCGTCCAGAATCAGCAATTCCGGCGCGTTCATCAGCGCCTGGGCCAACCCCACGCGGCGTGCCATTCCCTTGGAGAAGCGGCCCACGGCCCGGTCGGCCGCTTGCGTCAGATCCACCATCTCCAGCAACTCTTCCGTGCGCCGCTCGGTCTCGCGGCGTCCGAGTCCGAACAGGCTGGCGTAATAGCGCAGCGTTTCGCGTGGGGTCAGAAACGGATGCAGGTGCGAAATTTCCGGCAGGTATCCGATCCGCGCCCGGGCCTGCAGCGCCTGGGGCGGCGCGTCCAAAACACGGATCGTGCCGGCGGTGGGGCGCAACAGACCCAGCAGCATTTTAAGGGTTGTGCTTTTGCCGGATCCATTCGGGCCCAGTAGCCCGAAGACCTCGCCCCGCGCAACCGAGAGGTTCAGGTCTTTCACCGCCTCGACCACCGGCCGCCGCCAGAAGTCGCGGAACGTTTTGCGCACGCCGCGCGTTTCGATGACTTGTCGCGTCTCCATGTGCCTCACTCCGTTTCGCAGACCCCCGCGCGCCGCGCGTCCTGCGGTTCATCCCAAATCCCGGTTGCGGAACGCCACACTGCCCGCCGTCAGAAACAGGGCACAGCAGGTCAGCGCGTAGAGGCCGGCTTCGGCCACATAACGTCCCGGCACGCTGCCACCGCGCGCGATCCGGTCACAAAGCCAGAAATGCTGAAGATCAGGCAGCACGCCTGCCAGCAGGCCGCGTGCGGAGAACCGCGCCGCGTTCGCGAACAGCGCGTCACCCGCCAGGCCGAGCAGCAGGGTCATGGCGCAGACCGTCAATACGGAACCGGTCGGCAGGCGTGTCGCCAGAGCCACGGCCAGCGCGGCGAATACGGCGAGAACGAAGAGCAGGAGCAGGGCTGCGGGGATCACGCGCAGATTGAGTTCCGCGTGGTAGAGCCAAACCTGCGCGGTTTCATGGGTGTGCGCGCTGCCGCAGCCTTCACAGGCCGCTTCGCCGTATAACGGATAGAGTTGACCGAACCGGTTGTAGAAACCGGAGATCAGCACGACGATCCCCTGCGAAATCGGTATGCCGAGAAAGGCTGACACGCCGAACCGGCGGCGCAGCACGGCGTGGCGCGCCGCGGCGATGAAGAGCGCCACCGCGAGCCCGGTGAGCGCCAGTAGCAGCGTGATCGGGTCCGAGGCGTATCCTGCGGTGTCGCCCCGAATCAGAAAATGGGCGGAAATGCGCTCGGCGAGCAGCGTGGCCGCCAGTTGGGCGCACCAGAAGAGCGTCACCACGCCGAGCACGCCCACCCATTTGGCCAAGAGGAAAAGGGGACGCGCCACCGGCTTACCCAGCACGGCCGCCGCAGTGCCGCGTGTCAGCTCGCCCGCGACCGCGTGCCCGGCGCTGCTTACGGCGAGTGCCATCCCGAAGATCAGCATGCAGGAGAGGCCGCTGTCCCGCGCCAGCCGGCCGTCCTCGCCGAACCGGTGGAACTGGAAGACCGGCACGAGCAGTGTGGTCACCACTGCGGTCAGGAGCATCAGCAACGCGGCCGGCTGCTGGATCGACTCGATCACAGTGGTCCCTGCCAGCGCCAACAGTTGTCGGCCGCCGCGCCGCAAGCTGTGCTGAGAGGAGGAACGTACGGTCATAAAAATCAGTTTACCCGAAGCTGTCCCGCGCGTCAAAGTCGGATAAGGGGTGTACGGCGCAATCCGAAATGTGTTATCCTGTCCTTTATCTACACCCCGCATTGTTTTGGGAAACCAGCCATGCTTGGGCAGGCGTCCGTGTCGTTGGGGGTACGGGCGGAGTAGTCAGGGAAAGGAAGACCGGAGATGAGACGCCGTTTGACTCGTGCCGTATTTTTTATCAGTTGCGTCGCTGCGCTGACGGGTATGCGCGTCGCGGGGCAGGATACCGCGCCAGCGTGCGACAGCTCGGGGGTCTGCACGCTTCCGGACACGGCGGTTACGGTCGCCCGGCCGGCCGGGGGTCGGCAGTTCTGGGCGGAGAAACGGTTGTTCACCGAGGCGCCGCCGCTGGAGGTGGCGCGCTGGCTTACGGACCCGCCCGAGACCAAAGGCAAGTTTCTGGTGATCGAGTTCTGGCGGACCTGGTGCGGCGCGTGCAAACGCGGCACGCCGTTCATGAACGGGCTGCAGAAGAAATACGGTAAGGAGCTGGCCGTGATCGGCATCACCGGCGAGCCTGAAGAAGTTGTCCGCGCCTACAAAGGGCCGAAGAAAGAGTATTTCTTGGCGCTGGACCGTCCGAAGACCGAGACTGCGGAGAGCGGGGGCCAGAATGCCGAAAACCCGCCTGTCGAGGGGACGATTCCGCGCGAGAAGGGGCAGGGCGCGTATGAGGCCCTCTTCGGTGTGTGGGGGTGGCCGCATGTCGTGATCCTCGAACCCCGTTTTCGTACGGTGGTGTGGGAGGGGTATCCCGGGCAGAAAGGTTACGAGCTGACCGAGGCCCTGATTGAGAAGTTGCTCGCGATCGAGCGTGCGGCGCGGGCGGAATCCGGCAATCCGTGAGTCCTGTTTCGAAGCTTGCCCAAACAGGCCGGATGGATTAAGATCAATTTATTTTCAAGCCCTGCGGGGCGGAATTCAGTGGAGGGGATATGTCGCATAAGGGGGAACGGATCGGAGTCGCGTTTTCGGTCTTGTTGTTGGCGTTTGCCGTCCGGGCCGAAATGACGTATTACGCACATCAGGGGAAAATCTCTGCCGTCGCGCTGGTGGGGGAGGGAAAATCGCTCGGCACCGGCAAGGTTTCGAAGATCAGTTCTTTGGGCGAGCGTAAGTTCGGCGACTCGTGGAACGTCGAGTTCTCCGGCGAATTGACTGTGCCTGCAGCGGGGACCTATGCCTTTACCCTGACCTCGGATGACGGCAGCGCGCTGTTTGTGGCCGGTAAGCAGGTGATCATGAACGACGGGTTGCACGGACCCTCGAAGCGGACCGGCAAAGCGGATCTCGCGGCCGGCAAGCACCAGGTCTCGCTGGTCTATTTCAACTTCACCGGCGGACATGAGTTGAAAGCCACGGTGCAGCCCCCCAACGGCCCGGAGACGGATCTGGCGGCAGCCTGCACGCCGAGTTCCGTCCGCCACGATTTCGGCGAGTTGCGGGAGCAGGCCCGTCAGCGCTTGGCGGAAGAGGCGCGCAAGGCCCATGAGCGCGCGGAGGCCGCGGCACAGGCGGCGCTGTTCGAGATCTCATCGCCCGAGGCGCTGGTGCGTTCCATCCGCCATCTCCTGAAAACAAAACCGCGCGACTACAAGAACGGCCGTGCCCATCTCAAGCGGGCCGAGGAGTTCGTGCGGGACCTGCCCGCGTTGCGGGAGCGTCTCAAGCAGGGCGATGAACAGGCGAAAAACGCCCTGCTGGAGTTCGGCAAGCTCAAGCGTCAGGCACTGGTGGAGGACAACCCGTATCTTGATTTCGACGAGACGCTGGTGGTGGTGTCCGACAAGGTGGCGGTCAAGGCCAACTGGGTGGGGACGCACACCATGGCGGCCAAGGGCTACAAGAACAAGCTGGTCCGGTTCAACCTGCGCACCGGCGCCCTGACCGATGTGTACGCGCCCACGGACGGCGCGTATGTCGGCGAGCCGGACCTGCACTATGACGCGCAAAAACTGCTTTTCACCTCAACGGACACCAACAACATGTTTCAGGTGATGGAGGTGGGGCTGGACGGAAGCAACCCCCGCCAGGTCTCGACCATCGTCGGGGAGTATGTGCACAACTACGGCGGGATCTATCTGCCGGACGACAAGATCGTTTTCAGTTCGACCGCGCCGATGGTCGGCGTGCCCTGTATCGGCGGTTCAACGACCGTGCCGAACCTGTACCTCATGGGCCCCAACGGCGAGCGGCCGCGCCAACTGACCTTTGAACAGGATGCGGACTGGTATCCGACCGTGCGCGAGGACGGGCAGATCATGTTTTTGCGCTGGGAGTATACGGACATCATGCACTACTACTCCCGCATCATGATGACCATGAATCCGGACGGCAGCAACCAGCGGGCGATTTACGGGACGCAGAGCCTGTGGCCCAACTCCATGTTCTATGCGCGTCCGATCCCCGGCAAGGCGGGCCAGTTCGTGGCCGTGGTCTCCGGGCACCACGGCGTCGCCGCGTCGGGCAAGCTGACGATCTTCGACACCAACAAGGGGCACACCCACGCCGACGGTGTGGTGCAGCACATCCCCGGATACGGCAAGACCGTGACCCATGTCACTGTGGACCAGCTTTATCCCCGCGTCGCGCCGAAGCTGCTGAAGAGCTTCCCGGAATTGCAGAAGAACGTGGATGACCTGATCGCGAAACACATGCCTGCGGAATCGCAGCAAGGCAAGGATTATCACGAGTTGAACAATGACTTCTTCAACAAGTGCTATCCGCTGTTGCGCGGCATCTATCCCGAGATGGCGCTGGATCTCGACACGCTGGTGAACGGGGTGTATCCGCAGTTCCTCCAGCCGTATCCGCTCAGCGCGAACTACTTCCTGACCGTCGCCAAACTCACCGGTTCGGCACCGTGGCGGCTCTATCTGGTGGACACCTTCGACAACTTCGTGCCGCTACAGCCCGAGAAACTGGATGGCTACGCATATATGGTCGAGCCCTATCCGATCCGCAAGCGCGTTCGTCCGCCGGTGGTCCCTGACCGCGTGAATCTGCAAGACAAGGAGGCGGTCTGTTATGTCCAGAACGTCTACCGCGGCCTCGGACTCAAGGATGTGCCGGTCGGAACGATTGACTCGCTGCGCATCTTCACATATGCCTACGGATATTACAAGATCGGCAGCCACGACCACATCGGTGTGGAGAGCGGCTGGGATATCAAGCGCCTGCTGGGGACCGTCAAGGTCGAGCCGGACGGGTCGGCCATGTTCCGCATTCCGGCCAACACGACGATCTCGCTCCAGCCTCTGGATCGGGAGGGCCGGGCGGTTCAGCTCTTCCGCAGTTGGCTGGTGGCCATGCCCGGTGAAAAGCTTTCGTGCATCGGGTGTCATGAGCCGCCGACCGAGCCGCCGGTGACCAGCAAGACGATCGCCTCCGGCAAGCCGCCGCAGACGATCAAACCCTGGCGTCCGCGCGTGGATGGCTTCGCGTTCGAGACCGAGGTCCAGCCGGTGCTGGATGCCTATTGCGTGCGTTGCCATGATGGCAGCAACGCCAAACTCCCGAATTTCAAGGGACGTGCTCCGGATGTACCTCCCCGCGGTTATAGTGAAGCATATCATGCGTTCCACAAGTATTTCCGCCGTCCCGGTCCCGAGAGTGCCAGCACGATGTTCATCCCGTATGAGTATCACATGTCCACCTCCGAGGGCGCGCAACTGCTTGAAAAGGGGCATCACGGTGTGAAACTCGATCAGGAGTCCTGGTTGCGGCTCAACGCATGGGTGGATCTGAATGTGCCGTATTTCGGAAACTGGACCTCGGTCTACGCCTCCAATGAGAAACGCCATACTTGGACCACCAACATCTCCGCGTATGCGGCGTCGCTGCGGGCGCAGTACGCGAACGTGCACGACGATTGGGAGTCCATTCCCGACCAGCCGTATCCGGTCAACGTGACCCGCGGGAAGGGGGAGCAGCGTGCCGCGCCGGTTCAGGTTTCGGCGCCGCAGTGGCCCTTGACCGCCGAGGCCGCGAAAGCGCTTCAACAGGCGCAGGCGGGCGGTAACCTGAAACGGACGATCGACCTCGGGAACGGGCTCAGCATCACGCTGGTCCGCATCCCGGCTGGCGAGTTCGTGATGGGCAGCGATGAGGAAACGCCTTGGGAGCAGCCGCGTCACCGCGTCCGGATCGCGCGGCCTTTCTGGATTTCCGAAACGGAAATCAACAACGCGGCTTTTTTCACCTTCAAGCCGGACCACAACGCCGGTGTGTTCGACCAGCAGTGGAAGGACCATGTGCGACTCGGCTACTACTCGAATTATTCGGAACAGCCCGCAGTGCGTATGAGTTGGAACGACGCCGATGCGTTCTGCGCGTGGCTCGGCAAAAAGACCGGCCTGAAGATCGCCCTGCCGACCGAGGCGCAATGGGAGTGGGCCTGCCGCGCGGGCAGCGCAACCCCGATGTCCTTCGGCGCGCGGGATGCGGACTTCAGCCCGTTCGCCAACCTCGCGGACAAGTCGATCGAAAAGTTCGCGGTGAGTGGTGTGAACCCGGTGTTTCGTCCCAATCTGGTCAACAACCGCGTGTTCGACTTTGTGCCGCGTGTGAGGGAGATCGACGACAAGCAGTTTCTGGTCTCCGGCACCCGGCAGTACCAGCCGAACGCGTGGGGCGTGTATGACATGCACGGCAACGTGGCAGAGTGGACGCGCAGCGACTATGTGCGGTATCCGTACGACGCGGCCCGGTCCAACTCCCGGAAACCGGAGGTGAAGAAAGTCGTGCGCGGTGGCTCGTTCTATGACCGCCCCTATCGTGCGACATCCAGCTACCGGTTGGGATATGTGCCGTGGCAGGGGGTGTTCAATGTCGGGTTCCGCGTCATCATCGAGGAGTGATGCGGCAGGGGGAGAGATCATGCGGGGGATGGGGATAGATGGAAAGATGGCGCGCATTGCCGCGCGGTGGATCGGGGTGGCGGTTGCGCTGGTATACGTGCAGGCAACGGCTGCGGAAACGCCTTTGACGCCTGTGGATGTGGTGGCGGACCGGGCCGGTAAAACCCTGTATGTGGCATGTGAGACCGCCGGCAAGGTGCTGGTGTTCGATGTCGAATCGGAAAAGGTCACCGCCCGTTATGCGGTCGAAGGGGTCGCCCGGCTGGCTGTCGCGGACGAGCAGGACCGGATCTATGCCACCGCGGGTGGTGCCCGGGGTCTGCTGCATGAGTTGGACCGGAAAAGCGGACGGATCCTCCGGACGCTTCCTGCAGGCCACACGCCCGAGGCGCTGTGCCTCAGTGCGGATGGCAAAACGCTCTATTACTGCAACCGGTTCGCGCGGGCCGACCAACCGAATGTGCATGCCGTGGATCTCGCTTCGTGGAAGGTCCGGAACACCGCCAAAGCTGTGCGCGAGCCATGCGCAAGCTGCCTGTCGGATGACGGTTCCACGCTGTGGGTGGGCAACTATTTGCCGCTGATGCCTGCCAACGCGCAGCACGTTTACGCCGTGGTGGAAGTGTATGATGCCGCGACCCTGAAAAAGCGTGCGACGTTGAACCTGCCCGCCGGCGCCTTCGCCGTCCGGGATATGGTGATGAGCCGGGACGGCAAAACCTGCTTCGTCTCGCATTCGGTCGGACGCTTCACGGTGCCCACCACGCATCTCGACCGCGGATGGATCAATACCAGCGCCGTGTCGATCTTCGATGTCGCGGCATGCCGGTATGTGAATTCCGTGTTGCTGGACGATACGGTGAAGGGCGCCGCGAACCCGTGGGGGCTTGGTGTGGTCGGTCAGGACGCTTGGCTGTGCGTGGCCCTTTCCGGCACGCATGAGATGATGGTTGTCGATCTCAAAGAGATGTGGAAGCGTTTGGCCGCTGCCGCGAACCCGGCCGAGATCGTCAATGACCTCAGTTTTCTCTACGGCGCTAAAACGCGCGTGTCTCTGGAGGGTCAGGGTGCGCAGGGATTGGCCGTCTGCGGCGAGCGGGTCTTTGCCGCCATGCGGTATGCCGACAGCCTGAATCTGGTGGAGATTTGGGAGGACGGTCCAGGGGCCGCTGTTCCGTTGCCGCTCGGTCCGGAACCCAAGCCGGACATCTTGCGGCTCGGTGAGATGGCGTTTAACGACGCGACGCTCTGCTACCAGCATTGGCTGAGTTGCGCCAGTTGTCATCCGGAAACACGTTCGGATGGCACCAACTGGGATTTGATGAATGACGGGATCGGCAACCCGAAGCAGTCGCGCAGTCTGCTCTATTCGCACCGGGCTTCGCCGGTGATGATTACGGGCATACGCGCCTCCGCCGAGGTGGCGGTGGCCAAGGGGTTCGAGCTCATCCAGTTCCACGAGTTGCCGCAAGACAGGCTGGACTCGGTGGACGCCTACATCAAAGCGCAGGAGCCGGTGCCGAGTCCGTATCTCAATCCCGATGGATCCATGACCGCCGCGGCGTTGCGCGGCAAGAAAATCTTTGAGGGTAAGGCCGCCTGCGTGAAGTGCCACACGCCGCCTTATCACAGCGACAAGAAGAAGTATACGTTCGGACTCGGCTCCGACAGTGAGCGTGACCGTCCCTTTGTGACGCCGATCCTCATCGAGGTGTGGCGGACCGCGCCCTACATGTACGACGGCCGCGCGGTGACGATTCAGGACGTGATCACAACCGATAACGTCAACAACAAACACGGGAACACCCGGGACCTGACGCCGGATGAAGTCGAGGACCTGGCGGAGTATGTGAACTCGCTCTGACACCGGGTCGGATCCGCGCGCCGCGTCAAACGACGGTCGCCTTACCGGATTACGGAGAGCGCGTACGGTGTCTTGCCGTGCGGCGTGAGCCGGTCGGCAAATCCGGGGGTGCTCAACAGGGTGAGCTGGTCTGGCGTGTCGGGAATCCAGAGTGCCTCACAGCCGGGATACCGGCTCAGCAGCCGTACCCCCGCTTCCGGACCGAGGATAAAGAGGGTGGTGGAGAGCAGGTCTGCGGTCATGGCGTCCGGCGCGATCACCGTGACGCTCGCCATGCCGGTGACCGGCAGGCCGGTGCGGCCATCCAGAATGTGGGCGTAGCGGAGGCCTTGGATTTCGACAAACCGCTCGTAATTGCCTGAGGTGGCGACCGCCTCGCCGTGGCGCATGAGAAACTTGCCGACCATCGTGTTGGACTGAAAGGGATTGCGCACGCCGGTGCGCCAGCCGCCGCGCCCCGGCGCAGCCTCGCCAAGTGCGCGCAGATTGCCCCCGAGATCGATCAGCAGATTGGTGTGCCCTGCGGCTTTGAGACGCTCCCATGCCAAATCCACCGCGTAGCCCTTGGCGATGGCCCCGAGGTCCAGCGACATGCCCGCCACGGGCAAACGAACCTCTGCCCCGTCGGTCGTTTTGTTGCAGATCACGGCGCGCCAGTCCGCCATCGCAAAGGCCGCGTTCAGTATGCGGTCGTCCGGATACTCCGGGGGCTGCATCGCGCCGTTGAATCCCCAGGCCTGCATCACCGGTCCGATCATCGGGTTGAACGCGCCGCCACTGGCTTCCGAGGCGTCCAGCGCGGTTTGCAGCACAGTCGCGAAACAAGCGGAGACGGCGGTCGCTTGGCCGCTGCCGGCTGCGCGGTTGACCGCCGAGAGCACGCTTTCCCCGTGCCAGGCGGAGAATTCACGATCAAGTTCGGCGAACACCGCCTGCGCCTGATCGCGCGCGTCCGTTGCGCGGCTCCGGTCGGCACACTGCACTGCGGCGACCGTCCCCATGCAGAGCCATTCGATGCGAAGGGGCGCGGCAGGCTGCCTGCTGCAGCCGCCAGCCAGCACGGCGCACAGGACGGCAATCCGGAAATACGGGGCATCAACGGGACGGAAAGGGAAGGGAAAACTCGTCGTCATGGCAATGTGATCCGGATTCGGTAAAACGAAGTTGGGGTGGTGCGCGGCAAAACGGCGTCGTGCATCGCGCCGGTGCCGGGGATGTCAATGTGCCCGGCCAGCGGTTGCCAAACGGCGGGGGCTAGCGAGGGAGTGGTTTCGATTGTGTAGAGCCGCCCGACAACGCCGGGCCAGGAGAGCGTGAGTGCATCGGCGGACTCGCGCAACCGGACGGTGAAACGGTCGGACGGGTCGTCGGCACGGGTTCCCGCCAGTTCCTCGTCCGCCGTGGTTACACCGTCGCCGTCATAATCGCTGAACGCATTCAGCACGAGGAGGGTGGCGTCAAGAGGAACGCTGGTGTTGCCTGCCGGATCGAACGCGACCACTTGGAACGCATGCGACTGGTCGAGCGCGTTCGAGAGCGCGAGCGTGTGGGAGGTCTGTTCCAGAATCGAGGTGCCGCACTGGGAGGTGAGACGGTACCGGAGGAGGGAATCCGCAGGCTCGTCTTCGGCTGCGGGCCAGTGCAGCGTCAGGAGATTCTCGGTCACCGCGTAGCCCCCCTGCGGACTTGTCGGCGCGGCACTGAGCATGCCCGGCAGGAACCGGGGCGGCAGGTTGTCCACCGTCACACGCTGGGTCAGGGCGGTCACTTGAAAGAACCCGTTGTCAGCCACGATGCGGAACCGGGTTTGGGTGTTGACGCCGACAGGCGGCACCGCTTCCCGCGAAGACCAGAAGGCGCGGAAGAGGTTGGTCACCGGTTGTCCCGCGCGGGAGGTCGGCAACGCGGCAAGACAGCCGTCCGGCGCGTCATCGGCGGCATCGCCTTCAGATACGGTCACATCATGCAGCGCGGCGGGTTGCCAGTGCCCCCCATTATCCGGGGACCACGCGACCTCGAGACTGACCGCCTCGCCGTCACGGTCCGCGAGACCGGTTTCCAAAAGTACGCGGCCGTCGCCGGACGAAGTCTGCACGGCGTTGAATCCGGGCAGGTTCGGAAATTCGCGGAGGATCACCTGCCAGCGTACGCTGAAATCCTGATGAACCGGCTCGTTGGAATCAAAAAGGATATCAACGGCGTTGTCGCGCATGGTCATGGCCGATGGGTCGGTGGACCAAAGCAGGCGGTAGTGTGCGCCGGGCGCCAGAGTGCGGGTCTCCGGGGCGGCACCGTAAAAGTTGAAGCCCGCTGGCCAGCGGATCGGGGACACGGCGATATCGTCAAGATACCAGCCCTCGTTGTCGGTGTTGTTGTCGCCGCCGTAGTGGAACCGGAACACCACGTTGCTGCCCGCGAAACCGTTCGCCTCGGGATGGTGCGCAGCCAGGTCAAAAACTGCGGTCTGCCATCCTTCCGTCCCTTTGCCCGCGAAACAGGGCGTGCCCTCGGGCCAGGGAGAAGCGTTCCAGCCGTAAATCGTGTGGGTATAGGGCCCGCGCAGCAGCATGAAGGTCTCGCCGCCGTCCGTGGAGATTTCGACCAGACCGCCGTCGAACGCCCGGGTGGTGTTTTGGTGAACCTCGGAGAAGATCCAGTACCGGAACGAGAGCGTGGCGCCGGGCTCCAGAGTCACTGCGGGGAAGGTGAGGCTCGCGCGTACCGGGGTCCGGGGTTGTGCGTTGGAAAGCAGACGGCTGTGGAGCGCGTAGGGGGGCGAGAACGCGCGGTTGGTGGAGACGCTCCAGGGTTGGCCGAGTGAGGTGAAATCCCAGGAGGGCAAACGCTCGGAGAGGATGCGTTCAATCCGTGCGGGCTGCACGCGCCAGTAGAGTTCGGCGTTGCCCCGGTTTGCGAGATCCATGCGCACGGTGAAGGGCGTCTGGGTCGGTTGGGCCACGATCATGAGATCGTGGAGTTGCACGGTGTCGATCAGCGGATAGAACAGGGCGAAGGGGTACGGTCCCGATTCGGCGGTGCGTCCGGTCGGATCGGTGGCGGCAATCCGGTATTCGAACGTGTCACCGGGCGCGCATTCCGCGTGGATCTCGGCGAAGAACAGATCGTTGGAACCGGCGGTCATGGGGACGGTTTGCCACAGGTTCGTGTTGTGGCACCAGTAGAGGACTGCGGAGGTTACGCAATGGGTGTCGGTGATGCGCGCCTGCACGATGAAGGGCGCGGGATGCGTCTGCCGGGCCGCAAGCGGCTCATGCGTGATGACCGGCGGTGCGGGCACGCTCGTCGCGCGCAGGGGGTCGGTACGGTCCGTGTATTCCTCGGCCAGCGTGTAGCCATCCTGATCGTCGTCCGAATCCGGCAGACGACCGGAGTGGCCGTAATAGTGCGTCTCCCACCAGTCCGGGATCCCGTTGCCGTCCGTATCCTGCTCTATCGGCAGATAACGTGCGGTGAACCGGCGGGGTTGGTCCGCGATGATCGCGCCGAGGTCATGGGGACTGTGGGCCGGGGCCGGGGGCAGGCGTTGATCGTTGCACCACCATTCGGCAAAGGCGTAAAGCACGCCGTCGACGAAAAGCGTGGCCGGCGCGGGTGGTACGGGCGACGCCTCGTTCTCCGGCACCCAGAAGGCCGTGTGCGGAAACTCGGATAACGCGCTGGTCACGGAAAACAGGTGTTCGCGCTGCCAGATCCAGGTCAGGTGCGAGGAGGTGTCGATACGGAATGCGACATCGGGTTGATCGCCAGCAGGCGGCGTGCTGCCGCCGCCGGTGAACCCGATGCAGGTGTGACGCGTCTCTTCGGTCACCGCCACATGTTCGGGCGCGGAGGCGACAGCCACCAGCCCCGACGCATAGTGAGTGGTGCCGTATCCGGGATCCGGCGTGCCGATCGCCGCAGGCGTGCCGCGGATCTCGAGGTCAAGGCGGTCGGTGATGTGGAAGAGGTGCTCCGGCTCCTCCAAAGGCCAGCGGCCGGTGACGCCGGCGAGCGTTTCCGCGAAGAGCGCGTAACGGATGGCCGTGCCCGCAGGGTGGGCCGGGATCGTGGTTTCGTACCGGTTGCCGGAAACGTTTGCGAGAAATTGTGTGTGGACCGTCTCCGGATCGGAACCGGTACGCCAGAGTAAACGCACGGAAGCGGGATCGTAGAGGCCTATCGGTTCGAGGGAACAGGCGACACGGTGGGCGGTCTGGGTCTCATAGGTGTTGATCAGCCCCGGATGATCGAAAACCGGCGGCGTGGGATTGACCCGGGCCGCGAAGGGCGTGGCCGGATCGCCGAACAGGGTGAGTTCATAAAAAACCCAACGCCAGTAGGTGCCGTAACTCGGGGAGACCAAGTGCAGGTTCATGCGGCGCGCGCATTCGCCGATCTCGCCGAGGCGCGTACCGTTGCCACGCATCGCCGCATCCCAGAAGGAGCGGTGGAAGCGGTGCGAAAACCCGCCGACAACATGGTTGTAGACCCACCCTTCCCGTGCGTTCATGACTGCGGCGAACGCGGCATTGCTGACGGTGACCAGTTGTTCCGCGAAGCAATCCGGCGTGTCGAACGCGCCGGCCAGACAGCTCTGCGAATACACGAAATACGGCAGAGTGTTGGTGCAGGCCTGCAGTGCGGCCTGATGCGCGGAGGTGTACAGGTTGATCTTCATGCATTGTTTCGCGACGGCGTGTCCGATATGGTTGAGAATCCCGAAATTCCGGTTCAGGAAAGCGAACGCATGCTCCGTGGACCAGAGTCCGGCATCCGAGTCGTAGAGCGTGTGCCCGGTGTCCAGCGCCGGCGCGAATGCCGAGGTCTCGAACCCGATTGTGGTAAGCCCGTCGTACGTGGAGCCGAAACGCAATTCTTCCATGAAGCCGCCGGTGTAAGTCATCAGCCCGAGATCCATCTTTTCGGCGAGGAATGCGCAGGGTGCGAGTTCTTCCGCTGAAGCGGCCTCATACCGCAGCGTTTTGCGGATCATGCGGGAGAGTTCTTCGGGATTGGCCACGGGAAAGCGGCCGACATATACCTCAGCCAGCAAATCGATATCCCCGCCGTTGGCACCGTCCTGAAGTTCGCCGAACAGGCCGTTGCCGTTCCCGTCAAACGGCCCGTCGAGACAACCGTAGTATAAGGCATCGGCCGGGATGTCGGCGATGCGCGTCACGATGATCTCGTTGACCGCGACCCGGAGTTTACGGACCGGGATGAGGTCGAACGTGCCGCCGATCAGCAGAAACCGCGTGCCCCAGTTCCGGTGCGCGTCTTGGACAAAGGCGCGGATGCGGTCGGCCCGGTTTTCACCCGCATACCGGGAGTCGATCCATTCCGCGCTGACGCAGGTTGTGGTGAATCCGGTGCGGGCGCGCGCCGCGCACAGTGCCGCGAAATTCCAGGGCGCCGGGGTGTTGTGGATCAGGTTGGAGGTGGAGACGATCACATACGTGAACGGTCCGGGCATCTCATTCAGTTCGGAGGTGGCAGTGGCCGCGCTTCGCACCGCGATACCGGTCGGGCGGAGGGCGCGGAACTCTACTGTGACGGTGACGGAGGCCGCGGCGAGCAGCAGACTGCGTTGCGGATCGTAGCGCACGGGGCAGACTCGGACGGAAAGCCGCGCGGCGTCGGCACCGTTCGGGTCCACGCGCCAGACGGTTTGCTCGGGGTCGGGATACGGGTGCGTGCCGCCGTAGACGGCCGGATCGGGCGGGGCCTCCGGAAACGGCATCTCTCCGATGCGGGGCGGCGGCTGCCCCCATTCCACGGGCGCGTCGAGAGGAATTTCCGTGACCGCGTCGTGGAGGACCTGAACCCGATCAACTGCCATGCCCGGCGGAACCGAAAACGTCACTCCCGCCACCGGCAGCACGGGCAGGCCGGTGACGGCATCCGATTCACACCCCGCGAGCCCGACGCGCGTGCGGCCGTCCGCCGTGATGCAGACTCGGGGGAGGGCGAACGTCAGCGTCTGCGTGGCGCACGCCTCCCCGGGATCCGCGGCCTGGACCCGGGCACCGAGCGCGAACACGCATGCCGCAACATGCCAGACGATATTCCGGGCTACTGTCATATTCGCAGTGTAAGCGAACCGCAGAAGGGCGACAACAACGAAATTCGGCTTGGTATTGATGGGCGGATTCAATACACTTACGCGTAATTCCGGTAAAGTTCGGAGAGTGCGGCGGAATGGCAGAAAGGATGCATATGACACGACAGCTTGCGGTGATGTTGGCTGTGGCATGCTTGGCCGGTTCGGGCCGTTCGGGGGATTGGTCCCAATGGCGCGGCAGCAATCGCGACTTGATCGTCACGGAGGAGCGGCTGTTGCCCGAGTGGCCTGTCGGCGGTCCGCAGCGGTTGTGGCATGTGGAGTTGCCCGGAGAAGGGTACTCCGAACCGATTGTGGTCGGCGGCACGCTCTATATCACCGGTAGCTCCGGCGAGAAGAAAAGCCGCGTGGGGCACCTGTTTGCGCTTGACCCGAAAAGCGGCGCGATCCGCTGGCAGGTGGAGTACGGACCGGAGTGGGGTGCTTCGTATGAGTTCGCGCGTACCTCGCCGACGTTTCACGAAGGACGTCTCTACTTGGTTGGCGGCCTCGGGCATGTGGTGTGCATCGATGCGAAAAAAGGCGATATCGTGTGGCGTGTCGACAGCCATGCGGAGTTCAGCGGACGCAACATCACGTGGGGCATTGCCGACAACCCGTTGATTTATGACGGTAAGGTGATCTGTCAGCCGGGTGGCCCGGATGCCGCGATCGTGGCGCTGGACATCAAAACCGGTCGGGCGGTATGGAAGAGCAAGGGGCTGAGCGAGCGTAGCGCCTACTGTTCGCCTGCCCTGCTCACGATCAACGGGCGGCGTCAGGTGGTCACCATGCTCGAAGACCATGTGGTGGGCGTGGATGCTGCGACCGGTCAGCCGCTGTGGCGTTACCCGCACCGTAACAAATATGCGGTTCACCCCAATACCCCTGTGTTGTGTGGCAAGGATCGCGTTTTCATCTCTTCGGGATACGTCCTCGGCTCGGCGATCCTTGAGATCGCGGGGGGTACGGTCAAGCAGATTTGGGCCGACAAATCCTCTGACAACCACTTTCAGGGCGTGGCGTTCTACAAGGGGCGCATCTTCTCCTCGGGCGGAGGGCGGCTGACCTGCTTCGATCCGGCGGATGGCCGCGCGGTGTACCATGTGGAGGGCGCGAAAAAAACATCTTTTTGCATCACGCCCGTCGGCATGATCACGTATGACGAGCGTAACGGAACCGTGATGTTGGTGGAGGTCGGGGCTGACAGCCATCGGGTGATCTCCTCGTTCAAGATCGAGTATGGCAACGGGCCGCATTGGTCCTCGCCGGTGGTGTCGGATGGCGTCCTGTACCTGCGGCGCGGTAAGGGGCTTGCCGCGTTCGCGGTGGGCGACTAAGAGACGCCATAGCCTTAGCGTGATCTATTTTAACACCGACACCCCCTAAATTTAATACCGACGCTTTTTTGCGTCCAAATTACCTGTCCCTTAGTTGTCCGACATCGTGTAGCACGATTGGCAGGCACTTTGCAAAGTGAAGGAAATCTTTGTCCGTGGTGAAAATCGAAAAATCGTGTCGCACCGCAACAGCACAAATGAGGAAGTCAGTGTTGGAACCCTGAATTCCTTTGGATCTACATAGGTTGTAAAACTTCGCTGCCGTCACATAATCTTCGACCGTCAAAGGCTGGTCCACAAAAGCATCAAGATGCCTCGCAAGACGCTTAAACTGCGCACCGTCCCGAACCCCGGACAGAATCTCCTGCCGGATCGGCCCTATGATCGCCACGACATGGGAGGCGATCAGACGGCCAAGTTCTTCCGTCTTCGGGTTCTGCGCGTGTTCGCGACGTCGCAAGGCTAGCGACCAGATGCTGGTATCGACTAGCACTTTCACGACTTTGACCGTTGCTGTTTGTAATCGTAAGACGGCTCGAAGTCGACACTGCCAAAGAGATCCAAAATCCCTTCCTGCCGCAGATTCCGAACGTATTCGGTCAGCGCCTGCGTGACAGCCTCCTTCTTGGTACGGTGTTTTCCCAGCCTTGCCGCTTCTGCGATCAAACGGTCATCGAGTTGAAGATTCGTTGCCATTTTTCACCTCCACACATAGCTTTACACACTTCTCTGTGTCAGTCAATTGGGTTCTTTTGTCCCTGAAATTGACCTTGGTGACTGCAGACGGATATTATATAATCCCCAACCGTTGATATTCCATAGGTGGTTTCAGGTAAATGAGGTTTTTTGCAAGCCTTACTTGGATGCCAATGAGTTTCAATAATGGAAGTGCGCTGCTTCCGCGGCAGAGCCGATGGGGGCGGAGTACGAAAAGTGTCGGCAAAAGATCGGGAGTGTGAAAATGGGAAACACTTGTTATGCGGCGATGTGTATTACGGCATGCGGCATTATGGTATGCGGCTGCCGTTCGTTTTGGAATGTTAAGAAGGACGGAGATGATATGCGGTATACCTGCGAGCCTTCGGTAGTAGTTAAACCTTTTGGCAAGACCAAGGACGGCCAGTTGGTGCAGCAGTACACCTTGACCGGTGCGGGCGGCGTGGTGATGGATGTGATCGATTACGGCGGCAAGGTCGTGCGTCTGTTTACGCCGGATCGCACGGGCGCCAAGACTGATATCACGCTGGGCTTCAATGATGTCGCGGGCTACGAGACGCACGACCCTTACTTTGGGTCGCTGATCGGGCGCTACGGCAACCGCATCGCGAACGGCAAGTTCGTTCTGGACGGCAAGACCTACACCCTGCCGATCAACAACGAGCCGGGCGGGCTGCCCTGTTCGCTGCACGGTGGCAAACGGGGCTTCGACGCCTACGTGTGGGACAGCGAGCCGCTTTCGGACGGTAAGACCATAGGCGTGCAGTTCAAGATGCGCAGTCCGGACGGCGACCAAGGGTATCCCGGCAATCTGGATGTGACCGTGCGTTACTGGCTCACGCCGGAAAATGTGTGGCGCATCGAGTATGAGGCGGTGACCGATAAGGCGACGCCGGTCAACCTGACCCAGCACCTCTATTTCAATTTCAAGGGCGAGGCCGAGGGCACGATTCTGGATCATGAGTTGACGCTTTTGGCGGACCGCATGACACCGGTCAACAAAGGCCTGATCCCCACCGGCGAGGTGGTGCCGGTCAAAGGCACCCCGTTTGATTTCACGACGCCCTGGCTGATCGGTGCGCGTATTAAAGCCGACAACGAACAGCTTCGTTTCGGTGGTGGCTACGATCACAACTGGGTGCTGAACGACCAGAGCGGAAAACTTGCGCCAGCCGCCGCGCTCTATGAGAAGAGCACGGGACGCTACATGGAGGTGTGGACCACCGAGCCCGCAATCCAGTTCTACTGCGGCAACTTCTTGACCGATCAGGTGCCCAGCAAACAGCCGGGCAAGAATCTTTGCCACCGCGGCGGCTTGGCGCTTGAGACGCAGCACTCGCCCGACTCGCCCAACCAGCCCGCGTTCCCATCGACGATTCTGCGCCCCGGCGCGATCTACAAGTCGACGACTGAGTACCGTTTCGGTGTCAGGTAAGTGAAAGGAAGGAGAGAACAATGGGTATCTTGGATATTGTCATTTTTGTGGGGTTCATCGCGGCAGTGCTCAGTGTCGGCCTCTGGAAGAGTAAGAGTGTGCAGAGTCAAGAGAGCGACGCGGCGGATTACTTTCTGGCAGGGCGCGGTCTGACTTGGTGGTTGATTGGGATCTCGCTGATCGCGGCCAATATTTCGGCGGAGCAGTTTGTCGGCATGTCCGGTCAAGCCGCGTCCTATCTGGGCATCGCGATCGCCAGTTACGAGTGGATGGCGGCGGTTACGCTGGTCTTTGTGGCGTTCGCCTTTCTGCCCTATTTCTTGAGGACGGGGATCTACACGATTCCCGGTTTTCTTGAGCACCGCTATAACAAACATGCGCGCTCGATCATGGCTCTCTTCATGATGGTGATTTTGGTCGGCGTGTCGCTGTGCGGCGTGATCTACGCTGGCGCGTTGCCGATGCGTGACCTGCTGGCGCATGCCGGAGTCAAGGTGTCGCTGGTGGCCTGTTGCTGGATCATGGGATTGCTGGCCGCTGGCTATGTGGCGGCGGGCGGCCTCAAGGCCTGTGCGTGGGCTGATTTGATTCAGGGCACGGCGTTGATCCTCGGCGGCGCGTTGATCGCCTTTTTCGCGTTTCAGGC
>Ga0209718_1001856_pt1 | contig 22449 bp, 31 predicted proteins | sample AD_JPNAS1_MetaG_FD_184420 | JGI IMG/M metagenome (GOLD analysis project Ga0209718, IMG submission 184420) | Active sludge microbial communities of municipal wastewater-treating anaerobic digesters from Japan - AD_JPNAS1_MetaG (SPAdes) (version 2) | ecosystem: Engineered > Bioreactor > Anaerobic... | reverse complement strand
CTGCTGATGCTGTAAATGAATACGGTGTTGTTATAATTTCCGTTTTATCATCCTGTTTTAATGCTTTTAATGCCGTTATAAGACCTGATGTAGCTGAATTAACTGATACAGCATAATCAACATTCAACAATTTAGCAAAGTCAGCTTCAAATTTCCTAACATAATTACCACCTAAAAATGTTTTATCATCACTCCAATAATTTAACTCTTTGCTCTTTTTAGATAACATTTCCATAGTATCGTGTTGTTTAGCACCAACAAATCTGGATAAGGTTTTTTGTTTCATAACATTTGTTACCGCATTTAATTCTTTATAAGTTATATTAGGGTAGGATGGGTTCATTATTTAATCTCCTTAATCTTATCTAAAATTCTTAAAGTTTTTAAAGCATCATTACCAGAACATTTTATTACTTCTCCACCATCTATAGCATTAATAATATTAGTTATAGCATCCAACATACGTTCATTAGGTTTATACCAAAATTGTTCTAATTGTGTGGGCTCTTTGTAATTAGTTCTTTTAGAACTTGGTATAAATCGATAGATATATGCTGTTTCTCCATCCTGTTTAAGTTCTATTATACCATTTTCCATTATAATTTTTAGCTCAAATAACAAATTTTCAGGTTTTGCTTTAGCATATATAAAACATTGAACATTATCTTTATTTTGTAGAATAAAAGTTCCACCATATTCTTCTTTATTATTTACTATCCTTTTGTTGTGATTATCTATGGTCCAATAGATTAAGGATAGGTCTCCCATCAACATATGTAAAATATCAAACATATGACTACTACTTGTGTAAAGTGCTGTATTAGTTAAACCAACGACACATAATAGTTTCCCACACCTTTCTTTTTCTACAGCCTCAGCAACACCTAAATATAAATTATCCCATCTACGCATATAATTTATAGCTAATTTAATACCCAAATTATTATATGTTGATATTATATCAGTAGCTTGTTTTACATCTCCACAAAATGGCTTTTCACAAAATACAGCCTTTATATTATATTTAGTTAATTCACATAAAATCTCATAATGGGTATCATACGGGGTACAAACAGACACAATATCAATTTTATTAGCAGCGAACATACCAGCTATACTATTATATACAGGTATAGTTGGGTACTGTAATTTAAATTCAGTTTGTTTATCTACATCAATATCACAAACAGCCACAAGATTAGTATTAGGATGATTTATATATGCTTTAGTATGTGTCCATATTTCTTTTCTACGTTTATCTTGGTCAATCTTCCATGCTGCATTTCCTAAACCAATTATAGCACAATTATACACTAATGCCTCCCACCACGAAATGATTTATTTTCTCCATAATAAACCTCTTTAAAATCTTGTTTTAAAAGTTTAGCTTGGTGTTTATAGTATTTATCTATAATTTCCATATTAGCTTCATATAATAAATCTATAAATTCTTTATCTGGTATATTGGTAAAATTACATGCAGGTAATTCAACATTAATATGCTTGTTATAGAAATCTTCAGCATCCCTAATTAATCCCCTACTTAATGCTATTTCATATAGCTTAGTTCCTGGATATGGAGTAACTGGTCTTATAACTCTTAATTGCCCATAATCATTATATTTATGTAATAAATTGAGTGACTTTTTTAAAGAATTTTTAGTATCACCAATATTACCAAATATAATATTAAATGCTATATTTATTCCATATTCTTGTGTTAACTCAATACCCTTCACAATCTGTTCTTCTGTAAGTTTTTTATTCATCTGTTCTAAAGCATAATTATCAAACTGCTCTATACCATAATCTATGATTTGGCAACCAGTTTCTTTTAACATTTTAAGGATGTTTTTATTTACTATATTAAATCTTCCAGTACACCAATATCTGATATTTATATTATTCTTCTTAATTAATTCATAAAATTCAGTTATTCGTTTTTCAGACAACATAAATAGCTCATCCCAAAAAGCTATGTATGTTACATTGTAATCCTTTATATATTTTTTAATTTCTTCTACCACATCTTCCATAGGTCTTATTCTTAATTCTGGCTCTATATTATAACAAAAGTTGCAAGAATATGGGCATGACCTTCCAGTTATCATAGTTAAAAACCTATCAGTCGGTCTAACTAAGTACGCATCAATCTTAGACTTTAGATAATATTCAGTAGGTACTAAATCATATGCAGGAAAAGGTATTTCAGTTAAATCGTGAATTATATCATCACGTCTTACGTTACTAACTGATTTACCAGCTTCAAAATCTTTTAGAATATTAAGAAATGTTAACTCACCTTCGCCAATAACAACTGCATCAGCTCTAGTCTTTTCTAAATAAAATTCAGGTACAGGACTAGGACCAGTACCGCCTAATACTACAAAAGGTCTATTTTTAGACTTGTTTATAGCATCACAAATTTGTAGAATTTGTTTATGTTGGTGGTATCCAGCAACAAACCCTAATCCTATAATATCGAATTTATTATTATCTAAATATTGTGTTAGATGCTCATTCGGATAATGATAAACATCTTTGTTATAAAATGTAATGTCTGTATATCCATGTTTTCTTATATATGATGCTATATATAATACACCTAATGGTACAGGGTTATTAGCACTTTCATTATCATAAATAACAAACAATATTTTCATTTATTTTACCCACCATACACCACCGCCAATAGTATCAACAGTTGGTGTTATTTCTGGATGAAGTTTTAAAAATTCATCAACAGCCTGTCTACATCCAGGTAATGTTTCATAATCATGTACAAATACAATACCAGTTTTAACAACCCTGTCATACAAATTTTCTAACGTGTACTTTGTTGGTGCGTATAAATCTAAATCTATTCTAAGAAACGCTATTTTCTTTAATATCGCTAATGCTGGTTTTATTGAGTTTTGTACCCATCCCTTCATTATCACAAAATTTGGATAACCAGACATTGTTAAAACTCTTTGTACCCATTCAAGAGTGGCTACAGAAACACCTGTACTTTTTAACTCACCAGTTCGTTCAATACCTTCAGGCTCACCTGGGATTACAGTATCTTCTTCTGTAGGATATGGTATACCCTCAAAACTATCAAATAAATAAATAGTTTTATCCTTTTTATAATGCTTACATAATTCACCCATTATAGCACAATTACCACCTATATATGTACCAACTTCACATAAATCACCGTCTATCTCCATAGCCATTGTAGCTAATTCAATAGTTCTTTTAATGTGTTCTAAGTTGCCGAGAATGTAGAACGCATATTTTTTAACTAAATCTTCCATAATTTATCCTTTATAGTGGTCTAGAAGTTCTCTAACATTTATAAATGGGTGTAAACTATAAATGTTATACCCAGAATCTCTCAACATATTCCGTATAGGTAGACTTTGTGATGCTTGCCAATCCAAAATATATTTATGGTCAGAACTACATATATAAGGAGATACACCATCAACATAATCTTTACCATCCAATAAACACTCATCATTACCGCATAAGATTATATTTTTAGCCCCCATATATGCAGCCATACACATAGCCATAGCCATACTTGATAGACTAGCTGGTATTTCCTCACCTTTCTCAAAATCTGGCATACTCACAATCTTCAGGACCATATGGTCCTTTGGTAAGATTAGACTGTAGTATTAACCATTTACTCATTGTCTAAATCTACCCACTCAACAGGTACTTCACGTTTCTTACACAGACTTACAGCCTTAAGTAGGTAAGACCGCCTGTTGTAACGTTTCAAATAATTAAGTGCGGTGTTTTGTGCCTCCTCAAGTGTGAGATGCTCGCCCTCAAAACCTTCTGGAATAACTACATAAAATTCTTTTTGTGCCATTTGTGAATCCTCCTTTTAGTTTAGTATATCTTCCATGTCAAACATAAAATCAAGTACATCCATTTCTGTAGGTGTAAGATTTATATTTGACATAGTAAATTGATTTAAAGATACAGTATGTACCTCAATCTCAATTTCCATATTAAGAAAATCTTTAAATTTTGTATTAAATTCATTTTTAGTTTCATCTTTTAATTTTATCTCATCTTTACTAGGCATAACAACATTACCAGCTTCATCACGTTCAGCATACTCATCAATTAATTTCTGTCTTAATTCGGTAAGTTCTTCCAATTCCCGTTTAATTGCTTTAATATTTTTACTAAAAGCATAAGCAATTTTTATAGGTAGCGGAGAATTAGCTAACCTATTAATAACACTATAAACCTCATAAAGTTGTGCTGCTGTTACTTTTTTTAACATTGAAACCTCCTAATCTACTTTTGGTATAGCTTTCCCTATTCCTAAATTAACAAATGTTGGGCTGTTATATCCCCATTGTCCTAAAAAACCTTCCCAAATAAATCCCCCAAAATTTAAGTTATATAAACCATGTTTTCTAACACAATAACTTACAATACTTTGGTCATGTCTATGTTCTTTAAATTCTGGTCTGACACTACCACCTGTTCCATTACATATATCCCTATCAAGAGAATATTTACAAAAATCATTAAAAATTGTATTTGCTATATCAATTTTAAAATCAAACATCATTAATCCACTATAACACTGATTTATACTTTTAGCAAAATCAAGGCTGCACCCCATTTTTTCTAACGCTATATCTGCTGTCCATTCTGCCTCATTTGAAGATTTCGCATCAAAAACTAAAACACCAATCTCAGCTAAAATATCAAAGTATGCTTGTGGGTTTTTTAAAACAACAACAGCACTATCCATCCAAATAACTTGGTCATACCCATGTTCTTTAGCAAATTGTAAAGCATATGATTTGAATTGATAATTATATTCTTTGTGCGGAAAAGCTTTACCATAAGTTTCATTATGCCCCCAACCAGAATATGTATATAAAGTAATATCATCAAGTTTAATTATGTCATCATTTGTATATTCTGGACTAAACACAATTATATCATCTTTATATCCTACTTGTTGTAGTGATTTTATTAATCTTTTAGTACCAGAAGCATAATCTTCTCTTCCTTCTGAAAATACATTAACAACACATCTTTTCATTAAATATTCACCCCATCATTTCTTGCTTTTATAATAGCACACTTATAACATCTAAATTCTGGAGATTTATCTTTTGTTTTATCATAGCCTTTTTTTAATACAAGCCTAAATCCATATTCTTTTTTACCACAATCAAAACATATATTATCTTTTTTTATTTCCCATAATGGATTAAGAAATTTAGACGTAAAGATAAATTTATCAATCCAATAAAATATAAATCCACCAACAAGATTGGCTACAAATGTAGCCATAATTTCATTGGTTATTAAATACACAAATACAGTTAGAATAGGAGTAGATAATTGCCATCTTAAAAGATAAATAAAAAATCGTTTCATTTACCAAGACCCCTTAGCTATAATAACATTCTCACCATTTTGGTATAATAATTTTCTAAAACCAGAATTGTAAAGATAGTCATTTATTTCTTTAGTATTGTATGTATACTCTACACATAATAATTCTGTCTGTGTTTTAGTTAAATCTATTTGTTTTAAAATAGTATAATCCAAACCCTCTGTATCTATACTTATAAAATCATATATTCCAGGGTACAAATCATAAAATGTTTCCCAACTAATACACTGTACAAAAGTTTCTTTATAATCTGTTTGATATGTTTTCCATTTATCATAATGGTCTTTATGGGCTGTAGCTACAGCACCTTGAGAATCATAAAATTTAATAACACCATCATAATCAGCTATAGCTACATTGACAACTTTAACTTTATGGTCATCTTGATAAAATGATTTTATAGTTTGAAAACAGTCTGGGGATGCTTCTACTAAAACTGCATCCCAACCATTCAAAATTAAAGCACGACTATTACTAAATATTTCTGGATGGTATGCTCCTATTTCTAATACTGTACCTTTTTTATCACCAAAAAAATTTAAAATAACTTCTTCTTCATTATTTTGTGTATACATATAACCCTCTCAGTATGTTTCTATAGGTAAAATACTTTCCACAACATTCATAGGTATTTGAATTCCGACTTTAGCAAATGTAGGTCTATATTTTCTTTCATCTTGAATACCAGTATCACCGAAGTAACCCCATCCACCATAATTAATTGAATTTATATAATGTTTTTTAGCTATATAAGATGCTATACTTTGGTCATGTCTATGAGCTTTAAATTCAGGTCTTACACTACCAGATTTACCATTAAGACAAATACCATCTGTACAATAATGTATATAGTCATCAAAAAACAGCTTCGTTTTCCAATATGTAAAATCAAGTAACATAATTGCAGCATCAATTTGAAAAAAGGTGTTAGCATACTCGTATGAACAACCCATTCTGTCAAGACAATCATCAGAAGTAAATACAGATTCTAAGCATCCTTGATTGTCAAATAAAACCACACCTATTTCATTAGCTAATTTAAAATAATGGTCTGGATTTCTAAACACCATTACAGATGAGTCACACCACAATATTTTCTCATATCCCATTTCTAATGCCTGTTGAAAGGCAAAAGATTTAAATTGATACGGTTCTTCACTATGTGGTTTACATTCACCATATTTTTCAGTTTTAGGGTAACCTTTAAATACAAATACTTTTTCTGTTATATTACCCTCAGTTGTAAAATCTGGACTCCAAACAAGTATATCCCCATCAAAATGAACTTTTAAAATAGATGATATTAACCGTTCTGTGCCTAATTTATAATTTTCCCTACCAGCACTAAAGAAATTAATAACACATCTCTTAGTTACGTTCATAATCACTCCTTTATATCATTAAAAAATATAGGATACTTATCCTTAACTAATCTTAAACCATCTAACATTAGCTGTCTAAATTGGGGGTTATTTTCTGGCGTAGTGCGTAATTTGAAAATATATCTCCATTCCCTTATATTTGTTGTACATATTATACTACATTTTACAGCATTTGTCAAGACAATTCTTGCTTCTTGCGGTTTTTTCTTAAATTCTGTAAGGAAATGCAGATAATTAGCCTCCGCATCTTTACACACCGTTGTGAAATAATACCATTCTTGTGTGTTAGAGGCATCAATCCATACAGGTTTAATAAAAGTTATCTCATTATATTTAACAAACCTTTGACTTTCAACTTGTAAACTTAAAAGTCTATGTCTTGATAATTCAGCAAGGACTTCCCTGTTAGTCACTATTTTGAAAGTTAAACTACAGTGTTCCAAAGGACTTTCATGACCTCGCTTAATTAAACGGTCAATAAATTCTTCTGCTTTACCTATTGATTTTGATTGATAACAATTTCTTGCAGAGAACTCAATCTTTTCAAGCATAGAATTGTAAATTGGTGGGTCATATAATTCAATACTTTGGTTAATTATTATCATTACCTACTCCCAAATGTTTGTGATTGTGTAGAATCAAAATAGTAATAATAAATTATCTTATCTAGGAATACTTCTTTTGTTAATAAACCAGACTGGTTAATCGCCATAGCCCAATCATAATCCTCACCAAAATTCTTATTGGGAAATTTAATCGAGGAAGCTATTTCACGTCTTATAGGATTTAAATGGTTTGGGGGACGGTAATAAAAATTATAGTCCTCAAAATACGATTTATAGTTTACAGAATGTATAAAAGGTTTAGAACCTAACTCCTTAGAGATAAATAAACCCTTTATTCCTACACAGTCTATATGTTCATTATTTCTTATAGCATCAACTATAGATACTACATAATCATCAGCTACCCAATCATCATCATCAACAAAAACAGTAAATAGCCCAGTAGCGTTTTCAAGTAACACATTTCTTTTTATGCCTACAGGATATACACCATCATCACTGAAAACAACAATCTCAACATCATTAGTTAAGTTATTGTCTGTAATTTGTTTCCTTAAAAATTCTTCTAAATTAGTAAACTTATCCAACCTAGAGCCAAGTGTTGCTATAAGTATTGAAAGTATCATATATACTCCTTTCCCAAATGCCCTTCGTAGTTGATAGCTTTTAGCTGAATATAAACTAATTTATCTTCATCCCATGGTGTATTATTTTTCTCATAAACATCATCCCAACCAACACCTGTGTTACATGGATGGTAATGTTTAAATAAGACAACATTTGCATAATACTGCTTTTTCAATATATCACCAATTTCATGGAATACATTATCACAAAAGAATGACTTAAATAATGGATTATATATGTATCCAAACCTATCATAATACTTTTTACCCAATATAGGTAATGTATTTAAATTTGTAAATCCATCAGGATAATATAAAATACCATCAGTATCAGGAAAATGTTCATTCATATCTTTTCTTATTATTGAATCATAACCATAACATATGGGCTGCATATCATCAGAAGTTAGGATTAGTATATCCCAATCATCTGGGGTATCTCTGTTAACAGCATGAATTTTATTTTCACTATACCCATATACAATATTTATAGGTACCTCATAAAATGTTTGTAACCAGTCTAATCTAGGTTTAACTAACTCAGGTTGCATAGTTTCATCATCGGCATCAGCTACGATTAGAAATTCAATATCTTTAGGCGATTGTAGATATGACAGATATAGGTCTAGCATAGAAAATAATTGAAGCCGTCTACCTCTTGTCGGTATCTTGACTAGAATCTTTTTTTGCACGTCTCCTCCGTTTTTTAGGCAACAATAATCTTTTAATCCCTAAGCCATCATCGATATTAAAAATTACCCTACCACAATTAAAACACATCCAATAGTCAATATCATATGTATTATCTCTATGTTCCAACATCATACCACCACATGCGTTACAAGATGAGCGTTCCATTGCTATCCTTCCTTATATTTATAATATGTTCAAACACACCAGAAGTTTTTAAATTTCTGTGGTCTATAAGAAATATCGTAATGTTATCCGATACTGCTTTATCTTTTAATGTTGCTAGTAAATCCTCTATTCCAGTATCTGATAAAAATTGTGTAGGCTCATCCAGAACTAAGATGTTACATGGTTCTGCACTCCTATTTCGTATAAAATCAACCAACCCTAAAGATACTGCTAATCTTAATCGTTGTGCTTCTCCACCAGACCAACACTCAAAAGGGACTAATGATGCGTTTATTGGGGATTGTACCAATATTGTAAATCCTTTCCTAATAGTTCCAGATTTATTCTCAGAATCAATAGCCAGTTTAACTGTCCAGTCTACTAATCCAAGTTTTTGTAGGTTATTATTAATCTCTACCTCAAATTCTTTTAAGGCTCTTTCCGTAAGAAGAAGTTTTATCTCCTTGAACCCATTAACCCAATATTTGTATATCTCAAAAAGTTCCTTACAATTATTAAACTGATTAGTCAAATCATCTAACTGTTTTTTAAGCTCATTTATGGTTTGTTCAGTATTATCTTTTTGCTTAATATATGGGTTTTCTGTATTAATTAAATCCACTATTTCTTTTTTAAGTTTAGAAATAGTTTTCTGTCTGTTATCAGCAATAACATCAAGCTCAGTTACTTTTTTAGAAGCTATTAGAAGTTCTGCCTGTTTTTTTGTTATTAAAGAATTGATGCCTTCAGCATTTTTAACAAGCTCTTTATATTTTAATTCATTATCAGCTAATTTTGAATTAATATCATTATACTTAATGTTATATGCATCAACTTCAGTCTCCAATGATTTTAAATTTTTTGCTACTATACTACGGTCTATTGGTTGTAGGCATGTTGGGCATTTAGTATCTAAAGATGTTAATTCTTTAATTTTATCAGCATTGTTATCAAGTATGAATTTTATATGCTGTAAGTCATACCTAAGCTCATCAATAACTTTTTGTAAAGCAGCACTATCAGATACTATAGTTTTGTAATTATCCTTTAAATTACTTATACTTATAGTTAAATCTTCAACAATCTCTTTAGCTGTGTCTATGGAAGTATTTTGTTTTAAAAGATTTTCAATTTCTGAGTTCAATTTTTCAAGTTTTTCTCCTTTAAAAACCTCAAACTCAACTATCAAGTCATCATAGTTTAGGTTTTCTAAAGATACTATTTCACCAGATTTTTTAGCCATATCCAATTTTAAGTCTGTTAATTCATCATTAACTATATCTCTATTAGATTTAGCTGTATCGCTAAATTTGTCCCATATAGTTAACCTATCACCCATTATTTGGGAAAATATTTTCATTTTATCTGCTGGTGTGTAGTCAACAAATTTTTCACCGAATTGGGAAATAAACACATTGAATGAAAATGCCTCAAAATTTAGCTCTACCAACTTTTCTAAATCTTGTTGGGCTATTGTTTCACCATTTAATGTTAATGTGTTTGGATTCCAAGTTCTTTTTAAGGTATAATCAGTCCCACCTTTACAAAATTTCAATACAACAGAACATGGTATATTTGTATACCAATTTTTAATATCTCCAGCTTTTAGATTTGTTGATGTCTTACCAAATAAGACCCATGATAAAGCCTCAAATAGAGAGCTTTTACCTACTCCATTCGCAGATAATGTAGGCTCAACAACATTCTCACCAGTAACAAAAACAAGTTTATCATATTTTGTAAAATCTAAAATTTGTTTTTTAGCATATGATTTAAACCCCTCTATCTCTATAGCCTTAACTAACAATCTCTTTCCCCCTATAAGTATACGGCTCAGGCAACTTTTCAGTTTGTGAAAACTTCTCAACAATTTCAACTGGTGTTTCTTTTTTACTATACTCCGATTCATGTCTTTCAGTAGTTTTTGGAGTATCTAAAGTAACACTAATTAAAGATACATCTATGTTTTTAAGATAGGCTCTAATTTCACCAACTATATCATCAAACATATGCAAATCACCCCTACTAAGCCTAAGTTTTAATTTTATCTGGTCATTAGGTTTTAGTTGCATATATTTTAACTCATCAACTGATGATATAGTTACACCCCATCTACCTATTGTTCTGTAGGGGATAAATTTATAATTATCTTCTTCTGTTATAAATACACCACCGTTGTATCCATTATCACCAAAATATATTGGATAAGGTGCACCAATATAAATAATGTTATTTAAAACTTGCTTCATATGTATATGACCAGAAAATATTACACAATCTGATGGTATTGGGTCTAATCCTGTATCCAATACATAGCCGTTATGCAATCTCGCACCTTTAAACTCATGGTGTAAAAAAAGTCTTTTATACTGTAATTTCGGTATATCTAAACTTTTAGAATATGGTATAAATAAATCTCCATTATCAAGTAATAATTGCTCATCGATAAATCTTATATTACTAATGTATGATAAGAACTTAAAAAAAGGCACATCGAAATAATCGTGATTACCCTTCAATATAAATATCTTCTGCCTAAATCGTAATAGATTATCAATAATTCTATTAACAAGTTTACTACTGTGATTATCTTTTTTCTCAGTTATATCTCCCAAGATATACAGTGAATCTATGTCGTAAGTATCAATTATATCCTCTAAAAAGTCAAATATACCCCATCTGTATTCTGTAAGTAAAGAATCTTCTAAGTGTAAATCGGATAGTATTAACTGCATAAAAGCCCTTTCACATCTTTTAATCTGAAAATAACTAAGTCATTGTCATGCTGTTTCCCAGTTATATGAACTACAACAATAGGTATTCTATTTTTACAATTCTTTTCTGATTGCAACATCCATTTTTCAGCTACAAAAGATTTTCTTGATTTAGCCTCAATAGAATATTTATCTTTATAAATATCCTCCCCCCCAAATATACCAACACGACAGGCATCAAGAATTTTAGCTAAGGCTTTTTCATTAGCCTTTCCACGTTGTCTATTCTGTTTGGCTATTATCGTTTTGTCCATTTTCACCTTTGAAATGATATATTAGTTTTTCAGCTAAATCTTTTATTTTAAGCATATCAGATATAATTTTGTCATAATCAGCACGGTTTAATTCTTTCCTATTTCTGAAAGCATATTTTATAATAGACGTTAAAGCATAATCTTGAAACATTCCTCCAGCTTTATACAAGTCTATAGGCTCAACACCACTGTTTGTTTTATAATGCTCACTACCTTGTTTATGCCAATAATCATAATCATTCGTCATCATCATCTCCTGCTAAATCAAAACCTACTTTATTTTTATCTACATTAATAAGAGTTGCTAATGTCCACATCTCTTTAAGAGATAATTGATTTCTTGGAGAATGATGGACACAAAAAACTATAGGGTCTGTAGTATTAGGTCTTAATTTAGTATGCCAATCACAGTCTGCAAATTCTTTACCATACTTAGTTTTAATTAACGTAAGATTAACACAAGTTGAGCATACTCCATATTCATCAGAAATTACAGGTACACGCTCAGTAAGACTGGCTTTTATATCTAAACTTTTCCAACCTTTATCCTTTGGTGTATCTAAAAAATCCAAATCAGACATTATAATGTACACTCTCCATCATTACATTTACCAAAAAATGTTTTTTCTTGAACAAATTTATTGGTGTTTGATGTGCTGGTTAATACTTGATTTCTACTACCATCTCTATAAATGGTAACACCTTTAACACCAGCTTTCCAAGCTGTTATATACGCATTTTTTATATCATCTACTGATGCTGTATAAGGCATATTTATTGTTTTTGAACAACCACCATCAATATATTCTTGCCATTTAGCTAAAACTTTTATATGCCATTCTGGACTAACTTGATGTGCAGTTCTGACATATTCCGACTTGTACAAGTCACGAGTTTCTTCTATTTTACCAATAGTAAGACTTCTTTGAAATGCAACATCATATACAGGCTCTATACCTGAACTACAATCAGCTAAAATAGATAAACTTCCAGTTGGTGCTATTATGCGTCTATAAAAATAGAACTTATCTGGATTATAAGCTAATGTAGCTTCCCTATAACAAGTACCTAATTTGTCTATAAAATCAAGGCATTCTTGGCTATCATATCTTATACCTAATTTAATTAAGCAATCTGCAAACCCCATAACACCTAGCCCAACAGGGTTAAACTCTTTCATACAGTCTGTTATTTCTTGGAGTGGGAATGTTGACAATTCGTTCATATTTGTTAAGATAGTCATACCCATTTTAGCAACATTCATAAATCTTTCAAAATTAAATTCATTTTTCCATACAAATTTTGATAAATTTATACTACCAAGACAACATGCACCATATGGTGGTAAACTAACTTCAGAACATGGATTAGTTGTGTTTAGTTTTATCTCAGGATAAAATGGATTATCTTTATTTATCCTATCAAAAAATAATAATGCTGGGTCGCCATTAACCCAAGATGCAAATGCCATTAACTCAAAAACATCTTTAGCTTTTACGGTATTAATCTTATAGCCTAATGGTGATGTAATATCAATGTCACCACCATTTATAACCTTATTCATAAAACTATCATCGACCATAATCGATAAATTAAAATTTTGTAACTTTTTTTCAAGTTTAACTTTTATAAAATCAAAAATTTCAGGGTGCGTATAATCAAGTATGCCCATTAACGCACCCCTCCTCATACCCCCTTGTTTCACAACCTCTACTATATTATCAAAAACACCCATAAAACTTAGTGTTCCCGAAGATGTTCCTCCACCAGTAACAATAGCATTTTTTTCTCTCAAAGGTGAAAAATTTATACCAACACCCCCACCACTTTTGAACACTCGTGCCATATCAGATATTGTCTTAAATATAGATGTCGTATCATCATCAACTTTTAAAATAAAACAAGCCATTAATTGTGCATCTTTATAGCCAGCATTAAAGAGTGCTGGAGAATTTGGTAAAAATACACCATTAATCATAGCATCATAAAATCTTTCTTCAAGTTTTGTATTACCTTTTGCTAAAAATTCTGCTGTACGTTTAAAAACATTTTCAGGTGATTCACCGTTTTTACAATAACGTTGATTTAATAAATAAATGGCATTTTGACTTAATGGCATTTTATAATCTCCTTATCTACACATTTTTCTTATTTTTGAACAAACCTTATCTAAAGAGTCCCACTTGATGTCGAATTTCTTAGCAACAGCTTGTAACGTGAAAATTGTTATATTTAAATTATCTTTTAATACCCTAACATCATTGTTTTTACAAGCCCTACAAAAAGCATCTGATTTTATTACCAGTACATCATCAGTTATTTCTGGTATTATTTCAGGTTGTTTCTTTCGTCTCAATATTTCCTCTCTTTAGGCAAAAAGGGCTCCTCAGTTTCAGCCCATACTTTTATAACATGGTCTCTGATTATATCTTGCATAGCCGTCTTGTCAATCTTCTTGACATCTGTTATACCTAATTCGTCAAACGAACCTTTAACCTTACTTAGGAAATTTATATTAGCAGTGTAATCATCTATACCATATCCGAATAATATTGGAAACTCACATTCTCTATATGGAAGAGATATTTTATTTTTCTTACATTTAGCTTTTATATTAACACCATATGGTCTTTCGATACCCTTAACTGTTTTCTTTATTTTTTGTGTTTCAGAAAGCCATAATACCTGTGAAGCATAAAAATCAAGAGCTTTCCCACCAGACCTTTTAAACTTCTCACCGAAAGCAACACCTATATTATCTCTTACTTGGGATATAATAAACAAGCAGATATTAGTATGTTTTATATCACCTATTAACCGTCTAAATATTTCCGACATCTTTTTTTGTTTAGTCATGGCGTATGAACCATCATTTATTTTTCTTTCTTTCTCAGCCTCATCAGTTAATGCATCCAAAGAGTCAAGAACATATAAGACATGGGTTTTAGAATCACCAAATTCCTTAATAATATTTTCTAAGTTTGTAAAGAAATTTTCTACAGTATCATCCTCTATGAATGTGACTTTATCAATAGGCATTCCTAATGCTTCTGCATAATCAATATCAAAAGCAGCTTCGGCTTCATGGTAAAACATCTTACCATCAGGATATTGGTTGGCGAAATTAGCAAATGCTTCTATAGCAAGCAGCGTTTTACCGCTTGACCTATCACCAACAATATTTACTACACGTCCTAGGGGATACCCACCCCCTAGGACACAATCCAATAAAGTACAACCGCTTTTAATAAACTCAATGTTTTTAGGTCTTGTAAAATAATTTCCTATAGTATCAGTTTCCATATTTCTCCTTATTAAGACCTGTTACGCAAATTTCTTAGGGCAGCTATCCTATCATCAACTGGATTAGCATCTGGCTTAGGTTGTGTAGCTTCTGCTGCTTTTGCATCCTGTATAATTTTATATAATTCCTCATCACTTTTGCCTTTAATATCTTTTCTCTTTAACCCAAGCTCATCTATAACATAATCTTCCATATCACTTCTTGTCATATCAAACTTATTTGGTTCTTCCATATCTGAGTTATCTCCATCAGTATCAGTATCGTCGTCATCATCATCAGAAATTGGTGCAGAGCCCTCAAATACTTTTTTGATATGGTCATATGTCTTAAACTCAAGCATACTAGGAATAGGGTTATCAACAATATGTTCTAAAATCTTACAAATAGTTTCCTCATCATCAGCTATAGGTGTTGATTTTCTAGCGACCTTCTCACCTTCATACTGAAAAGCAATATCTTTAGTCTTACCCTTTACGGTATTAAATAGTATATCATACCCGAAGTCAGGATTATCTATTTTAAGATTACCACCCTTATCCTCATCTTTAGACTGTATAACAATATTTATTTCTAACTGCTGTGGCATAGCCCACAATTTAGGTGTATTTTCAGGGTCACGTCTATCAATCAAGTATACAACAACTTTATATTTAGGTCTTAACTTTTTAGCATAAACAGGGTCATTTGCGTGCTTATTAGCAGCCTCACATATAGGACATGCTTCGCCCTTCATCCTATTAAGACACAGATATGAAGATTTGTCACTACCAACTTCATAGTGTACCCACACATCATAACCGTAATACTTACCGCCATCCCATGTTGGGGGTAATATCCTTAGTCTGTACTGTTCGCCAACTTTTGGTGAAAATATTCTAGCCCCTTTTTTAAATATACCTTCCCTACTAAAACCTCCTCTATTTTGTAATCTCTGATTAAATATTTCGTCATCCGTTTCTTTATACACAAAATTTCTACCCATTATTATCCTCCATTAATTGTTTTTTAATTGTTTTAAAGTCTACAATTTTTCTACTTTCTTTCACAGAAACATCAGTATAATAACCTGATATATACAAATTACATATATCTCTTAACATCGGAACTCTTTGTTGAAATGCTTCCTTCAATGCTCCCCATATTGCAGCCCTATGTTTGGAATCAAGATATTGCTGGTATATCCTATCATAATTTTCGGAAGAATCTGCTATAGCTTTAGCTACTACGTCTGAAACCTTACCACTACGTTTGGCATTTAAAAACTCCTCTGACCATATTTTAGTTACCTCCTTTTTTAATTCATCCCTAATTGATACTTCTTTCTCATACTCTTCCTGCACATAGAAAAAAATACTTGGTTGTTTAACACATTCTGTATCTAAATCATGCTCGTCAATGAGCAATAGTTCCTTTAATTTTTCAATCTGTTGTTCCATTATTATTATACCTCCCGAACAATACTGACGCCAATATTCTTATACCAAAAGCCTGTGCTAAATTAATTGTGGTAGTATTAAATACTACAGGCATTATTATATTCCATAAGAAGTACAAGCACAAACTTTCAATAGCTAAGACAAGAAATAGAAACCACACATCTTTCATCATAACGTCCTCCATATAATATATACTACACCCCAGAAACGCAGGACGTTATTGAGAAGATAAAAATAATTCACTAACAGCTAATAAAATTGATGGAAATTCAGGTTTAGCATTATCAATAGTCTGTAGTATATTTAAAAATTTAACAGCATCTTTATTAGATTTGGCATTTAAAACACAAGACACTAAATAGTTTGACATAATTGCTTTCAAAGTATATGGGTTTGTATCTTTTAAATCTTTCAAAACAGCCAGAACATTTAAAAATGGTGCCCTCTGATTTACTACCATTCTACATAAGTCTATAACATCAATTTCATCCTTAACAGTACCTATTATATCACGTATCTCATCATCTGTTGTACAACCTCTTACTTGGTTTAGATACACAAGAGCATCTCTACAACTACCATTTGATTCCGTAGCTATAAGTCTCAATGTTTCTGGTTTTAACATAATCTGTTCACTATCAGCAACAACTGTCAGTAAATCAACTATATCAGAAACAGACATATCTTTTAATGTGAACTTTGTACATCTTGATAGTATTGTTTTAGGTAAAGCTGCTGCATCAGTAGTACAGATTATCCAATATAAGAATTGTGGTGGTTCTTCAATTATTTTAAGAACTGAATCCCATGCTGGTTTAGTCACTCTATGACCTTCATCAATTATAACAACTCTTATATGGTTAGTTCCAATACCTTTATGCTTTACAATATCCTGTAGATTACGCATATTATCTATACCATTATTGGATGCACCATCAATCTCAATAAGATTATGTGCGTCACATCCTAATTCAGATGCTATTATCCTACCTAAAGTAGTCTTACCAACACCAGGACTTTTGCTGCATAATAATATAGCATGAGGTAGCGTATTTAATTTTAACATTTGTTTTAATGATTTAATTGTGCTTTCTTGCCCAATAACATCATCAAATGTTTTAGGTCTATATTTTGAAGGTAAATCCATAATCATTATCTCCTTATAATTTTTTCCTTCCTACTATTAAATACTCATGCAATTTTGCAACTCTACGCCACCTCTCCAGCTTTGTAGCAAAACACTGACTAATACTATTTTTCCATTTAATAATTATTATATCATGAACTGGTAAACCAATTTTTCGATATATATTTATTATATCAGCATGATATGGATAAAATTCCTTCTCATACATAAAGTCATTTATATTTATAATCATAAACTTACCAGGTTTAAGAACTCTATGTCCTTCACTCAATACCGTTGTCATACGGTCTAAAAATTCATCATAAGTACAATTTTTACCCAACTGTTCAGGCTCATCACCGTAATCTTCAATACACCAATACGGTGGACTTGTAAATACTAAATCAACAGAGTTATCTGGTTCTTCCAACTGTTCAGCAGATTGTCTCCTTAATGTTATTGTACACCCATTAGCTAATAATTTATTATTTAGCAACTTTTCAGCTACAGACACATTAAATTCCATAAATGGAATACTTGGGTCATAGCCTATATAGTTACGACCAAGTTGATATGTACATTCCATACGTGAGTTATGCCCAGCACTTAAGTCTAATACTGTATCTCCAGGTTCAGAATAGAAACTTTCAACACGTTTTACAAGCTCTGGGGGGAATGTTGATACTCCAGCACCTTTACCCCTTACCATCTGCACTGACATAGCTACATGACGGTATAGCCTTTTATCATAATCCATCTTTTTGTGTCTATCAACTGAAACAACGTGCTGTTTTTTAGAATGTAGTTCATTAATATCTTTACCAACAGTATAATCAATTTCCCATATTGAAGTTGGTACACCACCATACTTGTTAGCTATCTCAGCCCTTCTACGTCTACTTTCGGCTATTTCTTCTGCTGTTTTAGGCATAAAATCTCCTTATATTAGTTGTATTTCCTACTATCCAGAATAACTTTGTCCCAGGTAATGAATCTAAGTTAGTCATTAGCCAATCATATGCTTTAGCCTCATATACTGGGTCAAGATACTCTGTATCATTAAATTTAATCTCTAAATGTTTAGAATATGGATATTTTTTATACAATACCTGGTTAAAATTATGTAATTTACATGCAGGAAAGAATACTTTACTTCTGTTTATACCAGCTATCTGAACTCCTATTATTTTACCAACAGTTTTTTTAAATTTTGTAATGCCTTCAAAAATACCAAGCAATGTTAATGCTGACCCTACGGGAACTATCATATAATCAAGCACATCAGGTATATTTTCTACCTGATTTGCAGTAGTGTCTAAAATGGCATTCCTATTATTAGCAACATTTATACCAAATAAAACTAAAAAACAACCACTATATTTGCGTTTAGCTTCTGCATATAATGCAGTGTTGAAGCCCAGCTTAGATAGCACAACAACATCAGCACCATTTGCTATTGCTCCCTTAATAAGGGGATGTTTTTCAGGTGTGCTTGTTGCACCAACACCAACTATAACATTAACACCATACTCTTTACAAACTCTAGAAATAATAAGACCTTGTGGTGAGTTTATAGATGTTATAGTCAACACAGTATTATTGTATTTAGTCCTTATAGCTTCTAAATTATTTTCTATTAATGCTATAGCCTGTCTAACTTTGCCGCCATTAATAGGTAAATCAGTATAAGGCTCAAATTTATCATCTCTTTTAAAGAGTATGCCGTTATATTCATCAATGGGAGTTAGCATATAGCGTTCCACTCCTCCTTTGTAAATTTGTATGTGTAATCGAACTCAAACATCTTTAGTAATTTTACAGGTTTTAATCTTTGTTTTGACAGGGCTAAATGCTTTATTCCAACGGAGCTACCCAAGTTAGCGTTACTTGCTCCTACACCAGACCAGTATTTACAAGTTTCATAATGTAGTATGTAAGATGCACTATAATTCATAGCCATTTGTTTTTTTAAATACTCATTATTATAATCCAAATATCTTGTTACTATGATAACATTATTTTTATCTAAAGATTCGGATAAGTCATAACCAAACATCGTGTTATCATGCTCTAAAGTTGTCATAACAAAGTTTTTACTAGCACCAAATACTCTCAATGTATTGTCTACAACATGGCAACTATTTTTTCTAGATTTTTTATATTTTTCCCAATTAGCATTTATACTAACAGCAGATTGAACTGATTTGAAGTCCATGTAATTAATAGACCTACTAACAGTTTCGTTAAATTTACGAATATATTTTCTATATTCTGCATATTTGTTACCAACTAAACCAGTTACATCATTAACATCATATATATACTCGTCTAATTTACTATTAGCTACAACATTAGTATAGTCATACAAGTTTATATCCTCATCAGATAATCTTGTCTTTATCTTTAGACTATTAAAGTAGTCTATAGTTTCCTTTTCTTTGGTAATGTCACCATTAATTGGTGGAACTATTAAATACACTATAGGCATACCTATCATTTTCTTTTTTAATATACAAAAACAATCATTAACAACACCATAGTAGTACTCACGTTTACTATGTAGGTAAAGTAACGACATAAAAAATCTTGGATAAACCCTATTTTTAAAAAACTTAGAATAATCAATATTAAGATTTTTTACATCATAAAATCTTTTAAATGAGCTTGTTGCTTTTCTTAATTCCTCGACCAAATAACACTCCTACACTAATAATTTTTTCTTATAAATGTTTAAATATCTTTCCCATGAATTATCCCCAGTTTTCCATTCCTCAATAACAGGTACTGCATCTTTATTCCTTCCTAATAGTATATAGCTACTACTATTTGACCAACCTATATACTCCGTATACAGGTTATATTTTTTGAAAAACTCAATATAGTTATTAAAATGTTTTTTACGTTCTTCATCTCTTTGTGCTAATTTTACAAAAAACATCTTAAATATTCCACTCTCAGTAAACATAACTTTGCAGTCCAAATCTTTTATTTGGTTTAAAAGATATTCAAATTTAGAAGCTATACCTAATTTAAATGCAGCAGGGTCGATAAAAATAAAATCATACCCCCTCATAGACTCTGTACTGTATTCTGTCAAAGCATCCTTGCATACTATTGTTACATTGTTTAAGAATCCATATTTTTTTGTAAGCTCATCAACACATGCTGGTGAACAATCATTAATTAGTATATGTTTAGGTAAAATACTATCTAATATATAACCAGTTGTTATACCAACTCCACCAAATAATTCTAAGATAGAATCCCCATCTTTTAAATTATAATCGATAATATGCTTTATGATAGCATACCTCACATTTGTTGATTTCTTTAATTTTGAATCAGAGATATAATTAGTATGGGGTTCTTCTAAGTTAGGCATTTTTATTCTCCTTTTTTACCCATTTATTTTTTGTATATGCCCACCAGTCAAGCGTTGACCATTTACCAACATTTTCAAGCTCATACCAATTACTTCCTATTTTGCACTCAACTTCGAGGGGAACTATTATCCAGTCATATACAGGATTAACCATTTCCTTAGCTATAAATAGCACATCTTCCTCAAGTGAGCTTTTAGGTATATAAAATGTTAAGTCATCGTGTACATTTAGTACATATTGATATTGTGGTTTATTTAACTTATAAGCCAATCTTGATAATCTGTCACCAGCAACCAAACAAATATCATAGGATGCTACACTTTGTATTGGTGTATTTGTTATCTTATTAACAGATAATACACCATGTCTACGCCTACCAACAATATTCCTAATATATCCATTATTGTTGTAGAAATCTATTAGTAACTTTTGTTTTTTCTTAGCTTCCTTGTATGTATCCCAAAACTCATCATAGATTTTACCCATTATATGTTCGGGAACACCATACTCATTTTTAAATCTGTTTACTACAGATTCTTTTACAGAACCGTAAAATGAGCCAAATACAAGTGCTGATTTTGTAAACGTTCTTATATCTTTTTTAGAATTGCCTTCAAGTATTTTTGGATATAATTCAGCTATCCTATCAACCCACTTCATATGCGTATCTATATTCAACCATATATCAGCACAAAATTCTTTATCTTGTGTCACCATAGCTATAACTCGTGCTTCCAAAGCAGAATAGTCAAATGATACTAACAAACTACCTTCAGGAGCTATAACTATTTTTTTTATCTCATGACCACGTGGGAAGTTTTGAACATTAACGCTTTTATCATCTGACATTTTTTGTTTTATTTCTCCTATATCTTTACAAACACATGACCAACAAACTTGCCTTGTGTAACAATTAATTGGTATTTGTATATCGCTCTCGTTTCATGCCTCCTTTTCTTTTTTCCTATACTTATACATACCCATTAACACTTTAGAAATCTGTTCCAAAAAGATATTGTAATTATCATCTGGAATATTAAGATTATAGGTCTCAACGAATTTTTTTATGCTATCATTTGCAAAAGCCTCCGCCGCAACTTTATCTTTTCCTGCTAAACCACATTCTGGACACTTTTCTTGTGGACTGACAACTTTGTGGAAATATGCATCATCATATCCCCACTTTTCATGGGTATATCCACAATGCTCACAACAAAAAACCGCCTTGAAATCATTTCCTGCTTTAAACGTAATCTCCTTAATAAACATTTTCTCCTCCTTTTAAAATTGCCAAGCCCTGCACCAATTTGTAGAT
>Ga0209718_1001849_pt1 | contig 22506 bp, 21 predicted proteins | sample AD_JPNAS1_MetaG_FD_184420 | JGI IMG/M metagenome (GOLD analysis project Ga0209718, IMG submission 184420) | Active sludge microbial communities of municipal wastewater-treating anaerobic digesters from Japan - AD_JPNAS1_MetaG (SPAdes) (version 2) | ecosystem: Engineered > Bioreactor > Anaerobic... | reverse complement strand
GCTCGAACCTCAGGGCCGTGACGCTGCCCGTGGCGTCATCGATGGCGCCGTGAAGGGTGATCATTGAGCCGTTGGAGAGCCAGTCGAAGGGGGAGGCGTCTATTTGGAGCATCTGGCCGAAGCGCTCCATCCGGGCCCTCATCCTTCGCTTCCTGGGTCCCTTATGGGAGAAAGGATTCTTCAAGCTTGCTCCTTTCAGGATCCTGGTGATGGTCTTGGGGGAGACGGACCGCCCCGCTTCGGTAAAGAGCAGCTCCGACATGTGGCTGGCGCTGGCCCCCTTCCACAGGCCACTAGCACGCTCTGCCACCAAGGCCCTTATGTCGGTGGGGATGAAGTTGGAAGGCTTGCGGCCGGTGTTGCCGTGGACCAGCGATGACGCTCCCGCCTCCTCGTAGCCGGCCTTTATCCTCTGGACCTGCCGCACCGACAGCCCCAAAGCGGCTGAAGCCTCCCTGTTGGTTATCACTCCGCCCGTCACCTCTTCAAGAACATGAAGTTTCCGTGCCTGCTTGATGGACAACCTGATGTCACCCTCGTTCTTCATGGGATACATTCTCTAACAAAACCCAGGGGGGTGACATTTCCTACTTCCTAAAGGAAGTGGACCTCATGCCTGTCCGGTGGCACCTGTCAGAAAGGGCGTTTGACCCGGTGGGATGCTTTCCCTTAGCATGGTGGAGTTGATCTCGCCCTGTTTTGCATTCACACCGCACTGACCGTTTTAAAGAGGGAGGCACTCTGGTGAAGATCGGCTCTTTCGAATTCAGCCTCCGGGAGCTGGGAGGCTCCCTGGGCGACCTGGGGACCCTGCTGCCCCTAGCCGTGGGGTATATCACCGTCTGCGGCGTCGACCCCGCCGGGATGCTGGTGTTCATGGGCCTTGCCAACATCGTGACCGGGGTCGTCTATAGGCTGCCGATGCCCATTGAACCCATGAAGGTTCTGGCCGTCATGGCCATTGCCCAGGCATGGAGTCCCGACCTGGTTTTCGTTTCGGGTCTTGCCATGGGGATTACCTGGATACTTTTGGGTTTTTCCGGAGCCATAACGTGGATCGGCTCCCGGACCCCCCAGGCGGTCATCCGGGGGATCCAGCTCTCCCTGGGCTTTCTCCTGGCCATACAGGGCTTCCGCATGATCGGCGGCGCCTGGGTCCTGGCGGCCGTCTCAATAATGATCATCCTGCTCCTCAGGGACAACCGTTATGCCCCGGCATCGCTGGTCCTCGTCGCCGGCGGGATCCTGCTGATGGCTTTTAAGGGGGACCTGTCCCAGATCCAGTCGATCTCCTTCTCCCTGCCGCCCTTTCGGACGCTCCGCCTCGAACTACTGTGGCCGGCCATGAGGGACGGCGGCTTCTCCCAGGTACCTCTGACGGCTGCCAATGCCGTGATCGCCACTTCGGCGTTGATCACCCGATACTGGCCCGACCGCTTCGTTTCGGTCAGGCAGCTTTCACTGAACATGGGCTTCATGAACCTCCTGGGCCCCTTCATGGGCGGCATCCCCCTCTGCCACGGGGCCGGCGGCCTGGCCGGCCAGTACTTCTACGGCGCCCGTACCGGGGGGGCGAACATGATGGAGGGCATCCTCGAGGTATTGCTGGGGCTTTTCCTCGCCGGCCACATCGCTTCCATCTTCAGGTCCTTCCCGATGGCCATAGTGGGGGCGATGATGATCATGGTCGGCGTCGAAATGGCAAAATTCGCAGCGTCGGTGCGCACTTCAAGGGACTGGACCGTCGTGGCCGTCACCGTCGGTTTTTCCGTCTACCTGAACATGGCGGCGGGATTTGTTGCGGGCCTTGCCGCGGCGTGGGCCTTTGAAAACCTGGGGAAAAACCGAAAATGACCTGGAGGGGAAAGGGCTTGATGCTGGGACAACACTGTGATAGGATTTAAGTGAGAACAAAAGATAAACTCCCTATGGGTATTTCAACGGAGGTGAGAATCATGAAACTGAGCGCCCGCAATGCCCTCAAGGGCAAGGTGAAGGAGGTCAAGACCGGCGCGGTGAACACCGAGGTCATCGTGGAGCTTCCCGGCGGCGACGAGGTGGTCTCCATGATCTCCAGGGAATCCGCGGAAAAGTTGGGCCTCAAACCGGGGAAGGAAGTCTACGCCGTGATCAAGGCTTCCAACGTGATGATCGGAGTCGACTGATCCGATGAAAAAGGGGCCCCGGCTCGTGCCGGGGCCCCTTTTAATCTCACTTGTTATTTTACCATCAGCGCTTCGAGCTCCGCGGGGATCTTTTCGCCCGGCCTATAGGTCTGGGGACCAACGGTGTCCTGCCCCATCTCCTCGAGGATCTTCAGACCGCCGTCCTTGGCGAGAATGAGTTCCACCAGCTCCAGGGCGCGCTTCTTGTTCGGTGCATTCCGCGGGATCGTAAGGGCGAAGACGATGGGCTCGCCCTTGGCGAGTATCGTCTGTCCCGGCTCCTTGCCCGCCAGTTCCACCGAAGCAGCAGAATACTGTTCGGCGAAATCGGGGTTCTTCAGGTTGACCTCGTCGGGCAGGTCCAGGTACTCCAGGCCGTGCTGCATCGCTACGGATTTGTACTCAAAGGCGTAGTCCATGGCGCCGCTCTGCACCATGGCCACGAGGTCGATGGCCTTGGGCCGCACCGCTCTCTCGGGGTGCTTCATAGCCCTGGCGTAGAGGTCCTTGTCCTTGTAAAAGATCTCGGCGAGCTGCAGGACCATGAGGCTTCGATAGCCGCAGGGGTCCTGGTCCGGTTCGGAGTGACCCCAGCGGATGTCGGGGCGCATGAGCACCTCGGTCCAGTTGTCCTTATTTATCTCATCCTTGTACTTCGACTGGTTGCTGTACATGAGCACGATGGCGTTGCTGGAAAAGAGTATATTCCAGTCGGCTTCCGCCGGGCGCAGAATTTCCTCGATGACCATGTAGTCCGCCGACATGAAGACATCGCAGGTCCCTCCCAGGTCGATGATCTTCCTGGCCAGGGCCGCGCTTCCCCCGGCCTCCCGCTGAACGTCAACGCCCGGGTGAGCGGCTTCAAAAATACCCTCGACCTTCTCCATGGGGGTCGACAGGCTGCCCGCGTGGAAGACGATTACCTTCTCGTCGGCCAGGGCAGCGGTCGCAGCGAAGACTAGGGCCAGGACCATCAGCAAAACCATACTTCTCCTGAACTTGCTCATTACCACAACACCTCCGTTAGATTTAATGACCTTCGTTAAATACGTGTATCGCACCAGGGCAGAATCCCACCCTGCACTCCACTCCGGGGTGGACATCTTCCCTGACCAGCGCCGATGAGAGCATCCTCCCCGTCAATCTCAGGCCCACAATGTCGAAAACCACCTCGAAGGCCATCCCCCTGGGGATTATGCTCACCACCCGGCCGGGAAATACATTCTCCGTCCCCTCGACGAGGTCCTGCCCTATCATCACATCCTCGGGGCGTATTCCGATCAGGCACTCCCCGCAGGACTTCTGTCCGTTCAGGACCAGGGACAGACCCCCTTCAAGGCTGGCCTTCCTCCCCTTCACGCTCGAAGGGAAGAGGTTCTTCATCCCCACGAAATCCGCCACGAGCCTGTTGGCGGGCTCCCGGAAAACGGTCTTGACGTCGCCCACCTGCTGGAGGAAGCCCCCGACGATGACGGCGACCCTGTGCCCCAGGGAAAGGACCTCATTGAAATCGTGGGTCACCATCATGATGGTCATACCCTCCCTGTTGATCCTGGAAAGGTAGTCCTGCAGATCCTCTCTGAAGCGCGGGTCAAGGGCCGATATCGGTTCGTCGAGGAGGACCACCGAAGGCTTCACCGCCAGCGCCCTCGCCAAAGCCACGCGCTGCTGTTCCCCGCCCGAGAGGGTCTCCGGCGATCTTTCGAGCAGGTATTCGAGCCTCAGCAGCTTCACGAGCCCTTCCACGTGGCGGTTATCCGGGCCGGAGACGAACCTCAACCCCCAGCGGATGTTCTCTTCCACCGACAGGTGGGGGAAAAGGGCGTAGTCCTGGTAGACGAGGGCGACGTTCCTCTTCTCCGGCGGAAGATCGGTGACGTCCCGTCCCCCGACGAGGATCTTGCCGTCCGAGGGCTGTCTCAGCCCCGCTATAGCCTCCAGGAGGACCGTTTTGCCCGCTCCGCTGGGCCCCACGACCATGAAGAACTCCCCTTCATCCACCAGGAGGGAGAAGGAGTTGAGCACGAATTCGCCAAGATCGATCGAAAGATCATCCAGCCCTATCAACCGCCGATGACCTCCCTGCGCTTTCCCGATACCAGGACCCTAAGCACCACGAACATGCCCAGGCAGACCAGGATAAGTTGCACGGCGATGGGCGTGGAGAACTTCAGCCCGAAGGTGGCGAACCGGTCGTAGATCAGCGTGGGGGCGACCATCGGGTGGTAGGCCATGATGACGATGGCGCCGAACTCACTCACCCCCCTGGCCCAACTCATGATCAGGCCGGAGACAAGCCCTCTTTTCGCCAAGGGCAGGGATATCCTGAAGAAAACGTGAGGAAAGGAAGCGCCCAGCGTACGGGAGACGTTTTCGAGCCTGGGCGACACTCCGTAGAAGGCGTCACGGGCTGCGTCCACGTAAAAGGGTATCGAGACGAACATGCAGGCCAGAATTATGGCCAGGTGGCTGTTGACGGGCGAGAGCCCAATCCTGACCAGCATCGCCCCTAGGGGAGCCTTGGGAGAGAAGGTCATGAGGACGGCTATGCCCGCCACCGTATGGGGGACCATTATGGGGACATCGATCACCGCCTCGAGCACCGATTTGCCCCTGAATTCTTGCCTTGCCAGGAAATAGGCCAGGGGAGTACCGAAAAGAGCGATTATCCCCGTCGCGGCGGCGGCTGTCCAGATGCTCCTCCACAGAGCCCCCAGGACCACCTTGTCCCTCGTGGTGGAAGCGACAATGCCCCAGTCGGCCCGGAAGAACATGCCCGCCAGGGGCCAGATTATATAGACCACCAGGAAGGAACCCATGAGCAGCATAAACCAGCGCTCTCTGAACTTGCGGTCCAAAAGGACACCCCCAGAGAAAAAAGGCCGCCTCCCAATACAGGAGACGGCCTCATGTTTCGGCGGACCGCTCCTCCTTTCCAAGCGCGGGAGGCCTTCCCGTTTCCAGGAAAACCCATCGGCCGCTCCCCACGGTTCAAAACTCCTGAGGTGACACGGCTCGGAGGACGCCCGATCATCGGGCACCAAGGATACTAACACATTACAGTCCTTGTGACAATGATAACGCTTATCGATTGGGTATCTCCTTGGGTCCGGGCTCCGGACTGCGGCAAGGATGGAAAAAACCGTGGACAAAACCCGCGCATGAGGAGATCCGCCATGGGGGATCATTTCAGAAACAAGGTCGCCGCGGTCACGGGCGCCGCCGTGGGCGCCCTGGGCAACATCAAAGTGGTAGGGCTTGTCCCCGGACCCTACCAGGCAGTATACGCAGCCACCAAGGGGGCGGTCATAAGGATGACCGAAAGCCTCCAGTACTAATTGAAAAGTGGAGGAGCTTTCCTTCAGCGTCTTTTCCCCCGGGAACGTAAGGACCCCGATCTTCTGCGGTCTGGAACCTCCCGCCGATTCTATCAGCGTGGACGAGGCCGTGGATTATATTTTTCCGGAACTGGAGAAGAAATCCCTGGTGATAGTCTTTCCCTGGGCCAATCGGCTGGGGGAGACCCTCTATCGAGGGAACAGGGAGGAGTTCTACTTGATGATGCGTCAAATGGCCGCTGAACGAAGGGAAAACTACCGCACAAAGGGCACATACTACTAGGCACGGATGCTGCCCTATCGGTGGACGAACCTGGACGAACCAGGAAGAGGTGGTATATTATCCAATCGTTAGATAGTTGACGATGTTCATAGATCATTATGCGAGGAGGTGGCCTTATGCGAGGCCGGTTCAGGATCCGGGAGGACTATGTCTACGATATGCCGGTGCACTTTACCGGGAGACCCTTTTACCAAGTGAGGGCCGTTTACGGGGACGTGACCAACATCTCCGTGAATTACGAGACCGACCAGGGAGCCCTGTTGGAGCTGATCCCCGAGGATTTCGAACTACTTAAGCCCGTCGTCAGCGTCCAGTTCGCCAATTGCCGCGATGTGGACTGGATGACAGGGGGGGAGTACCGTTTAATCCAGCTGGCCTCTCCGGTCAGGTACGTGGGCAACGCCGAGGGGCTCGAGGGTGAGTACCCCCTAGTCATTTGGGAGAACAAAACCTGTCCTATTATCGGGGGGCGAGAGGAGGACGGCATGCCCAAGATCTTCGCCGACGTCGCCGCGGAGCGCCATCAGGAAGACCACTGGTTCACCGCTGCCTCCCACGAGTGCAACACCTTCCTCACCATCGATTTCGAGAAGAAGGCGGAGTTGAGCCCCAAAGACATCGCGGCGATAAATGAACATCCCAAGATCAACTTTTTCGGGTGGCGTTCCATCCCCAACCTGGGAAAAGGCGGAACCTCGCTCAGCCACGCGACCCTCTACCCCCAGGAGGTGATTGTGAGCTGCGCATGGTTCGGTGAAGGCCGGATAAACTGGCCTCCCTTCAAACCGGAGATGCACATGAAACAGTCCGGGATGATCGACGCCCTGGCGCGGCTTCCCATCGTCAAGTACATGCCCGCCATGATGATGAAATGTGCCATGCAGCTCAACTTCGGGGATTCCAGGGCCCTGCCCTAGCGCCCGAAGGAGGTCCGCCATGAGAGATTATTTCAGGAACAAGGTCGCCGCGGTCACGGGCGCCGCCGCGGTCACGGGCGCCGCCGCGGTCACGGGCGCCGCCGCGGTCACGGGCGCCATCAAAGATGGATAACCTCAAAAAGGAAGCCGAAAGGCTGAACGTCCAGTATCCCGGCAAGGTTCACCCCCTGCCCACCGATGTCACGAAGCCGGAGCAGGTCCAATCACTGGAAGGGGCCGCCCGTTCCTTCGCGGACCGCCTCGACTTCGTCTTCAACAACGTCGGGATCGGGATGACACTCCCGACGGAGAAGGTCACCTTCGATCTATGAAGGCGCATCGTGGATCTGAACCTCTTGATGATGTGTCAAAGGGCCGCTGAACGGAGGGAAAACTATCGTACAAAGGGAACACACAGCCAAGTGAGGATTGTGTACGGGAGACATAGCGGGGGCCCAAAAGGGGCCCCCGCTATTTTTAAACCCCCCAGGGGCCCCTCAGGAGGCCGGCTGCGACCTCGCCTTCTGCAACCCGTCGAGCACATACAATAGGCGCACCAGGTAGAGAAGAAGCCCCCCGTTGGAAGCCAGCACAACCCCGATGATCAAGGGGGGTATCAGGTTGTGGACCAGCATGGAAACGCCGAAGGTGATCGATACGACATTCATGGCAATCTGGACCAGGTTCAGCCTGACCACGATCGGGGGAACAGGCCCGACCCCTTGACTGGAACCCTTGATGATGGGCACCAGGATCCGCTTCAGATTCAACACTCCCCCGAGGATGTTCATAAAGCCGATGAGGAGCGTCAGCGGCGCCACAAGAATTCCGGGGATGATGCATGATGTCGCCCCCAGGGAGGCGAACGCGAGGCCGATGATCATCATGAGCCATGTCCGGGGGAAAGGGCCGATAGGGGAATCCCCCGTGGCTAGTATCTGGATGGCCAGGTTCACCATCAGCAGACCCAGCTGGGCGCTTCCTGAAAAAGGGAGTTTCCCGAGACTCACGGGCACCAGGAGCACACCGAGGATGACCAAGAAAAGGCCCGTCATGAGGATCGTGACCCTCCCAATGGGTAGATCCAAATCCCCTTCTGGCTCGTGAACCGCCTCCGGGTAGGCGACATATATCTTCTGAAGGGTGATGGCGAGGTAGGTCAGGGAGAAGCCCATCAGCAGGACCACGACGGCGGTCATCGGCGTGGAAAGCAGGTCCTTCCTGAATATAAGGAGCCCTATAAGGGCAGACAGGACATAGACCGCGGCGCAGCTCGCGATGAGGTGCCGGAAAATCCCTCCGTATTGCCTCCATCTCGGTAGTTTGTCCTCGGCAAAGACCATCTGGACAAGAAGGCTTACGCCTCCCAGGCCGAAGCATATGGACAGGACGATCCGTGGAATGCGGCTGAAGATTTCGGGGATGAAGCAGGTGATTATCCCCATCCCGGCCACCACGACTCCGGCCGCCAGGAGCGCCTTTGATCGCGGTGCATCGCCGAAGGGAGTCCGCCCCAAGGCGACCATCTGAAAGGCGAAGATAAAAAGAAAAAGCCCGTAAAGCCCGTTTTCGTAATATGGAAGGCGACCCACCGACACCGGGAAGAGCAGGGCGCCTGTCAAAAGCATCGTCAAGGACGCCACGAGGAGCAATACCACATCGAACTCGATCTCAGCCCTTTTCAGGATCCCTTTTGTATCCACGACACCATCTCCTTCGTCCAGGGTTTTGCATCAACCGGCAATCCCTGATGATCCTTTCCATGAGCCGCTTACTGTGAAGTGAGGGGAACCCCCGTCGCCATGATACAGTATTTTTATCTTTTTTTACCGGAGATTGCGGGAGCGACCCGAGAGGTCGGACATGGGCCCGATTGGCACCCCCTTCCGCCTCGGATGGAGAAAGATCACCTCCAGGGTCTCCTGAGGCTGGAAGAAGAGGTTATCCAAGGAGGATCTGCCAAGCGAGCCGGGGTGGGTTATAATATGTTGGAAATACTTGAATAACTCGTTTCTCCGAGCCGGCCATCCTAAAGGATTCGAATCCCAGGGGGGACGGACGACAGGGTGTAGCTGGAAACGGCTGCGCCTCCCTTTTGGAAAGGAGGAACAGGTCCATTGGACAGTGCATTCCTGCCTTTGTACTCCGGAGGAGAAATCCCCCGATGATCCTTTCCTGTGTCATCGCCGACCATTCCCTGGTGCTGCAGAACCAGTACGCCGTGGCCCTCTCCAGGACACCGAATCTCCGACTGAGAGAGACCGTGACCAGTGGCCTGGAACTGGAGGGTTGCCTGGCACGAGGCAATGTGCACCTGGTACTCCTGGATATCTTTCTTGAAGGATGGGGTGGCCTTGATTCCCTCAGGAGGGCCAGGGCCAAGTATCCCCGGGTCGACTGGTTGATCCTCTCCAGCGGTGTGGACCCCGATATCGTCCGTGGCTGTGTCTGCCTGGGGGTCTTCGACTACCTGATCAAGCCCTTTTCGACGGATCGGCTGGAGAGGGCATTGGCTGCCTATTACCGATACCACCAGGGTTTGACCAAGCGAACCAACCCCTGGCGCCAAAAAGACCTCGATGTCATCACCGGCCTGAGAGGGGGTTTTCCCGGCGGGCTCGAAGAATGCCCCAAGGGTATCCAGGTCAAGCTGCTTAAGCGTCTGCGCACCTGCATGGCAGAAAGGGGCAGGTGCCTGTCGGCTCATGAGGCCGGGTCCTTCACCGGGGTATCCCGTTCCACGGCAAGGCGATACCTGGAATACCTCGTGGAGAGCGGGGAAGCCTCTTTCGAATACGAAATTAGCAGTGTGGGCCGTCCGGTCAAGCTATATAGACTCATTATCTGAAGGACTTATTTTTCGAAAAAGGCACCCTGGCGAACTCGCATTCAGGAAAAATGCAGACCCTGCATTTTCTGCAAAGGCCCCCCTCGCCCCAAAGCGAAACATCCACCTGCTTTCCAAGTCCCGCGGAAAGGGTGATCAAAAGTCGGTCCAGGGAAGTGCGTTCTTCATGGGCTACGCAGGCGGGAGCCCCGATTATCCATGAACCACCCTTCGCGGCCAGCATCAGGTTCGAACCCGGTATCGCCGGGACTCCTCGAAAGAGAACCTTTTCCGCCACGTTGGCGATAGCCTCGGGAGTGCGGTCATCGGCATCGACGCTCATTCCGCCGGTGCAGATCACGATGTCAGACCCTACCTCCAGCAGGTCATCTATCGCGAGGGCTATATCCGCCGCGCGGTCACCGCAGATTCTATGGCCGGAAAAACTGCCTCCCAGTTCCAGGAGCTTCCTCTCCAGTTTTTCGCGGAACCTGTCCTCAATCAAGCCCTCGAGAATCTCCTGCCCCGTCGAAACAAGGCCGACCTTCATGGGAACGAAGGGTATAACCGAAAAGGGTGATGCCGCCTTGACGGCTCTTTCCAATGAATCCCTTTTCAGGCAAAGCGGGAGAATCCTGAAGGCCGCCGCCACACTTCCGGCCTCGATCACCGAGTTGCAGGGGCAACAGGCGAAGGACCATTCCCTGTCGCGGTTAACCCTTCTCACCCCTTCGGGGTCGAAGTGCAGAATGCCCCGACCCAGCGAAACGAGCCTGCACCTTCCCTCTTCAGGGCCGGTAATCTTGAGCCCATCTCCCGCGAGCGCCTTGGCGAGATCCAGGGCAGCCTCATCCTCGTGCACCTCATCGGGTTCCAGGACGATCAGGGACAGGTTCCGTCTTCCCATCATCCTCATAATGGGAAGATCTTCCGGCTGCAGGATATGCCCTCTCCTGAACCGCGCCCCCTTGGTCCCCCTTTTGGGGTCGATCATGGTCAAGTCATGGGCAAGGGGCATCCCCAAGGCCTCTTCTATGGGTATAACCCTGCGATCCATGATCTAGCCTCCGCCTCCCTCGTTGCCGGGAAACCCGTTAGGGAAGAACGGTCCGGGTTCCTTTGCATAAGGGCTCCTGAGGGTTTCGAGGTCTCCGCCCCGATGAACGGCAATGATCTCGGAGATGATGGACGCGGCTATCTCACCCGGGGTTTCGGCCCTGAGAGGAAGTCCCACCGGTTGGAAAACGCGGTCGAGGTATTCCTCCGATACTCCCCGTTCCATGAGGCTCTTCCTGACATGGGCTATTTTCTTCCGCGACCCCATCAGCCCCAAATAAGCCATCGGCTTGCCCTCCAGCAGGCGGAGCACTTCCGCATCGAGGGAGTGACCGCGGGTCGCCACGACCACATAGGACCTATCGTCCAGTTCAAGTCCTCTTTCAAAAACTTCCCCCAAGGGGCAGGTTATTACCCTCCCAAAGGGTATCTCTCCGGCATTGGCGTAATCCTCCCTTTCGTCCCAGACAGTCACGGAGAAACCCGCCGCATTGGCGGCTTCGGCAAGGGCCTTGCCGACATGGCCGGCGCCGAAGATCACCACTTCAGCCTCCACTCCCAGGGGTTCCATCAGGACGATCATATCGCCTCCGCACACGGACTCGCCGTCGCTTTCCTCTTCCCTCAGCCGAGCCCTGTGAATAGCGGGCCCGGATCGCGCGCCCAGGAGCGCGGTGGCTTTTTTTATCACTTCGTACTCCAGGATCCCGCCACCGATGGTTCCTGCAATGGACCCGTCAGGACGGACCCACATAGAAGCACCAAGCTCCCTCGGGGTCGACCCCTCGGAACCGGTCACGGTGCAGAGGACTCCGATCCACCCCTCCAGGAGTTCATCATGAATGAGATTCAGCAGATCCCTGTCCAAGGCTGATCTCCTCCTTTTCGCCTTTGAAATAGATCAACTCTATCGATCCCGGCGGAACCGCGAAATCCACCATGCCGCCAGGCCGCAACAAGATGTGGGGAACGTTCCCGTTCCTCTTTTCTATCTGCCATGGGCCACGGTCGGTCAATAAGTGCATGCGCAAAGTGCCTCCCTCCATGAGGGTCTCATCGACCTTCCCCGTGAAAACGTTATCGGCCAGTTCTGCATCTACCGGCAGCCTGGGATCGATGAAGCGCACCTTTTCCGGGCTGACAAAGGCGATGGCCCCCCCGAGTCGGGGAGCCCCCTTCAGGGTCAACTCTCCCTGACCCCAGCTGAAGCAGTGGCGACCCTTACTGCCGACCTTGACTTCCCCCTCCAGGATATTGCCCCATCCCATCATTCTCCAGAAAGAGATGCGGCCCGGACCCTCGAGGATTTCATCGACCAGGAGAGATCCGGATAGTTTTCCCTTCTCTATAAAAAGGACCTTATCCCCCAGCGCGCAGATATCCTCCACTTGGTGGGTCACGTAAAGGATCGGGATACCCGTTTCGGCCTGCAGGCCCCGTAGCTCGCGCCTGAGATTTCTCCTCAGTGGCCCGTCCAGGGAACTGAAAGGTTCATCCAGGAGGAGCATCTCGGGATCCGTGGCCATTGCCCGGGCGATGGCTACCCTCTGCCTTTGCCCGCCCGATAGTTGGCCTGGATAACGCCTTTCAAAGGCCTCCAGCCTCACCCTCGCGAGCCATGTTCTGGCCTTGGCCAGCCTTTCCGTCGTCGTGCCGCCGGGGCATCCAAACAGGACATTCTCCAGGGCCGTCATGTGGGGGAAGAGGGCCAGGTTCTGGAACAGGAGGGCCATCCTTCTCTTTTGCGGGGGGGTCCAGACCCTGGTTCGTGTATCCATGACCACCCGCCCTGCCAGGGCGATCCGCCCCTCCGCGGGAGACCTCAATCCGGCGAGATTCAGAAGGGTAAGGCTTTTCCCCGACCCGCTCGGTCCGAAAAGGACCCCTATCTCCCTTCCAAGAGAGAAGGAAACATCGAGTTGGAAGTCACCCAATTTCTCCCTGATCTCGGCCTCAAGACAGGTTTTCATGGCCATCGGCCTCCAGTTTCCGCACGGCGTAAAGGCTGACAATACCGACGGCCACCAGGAGAAGGGCTGCGAAGTGAGCCTTAGCGAAGTTGAGGGATTCTACCTGGCCGTAGATATAAAGAGGCAATGTCTGGGTCCTCCCCGGGATGTTGCCCGCCACCATAAGGGTGACCCCGAAATCGCCGAGGGCCCTGGCGGAGGAAAGGGCCAGCCCTACCAGGAGAGTCCTCCTGGCCAAGGGGAGGGTGATACGGAGGAAAACCTCCCCGGGCCCCCTGCCCAGGGTCAGGGCCGCCTCCTCCAACTCCCTGTCCACCCCGGCGAAGGCTGCCCTCGATGCCTGTACCATGATCGGCAATGACGGCAAAAGCGCTCCGAGAACAGCAGCCGGGAAAGCGAAGAGGAATCCCGCCTCCCGGAAAAAATCAATCCGCCCCAGAACGAGGAGAAGGTAGAGCCCCAGCACCGAGGGCGGCAGGATTATCGGAAGTTGAACCAGGAGGGAAAGCGCTTCCCGTCCATGGAACACCTTCCTTGCCAAAAGCCACCCCAGGCCCCCCCCGAGCAGGGCCAGCAGGGGGACATCGATGACCAGCACTTTCAGGCTGATAAGGAGGGCTCGTTCCATTGTTATGGCCGCTCAGTTCGTAACCGGCTCGAACCCTGCTTCCCTGAACAGACCCTCAGCGGCCGATGTGAACAGAAAATCAAAAAATAACAGGGCTCTTTCGGTACTTCCGCCTTTTACCACCCCTCCATAGAGTCGCTGAGGGGGCATCGGCACTTTTGCCCACGACCCTTCGAGCTTTATCGCGATGCTTAAGGGAATATAGGCCGCGTCGGCCCCTCCGCTGCTGGCGGCGAGACCCGCTTTGAGCACATCGCCGGCGATAATAAGCCGTCCATTCCTTTCAAGAGCCTCGTAATCGCCGATCTGTTCGAGGTATTTCTTGGCCAGGGCTCCGTAAGGCGCTACCTGGGGATCCGCTATGGCCACCCTGATCTTTTCGTCCTTGACGAGGTCCAGGGAAGGGGTTTCACCGGAAGACCACCAAAGCACCAGGGGACACTCGACTACTGCCTGCACTCCCTCGAGTTTGTCCTTCTCCTCCAGGTACCTGGCCCATTTCTCATCAGCGCTCAGGAAAAAGTCGTAGGGCGCCCCCATCTCTATCTGCCTTGCAAGCTGCCCCGAAGCTCCGAACACGCCGTCCATGGCAATACCCTTCTCCATCTCGAACTCTTCGGCAATCTTCTCCATAACCGGCTGAAGGCTGGCTGCGGCGGCGAAGACCTCGGCTTGGGATCTACCAGCGATCACCAGCAAGGAAAGCATCAGCGCGAAACGTCCCACCCATTTCCTGGAAATAAACCCGGTTAAAACCATCATTGACGATCTACCTCCTTTTTTTTGGCCTTTTTCTCGGCGCAGGATCGGCAGAAACCATAGATGACCATATGCTTCCCCTCCACGACCGTTCCGGCTTCCACCTCTATAAAAGGAAGGGGGATTTCAGCCAGGCACTCCATCTTTCCACAGGCCCGGCAGGCAAAATGGGGATGATTGCCGGGACAGCCTGGTTGGCTGTGATCATGGGCACAGAACCTCCATGCCCCCTTCATGTCCAACACCCTGTGCACTATGCCCTTTTCCAGGAGCAGCCCCAGGGTCCGATACAAGGTGACGCGGTCCAGGTCTTCCGGAAGCCTTGCAGCCACTTCCCGGTAAGAGAGGGGGCGCCTTTCCTTCAACAAGAGGGCCAGCACGGCCCTTCTTGCCGGGGTGGAGCGAATGTCATGACCGGACAGAATTACTTCTTCCTTCTTCATCGCTTCCCTCCAAATGCAACACTATTGCATCTTTAGACCGGAAAGTTGCCGTCCGGGGAACGGACGGCAACGATGAAACAACAAACAACATTACTTCCTGGACTGAACCGGTGATCCCTTCTTCCTGGCCCGTTCCATCCGGAAGCGCTTCAGCTTCATATGGGGGTCGCCTTCGGTCGGCACGATGCAGAGGAAGACGAAAGGTTCCGGGCCGGGGTTTTCGTAGCCGTGGACCAGCCCGCCCGGCACATGGGCCCAACCCAGGGGGGGGATCTCCCATCGCTTACCTTCGATGGTCACAAAGCCCGTGCCGCTCAAACCGATCATCCAATGAGGCCAATGATGTTCATGATCGGGGATGACGGTCCCCGGAGGCAGGGAGAAATGGCGCAGGGTGAAGTCATCCCAGAAGCGCCCAGGGCCGTATACAACCCGCTTGGTCACCTCCGGGGCGAGCGAGGAGGCATCGAAGAGTTCCAGATCCTCAATTTTCCCGGTATATACCGTCCCCATTCCGTTGACTCACCTCCAATCCCTTGCCGTACCCGGCTCCCTCGGGTCTCCCAGTCGGCACAACCACCCGGTCAGCCCTTCTTCTTCATTCCCTGCAGCACTCTCTCGGGGAGGGCAGGGATCTGGAATATTCTCGCGCCGCATGCCCGGGCGATACCGTTCAGAATCGCCGAGTGGGGTGCGGAAAGAGGCATCTCACCGGTCCCCGAGGCTCCGAAGGGTCCGAACTCCCGGGGCGTTTCCATGTGGATAAGCCTGATGTCGTCGGGTATATCCTTCATGTAGGGGAACCCGCAGGTGACCAGGTTGGTGTATTTTGCCGGGTCGCCGAAGTCCTCCGTAAGAGCCAGCCCTATACCCTGGGCTATACCTCCATACTGCTGCCCCTCGACGACATCAAAATTGTTTATCTTGCCCACGTCGCTGACCAGGGTGAACCTTTCCACGGCGACCTTGCCCGTTTCGACATCTACGGCAACCTCCGCCATGAAGAGACCGAACATGTGGTTGGAGAAAGGGTATCCTTGGCCCGTGACGTCGTCCATACCGGTGCAGGTGATGACCTCACCGTCGATGTCGCGGACCTTTGCCTGCCAGTAACCCTCGTAGCAGGTCGGTATCCCTTCGGCCACCATCTCATCGTAGGTCCGGTAGGTCCCGTCCGCCTTTTTCATCGCCGCGAGCAGTTTGCGGCAACTATCAACTATGGCATTCCCCACCATCACCTGGCTCCTGCTCGCTGCGGCGGCGCCGCTGTTGGGTGCTTTCGCCATATCGTTGCAAACGAGTTTTATCTGGTCGGGATGGAACCTCAGGGGTTTAAGAGCTTCATGGGCCGTCCCGACGCAACCCATATCGGCACCTTGGCCATGGTCTTCCCAAGTATTGTACAGGATCACACCGTCCCTGGTGAGTTCGATATTGCTGGCCGCTTCGTCCGCTCCGTCGTCGTTGGCGTTGTATATCCCTATCGAGACGCCCACCGCCCTTTTGATTTTGTCGGTGGAATCATCTTCGGCTCGCTTTTTGGCCTCTTCGTAAAGAGGGCGCAGGCGAGTAAGCATGGCCTGAAGGGGGTAAATCTCCGGCTTCTGCCCGCTAGGAAAGGTATCCCCGGGGCGGACCAGGTTTATCTCGCGAAAATCCAGCGGGTCCATCCCCACCTTTTCGGCCAGCATGTCCATGACCTGCTCTCCGGCGAAGTAGGTCTGGGGGCCGCCGTAAGCCCGGAAAGCCCCGCACCATTTGTGGTTCGTAAACAGGGTGTAACCCGCTCCCTTGATGTTGTCCAGCCTGTAGGGGGCACAGATGAACTGCCCTCCCTTGTTGGTCAGGTCCTGGCTGGATTCCGAATAGGGGCCGTGGTCGACGTACCAGTAATGCTCGAGGCCCACCAGTCTGCCCTTCTCGTCGGCTCCGGCCCTTACCTTCATCAGGAAGGGCGACCTCTTGGGCGTCCTCACGATATGCTCCTTCATGTCGAGCCTCATGTAGACGGGACGGCCCGTGGCGATGACGCAGGCTCCCAGCAGGGGTTCGTTGGTAGGGGCCACCTTGTAGCCGAAGGTCGCACCCATGTTGTTCTGGATCACCCTTATCTTCGAAGGGGGGACACCCAACCCCCTCGCGATCATCAGGGCATGCCTGTAGACGCAGATGCTCTTGGTCTGCAGTGTCAGGCGGCCTTCTTCGTCCCAGTACCCGAAGCCGCAGTCCGTTTCGATGGTCATATGGGGCTGCCTGGAGCTCCAGAATTCCGCTTCCACCACGTGGGGCGCCTCGTCGATGAGCGGGGCCGGGTCTTCCCCCTTGATGATGGGCCGTTTGTTGAAGCAGTTGGGTATCCCGTCTATATCCGGGATCTCCTCGTAGGCCTTGGCGGCTCCAGGGGCCATGGCCTCCTTGACATCCATCACGGCCTGCATCTCCTCGAGCTTGACTTTGACCGCGGCGGCAGCCGCCCTGGCCTGTGCCTCGGAGTCCGCGCAGACTATCGCGACAGCCTCACCCCACTGGCGGATCTTGTCGCCTTCCTCGACGAGGATCCGTCTCTCCCAGCCGTCGGTGCTCGCCGTACCGGAACCGACCTGCCCGCGGATCCGGTTGGTCCCCTTATTGGCCTTGATGTCCTCGGCCGTCACTATCTTGAAGACTCCCGGCATCTTTTCGGCTTCGGAGAAATCGATCGACAGGACCCTGGCATGATTGGTTTCGGGACATACCGGCACGGCGTGTAGGGTCTCGGTGGGAAGCTTCAGCCCGGCATCGTCGCCAAAATCAAAGGTCCCGGTGGCTTTGAAGATCGCACTGGGGCGGGGGTAACGGGTTCCCCACACCGAGTCGCCCGGTTTCAGGGATTTCGCAAAATCCGTCATGGATTTTTCTCCCCTGAGCACGGCGGCAGCATCCATCACCGCGTCGGTGATCTGCTTGTACCCGGTGCAACGGCAGGCCGTCCAGTGAGCCTGGAACCAGTCACGAATCTCGTTCCTGGTAGGGTTGAGGTTTTCGTCCAGGAGCCCCTTGGCGGCGACTATGAACCCCGGGGTGCAGAACCCGCACTGGATGGCTCCATTGGCGATGAAAGCCCACTGGATCGCGTGAAGATGGTCGGGGGTCCCGATGCCCTCAATTGTGAGGATATCGGCGTTCTCCGGAACTTTTTTCCAGGCCGTGACGCAGGAACGGATGACCTTGCCATCGAGGATTACGTTGCAGGCCCCGCACTGGCCCTGCCCGCACCCCAGTTTTGTCCCCGTAAGGTGGAGCTGTTGCCTTATCACGTTGACCAGCTTCTCTTCGGCGTCGGCAACCACTCTCTGGCTGACACCATTGATGACAACGGTTTTTACCTGGTATTTAATGGCCATGTATTTCCCCTCCCTGTCTCAACTGGTTAACATCTGCAAGAATACCTTTGCGGGCGGCGATGGGCGGGAACCGAACACCTCCTTCCCGATTCACGAGAGGCGGCCCTGTTTCCAGGGACCCCCGATGGCACGAGACCAGGGCCGATGCTTCAGGTCTTCGGGTCCGGAGATCCACTCGGATTTCGTGAAATATCTTTTGCTTTGAATATATTTCTCTTTTATTGAACCTTCAATTTCTGGTCGATAATGCCCTTTATGTTCAATATTGTTCACGGCAAATGCCCTGTTTCCCTTTTTCACACTGTTGCGTTCGCTTTCACTATCGGTTTCAATTGTTTTCGAAATGACCCGACAGGTTTCCCGATTGGCGACGTCGACGCGGTCTTGTCCGCCGGTGCGTTCATGCCTTTAAAACTCGAAGGAGGAAGATGGAGAGTGAGTCCGAAAAGACAGGAAATGGAAGAGAGGACCAAGCAGATCGTGGCCCCCTGGAAAGGCACGCGGGGAGGCACGATCCCGGTTCTCCAGGAGGTCCAGAAGGCCTTCGGTTTTCTCCCCGAAGAGGCCCTGATGGAGATCTCCCGGGAATTGAAGATCCCGCCTTCGGAGCTCTACGGTGTGGCCACCTTCTACGCCCAGTTCCACCTGAAACCCCGGGGGCGGCACATCGTCCGGGTCTGCCGGGGGACGGCATGCCACGTCAGGGGCAGCCTCGCCATCCTCGACAAGATCAAGACGGTCCTTGACGTCGAGGAGAACGGCACCACCGATGACCGGCGGTACACCCTTGAGCCCGTCGCCTGCCTCGGGGCCTGCGGGCTCGCCCCCGTGATGATGGTGGACCAGGAGACCCATGGACGGCTCACGCCGGACAAGGTTATGGAAGTACTGGGTTCCTACGAATAGGACCACGCTGGAGGTGAACACCGGTGAAAGTGACTAGCCTGGAAGATCTCAGGAAGATCAAGGAGAATGCCAAGGACCTCACGTCCGCTCGTTCACGGGGTGCCACCAGGGTGATCATCGGCATGGGCACCTGCGGTATAGCGGCAGGGGCCCGGGAGGTCATGACGGCGATCCTGGAGGAACTGGACAAGAGGGGCCTTAAGGATGTGGCCGTCGAGACCACCGGCTGCATCGGCATGTGCCAGAAGGAACCCCTGGTGGACATCATCAGGCCCGGCGAACCGCGGACGACCTACGGCGAAGTCAGCCCAGCCGACGCCGTAAGGATAATCGCCGAACACCTTGTCAACGGCCATATCGTCGAGGACAAGGTCATCGGGCAGACCGACTAGGGAGCTCGGCGGTCATGGCCTTTTACCGCGCCCACGTGCTGGTCTGCAAGGGGACCGGCTGCACCGCCAGCGGGTCTCCTTCGGTGTACGAGGCTCTTAAGAAGGAGATAGAGCGAAGGGGACTCGACCAGGAAGTGGCCCTGGTCGAGACCGGGTGTCACGGGATGTGCGAGATGGGACCCATCGTGGTGATCTACCCCGAGGGCTCCCTCTACTGCAGGGTGACCGCCGACGACGTCCCGGAGATCGTCGAGGAGCACCTTTACAAGGGGCGCTTGGTCCAGCGGCTCCTCTACACCACGCCCGACAGGAAATTCAAGGTCCCCCATTACCGGGACATACCCTTCTACAGCAAGCAGCTCCGCATCGCGCTCCGCAACTGCGGATACATCAACCCCGATAACATCGACGAGTACATCGCCCGCGACGGTTACGAGGCCCTCGCCAAGGCCCTGACCACGATGAAGCCCGAGGAAGTGATCACCGAGGTCAGGACCTCGGGACTCCGGGGAAGAGGGGGCGGCGGGTTCCCCACGGGCGCCAAGTGGGAATTTTGCAGGAAAGCCCAGGGGGACAAGAAGTACGTCATCTGCAACGCCGATGAGGGCGACCCTGGGGCGTTCATGGACAGGTCCCTCCTCGAGGGCGACCCTCACGCCGTCATCGAGGGCATGATGCTGGGCGCCTACGCCATAGGGGCCGACGAGGGGTACATCTACTGCCGGGCCGAATACCCCCTGGCCATCAAGAGGCTCCGGGGCGCCATAGCCCAGGCCGGAGAGTACGGCCTCATCGGCGACAGCATCATGGGGTCGGACTTCTCCTTCCACTTGCACATCAAGGAAGGAGCCGGCGCCTTCGTCTGCGGCGAGGAGACCGCCCTCATGGCCTCCATCCAGGGCGAGCGGGGAATGCCCTATCCCCGGCCCCCCTTCCCGGCCAACAAGGGCCTCTGGGGCAAACCAACCAACATCAACAACGTGGAGACCTGGGCCAACGTCCCCAACATCATCCGCAACGGCGGGGCCTGGTATGCCTCCATAGGGACGGAGAAGTCAAAGGGGACGAAGGTCTTCGCCCTGACCGGCAAGGTCAACAACACGGGCCTCGTCGAAGTGCCCATGGGCACGACCCTCAGGGATATCGTCTTCGACATGGGGGGCGGGATCCTGAACAACAGGAAGTTCAAGGCCGTCCAGATCGGGGGCCCCTCGGGCGGGTGCCTGGCGGAGGAGCACCTCGACCTCCCGGTGGACTACGAGTCCCTCACCGCCGCGGGGGCCATCATGGGTTCCGGCGGCCTGGTGGTCATCGACGAGGACACCTGCATGGTGGACGTTTCAAAATTCTTCCTCGAGTTCACCCAGAGGGAGTCCTGCGGCAAATGCGTCCCCTGCCGGGAGGGCACGAAGCAGATGCTCCTGATCCTCGACAAGATCTCCTCCGGGAAGGGACGGATGGAAGACCTCAAGATACTGGAAGACCTGGCCGTGATGGTAAAGGAGATGTCCCTCTGCGGCCTTGGCCAGACGGCGCCCAACCCGGTCCTCACGACCCTGAGGTATTTCAGGGACGAGTACGAGGCCCATATCAGGGACAAGAAGTGCCCCGCTATGGTCTGCAAGGCCCTGATCTCCTACGTCATCGACACGGAGAAGTGCAGGAAGTGCGGCCTTTGCGCCAAAAACTGCCCCGTGAAATGTATCTCCGGCGACAGGAACACCCCCTATGTGATCGACCAGGAAAAGTGCATCAAGTGCGGGACATGTCTGGAGGTCTGCCCCTTCGGGGCAGTCTCCAAAGTATGAGAGGCGGGGGGATAGAAGGATGAAAGATATCACCCTTATCATTGACGGGAAATCATGCAAAGGGGCCCAGGGGGATACCATCATGGAAGTGGCCCGCAAGAACGACGTCTACATCCCCGCCCTTTGCTACCTCGAGGGGCTGACCCCCATAGGGTCCTGCCGCATGTGCGTCGTCGAGGTTGAGAAGAACCCCAAGATGCTGACGGCCTGCACCACCCCTGCCCTGGACGGCATGGTGGTGCACACCCAGACGGAAAAACTGAGGGAATACCGGAGACAGATGCTGGAACTGATCTTCGCCGGGCGGAACCATTTCTGCATGTACTGCTCCCAGAGCGGCGACTGCGAACTCCAGGACCTGGCCATAGAACACGGGATGGACAGCGTCCGCTACCCCTACCTCTACGCGGGGTTCGAGAACGACGCCACCCACAGTGACATCCAGATCGACCACAACCGCTGCATACTCTGCCTCCGCTGCATAAGGGTCTGCGCCGAGAAGGTGGGGACCCACACGCTGGACCTCCAGAAGAGGGGCTGGAACGCCACGGTGATCTCCGACCTGGGGCGCCGGCTGGGAGAGAGCGACACCTGCACCACCTGCGGCGCCTGCGCGCAGGTCTGCCCCACGGGGACCATCACCCTCAGGGAGTTCGCCTACCGCGGGCGGAGGAAGGATTGCGACGACGTGATCGAGAGCGTCTGCCCCCTCTGCCCGGTCGGATGCCGCATCAAGGTCTACGTCCGGACGGGCAGCATAGCCAGGGTCGAGGGGACGGCCGTCACCGAACCCGACGGCGGCCAGCTTTGCAGGAAGGGCCGCTGGACCCTGCCTAGGTCCTCGGAAAGAGAGCGCATCTCCGTCCCCATGATCAGGGAGGGCTCCCACTACAGGGAGGCCGACTGGGAAGAGGCCCTGGGACTGGTGGCCGAGAAGTTCAAGAAAGCCCACGAGGCCGACAGCGACGGTGTCCTGGTGTCGAGCCTCTGCACCGACGAGGAACTGGTCCTTTTCGTATCCCTCTTCAAGGATGGGCTGGGCATGGAGCGCCTCGACACTTTCGACGGCGACATCCTCAGGGGCTTCGTCAAGGGGTTTGAGCCCTTCAGCAGGCAGGGTGTACGCCCCTTCACCGCCGCCCATAACATCCTGGAGAGCGATTGCCTGGTCAACCTCTCGGCCGAACCGGACGATGAGGCCCCGGTCATAGCCAGTTACATGCGGGTGGGCGCCCTCAGGAACGGGGCCGCCCTGCTGAACATCTCCTGCAAACCGAACCCCTACGGCGACCTGACCGACATCGACGCCGTCGCCCCGACGCCGGAGCAGAGCGCGGCCCTTGTCCAGGGGCTGGTGGACCTGGTGGCGGGTTTCAAGGTCCCCGGCGGCGGCCAAGGCGAGTCCGGCCGGGACACCATCGTCCGGTTGTCGGAGAAGACGGGCATCCCCGGGGAAACCATCGAGGAGATCCTCAAGCGGCTCAGGGCTGCCCGCAAACCCATATTCCTCCTGGGTGGATGCCTCTCGAGGAACCCCGCCGCCGTGACCTCGGCGGTGAACCTGGCCATAGCCTGCGGGGCCTTCTTCGATGACGGCATCGGCGTCGTCCCCCTGGTATCGAGCGGCAACA
>Ga0209718_1001844_pt1 | contig 22536 bp, 24 predicted proteins | sample AD_JPNAS1_MetaG_FD_184420 | JGI IMG/M metagenome (GOLD analysis project Ga0209718, IMG submission 184420) | Active sludge microbial communities of municipal wastewater-treating anaerobic digesters from Japan - AD_JPNAS1_MetaG (SPAdes) (version 2) | ecosystem: Engineered > Bioreactor > Anaerobic... | reverse complement strand
AGGTGTTCCACTTCGGTGGGCACGGATAGAAGGTGGTAAGCAAGGGCGGTGTTACTTCCGCCGACGTACCCATCTCAAATCGCATCCAGATCCGATCCGCTTGGAATAAAAAAGAAAGGACAGTAAGGCAATAAATCCATCGCCATGACTTGACGGCCCCCATAGAAGGGCTGGAACGGTCGCAGACCTCCCAGCCGTTCTCGGCGGGAAGGTTTCGTCCCCCAACCATTCCCGCCCTACAAAAGCCCTACAAAATCAGCGAAACTGGTAGGTGTCCCAATGCGGAACTCAGGTCTCCTCATCTCAATGTTTCCCCTCCCCAAATCGCTTCAAACCCCAAGGAAAGATCTGGGCAAAAAATGGCTTGCCGATGACTTGGAAGCTGTCTCCCCGCCATCACAACAGAGGGCTCTCCGCCCTTTGTGCTGTCTGAATACTCCCCTTCGCAAATGTGCACTTCGGCGGGATCTTTTACCCTTTCGATCTTGACCCTTCATCTGGCCTGCTTATAGACTGCCGCGCCAATGACCGTCTCCCCGACATCCATTCTGTCCGCCCTGCGGCACTCGTCTTGGGTGCAGCAGTGCGCGTCCGGACTCAGTTGGTTTCGCGCGATGCGCCATGCAGCCCAATTCAGCCACCAGGGGCCTGTGTTCGCCGGTTCCAATCTGAAAATCCGCAAGCGGTTTGCCCAAATCGAGCTGGGCAACGGGGTCAAATTCGGACATCATGTTGGAATTGGCGTGGTCGGGCAAAACCCAAACGACCCGGCCTCCCTGCAAATCGGCGCCCACACCATCATCGGCGACCGAACGCACATTAACTGCCAAACCGCCATTTCGATCGGCACGCACTGCGCCATCTCTTGGGATGTCGAAATCCTGGACTCCGATATGCACACGATTGTGGGAGAGGATGGCCAGCCCTTGCCCAACCGGCTTCCTGTCACCATCGAAGATCGGGTCTGGATCGGAACTCGCGCTCTCATTTTAAAGGGCGTCACCATTGGCCATGACTCCATCGTGGCTGCAGGCGCGGTGGTCACCAACTCCATCCCGCCACACTGCATCTGTGCCGGCAACCCGGCAAAAGTCATCCGGCAAATCCAAGGATGGAGGCATTAGTGCGATGAATTCCGCCCTCATCAAAGTCGGGATGCCCGTGTCCTACGACTATAAGTTTCTCTACCATTCCCTGCCTCTGATCTATGACCACGCTGTTGAAAAATGAAAGGGATAGCCATGCAATGCACATCTGCATTTAATGCAAACAAGACATCTAAAAGAGATTGGGCACCGCTCATATTCGGCTTAATATTTTTTGTTGCGAACCTGATTACTGCTACTTTTTCCCCATTAACCCACGATGAAGCATCAACTTACTTGCACGGTGTAATGCAAGGCATACGACCGTTGTTGCTATTCACATTCAATGATGCAAACAATCATATTCTAAATTCAGCCATGATGATAATATCAACGCGACTCATCGGCCATTCGGAAATAGCACTTCGACTTCCTAACATATTTGCAAATCTATTATATTTATATTGCGCATTATGGATCACAAAACGATACAAGACATCTTGGTCAGGGATGTTAATTTTAATAGCTCCTTTACCGATAAATGCCTATTTCGCCTTAGCGCGTGGATATGGATTGGCAAACTCATTTACAGCACTGGCGATTGTCTGTTTAATCAAAGGCTTCGATACTCGTTCAATCCATATGGTGCTCTTTTCAATGCTTGCCGCGCTATTGGCTGTAGCGGCTAACTATTCTTATCTTGTTGTATATTCATGTATTACAGCAGTATGTGGGTGTTACATGGTGTACATGAAGCGTCGCAAACGTAATTTGGCAAAGTTTAACAAAGCATACTCAGTTACGGCTTTAGCAGCTCATATTGTCTTTGGGCTGTATCTGCTATACCCACTCTTCAAACTACTCCAACGAGATGCGTTTTACATTGGCGGAACCCAAGGTTTTGTTCGCGATACTGTAATGTCTCTCTTGGAAGGATTGACTGGCTGCATATCCCTTCATATATCCCATTTGATTTCAATTATCGTTTTGTCAGTCATTTTTGTTGTTTGTTGCGTGGACGCTTTGAAGACTGCAAATGAAGGAGATATTACACCCATAATGCTTCTTGTTTTGTTAGTGGGCTCGTTCTGCGTCACACTCATTTTGCACCATTGTTTTAATTCTAACTACCCGACCGGGCGCACAGCTCTGTATTATTATATATTGTTCGGTGCGGTGTTTCTCACATCAAAAATGCTCAGGTATTTACGTTTCGTGTTAGCAATTTTATTTCTTGTGGTTTTTGTCATATGTTACAGGCCTTATGGTGCTGGGATAGAAAGAGACACTAAAGATGCTTTACGAGTCTTAATCGCTGATGCAAATACAAGAGGCGAGAATATCCGTTTGGCAATAGATTGGATATTTGAACCTGCGATGCGATATTATCAACTAAGGTATGAGGCACCATACGAATTTATTGTAGACCGAACTGGTTACCCGGGCAATAGAGATTACTATTTGGAACACAAGAGCTGGTATGATCCCCATCAAACGCGAATTTTAAGAACAAACTATAACTATGCCTATATACATAAAGAAAATTCCCGTAGATTGAATCAGAATTATAATCTTACAATTCTTGAAGAATACCCTTTGAGTGGCAATGTGTTACTCCGACTAGAGCCAATATATTGACGTTCAACAATCGGCTGCACCACTACGACGCACTAAAGTGCGCCGAGGGTGAGCCGTAACGATCAAATTACCTTGGCTGTGGATCAGAACAGCAAGACTTGGACCGGCATCCCTTTTGCCATCGAAGATGCATTCTGGGAATGGATCAAAGAAATCGATGTTCAGAAGAAAATAAATGTTTATCGCGATGTTTTCTACCGGCCAGGATTCAAGGCCATGGAAAATGGGACGCGCGAACGCATGATGATTGCCCAGCGCATGGGGGAGGGCGGCTGGCATGTGCAAGTTGATAGCGACGAATATTTCTTAGACTTCGGCACGTTTTCCCAATTCCTGCGCCACCATTCCCGTTGGACGCGCCCTGGAGCCGCCCCTCTTGATATCGGCATATTTTGGATGCCTTTATTTAAACAAGTGGGAAACGGCTTTTTGTATATAAAAGATGCTTATGAAACTCTTCCAATCGCCACCAATCGCCCCGACTATAAAATGGCGCGCGCGAGCGACCACCTGATCCGATACGCACCATTCTGCCTCTTTCATCAGACTTGGGCGCGTGGCGAACAGGAAGTCTGGACAAAAGCCAATAGCATTGGACATGTGGACCATTTCAATGTTCAAAGTTACTTCAATATGTGGAAGGCCATTGATCGGCACAACTACCGCTATATCCGCAACTTCCACCCCCTTATCCCATCAGTATGGCCCTCTTTGGAATGGGGCCCTGGAAAAGACGTTCCCGAATTCATTGCCAACTATCGCCCAAACCACTCACTGACCGTACCACTGCGAGTTTACCTCCGCCGTCGGCTCGGACAGTGGAAAAAATCTTGGATGCAAAAATGAACCGCCAATGCACCCCGATAATCATGCATGAGCTAACGGGTGCATTTTAAAACCAATTCTTCTCAAAACTGACACAACGCGCGCAAAATATCATTGCGCAAGTCTGTTTCAGTCCTGATCACAGATAGGTGAGGTCGTAAAAAATCTGTTAACTCCCCTTCTGTATAAAAATGATTTACATGCCCAGGGTTGTCAAACGCCCTCCCTAATGGAACACAAATTAAAAAGTAGGTTCCTGATCTGACGTATTGTCTCAATCCCTGCAACACACCACCCGGCTTAGCGATATGTTCAAACACTTCGCAACTCCAAACAGCATCGAATCGCTTTGGACCTGTATATGTTTGGCAAACATCTGCTTCAATATATTCCAAACGCTGTGCAACGATCGGATTGGCTCGCTGGCGTACTCTATTGGCTATAGCGATCGCAACTGGACTCGCATCAATTCCAGTTATAGTCATTCCTTTGACAGCCAGCCAATAGTCCAAGTGACCAGAGCCACAACCAAAATCCAAAATTCGCCCCTTAATTTCAGGGAAGGCCCGAAATGAATCGAGAGCAAAATGATGTTTCCAATAATCTCGCTTTAGGGCGCGGGGGCGTTCCTTGAGCCGATCCACGAATACTTGGTCGCACTCCTCCATTAGTGCCGTATAGGTTCCCGCCGCTTTTCGCTGGCGAGGAATTTTGTGTATTAGGCGACGAACGGCCAACACCTCAGGATCAAAATTGCGTCGAAGAAATATTTTTGCTTTCTGCCATGCCATACGCAATACCTACATCGCCTTATCTCATATTAGTCAAGCATTCTTGACGAAAAAATGTCTTTTCTCCAAATAACCATGCTGCTCAAACTATCACACACCCGCTGATCCGAAGACGGTGATCGAGGTGGGACTTGTCCCGCCACTGGCTACAGCCCGCTAAATGCAGCCCATCCCACAGCACAGCTTGGTGTATCGCATGAGGTTAGGCTTCAGCGTTACGACTACAAAACCGAAAAAGGCTGCAACAAGGTTTCCCCCTTCTGTTACTTTAAAAACTCGCCATTGATTAGAGAAACTTTGACAAAATGGCGTCGAAGGAGATGGATTGCAGGTGAGGTTGGATGTCTTTTTGGGCGTTTTGGGCGATTTGGGCGGAAATATCGTGATTTTCGAGGAGTTTTTGGAGCTTTTGGGCGAAATCGGCGTCGTTTTGGGCGATTAGGGTGTTTTTTTCGTCCTGGAGGAGGGCCTCAAAGCCTTTGGCAGCAAAATTGGTGATGACGCACGGGCGACCCATTTGCATGGCTTCAAGCACTTTGATGTAAGCCTGGATAATTCATCAACATGGATGAAGAAGTCAGAACTTGTTGCGGTGAGGTTTGATGTAGAAGGTCGATAGAGAATTCTTCTTCCCATCCAGGTTGCCCTTCGGCCCGGCGATTCCGCCTCATCTGCTGCATTGGTCGAGGCTTGGGGTATGCCAAAATATCTTCGCCACGCACCTCTTGCATTTGGGGCAGACTTGCCGCGTGAATGATTCAGGTTTTATTTTAGGCGGAAGCAATGATTCGTTTAAGACCATTGATGAAGACTGAAAAGCTTTTTGAACGGGTCTGAGTCAGGTCTAGATGCGGGCCAATCGCTCTGGAGCCACTCACTTTTTGATACCGGCCGGCTGTAAGCTTTGAAAGCTCTTGGGCGGCATTTGCCAATGCATCGGGATCTCGAAACTTTCGTTGACTTTGTTTCCGCGCGAGGCCTTGTATGCCGAGACCTTGCTCGACCGCAGCCAAATCTGCCAAATACCAACTTTCAAGCTCATGACAAGCAATGCGAACCAGAGCATTTGTGCGCCCGGCATTTTCGCATTTTGCAAGGAATTCTTCCTTAAGATTTCGACAGTCCGACATATCCTTATCCCGCAAAATAACAAACCGCGCGTCAGGCGCTCGATAGTGCTGGAGACGGCGTTCGATTTGGCGATCCAGGTCTTGCTTCCCCTCGAAGACAATATAACGAATAGGCATTTCAGGTGAAACCAGACGTGGCATCAGCTCTTGAAGGAGTGCTTTGGCTGAAGCCTCCTCGAGTAAAAACACCAATTCGTTCATTGTGGATCAACCCCATCAAAAAATCCTTGCTTCCAGAGATAGCCCATCTTGTCGCCGCTCTTCATGTAGGCGGTAATCTGTTCATTTTCAGATGCGCGCTTCACTTGGGAATAGCCCTTTTGCTTCACCAGCCAGAAGACCTCATCAACTTCGCATGCGTTTAAGAAGTCAGGCGAATGTGTGGATACGAAGACCTGACCGCCACGCCGTGCATAATCTCGAAATTCCTCTGCCAGTTCCACAAGGAGAGACGGATACAGTTGGTTTTCTGGTTCCTCAATGCAAAGCAACGGATGTGCTTCCGGAGCATAGAGCAAGACGAGATAGGCAAACATCTTCAATGTGCCATCGGAAACGAATCGATCAATGAATGGATCCTTGAAGGATCCGTCCTGAAAACCGAGCAATAAACGGCCATCGGGGCTTTCTATGGGATTAATCGCCGTAATGCCGGGCACACGGCGTTTCATGATTTCAACAATTTGGGCAAAGATTGTATCGCGATGATTTTGAAAGAGGTGGTTGGCAACCAATTGCAGATTATCGCCAGATACGGAAAGGTTTTCCGCATACCCGGCGGCATCCTTGCCACCCCTAACCATTTCGATGTGAAAATCTGACACATGCCAATTTTCCAACAATTGCCGGAATGCGTTTGCCGCCTTGAAGCGCTTAAACTGGCCAAGACCTTTTATCGCCAGGAGATCTGTTCCCTCGAGAGACTGCTCTTCGCGTGTTAACTCCTCGTCTTGCTTATCAAAATCTTCTTCATTGGTGATTGCATAGCCTTTGCCGCGGCTGAACTTTAGGAATTGATACGGCGACCCAAACGCTCCCCGTTTGTATTGCAATACTTCTTGTTCTACGACAGACCGCCCGTTGTCTTGAGCAATTTCCAGCGAATAGGTTACCAGCCGGTTTTTGCCCGTAATGACCATGCGATACTGCAACTCGATAACGATGCTTTCTTTCTCGAATCCACGCGTCACAACCTCTTTAAAGCCCCCACGGCTTTGAAGCGCCCGCGTGACATTGTAGGTTAAGCAATCCCGCAAAAAACCGAACACGTCAAACAAGGTTGTTTTTCCAGACCCATTGGCGCCAACTACGACACAAAAGGCCGGAATGTCTTTGATGTGCACGTTTCTAAACGCTTTGAAATTTTTAAGTTTAATAGATTCCAGTTTCATTGTTCGGCCGCCTCCTGAACTGATTTTACACCCAATGAGTTGCAAAGAGTAATTTCGGTGCAAGAAAGTATTTTCGTATCGTGCTCGACATCTATGGCGCTCTTCAATAACAAAATCATATCTGGCGCTCTTATTCGAGATCAGAATTCAGACTTCCTGACCTTGGCGGAAATTGCTTTGGCGCGTTTCAGATCCGTATTGGAGGCACACAGAAATTTCGCCGATTGGGGCTTTTGTTGGGCGGGAATAATGGTTGAGGAACAAAACCTTCCCGCCGGGAAAGCCTGGAAGGTTTGCGACCGTTCCAGCCCTGCAATCCAACCGGAATCCGTTTGTTGAGGACAGCTTCAGGCGGCGGCTATCATGCTGTTTTGTTGCCGGATGCATATGCGGGACGCCCCGCCTTCAGGCTCAACCATCCGTTCGTAGTCCCGCCTTCAGGCGGCAAACTCAAAACACCGCCTGAAGGCGGAACAACGAACACGTGAAGATGTCATCCCATACCAGGTCGGGCGCCGTGGCCTCAACTGTGAAATAGTGCCAACGCAATTTCCTCCGGGATCAGGAAATCTGAAGTTGCTCGACCAGTGCAACGGCGGACAAACTGGACATAACGTAAGCCGATCGAATGAAAACTTGGCGCGGGGTTCACCCCGACATTCTACACCGAGAGTGGCTGAATCAAGTTTGTCGCGCGCAAATTATCCGGCTTAGAGAAATCTGGACAAAATGGCGTCGAAGGAGATGGAGTTGAGGTGGGTTTGGATGTCTTTTTTGGCGTTTTGGGCGGCAACCACAGGCAGGGATTCCATCTCGGCTTCATCTGTTCAAATCCTCTGGGCTTTCTTCAAAGCCATTGCGAAGAGCTTGCAACAGAGCGCGGGCTTTTGCGAAGTCTCCGTTGAAACAAGTGGTTATTTCGCGCGCAATAGGGCATCGGGATTGCCCAGCCGCTTCGTTGCGTAAAATGGATGCGAGCACTTTCGCGGACGTTGCAGACAGGATTTGTCTCATATCGCGTCCGGCCAGCCATGCGGCGGCATGCAATTGATCCCCTTCTGTCTTTGGCATCACATCGGCATCACTTCCGCTGGAAAGCAGCCGATCGCGGCCCGTGACATCCGCATAATGCTTCAGTAAAAAATAGATATCCCGTGGGTCTTTCCCTTTGCGGTCTTCCGGCCGGTCATTTGCCGCAAAAAACTTGAGATAGATTAGAGCGCAGGGAGGAGCCACTCGCAGTTTTAAACCCTCACTCTGAAAACACCAAGCGTGGTCGCAGGCCTCCTGGATTCCGGAAATAGTCCATACGCTATCATCGTCGGGCCAGCGGATTTTTGTCTCATCCTCTGCAAGCCCTCCGAATGGCAGCAGATCCACTTCCTGACCATTGGCATCGGTGAACTTTTCGGTGTGTGGAGGGTTCAGATTCTTAAATTTCAGTTGGATCAGATCCGCACAAACCTGACGGTAATCGGACCATGACGCCACTCCGACTGAAATATCGATGTCGAATGTCGCTCTCGGGCAGTCGATTCCACAAGCGTGTCCATAAATCATATCGCGGGCAAACGCCCCAACCAAAACCGTAGATCTGCCCTTCATGACGGGCTGAAGTCGCTTTAGCGTCTCAAGCTTCGCTGACTCAAGCGGATTCGATGGTTTGGCGCAAATGGTTTTCATAAATTCGGAGGGCGGCTTCCGCATTACGCCCGTCGCCGGTGGCTAGCAAGTCGGCATAGACCAACAACGGGTGAACGCAGTCAGGATTGGGTCCGTCCAAAAGGCCGGGCAAGGGTTCGATGATTTCCACAGTCCAATCGCCTGTTGATGTGTACAAATTGTGCTCGACGACCAAATCATACATCGGTTGGCTGGTATAGAGAGTCAACCTGCCGGGGCGTAAAAACCGATTGGTCAAAATGGCCGCTGCCGACTCCCCTCCCCAGCGGAATCCCTCCTGTGAAGGCTGGCGCCTTTCCCACCAATCAATGGAGCTGCTGGTAAAACACTGCCGTTTTCGGCGCCTGCGGAATTCGGTATATCCATACACCCATGCGTCCAGCAGTTTCTTACGGTTAATCAGTCTTTTCGCCGTGCCATCCGTAATTAGAAAGTTTCGGTTTTTCATTTCGGCAAACAGTTCGGAAACGCTCCCCGTTGCTATGTTGGCTTTGGTCGCCAACTCTCGCACGCTTTGATTGAGCCAGGCGGCATTTGGATCGGCATCCAGGTTGGGATCGCTCAACAGGAGGCTGATCAATTGCACCCCCGACTTCTTGAATAGTTTTCCCGTTGGCTTCGAAATTAATTTGATCGGTCCGTCAACCGGAGCATTTCTTCCCGCCACAAACAAATAGGCATCCGGAATCGGAATGAAAGCATTACCCCTCAGGTCAACAAACGCCCGATTGGTCGTGCGCATTTCCTCAGCTTTGGTCGTGGACAAGCGATCCGCCAAATACAAAATGGGATGTGATCCCAATGCCGCAGGAACTTGATCAATATCATGAATAGATGCTACACGCTTCACAACAAACGAATGGCTCCGAATCTGTAGGACAAGATCATCGTCCTTCACGGCAAACTGTAATTCTTTCTTTTCGATTACATCAGAGAATGGAAATACCTTCGTTACAGTATCGATCCAATCCGAATAATATTTGTGATTACTCTTCATTGTTCATAAATCTACATCGTTCAGAATAAATGAACAAGCATTATTTCTGAACATCTATAAGGCTTGAAGATGTATCTCCGTTGGAGTCGGAGTGCATTAGATTGGTGGCGCTGATTAGAGGAATTTTGACAAAATAGCGTCAAAGGGGATGGATTTTAATTGGGTTTGGATGTCTTTTTTGGCGATTTGGGCGGAAATATCGTGATTTTCGAGGAGTTTTTGGAGTTTTTGGGCGAATTCGGCGTCGTTTTGGGCGATTAGGATGTTTTTCCCGTCTTGGAGGAGGGTCTCAAAGCCTTTAGCGGCAAAATTGGTGATGACGCACGGGCGGCCCATTTGCATGGCCTCAAGCACTTTGATGTTGGTTCCAGAGCCGGTGTAAATCGGGACAATGACGGCGCGGCTTTGGTTGTATTCGGCAACCAAATCGGAAACGAAGCCCAGTAGTTCAACTTGAGGGATTTTGCGCCATTTTTCGCGTTGTTCCGCCTGAAGGCCGTGCCCGGCCACCCGCAGGCGGGTTTCGGGGTGTTTTTCAATGATTTTGGGCCATATTTCGGTCAAAAACCGACCCAACCCCTCAAAATTTGGCGGATTACTCAATAATCCTTCAAATAACACGATTTTTTCGGGAGGGATCACCTCTTTCAGCGAGTTTTCGGGCGGCGGAGTTGGGATGTTTGGCAGCCAGACTTATTGGGGCAAATCGCGCTGATTTTTGTTGGCGAGAAAGATGGCGCGGTACTTTTTGACGGCCAACCATAATGCGACATTTATGGCTGGCGTCCATTCATGAGCCGCCCTTGAATGGTATGCGTAGATGCAGCAGCAAAATGGCTACAGAATTAATGAAAATGCGCTAGGTTGGCCACGGCCACACATGGTGCATGAGCAAAGCCATGCCGATTCCCAGCAACGCGCCCATCAGCACTTCCAAGCGGGTATGACCGAGAAATTCCACCAACTTCTCCGGCGAAAACTTGTGGTTGCGGTAAAATTCTTCCGCCATCTGGTTCAACAGCCGCGCTTGCACTCCCGCCGCGCGCCGCACGCTTTGCGCGTCAATCATGATCAACGCCAGCAAACCGACTGCCACCGCGAAGACCGGCGAGTTCCATCCTGCCCGCAGGCCTACTGAGGTCGCGCAAGCCGCCGCCGATGACGTATGCGAGCTGGGCATTCCGCCCAAACGGAACAAAAATCCGTAATCAAACTTCCGCTCGCGCCACAAAAACAAAAACAGCTTAATGAATTGGGCCGCCAGCCAGCTTGCGATTCCCGCCAGCAGCGTAATATTGGTGAATAGGTCGCGCAACATTCGGCTAATCTAGGAAAATCTATCCGGTGCCGCAACAGTAAACGTGTTTCACAAATATTCGCCCTGAATGAGGCTCAAAACCTTTATTTTCTTGCGCTAAACATGGTTTTGTGTTCACCATGGGTTTAACCAAAACGAAAGAATCGGCATTATGGGCACTTCTTCCAAAGCATTGGCTGAAAAACTTCGGAAACTCGTGCGGCAGCAGCATGGTTGTTTTACTGCCGCCCAAGCGATAGAGGTCGGTTACGCCGACAGTGTCCACTTGTACCACGTCCGCAACGGCAAATGGGTGAGGGTCTTTCGCGGGGTGTATCGCCATGCCGAATGGCCGGAAACTCCGGAGGCCCGCTGTATGGCCGCATTGCTCTGGACCCGGGACAAAATCGGAAATATTCAAGGTTTTTTGTCCCCAAACACCCTAAAAATGCTCCAAAATGGGGCGTTATCGCCTTCTGACCCTATCCAGTTGCAGGTTCCAAAGGGATTTCGCCGTTCCGCCAAGATCCCTAAAGGGATTTTGGTCGAAATACTAGATTTGGCAGGACGCAATACCTCAAATTATGGTATTTTCCCGATTTTAACCACGCCACAACCTACCCCTATCCACCATCCTCCTACTATGGATATGCCGGATTATTACGACTGGCTGGATTATCAGGCCGTTTTATGCGAAAAAAACGGCTGATTTTTACTTTTTTGACCGTCGCGTGGATTTCTGCGACGGTTTCTTGGGGTTTGTATTTCCGGTTGGATGGCGATCGGCTTTGGTTAGAGGCCGAACACACTCCATTGAGCGAGGTTTTGGAGCAATTTGGCCAAATGGGGGTCGAGGTCAAGCTAGACCCGAGTATCCAAACCTCAATTTCGGCTTCCATCTACGGCCAGCATGTGGATGAGGCCTTGGAATCTATCTTGAAAAACAGCGATTACCAGTTGACGTGGAAATTGCTTCGTGGCCCGCTCGGCCGAGTGCCAAAACTCAAGGAAATTCAAGTTTTTCACCCCGGGAAACCTGCTGCTGCCAAGCAAATTCCGCATAAATTGCCAAATTTCGTAGTTAGCCGTGGGGTTTCCGGCAACGCGCCGGAGCATGTCAAGGATGAGCTGTTGGTCACGGTGAGGCCCGGGACGTCTTATGCCCAATTCCAGCGGTTGTTGGATCAAATTGGCGGGATGTTGGTGGATGGCGATGCGGTCACGGGTGTTTATTTGCTCCGATTCCCTGGCGGAACCAATGTGGAAGCCCTGTTGGCACAGATTCTGCGCAATTCGCTGATCGCCAATGCAGAGCTGAATTATATCGCCCGTTTGCCGGAGGGAATCCCCACGCCGACACGGCTGCCAGTTATCCCGCCGGTTGTTCCCCCTGCCGATGGCGCAGTCCCGGTGGCAGTCTTGGATAGCGGCTTGGACCCCAAAATCGGTTTTGGTCCGCTGCTGGCAGGCAATTGGGATGCTGTGTCACCCGAACGTCCATTGACCGGCTCTGCCGGCCACGGAACCCAAATGGCATTGCTGGCTTCCGGCCTTTTAGCTCCGGATGGGATGTTATCCGCGGACCAAGTACCGGTGGTGTCTGTCCGGGCCTTTGATGAAGAGGGCAAAACCTCAAATTTTGCAATCTTTCAAGCGCTGGCCTATGCGGCAAAGTCGGGCGCCAAGGTTGTAAACATGAGTTGGGGCTCGCCGACCGATAGTGAGTTCATGCGTTCGGCCATCCAAGTTGCCGCGCGGCAGGGTTTGGTTCTGGTGGCGGCAGCGGGCAATGAGCCCACCGGCAAACCGGTCTATCCCGCGGCGTATCCCGATGTGCTGGCAGTGGGCGCCATTCTCGCGGATGGTCAGGCCTGGCCAAAATCCAACCACGGTGATTTTGTGGATGTTTCCGCCTATGGCACTGCGACGTTTCCCATCGGGCACAACGGCCCAGCGGGGGCGTATGTGGGCACTTCGATTTCATCCGCAGCAGTCGCCCACGCGTTGGCGCAGTATTTCAATCTGCACCCCAAGGCCACGCCGAACGCGGCCTTGGCGCAGTTGAAAAAGTCGCTCTCCCCCGCCCCACCCGGCGGTTACGGTGCCGGTGTGCTGGACGCCGCCGCATTGACGCGATTTCTGGCTCCGTAGCGCGCGGTCGGTCGGTTCCATGGGCCTTTCCCTGACTGCCATGCAGGACCGCACTACGCGGACAAAAACACAAAAACACCTCACTTCAGATCCATCCAGACTTTATAAACTCTGGATGGCACCCCAAAAATATCCGATCAAAAACAACCAATAAAATATACATAACAATTTATATATGATTGAGATATAGAAAGTGAAAAAACCATCCACAGTTTATAAACTCTGGATGGCATGATTCAAATGGCAAAAAAGGATGGTGGTCTGACAATGGCTGTTTCCACATCGCAAACGGGTCGAGCCAGCGATTGCAAATGGCGACGAACCAAAAATGCCAGTTGTCCCGTTTTTGCCGGTCGTGATACAACACAGCGCAAATCATAACCCCCAAAACAGGTCAGAAGGATATGCCCCTCTTTGAATATGTATGCAAAGCTTGCGGTGCGCAGGTGGAGCTCTTGGTGACCGGTAGCCAAAAACCGACGTGCCCCAAGTGCGGCTCCAAGAAATTGGAGAAGCAATTTTCGACGTTTAGCGCCAAATCGTCGGGCGCGGATACGTTTGCCCCACCGTCTTGCAGCACGGGCGCGTGCCCGGCCAGCAGCAGTTGCGCCAGTGGCACCTGCCCTTTCACTTGATAAACCAACCCCGGAGAACCCCATGAAAAGCCCTCTCGCTGTCGTCGCCATTGGCGGCAATTCGTTGATTCTCGACAACAAAAAGGTGACGGTGGCCGACCAATATCAGGCCGCCAGCGAAACTGCGCGCCACATCGCAGATTTGGTGAGCGCCGGCTATCGCGTGGTCATCACGCACGGCAACGGTCCGCAGGTGGGCTTTGTCCTGCTGCGCTCCGACCTTGCCCGCCATGTGCTGCACGAAGTGCCGCTGGATAGCTGCGTGGCCGACACGCAGGGCGCCATCGGCTACCAAATCAGCCAAGCTCTCGGCAACGAACTCCATCGGCGCGGCATCACCAAGGCCATTGCCAGCGTCGTCACGCAGGTGGTCGTGGACAAGAATGATCCTGGCTTTGCCAATCCGACCAAGCCCATCGGTTCTTTTTATACCGAAGCTGAAGCGCAAAAGCACAAGGCCGAAAGCGGCTGGACGCTCAAGGAAGATGCTGGCCGCGGCTGGCGGCGGGTGGTGGCATCGCCGCAACCGTTGAAAATCGTGGAAGAAGACACGATCCGTGTGCTGCTGGAAAAAGACGTGGTGGTGATTGCCGTGGGCGGCGGCGGCATTCCTGTACGCGAAAACGAAAAAGGCGAGCTTGAAGGTTGCGCCGCGGTCATTGACAAGGATTTGGCTTCCTGCCTTCTCGCCAAGCAACTGCAAGCGGATCTGTTTGTCATCTCCACTGGCGTGGACAAAGTGGCCGTGGATTTCAAAAAGCCCACGCAGCGCTTCCTGGACCACCTGACCGTGGCGGAAGCCAAAAAATACATGGCGGAAGGTCAGTTCCCTGCCGGCAGCATGGGCCCCAAGATTGCCGCGGCAATTGACTTCATCGAAAACGGCGGCAAGAAAGTCATCATCACCCAGCCCTTCCTGCTGGCGGAAGCCATCGCCGGCAAGAACGGCACGCATCTCGTGCCCTGATGAAGTTCAGTCAAGCCCAGCTTGGCCGCGTCTTTATCCTGCGCCTTGAGGATGGCGAGATCATTCACGAAGTCCTCGAGCGCTTTGCTGCCGAGCATGGCATCACACACGCCACGCTCACCCTGCATGGCGGCGCGGATGCCGGCAGTACGCTGGTGACCGGCCCGCGCGAGGCGCGCTGCCCGCCGCCCATCGCGCCGCAAACCACCACGCTCACCAACGTGCACGAGGTGGTCGGCTCCGGCACCATTTTTCCTGACCAACATGGCGCGCCGATCATTCATGTGCACATGGCGTGCGGGCGCGGCGAAAACAGCATTACCGGCTGCATCCGCTCCGGCGTGAAAGTCTGGCACGTCTTGGAAGTGGTGCTGGTGGAATTGCTCGGTTGCCCCGCCCGGCGCCTGCCCGATGCCGCCACCGGTTTCGAGCTGCTGGTGCCCTAATCTGAATAATTCATCAACATGGATGAAAAAGTCCTGACAAATCCAGGGCAAGATGATGAGGGTAATTTGAAAAATAAATCATTTTTTCATCCCTGTTGCCCGTTGGCACGACGATTCCGCCCCATCTGCGGCGTTGTGCGGGGCTCGCAGTATGCCAATACAGCTTCACCCCCGCCCGTCTTGCATCTGGGGCAGACTTGTCGCGTGCATTATTCAGGCTAAGCCCGTCGCGGGCGTGGCGCCTGACGCTTAAATCGTGATCACCTCATAGCCGGCGGCGCGATATGCCGCGATGCTCGGGTGGCCCATCATTTCGTCCAACAGCTTGAGCCCGTGTGCTTCCGTTGCGCCCAACGTGCCCAACTTGGCGGCGCAACCCCGGCATACGCCATCCACCAAACCGGCGGCCAAGCACTTGGCCCAGAGGGCTTGCAGTGGCTGGCCCTCCTCATACAACAGCGGAATCAATTTGGTTGCTGCGCCTTCCACGACAATCTTCACCTCGTGCCCCCGCGCCTGCATGTCCAGGGCATTCAGCAACACGTGCATAAAACATCCCGCCTCCCCATTGAATCCAAACAACGCGTACTTCGCCATGTTTCATCTCCTTTCCGCTCCCCTTGTATCATCTCCCCCGCGTTTGGCCAAACAAACCCTCCCCCGCCGCGCCCGACTACGCTCAAGGATAGAAAAGGGAGAAAAGAGTGGTGAGACGGGCGGGGCTCGAACCCGCGACCACAAGCTTAAAAGGCTCGTGCTCTACCAACTGAGCTACCGTCCCATGTTGCGAAACACGGGGCGACTTCTACGACATTCCCCCACCCCGCACAAGCAAAAACCTTTTTTCCTCACGCAGCTCCGCGGAAAAATATGCGCGCAAAACATCAACTGCGCCAACGCGGAGGTTGCGGCGGAGCGCGTTTCGGTGTATCACACGGCACGCATGACCCGGCTCTATCCCAACGACACGATTGCCGCCATCGCCACTGCACCCGGCGCGGGCGCCATTGCCATTGTCCGGGTGTCTGGGCCAGATGCTTTCGCCATTGCGGACCGTCTTTTCCGCTGCCCCGCGCCGCCGCCCTCGCAACGCGCCGCGGGGACATTTGTCCATGGCCAGGTCGTGCTGCCGGACACCGGCGAGGTGGCGGACGATGCTCTCCTGCTGGTTTTCCGTGCGCCGTACTCCTACACCGGCGAAGATGCCGTGGAGCTGCAAGGGCATGGCGGCACCCTCCCCGCCCGACGCATACTGCAGGCCGTGCTGGCTTGCGGGGCACGACAAGCGGAGCCCGGCGAATTCACCAAGCGCGCATTTTTGAACGATAAGTTGGATTTGACTCAAGCCGAAGCCGTGTTGGACCTCATTGCCGCCCGCTCGGACCGCGCCGCGCGGCTGGCCACCGCCCAATTGGACAACGCCCTCGGCCGGACATTGAGGAAAATCAGCGATTCTGTGCTCGCCGCCGCCGCCGATGTGGAGGCCATGCTGGATTTTCCCGATGATGAACTCCCCCAATCGGTTCCGACTGAAATCTGCTGTCAGTTGGATGCTATTATGGCTCAAATATCGGCACTTTTGGCCACTTGGCACGAGGGGCACTTGGTTCGCGAAGGCGCGCGGGTTGTGATTGCCGGTGCACCGAATGTCGGCAAATCCACGCTCTTGAACCTGTTGACCGGGCGGGAACGGGCCATCGTGACCCCCCACCCCGGAACCACGCGCGACACCATCGAAGAAACCCTCGTTTTACAAGGAATTCCCATCCATTTGACTGATACAGCCGGATTGCGCAACGCTCCGGAGCAAATCGAGCAAGAAGGCATCAGGCGCACGCATGCTGCACTGGAGCAGGCGGATTTGTGCATTTATCTGGTGGATGCCTCTCAACCCCTCCAAAAAGGCGACGCAGACTTCCTTGCCAGCCGTTCACCACACAAAACGATGATTTTAGGGAACAAAATTGACTTGGGACAGCAAATTCATGTCCAAAACGTACAAAATCACGAATATTTGGCCGTTTCGCTCAAAAATGAGCCCAAAATTGATGAAATTCAGGCTAAAATGGTCAAAAAAATAGTCCCGGACCCGGTTTTGGGCGACTCGACACATGTTGCCATCTCCACCCGGCACCAAAAGCTGTTACACAATGCACAAGAATATGTTACAAATGCAAAAGAAGCCCTAAAAACGGGTTCGGAAGCCGATTATTTGCCCGCGGCCAACCTGTTGCGGGACGCGTTGGAAGAAATTGGGCAAATTTTGGGCGAAAATTGCCCGCCGGACGTGCTGGAGGCCATATTTTCAAGGTTTTGTGTCGGGAAATGACTAAATAATATGTTATTATAATCACAATAACAAATTATTCCCCTCCCCCACCCCCGCGTGACTATTTTGGTTAGATTTTGACGATGACGTACGACGTTGTAGTGATTGGCGCAGGCCATGCCGGCTGTGAAGCTGCTTTAGCCGCCGCTCGCTTGGGAGCCACGGTGGCTTTGGTCACCATGGATCCAGCCGCGACCGCCCGGATGTCGTGCAATCCGTCCATCGGCGGTATAGCCAAATCGCACATGGTGTTTGAGCTGGATGCCTTGGGCGGCGAAATTGCGCTCAACACGGATTGCACGGGAATCCAGTTTCGGGTGCTGAACCGCCGCAAAGGCCCAGCGGTGCGCGCCAACCGGGTGCAGTGCGACAAACCAGCCTATTCCGTCCGGATGCAGCAGGTTTTGCAGGCTCAGGAGCGGCTGATGCTGATCCAGGACCAAATTACCTCGCTTGCGGTCAAAAATGACCGAATTACGGGTGTTTTTGGTCAAAAATCGGGGTTTTTGGCGGCAAAAACGGTAATTTTGACCGCCGGGACCTTCCTGCGCGGCAAAATATTTGTCGGCAAAAAAGTGGTCAGTGGCGGTCGTTTGAACGAGCCTGCGGAAGACCAGTTGAGCCTGCAACTGCAAGATTTGGGTTTGCGGCTGGAACGGCTCAAAACTGGCACGCCCCCCCGGCTGCATATCCAGAGCTTGGACTATAGCAAGATGCAGGAACAGCCTGGCGAGGATCCAGTACCGTTCTTTAGCTGGCTTTGCCGGGAACAGGCCGGAATGTTCCACGTGGAACAATCTGCGGCCAACCCGGCTGTTCCAACCGTTGTTCCACGTGGAACATTGCCGTTGCCATCATTTACCCCGTGGATCCCCGGGAGCAACCAAATTCCATGTTGGCTCACACATACCAATCCGCAGACGATTGAGATCATCCGGGAGCATTTGGCCGATTCCGCGCTCTATGGCGGCCTGATTGAAGGCACCGGCGTGCGGTATTGTCCGTCCATCGAGGACAAAGTCGTCAAGTTTGCGGCGCACAACGATCATCACGTTTTTGTGGAACCCGAAGGCCGGGCCGTGCCCGAGATGTATCCCAACGGGACATCCAACAGCCTGCCGCTGGAGGTCCAAAAACGAATGATCCATTCTATCCCCGGCTTGGAACAAGCGGAGTTCCTGGCACCGGGCTACGCGATTGAATATGATTTTTTTGATCCACGTCAGCTCTTCCATACCTTGGAAAGCAAGAGGGTGGGGGGACTCTATTTGGCTGGCCAAGTCAACGGCACCACGGGGTACGAAGAGGCTGCCGCCCAAGGATTTATGGCAGGAGTGAATGCCGTGATGTATCTCACTGGGCGGGAAGGGATAACGCTGAAACGTCACGAGGCCTATATTGGAGTAATGATTGACGATTTGGTGACCAAAGGCACGAATGAGCCTTACCGGATGTTTACCTCACGAGCGGAGCATCGGTTGCTGCTGCGGCAGGATAATGCAGTATTTCGTCTGGCCCCTGTGGCGGACAAGCTGGGTATCGTGCCGACGGCCCGTCGGCAGATCATTCATGAACAGGCACAGGCCATTGCCGCGGAAGTCGCCCGGCTGAATGAAACGCACGAGGGCGGCATTACACTGGCCCAACAATTGAAGCGACCGGGAGCGTCGTATGCCGCGTTGCCGGGTCGCCGGCACGATTTGGCACCAGCCGTCATTGAGCAGGTGGAATTTGAGCTGAAGTATCAGGGCTACATCGAGCGCGAATGGCGGCAAATCGAAAAAGCGGAGCAAATGGCCAAGCAAAAAATCCCGGCGGACTGCGACTTTCACGCCATCTCGGCGTTGCGCTATGAATCGCGCGAAAAACTGTCGGCCATCCGCCCCGTGGATTTGGGGCAGGCGGGGCGTATCTCTGGCATCACCCCGGCAGATATCGCCATTCTATCCGTCTGGCTCAAAAAGCAAAACGGCTCCTGAGTTCCAGGCACTTCCGGCGGGAAGGTTTCGTCCCTCAACCATTCCCACCCTACAAAAGCCAAACGGAACAGAACGGGGAGGGGGGGGGCGATTGGGACGTAGTGATAGATTGTAATAAATTGCAGTACAATATATTACATTAACGAACCAGCAAGTCGAGGGCGGCGCGGGTGACGGGGCCGCCAGCTTCCAGCCAGTTGGGAGGGAAGGCGGCGGGGTGCGCCAGATTTTGGTTCAGTTTGGCCATCTGTCGGGAATTATCGGGGATGGCGTCGGCGCGTCGGCTGGCTTCGATCCATGAGGCTTCGGCATCGGGGCGGGCGGCGGCGGCGCGAATGGCCATGGTGGCGAGATATTGGGTGAAATTGACACCGGAGAACTGGCTGGTAAAGCGTCCTTGGGCATCCTGCTGGCGAACCAAGTGGTTGATGCCGTCGTGAATGGCGGCGGTATAGTCGCCGGGGAGGGGGCCATCCATTTTCATGAGGGCCAAGAGGGCAAGGGCGGTGACACTGGTATCGTAGCGGCTGTGGCTAGCGGGGGCGGCGGCAGGCCAACTGCCATCGGGGCGTTGGGAGGCCATAACAATGGCAATCGCAGTGGGTTGCGTATTGAGGGCGGGGGGGCGCTGGGTGAACCAAAGGCCCAAGCCCAACAGGATGGCGATGCTGGCGGCGAGTCGCGCCACGCGCAGGAGCCACGGCATGTGGCGGATTTCCGCTTGGCGGGCACGGGCGAGGGTTTGCCGGGTAAAGTCGGGGGAGGGGGAGGGGGGGGGCTGGGCGCGCAGAGTGGCCAGCAGGTCGGCAAAACGGGGATTCTGGAGGGGGTCAGGCGCGGTTTTCATGAAACAACTCCTGCAGGGTGGCCATGGCGTTGAAAACGCGGGATTTGACAGTGCCGACGGGGATGCGCAAAATCTTGGCAATCTCTTCGTAGGCAAGGGATTGGTGCACAGCCAGCACGAGGACTTCGCGCAATTTTGGGGAAAGTTTTTCCAGAGCGGCTTGGATATCGAGCTGCCGTTGCAGTTGGCCCAAGCCGCCATCGGTCGAGGCGGGGATTTCTTCGCGATAGCGCTCGGCAAAAAGGCTGAAGCGCTTCTGACGGCGGAGAAAATCCAGCCACGTGTGCCGCGCCAAGGTATAGAGGAACGTGGTGAACTTGGCGGTGGGTTTGTATTTTTTGCGATAGGTCCATAGGCGCACAAACGTCATTTGGGCGAGGTCGTCGCCATGGTTGGAAGCGCCCATGCGCGCGAAAAAGTTCAGTAGGGGGCGTTGGTGGCGCTCCACGAGAATCCGGAAAGCGTCCTCCTGCCCGGCGCGGACTTGCGCCATGAGCGTAAAATCGTCGGGCTCCGGTTGGAGGGGGGCAGACATGGGCGGGCATTCTTGTCGAGTTGAGGCGAAAAGCAAAGTTTTTTGCGCAGCGACGATGGACGGACCGGCCTGGAACTGGCAGGATACCCGGCGAAGTCCGCACGAGGGAACGGATGCCTTATGACCGGGAGGAGTTGAAATGAAAAAAGCGTTGTTGTTTTTGACGGTGCTGCTGGGCGGAGCGATGGTTTGCCTGGCGGTGGGCACATGCAAGTATTGTGGGTCGTCCAGCTACGGCAGTTGCACATTGAGCCCGCACAAAGTTCACGAGCACATCAACAGTCCGGGCGCATGCGTGTATTGTGGTTCGACGAGTTATGGCAGTTGCGGCATTGCGCCGAACAAAGTGCACAAGCACGGGAGCGCGGACAACAAGTGCGTATATTGTGGGTCGTCCAGCTTTGGAAGTTGTTCGATTAGTCCGTACAAAGTGCACGAGAGGTAAACGGCGGCGCGCCGCGTGACGGCAGAATGTGAAGTCCAAACAAAAAAATAAAACGAAAATATCGCCGGGCGTAGTTGCCCCGGCGCGCGCGCCGCGCATGATGGATGGCATTCCGGTGTGGGGCGAGCCGATTGAGCCCAACGCCCTGCGGCAAATTCAACGCTGTGCGCGCACTGCGGATCGCGCGGCATTGATGGCTGATCACCACAAGGGCTACGCGGTGCCCATTGGCGGCGTTGTGGCGTACAAGGACAAGATCAGTCCGTCGGGCGTGGGCTTTGACATTGCCTGCGGCAACAAGGCGGTGCTGACCGATGCCAACGCGGACGATGTGCGGCGCAATATTCCGCGCATCATGGATGATATTTTCGGCCACTTTGTGTTTGGCATCGGCCAGAAGAACCGGGTGCGGGTGGATCACGAGCTGTTTGATGACGACGCCTGGCGGCTGGTGGCCGTGAAACCGTTGAAGGAGATGGCCCGCGAGCAGTTGGGCACCATCGGTGGCGGCAATCATTACGTGGATATTTTGGTGGATGAACAGGAGCGGGTGTGGATTGCCGTGCACTTTGGTTCGAGAGGCTTAGGCCACAAGACGGCGACATGGTTTTTGGAAAAGGGCGGCGCCAAGGACGGGATGGATGTTGAGCCGTTGGTGATTCCGGCAACATCCGCGCTGGGCGAGGATTACCTGGCCTGCATGCACTTGGCGGGGCGCTATGCCTATGCTGGGCGCGATTGGGTCTGCGCGGAAGCGGCGCGCCTGCTGGGTTGGCGCATTCGCGATGAGGTGCACAACCACCATAATTTTGCGTGGCGCGAGACTCACAGTGGCGAAAAATTATGGGTGGTGCGCAAAGGCGCCACGCCGGCCTTCCCCGGACAAAAGGGATTCATCGGCGGTTCGATGGGGGATATCTGCGTGATTGTGGAAGGCGTGGCGCACGAGCACGCGGAGAGTTCGCTCTATTCCACCGTGCATGGGGCCGGGCGCACAATGGGACGCATGGAGGCCAAGGGAAAATATAATCGGCGCACGGGCCAATGCCTGCGACCGGGCAAGGTGACACAAAAAATGATGGATCAGCGAGTGGCCGCGTTCGGCACGGAATTGCGCGGCGGCGGGCTGGATGAATCACCGCATTGCTACAAACCGCTGGCGGATGTGTTGGCGGCGCACGAGGGAACCATTATTGAGTCTTGCATATATAAGTGACATTATGTCACAAAGAAAGCTCGGCTTGCTTCCAAAAGGCTCTGACCAAGGAAATCCGCCGTTGGGAGCTGCGCAACTTGCGCCGGGCTTCATCGGTCAGATGTTGCCAATCACGCGGACAGAAGTTGGCCAAGGCGTGGCGTTTGAGA
>Ga0209718_1001835_pt1 | contig 22603 bp, 19 predicted proteins | sample AD_JPNAS1_MetaG_FD_184420 | JGI IMG/M metagenome (GOLD analysis project Ga0209718, IMG submission 184420) | Active sludge microbial communities of municipal wastewater-treating anaerobic digesters from Japan - AD_JPNAS1_MetaG (SPAdes) (version 2) | ecosystem: Engineered > Bioreactor > Anaerobic... | reverse complement strand
TTATATTTCGCACCTTTGTACATAGAAGGTCTGGCTGCCAACTGGGAAATCCTGGTTTTTGTCATAGGATTGATTTTATTAGCTGTGGAGATTTTTGCCATTCCGGGATTTGGTATAACCGGAATTCTGGGGATTATTTTTATCATTGCCGGTTTAACTCTAAGTTTGGTGAACAATGTCAATTTTGATTTTGAACCTGTAGAAACCGGCGCACTCGGTAAAGCACTTTTCACCGTCATAGGCGGTATCAGCTTAGGGTTTGTACTGGTGCTTTTCCTAAGCAACAGGATCGGCAAAAAAGGTGTTCTGCACAACATCGCATTGAATACGAATCTTGAAAATGAACAGGGTTATATAGGAGTTCCCATGGAAAGTAAAAGTTTGGTGGGGCAACAAGCTGTAGCCGGAACAGATTTGCGACCATCAGGTAAAATCATGGTAGATGGAATGTCCTACGACGCAGTTTCTGAAGGAGGTGTGTTTATAGCAAAAGGTTCAACCGTCCAAATTGTGAAATACGAACTTGGACAAGTTTATGTTTCAAAAAATTGATAATCCTGCTTTAAAACTTAAATTTATCGAAAAAGCCTTTTTTCTCTTCAGCCTCTTCTTCTTTTTCGGCTTCTGTGTCAGTAGATTCCGTTTCTTCTTTTTCAGCAGAAGGTTGTGATTCTGCCTTTTCTGAAGATTTTGATTCTTCTGCAACTATTGGCTCTTCTTTTATCGGGGATGAACTTGGTTCCGCGTTTTCTTGTGTGTTTTCTATAAATCCGATGACATCATTTAAACCTTCAAGAAATTTATCAAAGTCCTCTTTGTAAAGAAATATCTTATGTTTCTCGTATCTAACTTGTATATCCTGGTCGGTTCCGTAAACTTTCTTTTTGCTTTCTGTTATTGACAAAAATAAATCGTTGTTCCTACTCCTCTTTACATCTAAATAATAGATTCTTTTTCCGGCTTTAATAGATTTAGAATAAACTATTCCATCGTCTCTTTTCTCCAATACAATTTTTCTTTTCTCTTCTTCCATAACGAATACTTTCTAAATAATTTATTATCAAGGTATTAACCTGAAAGTTAATTTTTTTGACCTTTGGATGTCAAATTTCTAATATTTTTTTGGATTTAACAAGCAAATGTCCATCTTTTTATTTAAAAATCAGTATCTTTGTCCGAAATTTGAAAACGTTCACATTGTTTTATGATAAACAGGATTTTATTGCGGATCAAGATTATTCAAATCTTATATGCGTTTTATAAGGGCGAAAAAAAGACAGCTCTTATGGTTGAAAAGGAATTATTTCATAGCATCGAAAAGACTTATGATCTTTATTATCACCTGTTAAATCTCGCTGTTTTGATAACTGATTATGCTGATTCTCGTATTGAATACGGAAAAAACAAACTTCGTCCTACCCCTGAAGAACTCAACCCCAATACACGATTCATTGATAATAAATTTGTTGCTCAACTCAGAACCAATAAGCAGTTCACGGAATACTTAACCCAACGTAAATTGTCATGGGCAAATCATCCGGAAATTATCAAAGAGTTGTATGAAGAAATACTTGCGTGTGATTTTTTTCAAGAATATATGGATTCTGAAAATTGTGATTATCAGTCAGATAAAGACCTGTGGCGCAAGGTGTTTAGAAGGGTGATTTTGCTTAATGAAAATCTTGACAATTCGATCGAAGACCAAAATATTTTTTGGGTGGATGATGTTGAAATCGTGCTTAGCTTTATCATCAAGACAATCAAACGTTTTAATTTGCAAGCTGGTGATAAACAGGAGCTTTTACCCATGTTTAAAGATGATGACGATATCAATTTTGCAAAGAAGTTATTGCATGGAGTGCTCCAAAATGGTAGTGCTTACCGCGAATTGATTGATCAGAATACGCAAAACTGGGAGCTGGACAGAATCGCTTTTATGGATATCCTCATCATGGAAGTCGCTATTTCTGAGTTGATTGATTTTCCAACCATACCCATCAATGTTACGCTGAACGAGTATATTGAGATTGCCAAGTCTTATAGCACCGATAAAAGTGGTACGTTTATCAATGGTGTGCTGGATAATATTGTCCGCAAATTAAAAGAAGAAAACAAGCTGATCAAAGCAGTAGTGATTACAAAATAAAAAAGATTATATTTGCATCCGTAAATTAAAATAATTTCAATATGAAACCGATGTGATTTAAATTACAAAAACCCGGACGGGCATGGTTCTTTTTATCATCAAAGGTTTTACATTTCACAATTAATTCACAATAAAAATTATAAATGAATAACGTAATGAATGTATTAAGTGTATTATTGCAAGCTCAAGAACCCCCTAAAGGAGGTGGATGGCAAACGATTTTGATGATGGTTTTAATCTTTGCTGTGTTTTATTTCTTTATGATTCGTCCACAGCAAAAACGTCAGAAAGAGATCAGGAAACAAAGAGAGAGCATGAAACCCGGTGATAAAGTAGTTACTTCCGGTGGAATTTATGGTAAAATCCGTGACATCAAAGATGATGGAACAGTGACCATTGAAATTGCTGAAAATGTACGCATCAAGGTAGATAAGTCTTCTGTATTCCTTTCTATGCAGGATGTACAGCAGCAGCAAAAATAAACCAATCAGGTTGGTACCAGGTAATGGATGGTGATTATAACCGAAAACTAATTAAGATCCTTCTGAAAGTCAGATCGTTTTTTACTTCTAAAAACGTGCTGACTTTCAGTCTTTTCTTATTGTTGTCAGCTGCCTTTTGGTTTATCAACGCACTGAATAAAGAAAGGGAGTTTTTCATAACCGTGCCTCTTGAATACACCGATTTACCTAAAAATATATTTTTTGAGGAAGAGTTACCTTCAGAGCTCAGCATAAAAGTAAGAGAATTGGGAATGCGTTACTGGACGTATGCACGAAAGAAATCTATCCCGGTTAAGATCACTTTTCAACCAGAATATCTCAGAGATGGCAACTTCAATCTTTCCGGCTTACAGTTGCTGTCAGTGGTATCTCACAGGCTGATGTCTTCCACAAAGGTCCTGGCGGTTTATCCGGAGATGATCCAAGTTGCTTACCAGAACATGCATGCGAAAAAAATACCGGTTTATGCCGATGGAAAACTTGAACTGGAAGGACAATACATGTTATGCAGTGATATCCAAATTACGCCTGATTCTGTCGAAGTTTATGGAATTCCGGCGACATTGGACACCATGACCGGACTGTTTACCGAAAGTTTTGTTATAAAGAACCGTCAAGACACATTAAACGAGGTGGTAAGTTTAAAGCCTATTCCCGATGTCCGGTTTTCCGTGGATCAAGTTGTGGTGAGTGCATTGATAGACATGTTTACGGAGAAGACTGCAACTTTGCCTGTTCAGCTTATCAATAATCCGGAGCACATATCCCTCATCTCGTTTCCTACAACGGTTAAAGCGGTTTTTAATATCAGCATAAAACACTTTAATGACTTTTACCCCAGTGATATTCAGGTTGTTATGGATTATAATGACCTCAATCAAATCAACAGCAAAAGAAGTAAATTGAAAATTATTAATAATAAACCTTATATATCAAACATCAGAATTCAGCCTGAAGATGTTGAAATATTACTTATAGAAAAATGATGCAGGAAATACAAATGGTTGATTTAAAAAATCAGTACCTGAAAATAAAAACCCAAATTGATTCCGGTATTCAGGAGGTAATTGATTCAACCGTCTTTATCAAAGGTGGTAAGGTTGATGAGTTCCAAAAAAACCTGGAAAATTATTTAGGTGTAAAACACGTAATTCCTGTTGGAAATGGCACTGATGCTTTGCAGATCTCGTTGATGGCACTTGGTTTAAAACCGGGTGATGAGGTTATTACGCCTACTTTTACCTTTATTGCTACAGCCGAGGTGGTGGCTTTATTGGGTCTTACCCCTGTTTTAGTGGATGTTGATTATGACACATTCAACATTTCCATTGAGTCGCTGAAGCGATCCATTACGTCAAAGACAAAAGCTATTATTCCTGTGCATCTTTTCGGTCAAAATGCAGCTATGGATCAAATTATGGAAATAGCGCATGCACACGATTTATTTATTGTAGAGGACGCTTGTCAGTCGATTGGTTCGGTATATACCTTCGCCGGCGGCAGAAAAATACATTCCGGCTGCATGGGAGATGTTGGTTGTACTTCCTTTTTTCCCTCTAAAACGCTGGGCTGTTACGGTGATGGAGGAGCTGTTTTTACCAATAATGATGAGCTGGCCACTAGAATCCGGGCCATTGCAAACCATGGGATGGTGGTAAGGTATTATCATGATTTTGTGGGAGTTAATTCACGTTTAGATAGTATTCAGGCTGCCGTGTTGGACGTGAAATTAAAGTATCTGGATGAATATATTCGTGCCCGGCAAAAAGTGGCAAATGCTTATAATACTGCTTTTTCAAAATGTGGATCATTGATTGTTCCCGGAAAAAATCCACAGTCCACGCATGCTTATCACCAATACACATTAAAGTTGAATGGAGTTGACCGGAACGCCTTACAAGCGCATCTGAAAAAGAAAGGTGTTCCTTCCATGGTGTATTATCCGGTACCTTTGCACATGCAAAAAGCTTATCGCAGTGAGCGGTATCACGAGGGTGCTTTTCCTGTTGCTGAACGATTATCTGCTTCTGTGCTGTCGTTGCCCATGCATACCGAGCTAACGGAGGAGCAAACCCAATATATTATTAATAGCGTCGTTGAATTTTTATGATGGATTATTTTGCTCATGAAACCGCTGTAATTGATCCCGGATGTACCATAGGTTCGGGTACTAAGATTTGGCATTTTTCACACATAATGCCTGATTGTGTGATTGGTGAGCACTGCAATATTGGTCAGAATGTGGTTATTTCACCCAAGGTTCAATTGGGGAAAAACGTAAAAATTCAAAATAATGTTTCGGTATATACCGGTGTGATCTGTGAGGATGATGTTTTTTTAGGACCGTCCATGGTGTTTACCAATGTCATCAATCCACGTAGTCATGTAAATAGGCGGGATGCCTATCAGTCTACTTTTGTCCGGAAAGGTGCAAGCATAGGTGCGAATGCTACCATTGTTTGTGGAAATGAAATTGGAAGATATGCCATGATAGGAGCGGGGGCAGTTGTTACCAAGCCGGTTAAAGACTTTGCACTTGTAGCAGGAAATCCTGCACGACAAATCGGATGGGTTAGTGAAAATGGACATCGTTTGCAATTTGATAAGCAAGGTTTGGCTGTTTGTCCCGAAACAGGACAACAATACGTGCTCGAAAACGAAGCAGTCAGGAAAATTTAAAATAATATGTTACACATAATCAATCATCAAGTACAAAATGATAAAATTTGCAGTTATAGGTCAAGGACATATAGGTAAGCGTCACGCAGAAATGATCAGGAGAAATCCTAAAACCGAACTTGTTGCCGTGTGTGATGTGTTGTCCCGGGAAGAATTGGGCCTGGAAGATATTAAAGAACAGTTTTTTTCATCTTTCGATGAATTGTTAGGAGCGAATTTAGACATTGATGTGATTAATATTTGTACGCCCAATGGATTTCACGCAGATTATGCCATTAAAGCCTTGGAAGCCAAGAAACATGTGGTGCTTGAGAAACCCATTGCCCTCACCAGGAGTGATGCCGAGAGGATTTTATTTAAATCATTAAAAATGTCGCGACATGTGTTCAGTGTCATGCAAAACAGATATTCTCCACCTTCTTTGTGGTTGAAAGAAATTGTTGATAATAAGGTTTTAGGCAATATCTATATGGTAAAATTAGATTGCTACTGGAACCGTGATGAGCATTACTATAAAAAGGGAAGTTGGCATGGTACAGCTGAACTGGATGGTGGTACATTGTTTACCCAGTTTTCTCACTTTATCGATATCTTGTATTGGCTGTTTGGTGATATCACCAATATATCCGGAACTTTTGCCGATTTCAATCACAGTCATTTAACTGACTTTGAAGACAGTGGCATTGTTACGTTCAATTTTGTTAATGGAAAAGGGATCGGATGCCTGAATTATTCTACATCAGTATGGGATAAAAATTTCGAAAGTGCCATTACCATTATTGGAGAAAATGGCACTGTGAAGGTTGCCGGACAATATATGAATGATGTAGTGTATTGTCATATTAAAGATTACGAGATGCCAGTGTTGGCGCCATCCAATCCACCCAATGATTATGGTAAGTATAAGGGTTCTGCACAAAATCATCACTATGTAATAGAAAACGTAGTTGAAAAACTTTTGGGTAAGGGCGATATCAACACCAATCTTTTGGAAGGATTGAAAGTAGTCGATATTATTGAGCGTATTTACGAGGTAAGAGATCGGGAATGGAAAAAGCACCATTCTGATAAGTAATTATTTTTTAATCTGAATAGGATGTTACAAAGAATACAAACCATATATTTATTGTTGACTGTTATATTGATCTCTTTGATGTTCTTTTTTCCAATTGCAGGCTTGCAAAACGTACAAGATGGAATAATTTACGAAATGAACTACAAAGGATTGTTTGAATTGAGCGCATCGGGAAATACCCTTGTGGCCAATGTTTGGATGCTTACGGCACTCATGGTTATGATACCCTTACTTGCATTGATAACTATTTTTCTGTTTAAGAAAAGATTTTTGCAAATACGTTTGATAGCTTTCAATATTGTTTTGATGGCAGGTTACTACGGTATGTTATTCATCTATTTGTGGCAATATGGAAAATCATTGTCTGCTAAGTTTTTCGTGGAGATGCCTTCAGCTTTCCCCTTGGTTTGCATCATCTTAAATATTCTGGCCATCAGGGCTATTGGCAGAGATGAAGCTTTGATCCGATCCTTGAATAGATTGAGATAGTTTGGTTTGATTTATCATCGATTTTTACTGTTTACTATTACATACTATTTCATTATGAAACGAACATGAACTAATTTTATCAATTAAAACAACTAATTTTTTTAAATGATTAAATTAGTTCATCGAGAGTTCCATACGACAACTAAAAAATAATATTTAAACGTATGAAATATAATCCATTAACACCGGAAGAAGAAGCTGTCATTATTCATAAAGGGACTGAAAAACCATTTACGGGTAAATTTCTGAACCACCATGAAGACGGAGTTTATACTTGTCGCCAATGTAATGCACCGCTTTATCGATCTGAAGATAAGTTCGAATCCCATTGCGGCTGGCCCTCTTTCGATGATGAAATACCCGGTGCTGTTAAGCGCCAGCCGGATGCTGACGGGAGAAGAACAGAAATCGTTTGTGCCCGTTGTGGCGGACACCTTGGTCATGTGTTTCTTGGAGAAGGTTATACGGAAAAGAATACCAGACACTGCGTAAATTCTATTTCCATCGATTTTTTGAAGCAATAAGTTGCAGGTGATGAAGCGTCTTGCCACTGCTTTTCATGAAAATATGATGGAAATGAATCATAATGACAAAGAAAAGTAATTTAAGCTCACTTCTAAGCATTCATTGTCAACGGGATTTTTTGATGGTAGGAGGGAGGGACATCGTCAATATATTGGAAAAGAGAAATTTCTGGTAGCCATGTTCATATAAAAATTTTTCAAAATGACTTTACAACAACTTGAATACATCATTGCTTTGGATAAAACGCGCCATTTCGTTCGCGCTGCTGAAATGTGTGGAATAACACAACCCACCTTGAGCGCTATGATACAAAAGTTAAAAGAAGAGTTGGATTGCAGAATTTTCGATCGCTCCGTGCAACCCTTGGTGCCCACCAAGGCTGGTGTGCAAATCATAAAACAAGCGCAAGTTGTGCTTTATCACGCTAATCAATTGAAAGAAAACGTCAAATCACTGAAAAGTGCTTATACCGGTAATTTGAATATGGCGATTATACCTACGGTGGCGCCGTATTTATTACCCAAACTGTTGGCTGCCATCAAAGTTGATTATCCTGATATTTTGCTTAAAGTGACTGAATTACATACAGACGAAATTATTCATAAATTTCATCAGGCTGAAATTGATATGGCAATCCTTTCAACACCCCTGAATAATCCGGACATCCTGGAAGTACCGCTTTATTATGAAAAGTTTGTGGCTTATGTTTCGCCCGATGAGCCTGTGTTTCAAGAAAGTGTAATTCCCAGTCAGGAGATGCCCCTGGAAAATCTTTGGGTTTTGGAAGAAGGGCATTGTTTACGCAACCAGGTTTTTAATTTCTGTAATCATCAGGTGCATCAATCCTCTGTGTATGAAGCAGGAAGTATTGATACTTTAGTGAAAATTGTGGATGTAAATGGTGGATATACCATTATTCCTGAATTGCATGTTGATTTATTGTCAGAGAAGCAGAAAGCAAACTTGAGAGATTTGGTTGAGCCGGAAGCTATTCGTGAAATATCCCTGGTTGTAAGGCATGATTATGTACGGGAAGGTATGATGAATGCAGTTGCAGAAAGTGTTAAGAAGGTAATTCCGGAGCATATGTTAGATGCCAGGTTAAAGAAATTCGCCATAAAACTTTGATTCTTCGAGATTTTTTAGATATATACAGTCAGCACCCGCAAATTGGTGCCTGGGCAGATTGGACGAAGTCGGACAAACAAAACCTGCAGGTTTCCGGTTTGAACGGCTCTGCTTTGTCCCTGTGTCTGGCTGCCCTTTACAAAAATTCAAATGCTTTGCCTTTTTTACTGATTGCTGAGGATGCGGATGAGGCTGCCTATCTGTATAATGACATCAAAAATTGTCTCAGCGAGCAAGAAGTTTATTTCTTTCCTTCTTCTTATAAGAAATCTTTAAAACTTTCAAGATTAGATGCTTCTAATGAGATTTTACGCACTGAGATCCTCAATAAATTAGCCAATCACACGCTACCTGTTATCATAGTTACATATCCCGAAGCTTTGTTTCAAAAGGTGATTTCTGTGCATGGGATGAAAACTCGTATGCTGAAATTAGTCAAAGGAGAATCGGTCAGTATAGATTTTTTGTCTGAAATGTTGTTTGAGTACGGCTTTCAACAGGTTGATTTTGTGTATGAACCCGGACAGTTTTCTATCAGAGGCGGCATAGTGGATATTTTTTCTTTTGCTTATGAATTGCCTTATCGCTTTGACTTTTTTGGTGACACTATCGACTCGATACGTATTTTCGATATTGAAACACAGCTTTCTAAGGAAATAATTGAACAGGTGGAAATTATTCCCGACTTAAATAAAGATACTTCTACTCCTCAAATTTCCTTTTTTGAATTTATAAAACCGACAACCCTCGTCGTCCTTTTTGATGCCGTTTATATCAAAGATAAAATCAATCAATTGTATGATGAAACTTTGACAAAAGCCAATGAAGGGGACGTTAGTATTCCCAATTTGCATGCTTTCCGTATTACGGGAGATACATTCATTGAACAAATTCAACAGTTCCGAATCATAGAAATTGGAGAAAGAACTTACTTTAAGCCCGAAACAAGGATTGGCTTCAGCACTTCTCCTCAGCCTATTTTTCATAAAAATTTCGATTTGATTGCTGATAACCTTCAAAAAGGAATGGCTGATAACTATCGCTTGTTCATCATGAGCGACAGCGTGAAGCAAACTGACAGGATAGCTTCAATTTTTAAGGACAGGGGCGATAATATTGAGTTTCAACCCGTGCAATATACTTTGCATCTGGGATTTGTCGATCACGACATGAAGTTTTATTGCTATACTGACCACCAGATTTTTGAACGTTTTCATAAATACCGTTTACGGACCGACAAAACGCGGCAAGGAAAAGTGGTGATGACCTTGAAAGAGCTGAATCAGTTTCAGATAGGTGATTATGTGGTGCATGTGGACCATGGAATAGGTACTTTTGGTGGATTGGTCAAAACTGACGTAAATGGTAAAATGCAGGAAATGGTAAAATTATTTTACCGCGATGATGATATTATCTTTGTGAGTATTCATGCCTTACATCGCATTTCCAAATATAAAGGGAAGGAAGGAGAAGCCCCGAAAATCAACAAGTTGGGTTCGGGAGCCTGGGAAAGATTGAAGGAACGGACCAAATCCAAGGTCAAAGATATAGCCCGCGAGTTGATAATATTATACGCAAAACGTAAATCCGAGCAAGGTTTTCAATTTACCCCCGATAGTTATTTGCAACATGAATTAGAGGCTTCGTTCATTTATGAAGATACGCCCGATCAGGTGAAGGCAACGGCTGATATCAAAAATGACATGGAGTCGAATGTGCCTATGGATCGCCTGGTTTGCGGAGATGTGGGTTTTGGGAAAACGGAGGTGGCGGTCCGGGCAGCATTTAAAGCGGCTACGGATGGTAAGCAAACAGCAGTACTTGTGCCCACAACCATCCTGGCATTGCAACATTTTAAAACTTTTTCCGAGAGATTGGAAAATTTTCCGGTAACAATTGAGTATTTGAGTCGTGCCAGAACGGCAAATCAGACCAAAGATGTATTGGAGCGTTTGGAAAACGGGGAAATTGATATCATCATCGGAACTCATAAGTTGATTGGTAAGTCGGTGAAGTTTAAAGATTTAGGCTTGTTGATCATTGATGAAGAACAGCGTTTTGGCGTTTCGGCAAAGGAAAGATTGAAAGAATTAAAAGTGAATGTTGACACCATCACCATGACTGCCACGCCCATTCCCCGCACATTACAATTTTCTTTGATGGGAGCACGTGATCTATCCATCATCAATACACCTCCTCCCAATCGTTATCCGGTTCAGACAGAATTACATGAGTTTGATGAAGATGTGATTCGGGAAGCCATTCAGTTTGAAATGAACAGAAATGGACAAGTGTTCTTCGTAAACAATCGTATTCAAAATATTTATCAGATTGAAACCCTGGTTAAAAGGTTAGTGCCCGGGGTGAGAGTGGCTGTTGGACACGGACAAATGTTACCCAAAAAATTAGAAGAGGTTATCCTGGATTTCATTGAATATGAGTATGATGTATTGATTGCTACCACCATCATCGAGTCCGGCATAGATATTCCAAATGTCAATACCATCATCATCAATTCAGCACACAGATTTGGTTTGAGTGATTTGCATCAATTAAGGGGAAGAGTAGGGCGCAGTAATCGCAAAGCTTATTGTTATCTGCTCACTCCCGAAATCAGTTTGCTGACATCAGACGCCCGCAGGCGTTTATCAGCCATCGAGACCTTTTCTGAATTGGGCAGCGGCTTCAACATTGCAATGCAAGACCTGGATATTCGCGGTGCCGGTAATCTGTTGGGTGCTGAACAGAGCGGGTTTATCGCTGATTTGGGCTATGAAACCTATCACCGCATCCTGAATGAAGCTGTACATGAATTAAAGGATGAAGAATTTGCAGAGCTGTATGCTGAAGAAATTGAACGTGAAAACTCATCCCATCACTATGTTACAGATTGCCAAATTGATACGGATTTGGAATTGCTTTTTCCTACCGATTATGTTGAGAATGTATCGGAACGCATGTCGCTTTACAGAGAATTGGATACCATCGATAATGAAGTTGATTTACAAGCTTTTGAAAAGAGGATGGAGGATAGATTTGGAGAAATACCGCAGGAGAGTAAAGATTTGTTTCAGGTGGTACGCATACGCCGCCTTGCCATGCAGTATGGAATAGAAAAGTTAGTCCTGAAAAATGAAAAAATGACAGCTTTCTTAGTATCCAATAATAATTCTCCTTATTATCAATCGGATAAGTTTGGAAAAATACTCAACTTTATAACTGTGCATCCACGGCAGTGTCAATTGCGGGAACAGAATAACCGCCGTTCAGTGGTAGTAAGTTTTGTAAAAACCATCAATCAGGCTTTGCACGTTCTGACTGAAATTGATGCGTCTGCTTCTGTTGTTTAGGGATATTTATTAATTAACAAAATTGAGCCAATTGATTCATTGAGAGATAATTGGCTTTTTTCGTTTTTGGGTATTCCCTTGTATTTGCAGTTAATGGCTTAAAACGGGGGTAATTAGGGATATTCGTTAAATTCAAATTTAAAAAATATGTTGCCCTTTCAGGGCGCTCGGTATTTTGAGGTCATCATTAACCCAGAGCGCTGCTCTGGGCTGACAAATCCTGCCCTTTCAGGGCGTAAACAATTGAAAAACACCAGAGTACGCCCCGAAGGGGCAATATATATCAGCCCAATGGCAACGCCTTGGGTTACCATGCATGATGAATGAAAATGTGCGCCCTGAAAGGGCAACATATATATCAATCGTGCTCAAAAATTTGAATTAAATGAATATCCCTAATTAACGCAGCAGTTGGGCACTTATGAGACACCATTTTCAAAATCCAAAACTGAACCCCATAGTCAAAGTAGTATTGTTGCCATGTAAATATGCCGGTGTAAACCTGTCCAAAGCCTCCTGGGCAGTCATTCTGATCTCACCATAAGCTACTTCTGAGGGAGCACCATGACCCCGAATGTCGGAATTTTCCAGTTTTACAATGGCATAAGAATTTCTGAAAACTTCGTAGGTAATATGCAATCCGAAAGTTTGATTGCTCCATATGATATCGCCCAAAGAAGGATTACTGATGATGGTGACAATATTCCCGTATAAACCATTTGGATCTTCACCGCGTCTTATGTATTCGTACTCATTGCCGTGTTTTGCGTTGTTGTAGAATAATTTAAAATCCAATCCACGTATAGGCTTGTAATTGATGGCGGCGTAGATGTCTTCGGAATTGTCTCCCAAAAAATGACCTAAATTGTAACTATTGGAAGCGTATGTTATGTTTGGAATGGAATGTTTGTAGTTGATGATGTTAGTCCGTGTGTATTCACCAATAAGTGATACATTTTTCAGCGGAAAGTTGGTGATATGTGCTCCTACCTTATAGGATATGGGATTTTTATCCGGACTGTCGGGACGAAATCTTCGCAACTGCATTTCGTCTACAAAGGCAGAAGCAAATAGATGTACATGCGGTATGTTCCTGGAACTGATATTAAGAAACAACTGAGAATTTTGGTTCTCTACGCCCAATCCTTTTGTCAGCATGTGATCAATGGATTTATAGAAAGCTATTGGGATGAAATAAGCCGGTTGTACTGTTCTTTCCGCATATACGATGGCATTTCCTATGGATAATTTTAGTTTTTTAAGGGGAGTAAATGTAAATAAATTAGCTGCCATGTATTTATTGGCAGGACGATAATGGATGGTGGTTTCATTTTCAAGATAATGATAGGTCGAATCTAAAACATTGGATACAAGCCATCCGTGGAAATAATTGAGTTCAAACCAAGGAGCAGGTTTTACTTGTAAATAAATCATGGGAATGGAAGGCGTTCTTCCCGATAAGATGTTGGATCCATGATAATTATCTCCCCAAATAATATTGTCTTTCATCAACCCGATAGAAAAATATCGATTGGCATATTTGATTCCACCTCTCGAATCGCTGAAATCGGATCCAAATGTGTATTCGTAACCGGGTTCATCATTTAGGTAAGTGGGACCGGAAAGCGGACCGGCTCCCGCATGTGAGATGTCGCGCAAGCTGCCGTAGATGGAAATGTTCTTCCCAAGCATTCCCTGAAATTCAGCACCATACCACCTTTTTGTGATGTTACCGTTGTCATTATATTGAAGGTGCATTCCCAGGATGGGGATGATACGTCCCCTAAAAAAATCATCCTTGTAATTGATCACAGGGGGAATCAGGGTAGTGAAAGCTTGTTTATTTTTGAATAAATAGATCTTGCTTTCAGGCATTTGATTTAACTCCAAAGCATATTCATTGAGAAAATACCGTAATTCTTTCAATTGTCGCCTGGTCAGTTTTTTATCACTTGTCTGGTCAACATAATTTTGCCGGACTTCATCCAATTTATTGGCTATCAATAATTGAGAATAGGGCTTAACGGCAGAATTCAGTTCAATGAATCCATCATTTGCCAATTCGTCCAAAAAATCATAAATGCGGGTATAGGAGATATGATTAGAAATGTCTTGAGCTGCTCCCGTCAGACTTATGAAGATGCAGATAAAAAAAGATAATAGATATTTTTTCATTGGATACCGGGGTTTTAGTATAGTTTTCAATCAAGCACTTTTGGCTCTGCGAATAACAATATTATACACTATTTTATGAAAATACTTCAGGTCGGTAATAAAAGTACCATATTTTTTGCAATGACGCAGATATTTCATCTCCGAAGCCTGAATTTGTTCCAAAGTTTCAGGTAAATCAGCATAAAAAGGAGGCAACAATCCGGGTTTATAGCGTATTCTTGCCAGTTGTAGTTCAGGGGTATATAGACTATAATACAGCTTGCTGAGTGGCCTTACTCCGACTATTTTCATTTCCCCGCGCAGGACATTTATAAACATGGGCAATTCATCAATCCAATACTTGCGCATAAATTTTCCGACTGAATTAACACGTATGTCCTTATTAATTTTCCCTCCTTTTTGAAGCATGTAAGTTTTAAAAACATAAGCTTGCAAATATTCAGCATAAGGAAACATCGTTCGAAACTTATACACGTTGAACAATTTGCCGTCTTTGCCAATACGTTTCAAGGTTAGAAGCGCCCCATATTTTCTTTTTTCCAGGATGGTTTTTAAGTTTTTTACCTTTTTCGCTACCACATAGCTAATACCATCATATTTTTTTATGTCAACTATATCATAGCCGCAATATACCAATCTGCCCAAGACTTCAGTTTTTGATAATACCCTGTCTTTACCTTTTGTGATATCGTAGTAAATTTTGTCCAATGAAAATATTTTAGGAATTACCCTTTTGGTCAGATAGTCGAAGAAGTAAACTATATGATTGATCCCCCGGGGGTACTTGTCGTAGATTCTTTTTTTGCGTGTGCTTCTTTGTTCAAAACAACAGGTGAAAGTCCCCCCCCATTGGAAGTTTTTGATTTACAACCGAAAACAGTTTGTTGATACCCCTGATATTATTCAGTTTGTTAAATGCCACAACGCTTACGTATTTGTCACCGGGCTTGGATTTGATATCGTAATAATTTGCTGAAAATGTAATCAGGTTATTTTTTATGCTAAAATCAGTGTATCGGGCAATGAAATTAAAGGCTTTTTCACTGCTGTACTCTTTGATAGAATCGACCAATACCTGAAAACTTGAATCATCTAATTTTTCAATTACAATTTTTGTTTCTTCCGGCTCGTCTTTCTTGATTTCGACAAAGTCTTTATACTCAGTGGCACTCTTAATGGAATAGTGAATAATATAAAAGATGGAGCCGAAGGAGAATAGCAGAGTCGAAAAGCTGATGCTCATTTTGAGCGAAGGGATTGAAACCAAAGGAGTAAAACTCAATCCAACAATAAGGATCTGTGTAGCCAGAACAGTCCACAACAGCTTTAGAATATTGGTGCGATAGTTTGCAGAAATCTTACCGATATAGCGTTTAAGAAAAAATGAAGTCAGCAGCCAGCCAACGGCAAAGTACGGTACAAAATCAAAATATTGCCGAAAAAAACCGGAAATAGGAATAGGAAAAACTGCTATAACAACAAGAAATGACAGGGCAATCAACAGAATATCAGTGATGATAGCTGCTAAGGAGGAAAAATTGTATAGCGATTGATTTGATTTTTTTACCATTAAGTAACCGCTTGGTTTAAAACAGATGCAACGCCACAAAAGTAGTAAAATTTTGTTTATGTGGCTGTCTTATGTTCAAATAAAAAATAGCAGGGTGTCTAGGAGTATTCAGGTACAAGGCGCTAAGATTGATGGCAAGGGAGCGTATTCATGGTCTTACGCTATTATTTTGATTCGCCAAACAATGAATTTGTTAAATACCGAATATGTGAAAAATATAAAAAAAATCGCTATATTTGGCGGATTTTGTAAATGAAAAAATTAAATAATACTGTGGACCGTATGCCTTTGATATTTAGGGTAATTTTGTGGTGTTTGACGTTGATTCTGTTATTCAATAATTACGTTATAGCTCAGGAACAGCCTTTGGCGAGAGAAATCAATGTTCAAAGAGGGGATAGTGTGTTTAAATACACTTATTATTATGATGAAAATTACAATAAAAGTATAGAAAACAAGTCTGTTGCTGATGAAAGAGCTACTTTTTATCCCATCAAGCGGACAGAATGGATTTATGAAGCCGGGCAGTGTGTGTCACAACGTGAATTGAAAAGAGAAGAAAACAGCTGGAAGACTACCTCCTTGATTCAAACGACTTATTCCGGTGATCAAAAAATCGAAGAGATCCATACCAGGTTTATTGATAACATCGAAACCACACAACAAATTATTTCGTACACTTATGAGGGAGAAAAATTGATCTCTGTCGTTAAATACGATAATTCTAAAACCGATGACAATGTGACGGAGAAGATATTGTATAATTACAACAGTGAAAACCAATTGAGCAACCAAATCATTTTGAATCGTCCATCATTACTGCTCGACACGGCACTGATCATCAATTATAAGTATAATGACAATAATCAGCAGGACTCCATTATTTTTTATAAAAGAAGAGATGACAAGTGTGTTCAAGACATGTTAACTGTAAATTGGTACGATGAATTTACGGGTAATCAAGTGGAACAAGTATCCAAAAGGTGGAATAAAAGAAATGATAAGTGGGAAAATTTAACTAAAATGATATTTCAGTATGATGGCAATCAAAGCATGATTCGTGAGTTATATTACCACTACGATGGTTTGTTTTGGAAGCCTAACACACGATATGAATATACTTATGATGCAGACGGCTTGTTGGAACAAAAAATAATGTACCAGCCCATTCATAATAAATGGAGAAAGATATTCACCATAGAATATAGTAATAAGTACAACGATCAACCCAATTTAATAGAATCAAAATATAATTTCTGGGGTGGAGAGATCGACAGTTATGTAAATACCTGTATTCCTTACTATTTCAACGGCGAGATAGCATTGATAAATGCAGATCAAATAGAAATCAAATATATCATCACGGAAACCTCAGTAATAACGCATACTAATTCTGAGATAGGTTGGCTGAAAATATACCCCAATCCGTCTGATGGATTGTTTTATATCAATCCACAAAATTATTGCGTTGACAATTGGAAGGTATATGATACAAATGGTATGCTTGTCAAAAGCAATGTAAACCAATATTTTACCGGCATTGTTGATTTGACAGACTTACCAAATGGTATGTACATGATTATGGTTACAACCGATGACAATCAACAATTGAAACAAAAAATAATTATTAATAGAAACCATTAAAATTGGCGGTGTTTCATAAATGTCCAACTACTGCACTTCGACTTCGCTCAGTAACCATGTTACTTTCGATGGTTGCTGAGCTTGTCGAAGCACGGGCTCCAGTCGCGTGTACTTCAGGTATGCTCTTTTGCCCTCAATCTTAGCGCCTTTGTATTTGGATATTTCTAAGACACCTTGTCGTTAAAAAACTAATAAAAGTATGAGAGTAATAAATTTAATTTTGATCCTATCAATGATTGCAACTTCCTGCGTTAAAAACCCCTTGTTGAGTAAGTATCAAACTCCTTATGAAACAATTCCTTTTCATTTAATTGAAAACAAGCATTACCTTCCGGCTTTCAAAGAGGCCATGGAGGCTCATCTGGCTGAAATTGATGCCATAGTAAATAATCAAGAAGCTCCAAATTTTGAAAATACCATTGTGGCTTTGGAGCGTTCCGGAAGTTTGTTAACACGTGTTGCCTCACCATTTTACAATATGTTGAGTGCTGAGACTAACGACGAATTGCAGCAAATTGCCGAACAGATTTCACCTCTAATGTCAGAACACAGCAATGCCATTCGTTTGAATGAAAAATTGTTTGCAAAAGTAAAAGCGGTCTATGATCAAAAAGATCAATTTCACCTGAACACAGAGGATGCTCGTTTGTTGCAGGATACTTATGACAGCTTCGCTGACAATGGTGCTAACCTTTCAGATAGTGACAAAGCCATTTATCGTGAGTTGTCCAAAGAATTGAGCCTGCTTACCTTGCAGTTTGGACAAAATGTATTGAAAGAAACCAACAGCTGGAGCAAATTGATCACCGATAAAGACTTGTTGTCCGGACTTCCCCGGGATGTACTTGATATGCTGGCTATGAATGCCAAAGATGCTGGTCAGGAGGGCTGGTTGTTGAATCTGAAAGTCACTACTTATGTTCCTTTTATGAAATATGCCGAGAATCGCGATTTGCGACATGAACTGTATATGGCTTACAGTACCCGTGCAATGAACGGTAATGAATCAGACAACCGTGAAATCATCAAAAAGATCGTCAATACACGCTTGAAAATTTCCAATTTGTTGGGTTATCCGTCTTATGCCGATAAAGTTTTGGTGCATCGCATGGCTGAAAACAAAGACAATGTTTATAAATTACTGGATGATTTGTTGGTAGCTTATAAGCCCTATGCCATAGAGGAAGTGAAAGCTGTTCAGGATTATGCCAACAGCCGGGGAGCTGATTTCAAGGTGCAACCCTGGGATTGGTCGTTTTATGCCGAAAAACTCAAAGAAGAAAAATATGCCCTGAACGATGAATTGCTCAAGCCCTATTTTGAATTGGAAAACGTTAAAAAAGGCGTATTTGGCCTGGCTACACAGTTATATGGTTTGCAATTCGTTAAAAATGAAGACATTCCCGTTTATCACCCCGAAGTGGAAGCTTTTGAGGTAAAGGATAAAGATGGTCAGTTTGTTTCCGTACTTTACACAGATTTCCATCCGCGTGATGGCAAGCGTCCCGGTGCCTGGATGAACCAGTTCAAGGGTCAGTGGATAGACGCTGACGGCAAAGACAGTCGTCCGCACATCATTATTGTGATGAATTTTACACGTCCTACCGAGACCAAACCGGCTTTGCTGACTTATGACGAAGTAACAACATTTTTGCATGAATTTGGGCACGCCATCCATGGCATGATCACTGAGTGCACTTACGAATCGCTTTCCGGAACAAGTGTATATCGCGACTTTGTTGAATTGCCCTCTCAAATCATGGAAAATTGGGCTTCTGAAAAAGAATTTTTAAATCAGTTTGCTGTGCATTATGAAACGGGTGAGCAAATTCCCACTGAGTTAATTGAAAAAATTAAAGCTGCCGAGAATTACAATATGGCTTATGCTTGCGTGCGTCAGTTGAGTTTCGGCTATTTAGACATGGCATTTCACACTTTGGAACAGCCTTTTGAAGATGATGTTATCGCTGCAGAAAAGACTGCCATAGCAAGAACGCAGGTTCTTCCTTCTATTCCGGCAACCGGTGTGAGTCCGTCTTTCAATCATATATTCTCAGGAGGTTATGCGGCCGGCTATTATAGCTACAAATGGGCTGAGGTGCTGGATGCAGATGCTTTCTCCGTGTTTAAAGAAAAGGGTATCTTTAATCAGGAAGTTGCAGCATCTTTCGCTGAAAATATCCTCAAACGAGGCGGTACAGAGCATCCCATGATACTCTATAAACGCTTTAGAGGTCAGGAACCAACGATTGATGCGTTGTTGAAGAGAAACGGGGTGAGAACGAATGAGAACAAAGAACAAAGATTAAAGAACAAAGACTAAAGAACAAAGACAATTGGTGGTTAGTGGTTGGTGATTAGTGATTGGTGATTTAATATTCTAACTTCTTTAACTTCCAAAAAAACTACCAACTACTAACTACTAACTACTAACTACCAACTACTACCATAACTTCCTCGTCGATATTTATCATGCACATTACTATCATCAAACCCAAAAATCGTTTGTTTGAGGTCGATTTCAAAGAGCTCTGGCAGTATCGTGATTTGTTTTCGATGTTTGTCAGGCGGGATATTGTAACGCAGTATAAGCAGACTATTCTTGGACCGGCCTGGTATTTTGTGCAGCCTATACTGACCACCATTATGTACATGGTAGTATTTGGGGGCATTGCGAAAATCAGTACGGACGGATTGCCACAGCCTTTGTTTTACCTGTCGGGTATTGTGTTGTGGCAATATTTTTCCGATTGTCTGAATAAAACATCCTCTACTTTTACTGCCAATCAGCATATTTTTGGAAAAGTTTATTTCCCGAGATTGATTGTACCTTTATCTACCGTGACTTCCAATTTGGTGCGCATGGGCATACAGTTTATACTCTTTGTAATTGTATATGTTTATTATATCATCATTGGTGCAGCCGTGCAGCCCAATGCTTATGCATTTTTATTTCCGGTGTTAATCGTTATGTTGGCGGGATTATCCCTGGGGTTTGGTATCATTATTTCTTCTATGACCACCAAATACCGCGACTTGACCATTCTATTCACTTTTATTGTTCAATTATGGATGTATGCTACTCCCGTGATTTATCCGATGAGCACCATGCCCGAAAAATACAGATGGGCTATTGAACTCAACCCCCTCACTTCCATCTTCGAAGCTTTTAAATATGGCATGCTTGGAGTGGGTGAGTTCTCATGGGGAAGTTTGGGGTACAGTTTTGCATTTACGATAATATTATTAGCAATTGGGGTAGTGGTGTTTAATAAAGTGCAGCGGAGCTTTATGGATACGGTGTAGGATGTTTAATGTTTAATGTTTAATTGTTGAACTGTTTAACTGTTGGATGTTTAACTTCCCTAACTTCCCTAACTTCTTTAACTACTAACTACCAACTACTAACTACTAACTACTAACTACTAACTACTAACATCAATATTTCCTCAACAACATCATTATATTGCATAAAAAAATGTATTTTTGTGCACTACAAATAAAATAATGAATGAAAAGTATTATTTTACAGCAGAGAGAGGAGCGTGACTTCCTATTGGCCAAGCCTTATCAGAGCAGGGTTGTAGCTGAAGATGCTAGTGTGTATTTAAAAACTCAGCTTATTAAACTGATAACAGGTCCAAGACGTGCCGGAAAGTCGGTTTTTGCTTTGCAAATCTTAGCGAGTGAGAATTTTGCGTACTTAAATTTCGATGATGAAAGACTGTTGAATGAATTTGATGAAGATGTGATAGTCCAGTTATTGATGGAGGTTTATCCGGATTTTAACTATTTGCTTTTGGATGAAATTCAAAATCTTAATAACTGGGAATTATGGATTGGAAAATTATATCGTAGGGGATATAATCTGGTGATAACAGGTTCAAATGCAAAACTGCTATCAAGTGAAATAGCTACAGTATTAACCGGGCGTTATTTGCAGATAGAAATTTTACCTTTTGGTTTTACTGAAATACTATCCTATAAAGGGTTTGAAGTATCTATGGAAACGCCGAAGAAAAAAGCTGAACTTTTGCTTCATTTAGATGACTATATGACATATGGTGGATTTCCTGAAACACTTTTGCTTAGAGAGATAACTCGTAACTATCTAAGTGATTTATTTGATGCCATATTGCTTAAGGATGTATCGAAACGTTATAAGGTGCGTAGAAATGAAGATTTGATACGTCTGTCAAATTACTTGTTGGCTAATTATACTAATCCTTTTTCATTTAACGAGCTAAGTAATGAATTAAACTTGGGAAGCGTAAATACAGTACAAAAATATTGTGGATATTTAGCCGACACCTATTTGTTTTTCTACTTGCCACGATACAATAATAAATTAAAACGAATGCAAAAATCGCCACAGAAAATCTATGTTGTTGATACCGGTTTTCTTTTACGTTCGTTTCAAACATCGCCTAATAAAGGACGTATGCTTGAGAATTTAGTCTTTATAGAACTTATCAGACGTGGTTTTTCTACTGAGCAGTCAATTTTTTATTATCGAACAAAAAATGACAAAGAAATAGACTTTGTTTGTAGAAAAGGACATCAGGTAGATCAATTAATTCAAGTGTCTTATGATGTATCACAAACAAAAACATTAGAAAGGGAACTTGCTGCACTAGTTGAAGCATCGAAGGAGTTGAATTGTGATAATTGCTTGATATTAACTTGGGATGATGCCCGTGAAATAGAATATAAAGAGCTAAGAATTAATCTTAAAGCTGTTGGTGAATGGTTGTTAGATAGTGAAGTAGTTAGTAGTTAGTAGTTAGTAGTTGGTAGTTAGGAAGTTAGTAGGAAGTTAAAGAAGTTAGTAGGTCGTGTGTTTGTCTTTATTCTTTCGTCTTTATTCTTTCGTCTTTATTCTTTTGTCTTTATTCTTTTGTCTTTGTTCTTTTGTCTTTGTTCAATAAAAATGGTCGCAATAGATTTTAACAATATCTCCAAACAATACCGCCTGGGATTGGTTTCCACCCGTACTTTGAGTCACGACTTGAATCGCTGGTGGCAGATGAATATCCTGGGCAAAGAAGATCCATACCTGAAAATAGGCGATGTGAATGTTCGTTCCTCTAAAGGTGAAAGTGAGTATGTGTGGGCATTAAAAGATATAAATTTCAAAGTAGAGCAGGGTGATGTGTTAGGGATTATTGGGAAGAATGGTGCAGGAAAAAGCACCTTGCTGAAAATTCTTTCCAAGGTTACTTCACCTACTACGGGAACGATTAAAGCCCGTGGACGCATAGCATCTTTATTGGAGGTTGGTACAGGTTTTCACCCTGAAATGACAGGCAGGGAAAATAT
>Ga0209718_1001829_pt1 | contig 22637 bp, 19 predicted proteins | sample AD_JPNAS1_MetaG_FD_184420 | JGI IMG/M metagenome (GOLD analysis project Ga0209718, IMG submission 184420) | Active sludge microbial communities of municipal wastewater-treating anaerobic digesters from Japan - AD_JPNAS1_MetaG (SPAdes) (version 2) | ecosystem: Engineered > Bioreactor > Anaerobic... | reverse complement strand
GAACAACTCTTTGGGGTTATGATTATTGCCTTTACATGGGCCTATCTCGTTGGCATCAAGAGAGACATAGAGGTCAAGGCTATCCGTATACTAAAGACTGGGTATCGTGCCATCAGCATCATGAAGTACGGGCTTGAGCATATAGCCAGTGTGCTTCTGAATCCTCTCAGGCCACAGCCATTCGATATCTTTAAAATTTTGTCATGTGCTCAACAAGTTTGTATAAAACTCTATCAGAAGGATCAAAACCGCAATTTGGTACAATATTAAAAGTGTTAAGAGCTGTAGGTGGTCAATTACATATCTCTCCAATTTCGGTGATGATAAACAATTCCTTGAAATAAAGGATCCGGTTATGGAGGTGGAATATCGCATATCGATTTTTCCAATTCGGAGTTTACTGCAAATTCACAATAAATTCGAATTGAGGCATATGTCACGAGTCCCCAAGCCGCTTCTTCTGCGCAGGCCAGTTCCCATCCTCCAGATGGTGCGCAGCTTTTTAGACGGTCATTTGTATGTGTAAGATTAATAGTGTGTTACAAATATTCGGAAATTACGTTGCGCACCAAGCTCCATATGGAAGATTTTTTTTTATATTTTCGTCATGAATATTACTTTCTCATTGCTTTCACTTAACACTTTACTTAGTATGACATCTTGTCACTACTATCTGTTTTAACCTTACGTATCTCAAAAAAGCTAAATAGATATGATTTACCAAATTCTGATTGTTTTAGACCAAATAACTCCAAAAATCTGGAGAAGGGTGCTCGTCCATGAAGATATGTTGCTTTTAGATTTCCATATAGTTATTCAAAAAACTATGGGATGGGAGAACTGCCACTTGCATCATTTTATTAAGGACGGCAAGTATTATTCGGAAAGGATGGAAAATGACAACTTCTGGGACGATGAGCTTAACATCGAATATTCGGGTATGACAGTTGGCGATCTCCTTAAAAAAGAGGGAGATACCATCATTTATGAGTACGATTTCGGCGACTCCTGGATACATACCCTCACTTTGGAAGCGATACTCGACCCGGCAAGTACTACAACACAAATTCCCTCATGCATTGCCGGTCAGATGGCCTGTCCTCTAGAAGATTCCGGGGGACCTTTTCTTTACAAGCCATCCAGGGGCAAGGGGAAAACTGCCATTGATCTGGATGCAATCAATTCCCTTTTGCGCGAAGATGGCTCTGACGAATCAAAAACAGAAGTAATGTACAAAGACATTTTGCTCAAAACCATGACCAAGGCGCAAATCATTGAAGTCGCACGAAGTTATAAAATGAAAATCAAAACCTCGGCAAACAAAGAAATTTGTGCGACTTTTATAGAGCAGGAGCTCCTACAGAATCCGTCTCTGATGAGAAATGCCCTCTCTTACAATGAATTAAAAGCACTTTATGTTCTTTTTAAAGGCGCTCAGGATTCCCGGCAGCCCGAGGAAGACGCGTCTTACAGCTTTACCATTGAAGATTTGGAAGGCCTGCTGCTCGTCGGGCTTCTGGATATATCTTTTGATCATAAAACAGGGGCTCCAAAATTTCAACTTCCCGACAATATGAAAAAACACCTGCTTCCCGAACTGCGAAGCAGCATAGAGGATCAGGCCTTAAAAAAAGCATTCCATATAGAAAGCCTCTTTCTTGGTATGCTTACATTTTATGGAGTGCTCCCGCTTAAGAAAATTGAAGAGTTATTAAGCCATTTTTTGCCGGAAGCCCTGCCACTGACCAATCTGCTTGATTTTTTTAACAGCAATAGATTATGTAGAAAATTCAACGCTGTCTATTCCGACAAGCACCTCTTGTATATATATTACAAAGAAATTCCGGATGCTAAACCTTTGATTGCTGAAATAGAACAAAGGAAAGACCTGGAGTACGCCACATTCACAGAATCCGAGCTTATACAGGCATCCAAGCAGGCATATTTTTACGAAAACACATTTTCTAAACGACTGCTCAGGCAACTCAACAAGTTCGACATCCAGGATATAGGTCTTTTTATGCATGAAATCTGGGTTAACACACAGATAGAAACTTCCATGCATTCTCTACTTGAATTAATTTCTCAAAAAATCGTATTCGATAAAATCCAGGATCTGCAGGAGATTTTGAAATGCCTGACGGATTACCAGAACCACATCCCCAGATGGACTTTGAAAGGCAATGTGCCCGTGGATCTTCACAAACCCGGTACGATAGGCAGCAATCCTACAATCTTGAGTCAACCGGGCAGAAACGACCCCTGTCCTTGCGGAAGCGGGAAAAAATTCAAACACTGCTGCGGAAATAATTGAGAGAACAGAGAACAACTGAGAGCCTGGCAGGGTGGTTATAGATTCCGTCCGGTTAGTAATTGAATCCGAAAGCCCAGAGGGGTATGACATTCAGGTATCCAAATTCAATGTCACTATTTACGACATAAGATTTCCCGTCTTTTTCAATTTGTTTTTGCTGCTTGTTTTTTCTTCCAATTTCAAATGTATTACCATCTATTACAACATCGGCTTTTTTGATGATATGACGTCGTTTTTTATTCGCATTTGATTGAAGAAGAAGGCCTCACACATATTGCCTGCATTTGATTTTTCTACGGCCAAGTACACTTTATCCACTTTCCCGAATCCGCAGATACCGCCTGTTTCATTGCGTAGCTGGACTATTAGTCCGGCTTTTTCCATATATGAAAAGTAATCATCCTGGAAATTTCTGCTGACGTCAGTTATTTCTGATATTTTTGAAAAATTCGGTTTAAAAGGGACACTTTCTGCGATTATGTTTGATAAGCTGTATGCTTTACCTGGGCTTTTTGTATTTCATCAACTCTGCCAGTGTGATGATAACGGGAGTGTCTGCTTTGAGAAATGTTAATCTGGTGAAATCTACACGAATGTTGCACAATTCAGGCTCAGTAATTTCTGTCAGGTGGAATACCAGATAGTTGCTGTAAAAAATGGGTGCGGGATACTTCAAGCCCAGGAGATCCTCACGGGAGTAGGATTCGGCTTTATTATGTTTGATTTTCCAAAGACCCAGAGAAGTGTTCTGTTCCAGCGAGAACAGCACCAGATATCTGGCATTGATCATTTCTCTGGTGATGGATGTGGTGTTAACTCTTGAACCTAATCCTATACTGTAGCGCATGTTATTGATAATCCAACGGTAATGCTCTTCCGACTTACATAAACCGGCCAGCACATAGGTTTCGTCGGGGATCAGGTCCCTGTTGGCATTGTAAGGTTCTGGCAACGGTTCTCTTACAACGTTTTCTATGTTGGGAGGAGTATGATAGACGTCGTAGGTTCGGTAGGCAATTTTTTCCCGCTGAGAAGCCCTGTTAAGTAGATGCTCTACAACCTGCAGTATAAAGGTTTTTAATTCGCCTATGCCTGTGTTATCTTTTGCTGGACGAAGCGGAAAAGCCCCCAGACCGGGAATGATTTCATGAAATCCTTTTTGTAGTAAGGACTTATTGCCGGGATACAATACATAAGCACCACTTGTTCTTCTTATGGCATCTTTGTATGCGTGCATTTTGAGCAAATCGGCATTTTTGTAAATACCTTTCCGGTTGTCTGTCTTTTCGTCATTGAGCTCGTCGTCGTTCATGTAAGCCTGGAAACTCAGGAGATTATCAACCTTGTACTTGGCATCGAAGTGCACGTGAACTATCAGTTCCTGTTTCTCGGCTTCTTCTTCGTCAATGCCAACCGGCCAGAACGATAGGGTGTAATCAGGTCGTAAGGTGACGGTCCAGCTTCCAGCGTTCGGGTATGTTTGTTTACCGCCAAAAGAGCGGTTATAGCTGAAACGAACGTTTAGTTTTCGGAACCCTTTATCATAGATACCATTTAATGCAACGAATTTCCCCTGTTTTATCTGAAGATCCAAACCGTCCGGGGATTCCTGGATCAATTCCGAGAGGTCTTTGGGTTCAATTTGAAATATTTCCTGCAATAAATCAAGCAACATAAAGAAGAGCCAATATTCATATAAAACAGCCACATCTTTCTTGCCCCCGCTATACACATCATCGCCTCCTTTCCAGATTAGTTTGGCAGCCAGATCTAACATAAGCCATACCCGCAACACCTCGCGATAACCTTCTTTTCTTTGAAGCACGGGACTATTCAACTTTAGCATGGCTGGTCTGGAAACCATCTTAAAGACATTATGATGCAATTGGTTTTCCAGTTTATGTATGAGCGATTCGGATTCATGCAACAGTTTTGTGTGTTTCCCAATTTCTGCTGCCCGATGGATATCGGTACAAAGCTTAAGGAAGGTTTCAAGTGCATGTTTAATAAAGCGGTTTTCCGGCGTGTCTACAGAGTCTATCTTTTGGGTGGTAGAAATCCTTTCTGGGAGAGAAATAACGTCATATTGCTTTAAAAAATGGCCCTCAGGCAGTTTAGTCCGCTTTTGTCTTTGGAGAATTTGTCTCAGATGGCTATTAGAGAACCTTCTTACGTTCCTGATATCTTTTTCTTCAGTTGTTACAGTCCAGCGGGTCACAGGCATTGAAACAATGCGGTGAACCGCCTCGGCAAATTCATCGGTACCAAGTATAGATTGAATAAAAGCAAAGCGCTGGTAAAGCGTCTGACTATCTTTTGAAAAATCAACCTCAAAGTGATGTACAACGGGAGAATCGGCCTGCAACAACAAATCGGTGCATTTTTCGGTAATCAATGCCAACATCTCATGATAATCGCTGCGATACCCTGCTTTTACCGACTGCACTTCCAGTTGGACAACTCCTTTGCGTTCGTCTGAGTCTTTATCGTGAATGGCAATTTCCAAGGTCCCCACATAAATGTTTGGGGCAATGGTTCCTGAGTGGGGGATTCGTTTATGCGGTTTGACAATGTTGTCGTAAGGATCTTTGAGTATGTATTTGTCGCTGCTGATTTTGTAATCGTAAAAACAGCCTTCTACCAGTTGAAAACGCGCCTCGTAATTTACTTCGGGATCATCTGAGGCATCATAAAGCGTTTCCGCTGCCCGCGCATCAATCCAGAGACACAAGCCTTCCTCAATGGAATCAAGGCGAATTTCAACAGCCGATAATTTTTCCATATTTAAGCCTCGGCAAAACTGGCAAAGCCATTTTCAACAGCACTTCTATACATACGGGTGATTTTTTCCAATGACAGCGGATAAAGGACTTCAGGTGCCTCAAAATCAAAATCGGCTTTTTCAAACACATCCTTTGCTATGTTCCCGTTTTCTTTTAGGCAGAAGCTACCCAGCGTTTCCAGAATGGGACATATTTTTCTTCTGGAACCATGTAATTTGGGCAATAGTTTTTGCATGATGGCTATATCAATCTTTTCATGGGTAGTGAGGCCTTCATCCAATACACTTAAGTGATGAATTAATTTGAGGATTTCAAGGGCGCTGCGGTAGCCAAATTCAGCCCCGGTTTTCTTTAATTCACCAAAGAATTGAATCAGGGTTTCTTTGATTGCATCTATGTCTGCTGGATTGGACCATATATTGTCAGCCATTTCTAAAAAACTCTTTGCCGAGGCTGCCCCTTTTCCGGTAAGTGCCTTCATATTGATTTCACTGGCGTTGTTCAAAAATGACTGCATTTCCTTTTTGGTTACCCTGAATTCAACGGTGTTGGCCCTGTCCAAAACCTTTGGGCTGAACATGTTAGTGGTCTCATCTATGTTTACCGTGCCTATGATAAAGAGGTTATTGGGAATGCGGAGAGTGGCTGGCACTCCGTTGTTGACGCTGCCTTCCGGAAACAGTGGAATCTCTTTCTTGGATTCCATCACACTCAAGAAATCAGCGAAATAACGTTCTACTATACTTAAATTCATTTCGTCCAAAATTAGGAAATGCGGTAATTCTTGGTGATCATTTGCATGAATAATCAAATCTAGTACGCCACTGTCGGGCTTCACGTATTCCTTTGGATTAAGCGCATTGGGATACCCCAACAGCGGATCGCGGTTGGTCCAGTCTGCCCCTACGGGAATCAGCTTATACTGACTCTTGTCTTCACAGATCCACTGCGCAAACGCCTGTGCCAATTTAGTTTTCCCAGACCCAGACAGCCCTGTGAGAATAAGGAATGGTTTGGTAAGCAGGGAAGCGATAAATCGTGTAATCAATTTTGCTGAGTATTGGAGGCCCACATTTTCAAGTGCGATTATAAAACTTGTTGTTTCAAAATTGATTGGATTTTTTGGTTCAGGTTCTGGAATTATGTCATCAATATTGTCAATAATTCTATGGTATTGGTCGATGATTTGGTTTAAATCTTCGTTTATGGTTTCTGCTGAAGGTAAATTGTTCACATTATAAACTTTATATAAATAGGATGCTCCATAACGACAAGGATCTTTGGAGTAATTTGTTTGATAGAAATCTCTTATGGTTTTTTTATCAGGAACATTCCAGGATAACATTGGAGTACTAGTTTCGCTAATTCCATAAGCTAAGATAAGTCGTTCAATATCTTTGTAATAAAGATAGACAGGATAGATACCTTTACTTGTTGTATTATCCCCTTTTAGAAAGGAGATCCATGGGATTTTTGCTTTTCCACCAATTCCAAAGCTTACTTTAACCTTTGTTCCTTGGTATTCAGATATATAATGATTCGTCTTCAAATTATCTGTTTTTGCTTGCTCCAAAAACATGATTAATTGCTGATAAAAGCTATTCTTTTCTTCCATATCCATGTGTTGTAATATCCATAAAAAGCTGTGTGCATCTAGTAAAGTAGCTTCCGGGTCTTTTTTGATAATAAAGTCTTTTACTTGTCCTACAATTGCTAAAAAAGTCGAGTAATTAGCCCAGGAAACATTCCCGCTGGTTTTAAAGTCTTTAATTCCTAGTTTGCTGAATATATCATCAAACACTTTCTGGGAAATAGGTAAGTATTTGGTGTTATCCTTTATGAAGAATAAGTAGGCTATGAGTTGATAGGGTAGACCTTCTTTTTGGAACAACTCGAAACAATCACTGTCTTGACGTTCATTTTTATAAAAGTCAAACAAGATTTGTTCAATTTGTTTAGTACCCGAGTGCTGACTAAACTTATCTTTGATCCTCCAATTAAGAAGATTGTGGTCTTCCGCTTTTCCTTTAATGTTGATCTTTGTATGAACTGCAGCGTCAACAGCTTGAAAAATTGCTCCACTCCCAACATCCTCATTCTTCCAGCTATCAACACCTAAAACCTGTTGTCCATTATTGAACACATCGTATTTATAATTCTCCTCTTCATTTATATATGCAGATTCTTTAAAAGCTACAAACGGTTTACCGTCTTTATCTTTTATGAACTCAGAAAAAGACGAGAATTTTTCTTCTAAAAGGTTTTCTTGGATCATTGCTGTGAGTTTTTCTTCGACTAATATATATTTATGAGATTGTTTCATGACCAATAATGGCTGACGGTATGGTCAGTTAGCGATTTCTTTGTCCTCTTCAAATTTGTGGTATTCATTTTTTCTTGATCAAGTTGTTAGATTTTAATTACATCTATCTTTTTCATGATTCAATTAATGTGTTTCTATATTATCAACACCCACCCCCTTCTATCTGTCTCCCTTCAACTTGCTGTATACGGCCAGGTCTGTAAAAATGCCTCCGGTCAGCAGCTCGCCGGCGCGTTCGATGCCTTCCAGCTGAAAGCCGAGGCGTTGGGGGATGTTGCGGCTGGCGGTGTTGGCTACAGCGCACTTTATCTGGATCCGGTTGATGTCCAGCTCCCTGAAGGCATAGTCGCACAGAGTGCTCACGGAGCGGGTTATGATGCCTCGGCCCAGAAAATCCCGGGAGAGCCAGTACCCGATCTCAGTTTTTTTGTTGGCCCAGTCGGTGTCTTTAAAGCCAATGAGGCCCGCCAACCGGCTGTTCACCCGGATGGTGAAGGTGTATTCCATCCGATCCTTGGGGGAGTTGACCAACGATTCCACAAAAGCCTGTGTGTCTGAAAGTTGTTTGGTGGTTTCCATAAAGGGCAGAAAGGGTCCCAGGTGCTCCCGCTGGCTGTCAATGGTGTTAAAAATATCCGCTGCATCTTGCAGCTCCAGCTGCCTGAGCACAATGTTTTTGTCTATGTTCAGGATCATGATTCAATAATTTACCAACCCTATGAATTCACCCACTACCGTGAAATCATCTTCTTCCTCAATCACTATGGGGGTGTATTCCGGGTTTGCGGGCTTCAGGACTATGCGCTCGTGTTGCCACTGACCGGTTTCCCTGTCAAATGATTTTTCGCTGGTGTATTTCTTGATGGTGTAACTGCCGGTGTAATCCACATCGTACAGCCCGCGGTGTTGCACCAGCACAATTTTGTTCTGGCGCGATCCCACCACGTTGGCCCTGAATACACACAGGCTGCCATCGGGGATCCCCGGTTCCATGGAATGCCCTTTGGCCTGCACCACAAACATATTCCGGTTCAGGCGGCCCAGGCCTTCCACTTTCACCCAGCCCGACTCCTCGGCATATTGTCCCTCCCCGAAAGCGCCGCAGGCGGCCTTGAGCGAATAAAGCGGAAGAAATTCCACAAATTTTGCCCCTGTGTTAACCTCGGCTTCTATCCTCGGCCCGGGAGGAACTTCAGATTCTCTGAACAACACAGAAGCCTTTGAACGGGCAGCTTCCCCGGAACTTGCCGAGGCCTGCGGGCGCGCAGGGGAGAGCCGGGCGGCAAAGTGGTCCCGCAGCGCCTGGTTGCAGAAGTAAACGTAGCAACCCTTCATACCCCGGGTCATAAGCGTGCGGTAGGTGTTTTTGATGATGCGGTCTGCCAGTTGCGTTGCCTGCTGTGGGTCTTCTTGTATCAGTTTCTTGATTCCAAAGATGGAGCGGTCCATGGAAGAACGTTTTGTGACATCGGTTACCACACGGCCGTTTTCAAAACGGATGTCGGGGCCCACTATCACACCCACGTAATCCAGTTCCAGGCCCTGGCAGGTATGGATACACCCGATCTCGTTCACCGAATCTTCGGCAATGATCCAGGTGCTTCCGTCTTTGGTCAGGTTCCAGCGCATAGCAAAGTCGTATTGGGGGAATGTGATGTCGTAGGCTTCAGGGTTCTTTTTGCTGACCCAGTCCCAGCAATATCCCGCCACCAGTCGGGACTTGTTTGACTGGCTGTTTGCCAGGTTGTTTGTCTTGTTCTTTGCCGAGTTCTTTTCCAAAATGAGGGCACGGAGCTCCGGGGGTGAGTCGATTATGCGGAAATCAAATTCCTCACTTGTAAGCTTGATATTGGCCGTTTCCTTTAGCTGGAGGGTGTTTTCAAGCCAGGCAAGGTAACCGTCCGATCCATTGCACCGGAATTGAGATTTGAGTTTGAGCCGTTGTACGCTTGCGCCTTCTTTTTCTGCCCAGCGGGCAATCAGGTTGGATTCGCCAATATCTCTGATGTGTATCTGCTGGTCGTTGTCCACAAAGAAAACCGTGAACTTGGCGGCCCGGATCAGTTCTTTCACCTGGTTTTCTCCTTTATTCTGGTAGAGGCCGCTTTTCATGTTCAGGCGATGGGCTTCATCTACGATCAGGGTGTCGAAAGTGTTCTCCGGTATATCACAATAATCGCCGCTCCCGCCAAAGAGGTTGTCAATCATACGCTTTTTTAAGGTGCCGGCCAATTTGGCCTTGTAAACGGCCCGGGGCGCTGCGTTCTTGGAAACATACCGGGTGACCTGTCCGCGTTGGGTGAGCTCGGCCAGCAGGTTTACGGCCACCACACTTTTGCCGGTTCCCGGGCCTCCTTCCACTATCAGGACCCACTTTTTGTCGCTGCGGGCCTTTGCGGCCAGGGAAAGTGCCGTTTCATAAACCCCTTTCTGCTCGTCAATCATGATGAATTCCCGGTTACCCACAGATGCCCGGCTGCGATCGAGGCTGTGATCCAGGCTGTGATCCAGGCTGTGATCGAGGCTCTCTCTCGGCCCGTCTCTCATAATGAATTCCCGGTTACCCAAAATCATAGACGCGATGCTGTCTGCCAGCTGTTTGGAAGGCCTCAGGCGGCCGTTCTCTATACGGTACAGGATGTCTTTGTTATCCCCGTATTTGACAAACTGCTTGATGAAATCCCTTAGTTTTATGGCATCGGATTTCAGGAAAACCGGAGCTTTGCTTATATGGTAGCTGTAAAACGGGTTTGTAATGACGTTGTCCAGATTGTAGTTATGCAGGTAAGCGCAGGGAACCAGGTTTATATTGTCTTCCTGGACGGTCTGGTTGTAACTTTCAATCAATGCCGCGTAGGACCAGGCCTGGTAGGAGGGGTGCACGGTCTCGGTTTCCCCATGCTGGAAACGGGTGCGAACCATGGCATCCTTTTCTGTGAGCTGGGCCGAGGACCATTGCTTGAGTTCAATGATGATCACCTGTTCTTTTTGTTCCTGGTTCAGGCCCGTAATTATAAAGTCTATGCGCTGTGAAGTGAGCGGAATCTGGAACTCTATGGAAATACCGGCGTCGGCTGCAATTTCATGGTCCATTAGCACGTTGCCCATGTGCATCATGGAATTGGTCCACGACAAGACCTCGTTGGGAGAAGTGTGTCTGCCCAGGTGGTCATAAAAGGCCTGGTTGATCTTGGTATCTATTTCATTGTTCAGAACATCGGCCAGGAAACCTTCCTTTGTGGACTGGTAAACAATCATAGTTGGGTGTGTCTATTTTCAATATATTTCATTCCCGTTCCCCATTATCTCAGATTCTGCCCCCGGGTTACGTTTAGGTCACAACTCAGTATACTTTTTTGCGGTTCCAACCGTTTTCTATCAACTCATCTCCACTACGGGGTCTGGATTTCTCACAATTCAGTATACTTTTTTGCGGTTCCATGGGCTTTTTCCCGGGGGTATTTTTGCCCGTTCTTAATCATCTTTTCCTCTACAATCCGGAAAATGTCCAGGTTGTATTTATGCGCCAGGAAAAAGGAATAGGTTAGCACATCGGCCAGTTCTTCCTTGATGCGCTCAATGTCTATATCATCAATTTCCTGGTCTTTCTTCCATAAAAACAGCTCGTTCAATTCGGCTGCTTCCAGCATCAGAGCCAGTGCCAGGTTTTTTGCGTCGTGAAACTGTTCCCAGTCCCTTTCGTCCCTGAATGTAACGATTTTGTTAATGATATCTTCGTAACGGGTCATAATTTTATCCGGTTATATGTTGATATGTTGGCTTTTAATGCGTTGTAGTCTTTGATAAGTTTCTGATCATAATTTCATCCGGTCATATGTTGATATGTTGGCTTTTAATGCGTTGTACTCTTTGATAAGTTTCTGATCATAATTTCATCCCGTCATATGTTGATATGTTGGCTTTTAATGCGTTGTAGTCTTTGATAAGTTTCTGATCATAATTTCATCCGGTCATATGTTTGCTGATAAACAAATGTGGTTTTCCATTTGTTGGATGGAGAAGCATAACAGATATAAGGGCGTACTAAAGCTTTCTCACCTACAGCAGTGTAAAGTTAATGACTTTCTTTTAAGATTGAACTGATAGGCAGAACAATGTGGATAATTGTCCAGATGAACCGACGCCGTGCTTTTTATATGTAGCAGCACCAACTTGAATTGCACCTGCTGTGTCTCTTTTAGCGCCAATTGCTCAAACAACCGCCCAGTGGTCTTCAACAACTGTGCCTCTGTTGTCATCAATTGCTCAAACAACCGCTCGGTGGATTTCAAGACGGTGCGCCAAACACGTTTGGCGCTTATAAAAGCGCTGCTTCGCAGCACCAACTTGAATTGGACCTGCTGTGTCTCTTTTAGCGCCAATTGCTCAAACAACCGCCCAGTGGTCTTCAATGCGGTGCGCCAAACTTGTTTGGCGCTTATTATATGCTGCGAAGCAGCACCACTTTGATATGCAGCGGTTTTGAAGCTGACCAGGGGCAAAAACCCGGGAAAAGTGCCCATGGTGGGGGTGTTTTAGGGTCCACCAGGGGCAAAAACCCCGCAAAAGTGCCCGTGGTCATGATTTGCAAAAGTTGTGAAATTTGCTAAAAGCCTCATCCAGTGTGACATGCAAAATATGTGCTGGATCTGCTAGAAGCACCAGGGGCAAAAACCCCGCAAAACTGCCCATGGTGGTGGTGTTTTAGGGCCCACCAGGGGCAAAAACCCGGCAAAACTGCCCGTGGTCATGATTTGCAAAAGTTGCGAAATTTGCTAAATGCCTCATCCAGTGTGACATGCAAAATATGTGCTGGATCTGCTAGAAGCACCAGGGGCAAAAACCCCGCAAAACTGCCCATGGTGGTGGTGTTTTAGGGCCCACCAGGGGCAAAAACCCCGCAAAAGTGCCCGTGGTCTTACTTGTCAATGACGCAGATTACATCTAACGCCACATATATTACATCTGACGCCACATATATTACATCTAACGCCACATATAACATATAACACATATATTACATATGACGCCTTATATTAAAGGGATATTGGAGTTTAAACAGCCCGGGGAGGATTGTTTTTAGACCGAATCCTTTGCGCAATCAAAGATATGGAAACGCCAATGGCCATGCCCAGTGCGATGATGATCCAGAACCCGGCCTGTGAAGGTTTGCAGGTAATGTTGGAATACATTACAATGTAGGCACTGAGCGGCCCAAGAAGAATGAGCAAAACAGCGAGCGGTAGTTTTTTCATTTACGCTTCTATTAATTAATACGGCAGAAATTTACTACTTTTTTCTGTGTGGAAGATGTAAGCAGTGAAAACGTAACCAATCTTAGCCACACTCATTTTATAGGTTTTTGACTTTTTCTAAAACGCCATAGCTCAGAATCTGGGATATTCCGTATTTTTGTCCTATGCATAGTACCTTGCGTGCGGAATTGTGGGACAAGCTGCATTTCATTCTGGGTAGTTCAACCGACAGGATGATCCGAGTTTCATTATGGTACGATGGTTTGATCCAACTTGATATCTTGAAGAAAGCCATGGATCATGTAACGGGCAAAAACCCTATCCTGCACTGCTCGTTCCGTAACCATCCGCTAAGACCCTACTGGGAAATAAGCTCCTATTCCATAGACGATATACTTTTAACATCGGTAACCAACGATCCGGAACAGGCAAAACATCAGTTCTTCAGGCAGGTAATTCCGGTAGAAAGTAATGTCCAATACAGAATCGCATTGATCAACCATGATGGGAAATCGCTGCTTTGCCTGATGATCAACCACATGTGCATGGATGGAGTAGGAGTGCAAATTTTTCTAAACCAACTTTCCACTACTTATAACAGAATTAGAGAAGAACGGCCCTTGCCAGAAATACTAAACGGAAGCCGCGCTCATTCAAAGATATATGCCGGACTTACTTTTTGGAACAGGTTGGCAGCCGGGTTTCTGCTAAGTAATATTTCAAGGGTAAAAGAGAAACGAATTTTTGCCTACACCCCAAAAGATCCGTCAGATGATCTGGTTATGGTGTCGGCCAAATGGAACATGGAATGGGTCCTGAAAATTCGCGAAGCCGCCAAAAAGAATGGGGCCACCGTAAACGATCTGCTGCTTTCATTTTTCACGCAGGCACTATACCAAACCTGTGAATATCCAAGAGATAGACCATTGACCATAACCTGCATGGTTGATAACAGAAGACACATTCCTGACAAAGAAAGTACAGGCCTTACCAATCATGTAGGGCTAATGCAGGTCAGAACTGAACGGTGCGGAATAACCATAGGGGATACCTTAAAGCAAATGATAAAAATCACAACCCGGGAAAAGAAAAAACGATTCTTTGGCCTTGCCGGGATACCCCTGATCCGTTTGGGTTATTATTTGCCCTTTTTCCTGGTCAAGCCCGGAACTTTACTTTGGTTTCTGAACCCTGTTCTGGGTTTCAGCAATATGGGGGTTATTAATGGTGAGCTATTTAAGATGGGCAACCTGAATATTGTGGAGGGATTGTTCTTTGGATCGGAACAGTATAAGCCTTACTTTTCCGTTTGTATACAACAGGTCTCTAACTCGCTCAATTTCGCAACTGCTGTTCGGGGTAGTGAGCAGGACCGTGAAAAGATCCATCAGCTGTTTGATACCATGGAGAGATTTATGCAGGAATTTGTGAGCAACCAACATCCCGCAGCAGAAAACTAAAACCAGAAGCCACAAAGCAACAGAAACAGAAAGCCGGTGCATAACCGCAGCAGCAACCTGACCGCAATGCCAGAAAGCCAAAACCAGAAGCCACAAAGCAACAGAAAACAGAAAGCCGAAGCATAACAGAAAGCAGAAGCATAGCAGCAGCAGACACATGAAAGGCATTATTGATATACTCAAAGACAGGGTCACAGAATCTCCGGATAGGATCATTTACAACTTCCTGGATTATTCTGCAGGGCAGTCTACTCCACAACCTGCAGACCGGCCTGCCGGGCAGGAGATTACCCTGAAAATGATTTTCGACAATGCCAAAGCCCTTGCAGCGGAATTGTTGGCAAAAGGGGCCAAAAGGGGAGACCGGGTAGTCATACTTTCGATGCAGGATCCGGGAACTCTGTATGCAGCATACGGGGCCATGATGGCCGGCACCGTGTTCACAGTAATTCCTCCGCCAATAGATGAGGGGAAAGTCCAGCGCTTCATCTCTGTGGTTAAATCCTGTAAACCTAAGTTTGTCATTTCCAATTACACGCTTGAACAGGAACAGCACACACACGTTCATACCCAACAAGCACAAGTTGATGTAAAAAAGCGATTGATCAGGGATGCCTTGTTACCGGCCCTCAGACTCAAACGTATTTATACAGACCGCCTGCCGGCAGTAACCAGGGATATTCCCATATATTCAGCCGCCTGGGACCAGGTCGTCTATCTGCAGTACACATCGGGCTCTACCAGTGACCCAAAAGGCGTCATGGTCACACTTGAAAACCTGATGACCAATATCTCCCAGGTCATGGATGTGTATGACTTTTCTACGGGAAACAGTCTTGCCATGTGGGTCCCGTTTTTCCACAACCTGGGTTTGCTTTTTGGATTTTTTTTGCCTCTCATGGCCCTGGAAGGGACGACATATTTTCTGCCAACCCTGCAATTCCTGCAAAAACCAACGCTTTGGCTCAGGGTTCTTGCCGAGTTCAACGTCAACATCACCGCCGGGCCCAACAGCGCGTATGCCGTATTTGAGCATATCCTCGGCCCTCAGGAAGCCGCAGCTTATGATCTCTCGCACGTCACCCATTTCATTAACGGGTCCGAGTTTGTGGATCCGGCCACCATCAGGAATTTTACCAGGTTGTTTTCCGTGTCTCCCAATGCGTTCACTCCGGGGTACGGTCTTGCAGAGAATGTCTGCCTGGCCACAGAAGCCAGCCGTAACTACCAGACCCTGTGGGTAGATGCAGAAGCTTTGCGCCGGAACCGCTTTGTTCCCTGTGCCCAGGGAGAGGGAAAAGAGATGGTAAGCCTCGGCAAACCCGTTAAAGGCCTGACCATGGTCGCTGTGGATCCGGAAAGCGGGAAACCGTGCGAAGATGGGCAGATAGGCGAGATATACATCCAGGGGGACAGTGTTTGCAAAGGTTACTGGGAAAATACCAAAGACAACGAAAACTTCAGGGCGCGGGTGGAAGGCCTCGGCGGGTATTTCTATAAAACCGGAGACCTGGGGATTATTTACCGGGGGAATTTCTATATGACCGGGCGGATCAAGGAAGTGATCATAGTCAACGGACACAATGTCTATCCGGCAGACATCAGGACTGTGTTGCAAAAACACATACCTGCATTGTCCATGGATTCGGCTGTCTTTTTCCCGGTAGAGGCCAACAAGCAGGAAGCGGTGGCCATTTGCCTGGAAACCGATAAGGTCAGCCTGGATTTTGCCTCGCTGGCATCGCAGATCAATCATGTGACGGCAAAGTATTTTGAATTCTCGTTTTACGATGTGGTGATAGTCACAAAGAACAGCCTTCCCAGAACGGACAACAGGAAGATACGCACACACAAGGTCAGGGAGCTGTACCTGCAGGGGTTGCCACAGGTTTTATTCAGCACCAGGGAGAATGCCTCGGCCCGTAAAAAAACAACGGCTCCTGTAAATGCCACGGATGGTATTCATGCAAAAGTCAAGGCTGTGTTCGACACCCTTTTGGAAACAGATACGTACGACCACAATACCGGGTTTCTGGAGCTGGGAGGCGATTCGCTCAAATTGGTGGAATGTGCCTGCCAGCTGGAGGAAATATTTCATATTGGTCTGGATATCACGGAAATCGGGATGAATGCCTCTGTCAACGGAATTGCCGGATACATTCAGGACAAAATTTTGCAGGGAAACGCAAACGTTAAAAGAACGAATTTGCAGGAAGAACTTTACCTGGACAGCTCTATTGCACCGGCTGCCGGCCTGCCAGCTTTTGCTGAGAGCCCTGCTGCTACCGGCGCGCTTTCACCGCAAGCCGATGCTCCGGCTGCCGGCGCGGCTTATACCCATTCTGTAAGTGAATGCCGCCGTTTGTTCCTTACCGGGAGTACCGGATTCCTGGGAGCGTTCCTGATCCGGTCGCTCATTGAACAAAACGACGGGAAAGACATCCTGATCTACTGTCACGTGCGGGCGGGCGATGAAGCAGCGGGACTGGAACGTGTCATAAGTAACATGAAACACTTCCATTGCTGGAAAGACGGGTATGCCAGGCACATACAGGCTGTTACAGGATCACTGGATAAACCCCGAATGGGGATCAAAGAAGATGTGTATGAGCGTCTTAGCAAGGAAGTGGATGCGGTTTACCACAACGGAGCAATACTGAACTTTCTTTTCCCGTACGGGTATCTGAAAGCAACCAACGTGGACGGAACGCGGGAATGCCTGCGTTTTGCCTTCGCCGGGAAGGTTAAATATTTCCACTACATTTCTTCCTACAGTGTATACGATAATCCCTCGCATTTCGGGAAAAAAGTGTTCGAATCAGATCCCCTGACTTCCGGGGAGGGCTATTTGCTGGGGTACTCAGAAACCAAGTGGGTATCGGAGAAGCTGGTCCAAATGGCCCGGGAGCGGGGCCTGAAAACTTGTATCTACAGGCCCGGAGACATAACCGGGGATACCGTAAACGGTATATGGGAGATGAAAGATTTGTTGAGTCGTCTTATAGTAGGATGCGTCCACATGCAAAAGGCTCCAAAAATCAAGACCCGGCTTTATGCGGTGCCGGTGGATTATGTGAGTGACGCCATAGCCCATATCTCACGGCAGGAAGGAGCCTGCGGCCTGGCATTCAATATCCTGAATCCGAAATCTTTCACCATAAAAATGATGGTAAAAGCTATCCGCCGCATGGGCTACAGAATCCGGATCATACCCTACGAAAACTGGATTAATGATCTGCATCAAACCAACATCAGGGAAAATCCCCTGAGGATCCTGGCATCGTTGTTCCCGAAAGATTCCACGGCTGCCCAAGATCCCCGGGCTGTCAATGCTAACTGCACAGCCGGTAAGCCTAACCAGGGAGAAAGCCCCAAATGCCAGCCGGGTGATGAGCTCCTGGTAAACCGCTTTGGAGTGCTGCAACCCCGTTACGACATGACCAATACAAACAATTTCCTTAAAAACACAGATATACAAAAACGATTTCTTAACAAACACCTGCTGCCAGTCTATCTGAAATATTTTATGGAGCAGAAATATATATGAATATGAAAACTTTATTCCTCTTACTTGCTATGGCACTCATTTCCTGTACACCGCGCCAGGACTACACTAAGAAAGTTTGGGCCTGGATGTCTGGCAAAACAACCATGACCGGTGGTCAATTGGACTATTATTTTCAAAAAGCAGCAGAAGCGGGAATCGATGCTATTTTGCTGGAGTGTCACGGTGGCTACCCCGAGGAGCTACAGGACCCGGCTTCTTCCCCTGATTTTCGAGACCATGCGGCCATCCAAATCATTCAGAATGCGCTACCGTTTGCCAAAAAATACGGGATTGAGCTCCACGCCTGGATCTGGGCCGTCAACCGGACAGAACACAGTTTGCGCAACGCCCATCCCGATTGGTACCAGATGAACGCCCTGGGCCAATCCTGTCTTGACATAAAACTTTATAACAGAGAACATTACCGCTGGCTATGCCCTTCCCGTCCCGAAACCGTACAGTACCTCAAGGAGCGGGTTGCCGAGCTGGCGCAGATCAAAGGCCTGGCCGGGGTCCACCTGGATTTCATCCGTTACCCCGACGCTATCCTGCCTTATGGCCTGCATGAATCCCGCAATGTGGTGCAGGACCGCGTTTATCCGCAGTGGGACTTTTGTTATTGTGATACCTGCCGCTCCTGCTTCAAAGCCCTGACAGGGGTGGATCCGCTTGATCTGGAGGATCCCACAGCCGATGAGCGGTGGATGCAATACCGCTGGGATGCCCTCTCGGCGTTGACCAGTGAGGTATGTGCCGAGATTAAAAAACACGGTAAAGTGGCTTCGGTGGCCGTTTTTGCCAACCCCGAAGAATCCCGCAAGCTGGTGCGTCAGGACTGGCCCCGCTTTAGGAACGTAGACATTTTCTTTCCCATGATCTACCATAAATTCTATAATTGGGACGATTACCAGGTCCTAACGGCAACCCGGGAAGGGGTGCAGGAACTGAAGGAGGCCGGCAACGACGGAATCCTTTGTTCCGGCCTGTTCGTGGGACACGTCCCGCCAGAGAGGATCATGGAATTCATGCTCTACACACGAACCGGAGGCTCTGCCGGCATTTGCTTTTTTTCGGTGGGAGGCATAGACCGCACCTACGGCTACTGGGCACGCCTGAAATCCGACATCGCCCAATTCAAGGAAGACGGCGAATAAAAGCTGCAGGCAAAGTAACAGGCAAAGTTACAGCTAAGTAACAGGCAAAGTTGCAGGTAAAGTTCAAATAAAGTAACAGGCAAAGTTGCAGCTAAGTAACAGGCAAAGTTGCAGGTAAAGTTCAAATAAAGCAGCAGGCAAAGTAACAGCTAAGTAACAGGCAAAGTTGCAGGTAAAGTTCAAATAAAGCAGCAGGCAAAGTAACAACCAAACAGTTGATTAGCCGGGAATTATTAAAAAAGAGGCTCAAATGACAGCAGAACACATAAAAAAAGAACTGAAGGCCCATGCCTCGGCAGAACGCAAAAAAACGGTGGAATGGTATTTCAAAACCGGTAAAGGACAGTACGGAGAGGGGGATATTTTTATGGGTGTGGCTACCCCCGATATTCGCAGAATATCGCTCAAATACCGTGGCCTTCCCTTCGAGGAACTGCAGAAACTTATTGCCTCTCCCATACACGAAGAACGCAGCTGCGCCCTTGCAATTCTGGTATATCAATACGAGAAGGGTAGGGATCTGGCAACATCCTCTGCCACAACCGCTGGGGATGAGCCGGCAGGTAGGGACCGGCAGGGGGTTTTGGACTTTTACCTGCGCAACAGGCAATACGTGAACAACTGGGACCTGGTGGATTGTTCGGTCCCCAGGATACTGGGTCGTGCCATATACGATGGGCTCCAGGACGCCGATATCCTGTACAGGTTGGTGGTTTCGGACATTTTATGGGAACGCCGGATTGCCATCATTTCCACCCTGTATTTTATTCAGAAAGGGCAGCTGGATCATACCTTCCGGCTTTCTGAAAAGCTTTTGGGTGACCGTCAGGACCTGATGCATAAAGCCGTAGGCTGGATGCTGCGCGAAGCCTGGAAAAGGGACCCGGCTGCTGTGGAAGCCTTCCTGATCAGGCACTACCCGCAGGTTCCCCGCACCGCACTCCGCTATGCCATAGAAAGAATGGAAGAGGGTAAACGTCAAAGGTTTCTGAAAGGCAACTTTTAGCTATTGGCCATCATTGAGTACTGCAGACAATCTTGCGGCCGTTTCTTCACTTTCCAGCCCGTTGATCATGGCCCTGCCCTCACGGATTTCAGCCATGACCTTTGGCATAATATAGACCAGGTCATCAATGGTGATGGCAATCGTTTTCCCGATGTTGTTCCTTGTCATTTCTGCCCATTTCTTTGAACCTTCCATAGTGAAAGAAATCTTCACAGCGTCTTTGTCGGGCTTAGTGGTTTTCAGGTCACTGTTGGTCATGGTTGGGTGTCTCCTGACCGCAACAATGCCATAATATTGTTTTTCAGGATCTACCGGGTAAGCGGTGCGTAAAAACTTTATCTCTTGTTCCACAGGAGCATCAATGGTAAAAGTCGAGTCAACTTGCACGTAGGCAACGATTGCGGAAAAAGAATCGGTATTGGGAATCAGGTTGTTGGGCCCTGGTTGCCCGGCAATCGCCGAGCCCGGCAAGTCCTGAACCATTACCGTCTCATAGATACCGAAGGACACTGTTGGCTCATTCCCTTTGGGATAGTTGTTGCAGGCAAATGCTGTCAGCAACAATGAAAGCATGACAACTGTGATTTTTTTCATGATTATTTTTTTGTTTGGTTAAAACATTCCTATATGGCAGACGCAAACTTCTGGTACACATCTATCCCTTTTTCAGGCGGGACAACTAAAAGGCTGGATCACAATAATGTGCGACAACTTACAGGTGGGTATAATCGTTCACAACCACATACACCTCCTGATCTGCTCTTCGTTCACGGTTTTCTGTTTTAGGTTTCTGATCATAAGTTTTCTTTCATCAGTATCCAGAAAGTGGAAACTCTTTCGGCCACACTGAGCAGAGAAGTCATCAATGATTCCGCATACCTCAATGTCACTGAATCCTGCAACCCTGATGTCAAGATTATCGGCCATTATGATCTCCTTTCTGGCATCTGTATGATTTTTATTAATGTCGAACATGAATGACTTTACATTATTACCCCAGAAAGCACGGACCCTTGTGATATTAATATATGAGGAGGGTAGGATCATGTTGTCATCCAATATTATCCAGTTGTCAGGAACTTTATCAACTCCTGCTATGTGTCTCTTTTGACGATAATTTAATTCGCAAAACTTTGATGTTCTCGCATTTAAAGCTTCTATAAATACAGGAGGCACAAGCTGGTCCATAAATACATAGGAAACGCTAGAATAGGGATATGCCAAAGGATATGTGGCTACGTAATGATGGACTTGATTCTTCATTACGTATCTTAATTCGTTCATAACAGATTCTCTGCCTGAAACTTCAATTTTGGATACTTTGAAAGAATCTCCTACGGAAAAGCCATACTTTGCAGAATAGTAAAGTGAGTATGCTTTACGGAGCTTTAATATGGAATCATCAACCGCCTTCTCGTCTGCACTTTCCACAATAGAGTGAAAATGTGTGGACATTGTAGTTTCTACAAGAACTTGCAGTTGGTACGCGAACGTTGAAGAAGCGAACTTGTTATTGAAGAAAATGTAGTCACCATTCTCCCTGAACAGCACATTTTCTCCCTCACTGAATACATGATACATTTTGTTCATAACATAATAATTTTACCGGGTGTACTAATAAAGTTAAACGAGAGTCAAGCTTAAGAAAAACATCACTCGTACGTTATAAAAAAAGTTGACCACGGGCAAAAACCCCGGGAAACTGCCCGTGGTCATAAATTGCTAGAGTAACGAAATTTGCTAAAAGCCTCATCCAGTGTGACATACAAAATATGTGCTGGATCTGCCAGAAGCACCTGGGGCAAAAACCCCGGGAAACTGCCCGTGGTCATAAATTGCTAGAGTAACGAAATTTGCTAAAAGCCTCATCCAGTGTGACATACAAAATATGTGCTGGATCTGCCAGAAGCACATGGGGCAAAAACCCCGGGAAACTGCCCGTGGTGGGGGTGTTTTAGGGCCCACCAGGGGCAAAAACCCCTCAAAACTGCCCGTGGTCATAAATTTCAAAGAACGTAAAATAAGTTAAACATCACAATATGAGCGTTTTATAAAATTATCTATTTGTTAGGCAGTTGCACCACGGGCAAAAACTCCGGGAAACTGCCCGTGGTAGGTATGTTTTAGGGCCCACCAAGGGCAAAAATCCCGCAAAACTGCCCGTGGTCATAAATTTCAAACCTGAACTGGGATAAGAAACCCGAAACCCTGCCAAAGCTGCAGCAGCGAAGCGGCAACAACGGCAGTGTCATTGAAAAAGTGGTGCTGCGAAGCAGCATTATTATATGCGCCAAAAGTTTTGGCGCACCGCCTTGAAAAACCACCAGGAGACTGTTTGAGCATTAGGTGCTTTCGAGGGCAGAGTCGCTGCATATCAAAGTGGTGCTGCGAAGCAGCATTATTATATGCGCCAAAAGTTTTGGCGCACCGCCTTGAAAAACCACCAGGAGACTGTTTGAGCATTAGGTGCTTTCGAGGGCAGAGCCGCTGCATATCAAAGTGGTGCTGCGAAGCAGCATTATTATATGCGCCAAAAGTTTTTGGCGCACCGCCTTGAAAAACCAGCAGTGCACTTATCATGGTAGACATGTTTTTGGTATGACCTGGGGCAAAAACCCCACAAAAGTGCCCGTGGTGGGTATGTTTTAGGGCCCACCAGGGGCCAAAACCCCACAAAACTGCCCGTGGTGGGTATGTTTTAGGGCCCACCAGGGGCAAAAACCCCACAAAACTGCCCGTGGTCATAATTTTCAAAGAACGTAAAATTTTGCAATAACCTCACAAAGACCACTATA
>Ga0209718_1001821_pt1 | contig 22743 bp, 11 predicted proteins | sample AD_JPNAS1_MetaG_FD_184420 | JGI IMG/M metagenome (GOLD analysis project Ga0209718, IMG submission 184420) | Active sludge microbial communities of municipal wastewater-treating anaerobic digesters from Japan - AD_JPNAS1_MetaG (SPAdes) (version 2) | ecosystem: Engineered > Bioreactor > Anaerobic... | reverse complement strand
TTTCAGCATTGCATAATATTTGGAATAATCGTCGTATCTAAAACTCTCTTCCCTGCCGTCGCCTAAGACTATATGCATCATTCGAGGGTCGTGTTTCTGAAGATGCCCGAGCAGTTCGGAATAAAAGCAAAGCTGGATTATGAATTTGGTCTTCGAATGTCTGGAGAGTTTTGTGTCTATGACCTCATAGCTGTATTCACCCAGGGATGAGGGATGGGGAACTTTTTTAAGAAAATCGGCATGCCCGAGAAAGGGATGCTTGATGAAAGTTGCCTGGTAGATAATATCCGCGCCTGAACGTATTGCTTCAATTGTCCTGGCAGCGGCTTCATCTATATCGTCCTTTGCAGGAGAAATATCTGCAAAGTAGGTGACTTTGCCTTTAAGTTGCTCTACATATGAGCCTTCATGCTCGAACCCTTTTCTCTGGTAGAGCATTGCCTCTTCGTCGTCTTCGGCTTTGGGCAGGGGGGTTTCGAGGTCAATAAAATCAAGCGTTGTTTTGTGCTCGCAGTCAAGGAAATTGACAATATCAGAAGCAGAATAGAGGATGGAGTTGTCTTTTTTCTGCATGATTATATCGGTGATTTTAAATAATTTTTATTGTCAGAATTTGTTTTTAACTTTTTAATTCGCATTACTCGGTCAATACTTTAATTGTTCATACATATTTTTTTACTTATAATGACTGACAAGTTTTTTAAAATACTCTATCAGTTTCAAATATTCAGAAGCAAAATATGCTGCTTGCTCTTCAATGCTCTTACTGCTGTCGTATGGCAATAAAGATTCTATCCAACTGCCTTTTTTTCCATTAATTTGAAAGTCGTAGCCTGTTTGTTTTGTTATTTGCTCTTTGTTAACATTGAACATACTCATTAATATTCTTTTACCCTTATCATCGTCAGCATTTACACCTATGTGAAATTCATTATCACGCTTTTTTAATATCCACATTTGTATTTCAATTTTTGCTATTCCGGACGACACACGGAGCACTGTTTCGCCATGCGGATTGACATGGAATTTTTCGTTTATGATATCTTTAACTTTTTTCAAAATAGCTTTTCTTTCATCATAGCTTGAATTGTTTTTGTCTTTCAAATTATTCATTATTAACCTCCAGTCAATGTAAGCACATTTCAAGATTGATAAATGTTAAAAACTGTTTTTATAATTAACATCAGCCTATTGCTTTAATACAAGAGGCAAAGTATTTTTGAATCCTTTTTTGTATTTCTTCTTTCTGCATATCTGTTGTATTTTCATCAAGTGTAATCTTAAAGGAAATTCCGGCATCGCTGTTCCTTCTAAATCCTGGCGGTAAATTAACTATTATCATGTCACGTTCTGCAGTCACTGAAATACATTTTCTTTTAGTTGAAAATGTTTCAGTTTGTATTACTTTCCCGAAAGGCTTACCACATAGCTCATTTAGTTTATCAAAAAAAGCTTTAATTTTATCTTCCTTCGAATGTCCCTTTTCGTCTTTTGTAATAATAACTTGAAATGAAAGAGGAATTGGTGTTGTTATGCGATCAAAATAATGATTTTCCTCTTTCTGTGTAACAAGGAGAGGGTATAAAATAGGAACTGCAAAATTAATAGTATCATCCGTGAAACAATTTATGAGATTTGAAAATTCCTCTTTTATATTGGTTAACTTATATAATTTGTCAATTTTAAACCAAAAATTACATTTGAACTGCAACATACACTTGTTAGCGTCAAAACTTTTACATGAGTTGCAGTTATCTTTCTTCCCCTTCAAAAAATAATATGGGGGCATAAATGCACAAGAAGGTTTATCAATTCCAGACGTAAAAGGTGGGATACTCTCTTTTTCAAAGCTAAAATCTAATATTTTTGATACAAATAATTCTGGATTTGGAGGATTTGGATCAAAGTTAAATAGATAAACAGGTTTTTCATTATTCAAGCGCTCGGCAATGTTTGCTTTCAGTCTTACTGCCATATTAGCATCTTTCTCTATCCTTATACTTTCACCAAAAGGTTCCAACTCTTGCCATATTCCTCCGGGCTCGCGCTTTTTAACAAACTTGCCCCACCAACAAAACCCTTTATCATCGATAATATTTTTGTGAGCTTCGATAACAGATTTACCACCTTCGGTATAATAATCACCACGATAACATAAAAAAAAGTGGAAATCTTTCCTGCTAACCATTTTATCTAATTCGCCTTTATGCTTTTTTCTCAACTCGTCAAACTCTTTCCGATATTTGCAGATTTCAACATTACAATTCATAAGAACTGCCTCAAGCTCATCAAGACCAGCTAAACGTGATTCCCTTTCTTTTTTTATTTTGTTATAATTACTTTCCATACCAGATATAAGCCTTTGGAGTTCAGGGATATTATTATTTAGTTTTTGTATTAGCTCCAATGTTTCTCTAAATTTATTGATTAGTTCTTCTTTTTCAATCATAGTGCTTTGAACCTAATTGATATTCTTTCTCAAAAAACATAAATGTTCTCATCTATTTTACGAGTCCATCCTTAATAATTTTTTAAAATTATCTGCTTGATCTTTTTATCAATTTCCTGTGCATCAATGCTGCCATCGGCAGCGTCCTTGCTGACAATCAAGGTTCCTTCTTTGCCACCGCCTTCTTCAAATGGTGCAATGCCTTGGTCTTTATACCAATTCAGCTTTGATTTCCATTTATATGAATATTCTTCATCCATCAGCATACCAAGATGTTCCCAGTAGTATACATCTCCTGAGTCTTCGTCCATTATTGTAAAATCAGGGTATCTCTCTGATCCATCTTTGCCAATTAATTTTTTTTCATACATATATTCTACTTGGTTTGCAAGTAAGCAATCTGCAATAATAACTTCGGACTTTGAGCGAACAAATTCTCCTCTTGTTGTTTTATGTATAAGCCTTTCTTCGTAAAGAACATGCTTTATTTCAGTCAGCTTGGGAGGATAGAATAGGTTGGTTACTCTACGACTGGTTTCTGAAAATTCTCCATAAGAATATTTTTTTAAATCCCAAAAGTTACCTTGATGAAAGATTACGAGTTTTTCTTTCTGTCGTGTTAGTGCAGTATATAGTAATTCTCTGGATAACAATTGACACGGATTTGGCAATATCAAGAAGACGAGCTTAAAATCGCTTCCCTGTGCCTTGTGAACTGTTATGGCGTAAGCCAACTCAATGGGTATATCAGCTTCTTCTCGAAAATCGCCCTTCCGATACACATAGCTATATCCCGGCTGTGAAGAAAAAGAAATATTAAGAGGCAGCTCGCCGCTCCATTTTTTATAATTTCCACGAAAAACACCGGTGATTATGCCAATTTCTCCATTTGCAATGTATCGTAAAGGTTCAATGGCTGGATTTTCTGAGTAAACTTTCCTCCTTTTGTGATTTATTATGTTAATTACCTTATCACCATAGACGATTGACTCAGGCCCCATGGGTTGAGGGATTTTCTTCTTTTTAAAATCAAATGCCAATTGAAGTGTCTTTTTGCGAAATGTCCTTTGTATAAGCCTGTTTATTTCTCTAACACCATAGCCATAACCTTTTACTGGCGAAAGGATCTGCCAATTTTCTATTTTTTCGCTAGCTTTAATATCAAAATATATATACTCATTGACAACCTTACCTCCTAAGGATTTTTCAAAATTAATATTGTCGTCTAATCCTGTAAGGTTTAATTCTTCCACCAAAACACTCATCATTTTTTCTATTAAATCATTAGCGTTTTGCCACTCTACTAAACGAAGGCGTTGCATATTTTTATTTCTTAGCAGATCGCCTATAATGTCATCAGCAACAGGAGAAAGGGGAGCACCACTATACCAATTTGCAAGTTCAACATCAAGCAGCTCTGGTTTGTCAACCGACTGCTTCTGCCTTCTTGCCACAATTAACTCCGTATACCCTTTCCCAACTCGTGGAAATATAGCTTCAACATCCTCAGGCCTTAAAAAAGTTACAATGTCAACAAACGGTCTTCCTGTACCTATCGGTGGTAATTGTCTGTGATCGCCAACAAGGATAAAACGTTCTACCCCCTTGATACCATCAATAAGAGCACCTAATTGCTCCTCAGTGAGCATAGAGGCCTCATCAACAATTACGGTCTTAGCATCGCCGTTTTTTTCACGAGCTGATAAACAATAAATGCCTGTTTCATCATTATATCTCCCGGTGGGAAGTAAAAACTGTGCGATTGTTTGCGATTTAAAACCAATAGTTTGCTCCATTCTTACTCGAGCTTTGCCTGTAGGGGCCAATAACAATACTCCACCATTGGCTATATCTTTCTGATTGCAAAGAACTGAAAGCAATGTCGTTTTTCCAGTCCCAGCAGAGCCCACCAAAATAGCAAATCTTGATTTTGATAATTCTTCCAAAGCCGCAACTTTCTCTTTTCGTGCCTTTATTTCTTCGGTATCCTCAATATCAAATCCTTGAAGCTTATCAAGTTTATCATTTAGAAGCTTTGCCCAATCAGCTTCGATATCATGTCGTTTGCCTTCAATCCTCTTGCTCACAAAGTTGCTAATAATATCTTTCATCCTACTGAGACGTTCCAGTTGATAAGTTTTGCCTCCAAAGGCAATGTCAACTTTAATAGAACCGTTAAAGCTTGATTCAACAACATTCATAATGTCTTGCGTTACAGGGCATGACGGCTGCAACCCTGCATCCCTGATCTTTGTAATTACAGTAGAAGCCGGCAACAGCGAATGACCCTGCCACGAAGCTTCTTCAAGTATTGACACCGATATAGCTCTCACTCTTCTCCAATCTACGTCCTCTTCAACAAGCGATGGTTCTGGAAGCGGAAATTTATCTCTAATTATATCAGCAGGGAACATGCCTTTATCTACAACATTCAACGCTATATGGTTTGGAGAAAATCTATCAAATTCATAAAATAAATAAGGATTTTCAAGAAGATCTTCATCTGAACATTTAACACTATATTTTATCCTTTGCGATTCATCATAAAATCTTCCTGCTTGGTCATTTGTAAGTTCCATACGGCTTAAAAGTTTCAGGTAGTTTTTTCGTTCACTCGACAAGACTTTCCAACTATTTTGCAATACCTTCCCTATTTTTTTTGCAAAATAATCTGGCAAAACAGACTCTGGTTTTTGGAACATACGCTCTACTATGCGCCATGGATCGATAGATAGGAGTTCTTTTTGTTCTTCTTCAATTTTTTTAAATATTTCCCAAGCCACCATGTTACCTTCTGTTATCCCAAAAGCCTTGAGGACTGCACCCAGACCAGGGTAGGGACCTCTCATGCTCCATAATTCTGATATCCTGTCGTCTATCCATTTAAGTTGTTTGTCATAATTTTTTAAAAGTAAATAGCTAAGTTTTCTAAGAGAATTGCCTATTCTAAGCAAACTATCAATTGCCGTATCATGCGAAACATGCTCTGCACCATAAGAAAATTCATCTCTATTTGGTGCAACAGCAATTAAAGTTTCGACATCAAGCTCAGGATTATTCTTTAACTGTACTATTAGATCGTGGTACGGCAATATAAGTCCATCTTTAAAATCAGGTCTTATTGAGTGTTGCATATTAATATCCCATATAACGCTTCTTGTAGGGCCATCTTGAAAATATTCGTGTTCTTTTATACTGCTTTTGCTTTTTACCTTTCCAACGCCAATTAAGACTCTATCGCCTTTGTCATAAAAAGGAACATGTTTTGCGTAGAAAAAAACTAAAGATTTTTCAGGTTCTATAGCACTTGAGAATGTTTCCAAAAGATTAACCTGATTTCGGGCATCTTGCACCCATATTGGATTGAATCCAAGTTTGGGTTCGAATTCAACATTATATTCAATGCCTAGTTCTTTAGCGACTTTGGATTCATGGGTTATTCCATCTTTCATCATCCATCTAAATGGAATGGCTCCAAATGAAAAAGGAGGGATTCGAAAATGGGTGGGCTTAAAATGTTTATATAATTCATTGGTTTCACTGTAAGGATGAGATATTACTCTAATTAACTCGTGCTCAGCCATAAAATTAACCTTTTCCGCAACGCATGGGGGATATTTATCTTTACTGCATTGTGATAAAATTTTGCCTGCTATCGTTTCTTCATATACATCGTCCTTTTCCATTGCTATTCTTGCGAGAAAAAGGCAAGATGCATTGTCTTTGGGGGCTTTGCAAACCGTCCCATCCCATCCATTATCATGCCACGGAACTCGGGCCGAAATATGTTTAATTGGTATTTGTTTGCCCATATCTCCCTCACATATAAACTATATTTAATAAATATTAATGTAATCGCCACTCATTCGATGTTGGTAGTCCCAATATACTCCATTGTATTTTTTTGCAACTGCCTGCAGGTTTGGTATTTTAAAATAGTTAAATATTGTATTAGGCAGATCATTTAATGATAACTGAGGGCTCCCGAGGATATCGGTTGCGTACAATTTCATTACGACATATACCTGCTCGTCATCCAGACGAAGTCTCTGTTTTAGAAAAGGCTTGCCGCTACTTTCATCTACAACACCAAAAGAGGCCAGTGTACTTATAAATGCTCCAACAGATCTCTTCACCACGTCTCTTTCTCCGCTTGCATCAACAATCTTCTTTTTCAAGAACAACAAATTAATCTCTGAACCAAAATCATAGAGACGAAAAATATGTTCTGATATCCTGATGAGCGTTTCTGTTTTTGCAAGCAGGTAGAAAAGATAGATTGGCTTCATGAACTCAAACCCGTATTTGCTTGTAAGATCTTTGAGAATAAGATCGCTCCTAACCTTTGTTTGGTTACTCTCATCTCGCAAGAAGCACCGAAATAAAACGGTCCTTACCTTCCTTTTTCCCTCTTTACCGGTAAGTTCCCTGGCGATTCCCTCAAATGGTTTATTTAAATCTGATAGCTGCTGTTCTGGACGAGCCAGGAGTAAGCTTTCGTATATCCATTGGGGCCTGAGGGGCCTATCAAAACCAATCATGCCAACACCTCTACAAAGGGAATAATAACTTCTTCAATGTGAATTCCTCCGTGGGTAATACCAATATCACCAGCCTTTGCAAACATCTCGTGGAATCGAGGAAAGACTGCAACACTCTCTCCTAAAGTCCCCTTATCTTCAAAAACAATTACGTCTTTGTTAATTGAAAACTCCTGAGCCAAAAGCTTGTTGGGATATAACAAGGCCCTTTTTGCCCTCTCATCAACGAGGTATTTATCAGCAAGGAATCCATTTCCTTTACACCAGGTTGAGCCATGATCTGACGTGATATAGATTGTGAAACCATGTGAAAGGAGTTGTTCTGTCATCTTCTCTATTCCTACAGATGGTATCGTAGAAATTAACTGTTTTTGCATCAATCGCTTGTTCTCGTTCAGTGTTGGCACTTTGTGAGATATTGAATCAACAACACCCACCACAATCCCAAGGTAGCCATATGCAAGGTAATCCTCTTTCCACTTCGCAAGGCTATCGTTAAAAACATTACTTGCCGTGACATTACCTGCTGCCCAGTTTGTTATTACGTGTTTCTTAAAGCCCGCCTGTTCGTTGCAAAGATCACTCATTGAGCGTGTACCGCAAAACAGTGCCTTTCGGGAAACAGAAGTCAGTGTGGGTAAAAGAGCGAAGATGGCATGTTCTGTAAATCTATCTATCCCATTGTCTGCCAGAAAATCCTTAATGCAATACCACTCCTGAAAGCCCATACCATCAAGACAAATTACCGCTTTTTTCCTTCCAGGCCTGCTTCCTACATAATGAAGCACTTTGTCTATTGTGACAGGGGCATTGATATAATTTTCGTAAAAGAGCTTGCTGTACTTTTCTTTTATGAAACTTTCAAAGGCATGCATGATCTCATCTTCGAACTTTTCGTAGCTACTTTTCTCAATGTCTTCCACAGAATCCCTAAGATAGGCTATTTTCCCCCATAAAGCACCCATTGCTCTCCAATCGATGCTTTCAGCATTCAAGAGTTTTGCTGCCTGTTCCATTGCCTCATCAAGACATGATAGCTGTTTCCATTTTGTGTCGTGCTTAAGCCATCCATCAATGAGCTGCCGGGTCTCTGTTTCGCTTGCCGATGCAAGGGATTTTTCGATTGGTTTGTAGCCTTCAAAAATCTTTTGTAATTCACCTGGTTTCATGTCTTTTAACGATTGACTATGGAGCTTGGGGAAAACATCTTTCAACTGCCAGTCAATCACATCAGAGCCCTGCTCGATATCGTAAGGAATATATCCCTCACGTGGCCCTTTGAATATTATGACCCTCTTCCCAGAGCTCTTTTTTAGAAACATCCTAAGGGATACTTCATCACGGTAATAGTGAATTTGGAACTGGCCTGCTAATGCTTCATGAATATCATCGGTCTTACCAACACCGTCATGGTCTACTACTATGATTTTCTCGGACCAGGATTCGCTCAGCTTTTCTAAAAGTAATTGGAACCAGTTTTCTTTCACGAATAAAACTCCACATACGCAACTTGCTGGCAGTTCAGAGAGGGTACTATCTGCATCCTTCTCTTTATTTCGTTCAGCTTTTCAGCTTTCTCCTTTTCCAGTTCTTTGAGCTTTGACAGTCTGATATTCTCAATGGCAATTCTTTGTAAAGCAACTTCCTTATCTACAAAATACCTCTCCAGCTTGCTCCCTGCATCTTTTAGCTTCTTCGTTAACTGGTCCTTAAACTCAAGAAAGACTGTTTCGGCCTTCCGCTCTACCGCCTCATCGAATGCTTTCATAATGTTGCCCAGATCATACGGCAACTCGCCAATGATAAGGTCCTTTACCCTTGAAACATCCAGCTCATTAAAATATTGAGACAACCGGTTATTCAGCTTGCCATCTGTACTCACAAAGCATGGAATAATATATTCTCTGGGACGATCTATATAATTTGTTATGCTCAACTTGTAGAAGGATACAAAACCCTTCTCACCTGTAAATTTGTCTTCTCTGATTAGCAGTTTTGCGGTCACATGCTCTTCCATGGAGGCATCAAGATGACGAATCAGTTCAATAATAAATGGATGATTTAAGCTCAAAAGCTCGAAATCTTCGTTTTCAATTGCATAACGTTGTTCAAAGATCACATTGTGCATTCGTTTCTGTGTATGAGGATTTTCAAAATAGAAAGTACCCCGCTTGCCTTTATATTCAGTAAGTTTTGATCCATGCAACGAGAGATATGTTTTTACGAGATCTCTTATTCGGGCTGATTTTCTTTCAATATCCCTTTTCGTTATTGATTGACCTGCATTGATCTCCGTGAAAGGAAGAGCCAATTGTCCCTCGCTGATGATCCTCTTTGCCCTTTCATAAATCTGTTGAGCAATGGCTTCCAATGATGCCAGGTCAGCCTTTCGTTTCATAACGGCATCTATGTAAATCTTGTCGAAGCTGAATTCATCCTGAAGAGTACTTACAATATCGGCAAGCTTATCTTCACCATCATTAAATTCCTCTTTTATTGTTTCTAATTTTGCTTCAATAACATCCCTGACACGCTTCTCAACAGTGTCTTTTAATTGAAAATTTACTATCTTTACGTCATGGTCCTGCCCGATACGGTCAATTCTCCCGATTCTCTGCTCAAGCCGCATGGGGTTCCAGGGGAGATCATAGTTGATCATAACCCAGCAAAACTGAAGGTTTATACCCTCACCTCCCGCATCTGTGGAGATGAGAAACTGTGCCTCATCCTGAAAACGCCTTTTTTCCTTCAACCGGTCATCAGAGGACATGCTCCCCCGTATCATAGCCGTTGAATATCCAAGGCTTGTCAGGCAATCATTCAGATAGTTCTGAGTCTCCACAAACTCAGTAAAAATAATAAATTTAAGATTGGGATTATGTTCCCGTATCTTGAATTCATCGATAATTTCAAGTAACTTCAAAAACTTTTTGTCGTTTCGACCAACGGTGGCTTTCTGGGCAAGAGAAATGCATTTTTCTAATTCACGGATTTCCACATCGAGGTACTGGTAATTTTTCAGAGAAGGGTATTTATCCAGTATTTGCAGTTGCTCTTCAGCATCCATCTCTTCCAGGTTGTCAAGATCAACATCATTTTCAGATGAAGCATTGTACTGGTCCTTAAATCCTTTCTTGGCTTCTTGCAGAACATCCAATCGGGTGGACAGCGATCTTAGAATAGCTCTTGAGCTGCTGCTCACCATCCTCTGGAAAATGAGGAGAAGGAACATCAAAGTTCTGTTGTTCTGCTGTCTCGCATAATCATAAAACTGAGATACATAGTCCGAGACTGCCTCATATAATTCTATTTCTGGCATATCCTGTATGGTATCACGCTCTATGATGCACAAAGAGGTAATCCTCTGTTTGAAGATTCTATTACCTTCAAGATCGACAACAGCTCTTTTGTTGTTTCTCACCATTACCTTCTTTACATCTTCAGGAGTGATATCGCTGTCTTTATAAAAGAGATAGGGGTCTATGAGATTGAGCAGATTTTTGAACTTTCCAGAATCACCCTGGTGTGGAGTTGCTGTGAGCAAGAGAAGAACAGGGGTTGCATCAGATATGGCCTTGCCTATTTTATATCGGGCAGTCTCCTCACCTGACGCATCCTTGGTGAGCTTGTGAGCCTCATCTATGATTACAAGATCAAATTGAGCTGAAAGAAGTGCCTCAACAACATGAATATTATGCCACTCACGGTTCCTGGTCGTCCATTGATCCAGATTTCCGTTTATCGCCTTTGGTTTCACAAAATCGATAGAGGCTATAATTCTGTCTCTTACAGACCATACGTTAGTCTCCTCTCCATAGAGCTTTTTGAGAGAGGCAACCATGGCCCTGTCGTAGATAACGAAGTCCTCGAAGAACTTCAGTTTTATTTCGTCTTTCCACTGCTCACAAAGCCCGGAAGGAGCGATAATGAGAATATTCTTCACCATACCCCTGGCTTTTAATTCCTCATAGATTAGGGCTGCCTCAATAGTTTTGCCAAGCCCAACTTCATCAGCGATGAGTGCCCTTGGTTTGAACTGATCCATAACAAAACTTACTGCAAGGACCTGATGGGGCAACGTCAAAATCTTAAAATTACCTGCAGATTGGATGCCTTCCTGAGTGGTAATTGCCTTGAGCTGATCTTTGAGAAACCGTAGCAGAAACTGGCCTGAAGGTGAGTACGTTCCGGACTTTAGTTTTATGTCTGGAGCAGAAAGGATTACCAGATCGTTTTCTGATACGATAACTTTCTCTCGTGGAGCATCAAAGAACACTTCTGCATACAGCTGATTGAATACTTTCTGGATACTTACTATAGTGCCAACGCCTTTTTCAGGAAAGGCGTTGCTTCGGACCTTGTTGCCCGGTTCCATGCTACACTTCTACCCCAAGCTTCAACTGGGCTATTTCTACAAAGTCATTAATCTCGCTGTTCTCTTCCAATATTTTTCTGTCGAGCTTTTTCGCCACTGTGACAATATCTTCAAATCTCATTTGCTGATAGGCTTTTGTGAACCCATACGAGATAGCTTCTTTGCGGATCTCTTTCAACTTTTTCCCGCTGGTTTTGGCCTCAAGAAGTATTTGCTCAAAAGCTTTGTTCAAATCTTTCTCCCTCTGTTCTTCGATAGCCTCCTGTTCCTTTTCAGTCTTGGGCCTCCGATAGACCTTATCTTCAAAGATGAAGTTGTTGCTGAGCAGATCTTTTAATTCTGGGATCTTATCCTCAATACTTGATGTGGCTTTACTGTATGAAGTATAAATATCGCTATATGACTGTGGTGTTTCTAAGAAGTTGTAGAGCCAGATGATGGCTGATTTCTCATCGTTGATAAAAAGCACTTCATAACCCGACTTAATCTCCTTAATCTTGCTTATGCCCTGTTTCTTCTTCCATTCCTCATATTTCAGGACCTGTTTGTCTGTAAACCAGTAGCCTTCTATGAGTTTAAAGTTGTCTCTCAGCAATGTGTAAAACTGCTTTGCATTAAGCCTGATTTCAAAACCGTGTTTAAGATAATGGGCGAGCATCTTCGAAAAGAGCATCTGTTCAGTCCGTTCTAAATTTGGTTCCACAGGGAGATGCTTCAGATGTTCCTCGACAAAATCCCTTTCAAGTCCCTCGCCAGCTCTCTTGAGAAAATACTCCTCGAAATGTTTCTTTGGCTTATAGGCATTAATGACAAGATCGTTTTTTACTGCACCGGCAGCAGTTACTTGTTTAAAGGTTTTGACCTTCTTATCGAGTATCGTAACTTGAGCAACAACAAAACCAGCTTTTACGAGAGAATCTTGAATTGCGTTCCAAACAGCAGCTTTGGAATTATGAAAAACAACAGTAATCCAACGGTTTGGTTTGAGAATTCTGTACATTTCCTTAAAACATTCTGTCATTAGACGTTTATATTCGTTAAGATCTTTATGTTGTGTCTCATTAATAATGGCTTCGGACCTGTTATTTGTTAACACTTTGAGCCATGCTTCCCAAAGAAAATTTAGCTCAGAATACATAAGGTTGGAACCAAAAGGCGGGTCAGTAAATATATAGTCGATTGATGCACTGACAATTGATGAGTCTTCGCTGGATGAAATAAATATGAGAGAATTCTCAGACACATCTTTAAATGCCTGAATGAGCTTTTTAAGCTTGTTCTCATAAGCAACAAAAACATTAGACTCCGATACTTGTGAGCCAATATAAAGAGTCCCGCTCAGAGGATTGTAAGGAAAGGATACTCCAGGCCTATACCGATTCAACTTGCTTATGTTGATTAACTGGGAATTAAACCACAAGAGAGTTTGATGAGATGTACATCGACTCCTCAATTCTGCCAGTACCAATAGATTCCGCTTTGTGTAAAAATGATGAACATGGGTAATGCCAAAATGGACACCTGCTCGCCACGTATCTCCCCACCGCTCTCCCTTACACATCATAGGATTTGTTGGAAACCAGTGAGGTGTTGTACTTTCCTCTATCCTTTTCACCAAGTCAAGATCCTCCTTACTGGGTGTTTTCTCAAATCTGCCTCTTCCGGTTGAGTAATTGACCAACACAGGTACCTGCTTCACCTGGGTGACCTCTTGATTAATTGCGGTGTCGAACAAGGTGATCACCGCCCTCTCTGATTCTCTCTTTCCTATGACTGCATTGCAATGGGGGCAAGCATAGTCATCGAGAACGGTGCCTTCTTTCTTATTAACCGCTACATCCCAGAAGATGTACTCATTATTACAATAAGGGCATTTGAAAACATCAGACCAGACTATATAGTTAATCTTTCCCCTTGTCTTCCCATCCGTGTGTACTGTTTCATACATCCACCCACACTCTTTCTCAACCTCATCGAGAATACGTTTTGCCTCCTTTTCAAAAGCCTTCACATCAACTGGCGTATTGTAGTTATAAGCAATAAATGTTGCCGCTGGAGACAAATCGCAGAGTATTGCCTTTCGCCCCGTCAACTGAGCGGCCACCCCTGTCATGCCAGTCCCACAAAACCCGTCAAACACTATGTCTCCAGGTTTTGTATAATGCTCGATAAACGGAATAATGGCCTTGTGAGGTACTTTAGTATGATAGGAATGGGCGTTGTAGATTGGGTCGTTCTTCCCTTCACTCACATCACTGACAAACGGAGTCCTTTCGTAGGTATCCGTTGTTTCGTCATAGGGCTTGCCATATCTTTCAATAAACTCATTGATATAAGGGTTTGGGCAGGCCGTATAGTAAGGCGGATCAGAAAGGGACAGGATATCTTCATCCTTCCCTAAAGGAAAACCTTCGATATTTCGAACCGAATCAAGAAGCTCTGACAAGGGCTTGCATGATGCTGTGAAATCATCACTTTGTTCTGCTGACTCGTTCTTATTTTGCTCATTAAAAATTTGATCCGATCTTCTATTCATGACCTATTCTTCCCCCTTCGCAGCAAATTTAATTCTGATCTTATCGAGGTCCTTCCCCGCTACCAGTTTTTGTTTTATCTCATTGATTTTTCGTTCAAAGGAAAAATAGTCCATTACCTGCGTATCCTTGAAGATCTCTTCGAAAAAGTCACGAGGATTTATTTCGATTGACTCCAGCTCCTTGAACAAATTATTAAGTGCGTTGACCAGGTCATCTGTGACAACGTTAGGCAATTTACCTTCTTTTATCACTCCCTCAATGATTTTCTGTTCCTGGCTATTGAGGTACTGAATGTTATCTTTATAGTTCTTAGCCTCCGTGAGAATCGTAGCTTCCCACTCATTCAAAACACTTTGCATTGCACTTTCTATCTTCTGTATCTTCGTATTCATATCCTGCATGCTAAAACCTTGAGGAAAGGAGCATTGAGGACAAACAGGCTTTTTTTCCAGCAAGTCCACTTTAAAATTGGGACAATGAAGGTTGGACAAAATAGCAATGCTGTTCTCTATATTGATGAATGCATTCTTGCTCAAGAGATCAACCAGTTTTAATTTTTTTAAGTTTTCATAGGTTTTAGTCTTCAGCAAGTCGGAAAGTTTTGTCCAGTTTACATTTCCTCCAACGTACTTCTCATGGGCTATATAATAAGCTGCTACATATTTTTTCCGTATCATCTGCAGCTTTCCAATCAAGGGGTTCAGCTCATCCAGGACAAGCAGTTTCTCTGCGTCCTTTAAAATCTCAAATGTGTCTGTTATTAATTGCTTCAAACCTTCAACTTGAAAAATTAGTGGGTGGGATTCACATACTTTTTTTATCTCCTTCACATACTCCACGCCCTTGCTTATCTTGTCAAAATAAATTGTGCAGAACGTCTGCAGTTGTTGAAGGGTCTTGCGGGCATTGTCTATTTTCTTGATCTGCGAAGACTCGTAAACGATTTTCTTAAGATCATTAGGGGTCTTAACTTTTTCAAAATCATCGAAAGGAATTGCTTCCAGTTCCTTCTGCTTCTGGCCAAGACTGTCAATATCTATAGTTTCAGCCTCGTGGAGCGAGAGATAGGTCAATTTTTTTTGTACGAAGTCTGCTTGTTCTTTGAGCTCCAGGTACTTTGTTCTGAATTCCTGTACTGCCTCCCCACGGCTACTTGAAACACGCAATTTTGCCGGATTAATACCAAGAACACCGAAGAGATCAATAACAGGTTGAATATCAAAATCTCCCTCTACAGCCAAATATTTGATATTCTCAAAGGCATCAATCCCACCCCCAAACACGTCTTCAACTTCAGAAGAGGTAATAACCTTTCCACCTGCTGCCCTTAACACAATTTCTCCGTTAAATGTGAGCATGATGAGAACGAAAGCTGTCATGAGCTTGTGGTAGCCAAAATCTGGTTCCGAGAATGACTCAATAATACTCCCAACATCAACATTTTTCCCTTGGTCTTTTTTTGCAAGAGCAAGAATTTGTTTTGCTACCTCTGACTTCGCAGTAGATATATTCCCGTTGTCATCAACGAGGGAAAGGGCGTTGAGGATAGATTTAGCGCTGGAAAACAAAGAGTCAAGCTTTCCATTCTTTGAGATTACTTCTTTGACAGCACTTGAGAATTCACCTTTGATGTTATCGGCAGTAATGGCTTGCGAGAACTTCGGATGCTTGGGGTACCGTATATTAAAATAGTCATCGAGGCAAGATGGTTTTATCTCGGACAGGAGCTCGTCAAAGTTCTTGAATTCACGGCTGATGATGCTTTTTATGCTCTTTTTTCCTTTATCACTTTCTACATAGCCCGTATCGAGATAACATTTTACAAAAGATTCAACGAAAGGTTTCCTTAAACCGATGTATTTCTTCTCCATAATGCTTTTGCTGTAGTTTTCATTCACAAGGGCCTTAGCGGCTGCGGTTTTCTTTAGTGCCTCCACAACGTTTTGATCAACACTGCAACTCATAACCAAGGTGTTTGCCGTGGGCTTATATCGGCTCTGCGTGCAGAAGGGGGACTTCAAAATGATTTGGTAATCTCCTGATAGTTTCCTCGCTGTACCTTTACCGTTTTCATAGATGAAAATGCCTTCCCTAAAAGATTTCCTGCTCTGCCATCGACAGCTATCCTTAAATATACCTGGATCAGAAGTCTCTGTAAGGAGAAGCTGGTCCTTTAGGATTGAGAGAATTTCATCGTCCAAAGCGTTTTCAGGGAGATTTTCAGCTTTTCTGGCTATTACTTGGTCGTAATCAATGTCGAGTGAAAGATCAAGGAAGTAGTAGCCTTCCTTGTTGTTGACAAATTGACCATCTGTGACCTTCCGAAGATTGCTCAGTACAAGAGTGATTTCATCTGTTGCAGCCATCATTTTATTTGCAGGTAAAACTAACAGTGTGTTAGCAAGCTCCTCCACGGTTGCTCCATTGTTTGTACTCTTTCCGTACAGCCGAAGAATCGCAAGGGCTTTAATGAGATTTTTTGCAGTACCTTGATGCCTTGGATCCAGGAGGTCGATCTTGCTGTCCAATGTGTCCACGGCATCCACAACCGGAGAGACTTGTTCAAGGTTCTTTACAGTGTGCTTTGATGCAATCTCATCAAAAATCAGATCATACGTGATGATATGGGGAAAATCCTTATCAAGTATCCTTTCCACCTCCTGTATGGTGAACTGGATCACTCCTCTTTTTTCAAAGTATGGCAGTTCGCTAAAAATCTGGATTACATAAGGATGCAAGGGGAAAAGGTCGATATATTCATCTATGTGAGGGGTTATGCTGGGGAAATATTTTGTATATTCTTTAAAGAGATTTTCCAACTCGATTCTCTGCTCAGGTGTCTTATTTAAGACTCGTTTTGAGATAACCCTCTTTATATCTTCCCTTTTAATCGTAATGATTTGAAACCGCTCAGAAACTCTTCCAAAGCTTTCTGCTTCATCAACATATTTTGGATTCGTGAAAATATGTTCCTGCATAGCACCGATAAACATAAAGTCCGAAGTTTGGGCCACCTGTCCCAGCACCCTGAGGAACTGGACATCCCTGTTAATCTTCTCCTTTGTCTTCTGCTTCAGAAAGTCCGATATCTCATCTACAACCACTACAAGGCCACGAGTCGGATCATCCTTTTTGACCGCTTCCAACACATTGAGAATGGCCTTTTTGTGGTCTTTTACACCTGTGGTTTGGAGATTAAGGCTTATCCCATATCGTTCCTCAAGTTGTGTTTGGAGATTGTCATACAGGTATTCGCTCAATTCCACGTCATTCGGTTGCAGTTCCCAATGAACTACCAGAAAATCCCGACTCAGCTTTTGTGCCTCATCTCTGACCTTTTCGTCTTGGATAGAATTACGTAGATCTTTTTCTGTCAGAATAGATATGAGGAATGCCAGCAGGTGCGATTTACCTGACCCATAACCTCCTATAACCTGTGCTGCCTTGTGACTGCTGTTATTTAAGTCCTTAAGTAATGCAGCCAGTTCACCTTCCAACGAAGGAGAGATCACATACTTTTCTACCATCCCCTTCTTGTCGGAGATTGAATCAATGTCAATGACCTCTTTAATCTTTTCAAAGTTTATAAGCTGCCGTATCTTAGGCATCGATATCCTCCATAGTTGTATGAATTAACTCACTCACATCCATTTCGGTATAATCTTCACGGCCAAACTCAGAATAAATAATCTTATTTCCGGCCGCATGTCCTTCCATTATCAGGATTATTTCTTTGTCCCTTGCCTTGTATTTGAACGCACCAATAGGGTTCAGCTTTCCTAAATCAGGGGAATAGAGAATATTGGTGTTGTATAGTATCACTTTGTCTGGAAGCCCATTGAACCATTCTTTGATTTTTGCTCCTATACGCAGCTTTCTCTTTTCAGCGGGAATACTTTCCAACAGCCTGAGCACTTCTTCGGTAACATCATAACTATTCCATTCTTTATTCTTGAGGGCATTGATGATTTTTTCATGTTGGCGACTATTATCTACAATAACAAGCATCTTGTAGTGATTTGATCTGTTTTGATCAAGATATGTGTTGAGTTTCATTCAATAGCCTCCGGCTTCCTTTATTTTTCTGAATAAATATCTTCATGGTCAATTTCTATTGCTTGTGGCTTTACCATCTCGAAATCTTGCACATCATCAGGTAAAACAAATTTATCTAACTGAGGTTTCGGGATTGTTAATCCGTACGCTACTGCCATTCTATCAAATGGAGCATTACAACTACTTCCATCGTAATCATCAGGGAGAGGCAATTTCCTTACTGGATACTTTACATTAATAGCATCCCACCAAGGGGTTGAAAAAGTTTCATTCAAATATGGAAATTCTGACCCACCGCCGCATATAAAAACCTCTATGTTTTTGAATTTGTCTATACGACTATAACGCCTATATGCAGTTGCCCAAACATCTATATATTCTCTCGACATTCGAAAATCTTCGAGTTCTTTTTTTACTGCCCCAACCAATTTTATTCTTCCATCGTTTAGATCAAAATTTCTTTCAAGAGAGATAATATCTTGTAAACATTGATATATATCTACTTGCCTGCAAATTGTTTTGTTTTTTCCATCTGAAATGTGTTTAGACAAAACTCTCTCTACATTAATTGTTCCACAAGGGACATTTTTTGCTGCAAACCACCACGTTGTTGAATCTCCGGTAATTTCAGAATAATTAAAAATAGATATATCTGTTGTCCCAGCCCCAAAGTCTATAATGGCATGCAAATTTTCCCTCCTTTGAAGGGATTGCAAATAAGATGATATTTGAGCTACAGATTCAGGTATTGCAAATACTCGAGTGTCTGTTTTGATCTGTTTTTCACGTAGATTTTCTGCAGCTTCTAATAGATCAAATTTCTTATTTTGGTTTTGCCATTCATCCTCAATTCTCTCTGCCCAACTAAAAATATTTTCGAAAACTCCTTTTGTTTCCTTTTTTTGTATATGATCTATAGGCAAGCAAACATTGAAAATAAAATTAATTTCAATATTACGAAATTCATCTTGTAATTTAATATAATTCTTAATTGCCTTCATTACATAAGCGATGTATATGGCGGTAAGCTTTTCTGGAGATAGCGCATCTCTTATTCCACATTCGCAGCTGTAGTTATCGAATTTTTCTTTTGTTATAGGATCTAAAAATCTTTCATCAGTGTTGCCTGCCACAATAACCTTCATGCGTTGGAAACCTGTATCCCATGAATAATCTATTAAATATTTTGCAGCCTCTGCTCCCAGCAATAAATGCCCATTTTTATCAACTGCCGCTAATGAAGGCAAACAATAATTTGGGTAGTGAGGGAGATTATGTTGGAAATCAACAACCTTTGCTGTTCTTCCACCGATGCGTCTAAACATTACTTTTGTCGCACTAGTTCCAAAATCTAAGCCTACTTGAATATCTATTTTATCCTTTTTTAAACGGATTAAAGGTCCATTTATTGTTTGTGTTTCATATTGATCCTCATTGTTTACGTTTATTGAAAAATTTGAATCTAATTCCCCCATGATTAATCCCCCTTGTTGCTGTTTATGTTACTTCAAGTATACCAGCTGCAAGTTCATCATATTCCACTCCCACTTTTCGTTGGCTGTTCAGTCTTTGCTGATGCTCCAGCAGTTCAGACTCAAGTCTTCGAATCGTTGATTCATGCATCCGGATGATCTTCTTATCTGTGATTTGATTGATGACCGATCTATGCATATTAATATCTTTGCTATACCATCCTTTTATGCTTTCAAGACGACGATCTATAAAAATATCGTTGTTTCTTTCCATTCGTTGTTGAATGATAGCGGCTTTATTGTGAAAAATCTCTGAAGCAACTTGAACCGCTTTTTCAAGCTGTTTTCTATCAAACTCGTAGCGAATGCCATCTGAATCCTCTCCCTTCTCAACCATTTCACCAAGAATAATCTCTGCTTCTTCAGGCGAACATGCCGTTTGACCTTCTTTGTTGAGTATTACTATCTCAAGGGTTGTGCCGCCTCTCGCAGCACTCACTGTAAGTCGATAGACAAAATAGATATATAATCCGGGTTTTAATTTATCTGTTCTCAATAAAATATGGTGTGCATTTGACCTAACCCCATTTTGTTCTTTGTAATATTTTACAATGGCCTGAGGTAATGGATGAAGGACATTTAAAAAATCTATTGTCGGTTTTTCAAATGCTGTCTGTGAATCGAAAGTTATTGGAACACCCCTGCCTTGCGTAACAAAATAGTTGTGAAGCGTGTTAATAGCTCCCTGGCTGGTCAGAAATGCAAGGAGCTTATCGTCAGGATATAATGTACCAGTCACATTCTTGGTATCTGCATCCAATCGAGTTCGTGGACAATATGTTTTAATATAATCCAGAACAAATCTTCGCATTTGCTCGCCAGTTACATATCTTCGACACTTTTTAATTGTTTCAACCTCTTCATCAAAATACTGGTCTGCACCAATTAAATTGGCTGCTTTAGTTTCGAGGTTTTCGAGTTCTATGGCTCTGGCCTCTATCACCATGGCTTTTTGTTCCATCAATTTTTGTTCTTCTTCAATTGTTAGTTTTTTGCTAAGAATGTCCTTCTCTATAGTTCCAAACTCATCGCCAAGAATCATCTCAAGCTCACCTATTGACCTCTCGAAAATTTCAATCCTTTCATATAATCTCTCGAGGATTCTTTGTTCAATAGTGCCTTCTATCCAGAAATTGTAGATGCGAATTACAGGTGATTCCTGACCAATCCTATCCAGTCGCCCTATTCTTTGCTCAACATCCATAGGGTTCCATGGTAGGTCATAATTAAAGAGTGTATCACAAAATTGAAAATCAAGACCCTCACTACCAACCTTAGATGAAAGAAGGACTTCATATTTGTCATCGTCCTTAAATTTTGTGACTATATTACTTCTTTCATCAGGAACTATATCTCCTGAAATCAACGCGCATTTAAATCCATCCTCTTTTAATCGGCGCTCAAGGTATCGAAGTGTATCCTTAAAAAAAGCAAATACCATAATTTTTATTCTGCCTTCTTTTGCACGAATACCTCTTAATATCTCAATAAATTTTTCATATTTTGAATCCCTACCATCTTTAGGCCATCTTTTTATGATTGATTCAAGTTTAGATTTTGCTGAGGTAGATTCAGGCATATTAAATTTTTCATTAAATTCTTCATCTGGCATGGAAAAATCTTCTGAAATATCCTCGATAGATAAATTAAGGTTTGTTTTATAATATTCTACCATTGCAGGTATTGATGACGCCATTCGACGTTGAGGAGTTATAAGAATCCAACTGTGTATTGTTTTTGATAGTTTTTGCATTTCAGCTTGTTCTCTGACAAATTGAGTTACTGCATTATAAAAATCCATTTCAATCTTTGTAAATCGGAGCCGTATCGGGTAGGCTTGCCTAACAGCCATATTTGTCTGAACATCACGTTTTTTTGTACGAGTAAAAATATGACCAATAAGGTTCAACTCCGCCAAATTTTGTTGAATATCAAGAATGAGTCCTCTGTCAACATTGCCATTCCCATGCTCTTGTAAATTTTTAAGTTTATCTATAATTTCATTATATAAAGGATTGTTTTGAATCCATATAGAATTATTAGCATTTATAAGAAATTGTAATGCATCTTTGATGTTAGGCGGGATTCGACTTACACAGATGTTGGCCTTTACAATAGGTTCATTATCATTAAAGCGCCCATTAACAGTATTAAAATCAGGAAATTCCTCTTCATCCAAAATATTAAGAAGGCTAAAAAGATTTTCACTACCAAGATGTATGGGGGTTGCAGTAAGAAAAAGCATAGCTTGTTTGCCCCTTGCCAACAAAACGCCCGCTTTTCTCTGTTTACGTCCGAAGTTACGCATATGATGAGCTTCATCAACAATAACAAGATCAAAACTTGGAGACAGGGCTTCTATGCGTTTAAGAATAGTTTCTTGTCTAATGCTTTCAAGTGATATAATGCCTGATAACATAGTATTTTGAGGCTCTTCCTCGTAATCTCGAAGAAATTGCTCAAAACTCTTTGCATCCATAATTTTAAAATCTTCACCAAAACGTCGTTTTAATTCCCATCGCCATTTGTCTAAAAGATTGGCTGGACAAACAACTAAAACCCTTTTCATAAGCTGACGAGCCCTCATTTCCGTGAGGATAAGGCCAGCTTCTATTGTCTTGCCAAGGCCTACCTCATCAGCAATAAGAAGACGGTGTTTCGGCGAATCAAGAAACTTAAGCAGAGGTTTAAACTGATAAGGAAAAAACTTTGTTCTCGATGCATTAAAGGCATAAACATTGTTACGAAGAGGATTATCCCTGAGTAAACGTTCGTATGTTATAAGGCGTTGGAATTCCGCATAGCCATCAATGTTTCCATCTATTAGGTTACTCACAGGCTTTGTATTTGGTTTAAAAATACGGAGGTCTGGTTCTGCAACTACAGGCCTTCCAAGTTGGCCGAAATTGACACGATACCATTGAACACCTGCATGTATTTCGCATATTTCGACAACTGTTCCTATTTTGCTTGGATCGCTTACACGTTGAACCTCATTGCCTATTTTATATTTCGTACACATTTAAATTATCTCTAAATCATAACTTATTGTTATAGTTTAATAAATTATTTATTCAGTTTTCTTCCTTCACCTCGTGCATCATGGAAAAGGTCTTGCCTTCCATTAACTTCATGACGACCGCCAGGTTGACACGCTTATCCACATTGTTAAGCGTTGCAACAGCTCGTTCAGCAGGCAGAATATGTAAATGTGAGTAAAAATGATTGATCTGCAACAATAACCCCCTCTCAT
>Ga0209718_1001814_pt1 | contig 22791 bp, 22 predicted proteins | sample AD_JPNAS1_MetaG_FD_184420 | JGI IMG/M metagenome (GOLD analysis project Ga0209718, IMG submission 184420) | Active sludge microbial communities of municipal wastewater-treating anaerobic digesters from Japan - AD_JPNAS1_MetaG (SPAdes) (version 2) | ecosystem: Engineered > Bioreactor > Anaerobic... | reverse complement strand
TTTTTCACAACATAATCCTTGTCGCGCGTAAAAAGAAACTGTGCTTTTAGCGCCTCCTCGAGATGATGAACTAAGTGTACGTTCGTAGTTGAATAAAAATCTTTTATGCCCGTTAAGCGCTCTACTTTACTAATACCTTCATCGGTTACGTTTACCGCTCTATCTTTTTCATCTATTGTTAAGTCGGCCTCGGGTTTTAAACGCCTCGCGATTGTTGCGTATTCCATATATAAAGAAGCTGATTGACGAGCTGGCGCAGAAATGATTAATGGTGTACGGGCTTCATCGATAAGAATAGAGTCGACCTCATCGACAATAGCAAAGTGCAATTCTCGTTGCACCATACCCTCCGGGGAACGCGCCATATTGTCGCGAAGGTAGTCAAAGCCAAACTCATTATTAGTGCCGTAGGTTATATCGCAAGCGTATGCTTCCTTCCTACTGCACGGTCGTAAATTAGCCATCTGAATAAGGGCGGGGTTACTGTCGTCGATATCACTCTTTTCTTCTGGTGTGTAATCAGGGTCAAAAACGTAAGAGACGCCCTGATTTTGAATCACCGAGACACTCAGCCCCAACGCGTGGTAAACCTTGCCCATCCACTCCGCATCACGCTTTGCAAGATAGTCGTTCACCGTTACTAAGTGCGCTCCCTTGCCCACTAAGGCATTAAGATACAAGGGGAAAATAGCAGTCAAAGTTTTTCCTTCGCCCGTTTTCATTTCGGCAATCTTTCCCTCGTGGAGCACAATACCACCAATTAACTGTGTATCAAAGGCGCGCTGTCCGATAATGCGCCGCGCTCCTTCTCGCGCATTAGCAAAGGCAAAAGGAAGAATATCGCCAAGGCTCTTTCCTGTCTCCAGTTCTTTTTTTAAAAAAGCAGTTTTTTCTTTTAACGCCGAACTCGACAGTTTGCGATATTCATCTTCTAGTCTATTAATTTTATCGATAGTAGCACTATATCGCGTAACTTGCTTTTTATTAAACCCTCCAAAAACCCTGTCGAAAATACTCATAAGACCTCGCGCTTTTTACGCCTAAAAAGACGAAGCGCACGGCGAGGAGCACGTTTTAATTTATCCAAATAATAGCGTGAACGCTTGCCATCGAACTTTCTCATTTCTGCTCGTTTGTGTATTAAGCGATCGAATTTAGCCTCTGCCACATCTATTGCCACTATAAAATTGGGAGATGCTTTACTCTTGGCGAAAATAGGCTTTTTAACGCCGGGAACCTTTGCCGCAATATGCACTATCGCACTACCGTCTCTTTTTGGACCCCTTTTGCGCTCGAACGTACATTCTACAACGACCGCATTAGGAAGCATTGGTTCGTGTTTAAGAATTTTTTTACGAAGGTAGCTTTTTGTCTCGTCGTCCAAACTACAAGCAATGGTACGTAGTAAGATTTGCATAATTATTTAATCTCCTTAAAACCAGTGTATGGCTGCAACACAGTTGGCACTGCAACGCTTCCGTCTTTTTTTTGATAGTTTTCTAAAATAGGAATGATAATACGGGGGCTGGCAACGGCGGTGTTATTAAGAGTGTGAACGTATTCTTTTTTTCCCTCTTGCGAAATAAATTTTGTCCCCAGACGGCGCGCTTGGTAGTCGGTATCATTGGAGCAAGAATGGGTTTCTCCCCAACTGGCTGTAGCGGGAAGCCATGCCTCAATGTCGTATTTTTTGTGCTGTGGCAACCCTAAATCCCCACCACAATTTAATACAACGCGGTAGGGGAGTTCGAGCTTTTGCATAATATTTTCTGCGATTGCAAGAAGATCCTCGTGAATTTGCGCAGATTGTTTTGGGGTGCAAAAAACAAACATCTCTATTTTATGAAATTGGTGCACGCGATAAAGACCACTACCTTTCTTTCCATAACCACCTGCCTCTCTGCGAAAACAAGCAGAATAACCGCAATATTTAGCGGGCAGATCCTTTTCTTCTAGTGTTTCATTAAGGTGGTAACCCGCTAAGCCAACCTCCGCCGTGCCCGCCAAATAAAGATTGTCTTTTTCTAGGGCGTAGGCGTCGTCTTCTGGGGGAAAGTGAGCAGCGGCATACATCATCTCTGGTCTTACCAGGTCTGGAGGAGTAAGAGGCGTAAAACCCGCTTTTATTAGTTCGTCAAGAGCAAAGCGCATTAAAGACATTTCGAGAACTACACCCTTTCCCTTGAGGTAGTAAAACTTGGTCCCTGCAACCTTTGTTGCTCTTTCGATATCGGCAATGTCAAGATTTTTCACTATTTCTTCGTGCCCCTTAACTGCAAAATCGAAGTTTTTCCTTTCGCCCCATGTTTTAAATTCCTTATTTTCCTCATCGCTCGCCCCCTCTGGTACTTCCTCGGCAGGAATATTAGGTACTTGCAGCCACAGACTACGAAAATTACCACTCACCTCCTCGAGGAGTTTAGTTTTTTCGGAAAGTTCCTGCGCAAGCACCTTCATATCGACAAGCGCCTTTTTCCTTGCGCTTTCTTTGAGAGTTGTAATTTTTTTATTAAAATCGTTCTGGCGCGCACGCATATCCTCCACCGTTTTTAGGAGAGAACGGCGTTCGTTATCTAGTTTTAAGAGACGCTCAAAATCAAGATCGACATGCTTTTTTTTAAGTGCCGCTTTAATTTTATCTGGTTCATCTTTTAATAAAGATAAATCCAACATAGTACTTTAATTTACATTGGTAATTTTATACTCTAGCACACCGTCTGGCGCATTAACAACAGCAATATCTCCCGCCTTTTTTCCAATTAATGCTTGACCTATAGGGGATTCGTTGGAAACAGTACCTGCACTTGGATCTGCTTCATTTGGACCTACAATCTCAAAGGCAAAATGTTCCCCGCGTAGCTCCACGTCCACCTTTGAACCAATGCTAATTGTGCTTGTTTTTAGGGTTCCGCTAATTACACGGGCATCCTTAATAGAGGCCTCAAGCTCCTTAATTCTCCCTTCTATAAACGCTTGCTCCTCACGGGCATCTTGATAGTCGGCATTTTCCGACAAATCACCTAACTCGCGCGCTTCTTTAATACGTTTAATCACCGCGGGTCTTTTCTTGTCTTTAAGTTCGCTAAGCTCTGCCTTAAGCTTATCTAGCCCTGCTTGTGTCAATTCATTTCTCGCCATATTGCTCCATATTTATTCGAATAATGCTACATTGTCAGCGTACCACTCAAAGGCACTTTTCGCAACAGGTGCAGCCGTTTGGTATCCCTCTCCTCCACTTTCGATAAAAACAACCACCACCAGTTTTGGATCGTTAAATGGGGCAAAAGAAGTAAACCAAGCGTGGGTCTTTCCTTCGCCGCCAAATTGCGCCGTTCCTGTTTTGCCAGCTACTTCAACCCTAAAGTCGCGACCAAATGTTGAATAACCGCTACCCGCTGTTATAGTCTGGCGCATTCCTTCGCGCACAATACGTAAAGCATCACCACTTATAAAGTCGCTTGCCTTAATAGAGGGTTCTATTTTTCTCTCCAATTCACCATCTTCCGAAGAAACAACTTCGGCCGCGAGCCTTGGCTCATATAAAATACCGCCATTCGCCACTGCTACAGTAGCCGTTGCTAGCTCTAAGGGGGTAACCAAGAGATCGCCCTGTCCAATTGCCATGTGGTACGTATCGCCTACGTACCAAGATTCCCCCTTTACTTTCTTTTTCCACGCCCTACTGGGAACTAAACCCGCCCTTTCGCCAGCAATATCAATACCTGTGGTAGAACCGAAACCAAAACGGAGTAAATATTCGCCCAACAGGTCAGAACCAAGACCCCTAATCTTGTCGTACCCTCCGCCTACTGCATAAAAAAAGATATTGTTGCTTTCTGCAATTGCCTTTTTGACATTGGCCCAACCATGAGGCTTCCAGTCAGGAAAGACCCATTGGTCAATAGTGATTTCTGACGGAGTATTGATAGTGGTATTTTCATCGATAACTTTTTCATCTAGCCCTGCCGCCGCCACAAAGGGCTTAATCGATGAGCCCGGAGGAAAGAGACCACCAATTGCCCTGTTGAGAAGAGGGAGGCTTTTGTCGTTAATAAGGCCTTGGTACTTATCGCTTTCAATACGTCCGGAAAAAATATTTAAATCGAAATCGGGTAAACTCACCATCGCAAGCACACCACCATCGCGTGGATCCATTGCAACTGCTACTCCGCTTTTACCGCCAGCATTTTGCATGGCGTTTAATAGCTCGCTCTGCAATTTTTCTTGTAAGCCGGGAATTAAATGCAGTTTTATAGAAGAACCCGTTTCTGGATCGCGTGATTTCAAGACGCGTTTTATCTGCCCTGAACTATCGATTTCAATTTGTTTTTCACCCGAATGGCCCCTTAAATATTCATCGTAAGCTGACTCGATCCCTGTTTTGCCAATTGTTCCCGCCGTAGGATAGTGGGGAAAGTTATCTATATCACTTGTCGACATCTTCCCCACGTAGCCTAATATATGCGACAACGAGAGGGAACTATCGTACTTTCTTTTAGGGAGAGCAGCAATTTCCACCCCAGGATCGTCGGCAAACTCTATTTTTAGTTTTATAGCCTCTTCACGGCCAATATCTTCCTTTAAAACTATGGGGTCAAAACTCTTAACCTTTTCTTTTTTTATTTTTTCATCCAAGGATTCCGCGCCCGAAACCTCCTCTACTCTCTTAAGAAGTGTTTCGTACTGACCCTTGTCGCTTGGCATATTGTAAGGGTAAATTTGCATAACATAATTGACACCGTTACTTACTAGCACCGTACCGTCGGCCGCTAAAATCTGCCCTCTTGGCGCCTCTAACAAGTAGGACCTCATACGGTTACCCTCTGCCAAAAGGCGATTTTCCTGCCCGCGCGCAATCTGCAGGTCGTTTAGACGAAAGGTAAACAACGTAACAAAGCCCAGTACCACTGCTAAGAAAATAAATTGGCGGGGGCGAGGCATCTCTTTTTTTTCTACTTTTTCTACCTCGACAATTTGCCCCTCGGGGGTCCACTCCCGTCCTATAGCGCTATTTTTCTTTAACTCGCCAACTGGCTGTTTAACGGGTTCAAATATGTTATTTTTTTGCTTTTTTCGGGTCATAAAAATATACGATAACAGCAATGATAAGTAATGTTACAGCTAGGCGCCCCGCCGCCGCTAAAACAAAGTCTTGGCCACTTAGGAAAAGGACTAAAGAGTACGCCACGACCATCGACAGAACACTCGGCACCAACCCTAAAAAACTACTTCCTAGTTGCAGGTAACGTCGGTTAATGTAGGCAAACAGTTCACCCAACGAAAGCCAAACAAAAGCAAAAATTAGAGCTTCTTTTATTGTTATCCAATATAGGCTCCATACCGACAAAGAAAAAATCCAAAGGCGACGCCAGGCATTATTAAAATAAAGCACAGAGATATGCACGCCTAGCCACACGAAAAGAGGAATACAGTATAAAGGAAGCCACGCGGTAAGCACCGCGTCAAACCACACCGTAAAAAGAGAAATGAAAATTAAAGAAAGGGCACTCATAGAATTTTAATTTTTAATAATATTTACAACTGTTATTTTGGTAAAGTCAAGAGGGGAGTTGGCAATAATTGTTTGAAAAATATCTCCTTTTCGCGCTTGCACTGAGGATACCGTTGCCACGGGAATATTAGCAACAACAATACCGTCTATATCTTGCGTAAAAATCAATTCTCCTTCTTCGACTTGCGTATCAAGAGAAATCTCCTCCAAAGTAAGCCCCTCTAACCCGCCACTAATCACTCCTGTTGCCTTAGAATTTTGCAAAATAGCAGGCAATAAGAGGCGACCACTTGTTATTAAAATAACCTCGCTTGTATTTGGCGTTACAGAACGAACTTGACCCAATAAATAACCAGAAGAAGTGACAGTTTGTCCAACCTCTACCCCTTGGTTTGCGCCCACGTCAAGAACATAAGATTGCAAAAAATTCGCTGGCGAACGGCTAATGACTCGTGCCGATATTGCTTTTTCCGCGCGATAAAGTTGCTTGTTAAGATCGATTTCTGCTCGTAAAATCTCGTTTTCTTTCTCGAGCGCCTGTAGCGTTGCAACTTCTGCGGATAGCTGTGTATTTTTTTCTTGCTCTTCTTTGAGTGCTTTGTCAATGCTAGTTAAGCGCAACATTGCAAGAGCACGATCAGTAACAAAAGAGAAATTGCAAGCAACATAATTAGCCGAAGCACCAACACTTTTTTGCCAGACCTCCCTACTTAAAGGCCAAACCGCTAACACTGTTGCGACAAACAAAACAGCAATTGCGACGGGCAAATGCTTCATACTCCTCCGTTAGGGTCTAATAAATTCCGTGGGTAGCAGAACATCGCGGAGTGCATCGAGGTCTTCTAATACTACGCCCGTACCGCGGGCAACGCAAGTAAGGGGGTCGTCGGCAATATGCACGGCAGTGTCGGTGGCATCGGCAATTAATTTGTCTAGACCGCGCAACAACGCCCCCCCTCCAGCTAACACTATTCCTTGCTCTAAAATATCGGCCACTAACTCCGGTGGTGCCTCTTCAATGGTAATTCTTACAGCATCAACTAAGGTTTGTATGGATTTAGAGAGAGCTTGGCAAATCTGTGTATCATCGACAGTAATTTGCTTTGGTAGCCCTGTGATTAAATCGCGACCACGCATAGGAGCGGTAAGTTGTTCTCCGGTGGGAGAGACAGCACCGATATTTATTTTTATTTCTTCTGCTGTTCTTTCTCCAAGCATAAGGTTAAACTCATTGCGCGCGTAGTCGATAATGTCTTGGTTAAGTTCATCGCCGGCAATTCTTTCGGAACGACTTGAAACAATCCCTCCTAAAGAAATAATTGCAACCTCGGTGGTGCCACCACCAATATCGACGATCATACTGCCACGGGCATCTTGGATACTTAGGCGCGCACCAATAGCAGCGGCAAGTGGCTCCTCTATAAGAAAGACTTCCCGCGCGCCGGCACTAATTGCTGCTTCCTCCACCGCTCGTCTTTCGACCTCGGTTACTCCGTAGGGGATACCCACTACTACTCTGGGGCGCGGGAAAAAGGCAAATTTTTCGCGATGAACACGGTTAATAAAATAATGGAGGAGCCTTTCGGTTACCTCAAAATCGCTCACTACGCCATCGACTAGAGGGCGGGTGGCAACAATGTGGCTAGGGGTGCGCCCCACCATACTTTTCGCCTCTTCACCAATAGCGAGAATTTGTCGCGTTTTCTTGTTAATCGCCACCACCGATGGTTCATTGATAACTACGCCTCTTTCTTTAACATAGACAAGCGTGTTGGCAGTGCCGAGGTCAATGCCGATATCGTGACTTAAGGATTTGAAAATATTACCAATCGCCATTGGAGAAAATATAATTATTTACAGACTTCAATTATAACCATAACTCACCCAACAAGCAAAAGTCAAAAGAGCCATAAAATGTGGCGAAAAATTTACCGCTCAGCATGTACTTTTCAAAGGACCCGCGAAAAGGGGCAAGACTATAGCGAGAGCAACAAGCTACTATCTCGAAAATTAAAGACCGTTATTTTACTATTCGAGGAGCGAAGCGACGAGAACTATCTATCGCTAGTACTGAAACTGACGCAGGAGTTCTCGCTTCCGCTCGAACAGTAAAGAGGGCAACGGTCGCTGCCCTTATCGTTCGAGGTGTACCCACCGAGAACTCCTAAACGTTGATATTGAAACCAACCAGGTAGTTCTCGCTTCCGCTCGAACAATAATGGATATGACGGGTAGTTCTTGCTTCCGCTCGAACAGTAAAGAGAGCAACGGTCGCTGTCCTTATCGTTCGAGGTGTACCCACCGAGAACTACCTGCCGTTGATGCTGAAACTGACGTTGTAGCTTGCCCCCGCGCCTTTAGGCGTGAGGTTCTCACTGCGCTCGAACAGTAAGAACAACGTCATACAGTCCCAAAGAAAAGGGCCAGCGATTGTTCGCTGGCCCAAGTAATTTATACCCACCCTTTCATTTCATCGAGGCGGAGAAAAACTTCCTCCGCAATCTCTGCCACCCCTTCTGCAAGGTAATCCATTCCATGGTCTCGGGCAACGTCCGCGGCACTGCGCGATATTCCCAAGACCACGATTGCCACCCAGGCCTTATAGGCCGTTTCTAGTTCCTCTGGAGAAAACGGCTCTTCTTCTTCCGGCAAGGCCGGAAACGAGGATGGGGAAAGAAGCCCGTGCACCGAGGGCCAAGGCCACCACTTAGAGAAGTTACAGCTACCCTCGGTTAGAGCCTGTGTTACCGCCCTCGCGACAAGGTGGTTTTTATTCACCACCTCTCGCCAGACCAGCTCTCCATATAGTGGAGGTCTCTCTTTGTAGGCGCTCTCTGCAAAGAGTATGCGCCTTCCCTCTCCAACCCAGAGAGCAATAGTCTCCTCTGGCCAGGTGAGAAGTAGCCTGCAAAGCTCTTCCTTATTGCAAATTTCCCTTCTATCCATTTGTTTCCCCCCCTTTTCACTTGCAAAGCAAGTGTCCTAAAAGGATAGCAAAAAGCCCAGCGGCGGTCAACAAAATGTACTGGATGAGTACATAAGTACCACGGTCGTCACTCTTATTGTTCGAGGTGTAATCGCCGAGAACTATCTATCGCTAGTACTGAAACTGACGTTGTAGCTTGCCCCGCCTTTTTAGGCGGGGTTCTCGCTTCCGCTCGAACAGTAATGGGTATGACGGAAAGCTTGCCCCGTCCGATTCTCTGGCGGGGCTTGCCCCGCGCCTTTAGGCGTGGGGTTCTCACTGCGTTCGAACAGTAAGCACAACGTCATACAGTCCCAAAGAAAAGGGCCAGCGATTGTTCGCTGGCCCAAGTAATTTATATCCACCCTTTCATTTCATCGAGGCGGAGAAAAACTTCCTCCGCAATCTCTGCCACCCCTTCTGCAAGGTAATCCATTCCATGGTCTCGGGCAACGTCCGCGGCACTGCGCGATATTTCCAAGACCACGATTGCCACCCAGGCCTTATAGGCCGTTTCTAGTTCCTCTGGAGAAAATGGCAATTCTTCCTCCATCGGCAATGCCGGGAAAGAGCCAGGCAGAGGCCCGCGCACCGAGGGCCAAGGCCACCATCTCGAAAGGTCTTGACCATCGGGGGGAGACTGCATCATTGCTCTGACGACGAGGCGCTTTTTATCAAAAACCTCTCGCCAGGCTATCTCTCCCTCCTCTAGCGGTAGGGGCGACTGCTCGTAGGCGCTCTCTGCAAAGAGTATGCGCCTTCCCTCTCCAACCCAGAGAGCAATAGTCTCCTCTGGCCCGGATAGAAGCAGCTCACAGAGCTGCTTCGTACTGTAAATCGCCGTCCTGACCAACCTATTCCCCTCCTTCACTTCCTTTTTCACTTGCAAAGCAAGTGTCCCAGAAGGATAGCAAAAAACCCAGCGGTGGTCAACAAAAAAACATAGATTCTAACTACCAGAAACACCGTACTCTAAAATAAGTTGGCGATGTTCGTTGTAGTTTTTTGAAAAACGAATCACTCTATCTTTATCGTGAAAAAAGAAAAGATACTCAAAGCCTACTTCCTCACCCTTAGCCGCCTCGATACTTTTAAGTCCGGGGTTGCAAATAGGGCTAGGCGGAAGACCGCCATTGAGATAGGTGTTAAAAGGCGAAATAACTCGTTTTGTTTCGCCAGGAGAAAGCGGTTGCCACATCTCTATGTTTGTTAGTTCACCATCGTTTATTAACTTTTTATCACGAGCATACTGTACGGTGGGATCTGATTCTAGCTTCATCCCAATCTTAAGGCGATTCTTATAAACTGTTGCGATTTTAAGCCGTTCTTCATCATTTTTCGCCTCACGCTCCACAATTGAGGCAATAATTATATCCTGCTCACTCGGCGCAATACTTTTTGTTCTCGCCTCAAAGTTATTTGTTAGGATACTGATTACTTCTTCTGCGCCCGCAGAATTTTTAAAAAAATAGGTATCGGGGAAAAGTTTTCCTTCTTTACCCTCACCTGCTTTATAAATTTCTTCACTCTTCCAACCACGGTTGCCTAGACGTTGCGCAATCTGTGCCAAAGAAAACCCTTCGGGAAAAGTTACCTTTGTAACATTGGGTCCCTCTTTTACCGTGGCGACAATAGAGCGCAAACTGGTACCAGAAACAGTGTAGTAACCCTCCTTTGGTCCCTCTTCCCCCCGCCACATTAGGCGGAAAATTAAAGGAGAGCGAATAACACCTTTTTGTGCAAGACTGACGCTAAAATTACCAATATCGCCAGAAGACTCAATAATCTCGTCTTTTGCCCCCGTCGGTTTAATATTAAAATACAACGTAAGGAGTACTCCTAGTATTAAAAAAAGCAATGCCCCTGCCACAATAAGAAAGGTTTTTTTCATAAAACAATCTTAACTCTTATTTTTAGAGGTAAGGGAATTAAGATAATCTTCCAAAATTATTTTTGCCGCCTCCTCGTTGTCGTCGCACTGTTTACCACCTCTGCGTTGCGCTTCCACTGTTGTTAGCGTTTCATTCACACCTTCCAATGGCAATTGATACCTTTGACTAATTTGCTGGGCGATCGCTTTGTACTTTTTTTCCTGCTCACCACTTTTAGAACAAGGTAAGCCATAAACAGCGCGCGTTACGTTTTCTTTTTTTATAACACCAGCAAGCTGAGTAAACATTTTTTCTAGGTTTTGATAGCCCGCAATAACACCCGCTCCCAAAATAAATCCCTCTTTTAATAGGGCAAGACCTGTCCTTTTCTCTCCTAAATCAAGTGCTAGAATCTTCATTGGGGCTTTCGCTCTTTAGAGACTTATATTCCAGGTCGAATTCTATGTTCTTATAAAGAGCGGGTAAACGGACAAGGCCGGTGTTTGGCCAAACAGCAACTCGTACATCGTCGGCGCTAATCCCTTGGCTTTCTGCAACTATTTGTCGCGCTTGTTTGACAGACTTGTTTTTAATTTTTTTCGCCAGATCTGCCTCGTCTATTTTGTTGCCAATATGGCTTTTAAGCGTTACGCCTAGCTCCATTTCCTTTTTCGGCATGTCGGCATTAACTAGCTTTGACACCAGCTCGTCCTTGTCCGATTCCAGCAAAGATTTCCCTTCGGGGATGTCTTTTTGCGCACCATGGATAACGGCCTGGCGTAGCTCATTTTCGTTAACAACAATAGTTTGCGCAATAAGCTTTGCATTAACCGTAAAACTATCCGCCTCCTCACCCGCTTGCTTACTAGCCTTAAAATCAACAATCTCATAACTTATAGCATCTTCCACTAAATAAAGGTTAGTGGCTTGTTTGTTTAGTTCGTCACGCAAGGTACCAGGCGCGTCGGCAATAAGATCATCTTTTGCGCCAGAAATATCATCTTCGGCAATAATTTTTTTCTCCTCCGAGGTGCCCCCACTGGTTTCCCCCTTTGCCGAAACGTAATTATTGCCACTTATAGAATAAGTAGTAGAACTTGGGAGATTGAATTGTGTCCCCGCTGCCGAGGCAACAATTTTACCTTGTGTACTACCACGCACCTTTTCACCATAAGCATCGAGTGTTGCCTTGGGCACGGTAATAGCAGTGCTTAAAACAAAACTTTTTCCCGCACCGGTAAGACTGGTACCCGCACCCAAAATCTGGTCTGCCCCCGCATCGTTATAAAAAGTAACAGTACCGCTACTTTTTTCTCCCACTGTTTTTTTACCAGTTGCTTTAACGTTTTTACTTGCCTCTTTTTCTACGCTGATATAATTTCCCTTAATCTTCCCCTCTTCTACCTGTGAGGCAATAAGGGTAGCATCGATTTTTACTTGTGTTTGCGCCGTGAGTGGTTCCGCCGCAACGACCATTGTTACTGTAGCGCGCGCAAGAGTAAGCCAACCAGCAACAAGCGCCAAAAGAACGCAGGTTATGCCAATTGCTATTTTTACCCTTCTTTTTCGCCCAACTTTTTTTTCGTTGTTTTTTACACCCCCCTTATCTTCGCCACCAGCAATTGGTGCAGAAGTAAAGACTGGTTTTTTTTCTGCTTTTTCTGGTGATTTCTCTTTTTCACCGTCTCCTGTGTGCTCGCCGGTATAATAATTAATCTTAACCCCCTCTGGTAATTCTTCTTCTGCAGGCTCACTCATATCTATTTCGATAACATCAGAGGTAACGGGCTGGCGAGAAGTACTTCCTTCAGGAGCGTTAGCTTCTGCCTGCCTGAGATCGTCAAAGACTGGCAATCCCACCTGGACCGCCAGACTACGACCTACTTTATCTACTGTTATAATTGCTACTTGCTTTTTGTGTTGCGTGGCAATTCTTTTTATTAACTTGAGGTTCACGACCGATTGCAAAACCATTGCGCCACGAGGAACAACAATACCAACCTTGGTTGCCTTAACCTCTTTAAGACGGTCGATAATCGAAGTAATCTCTTCGTCTATTTCTAAATAAATAAAGTCTTCCATCTTTCCCCTTATGCCCTAAGTGATTTTACGGTTTTTGAAAGAATTGCCTCGACCATGCCTTCGGAACCCACAAGTTCGATGCCAAGATTAGCAAGTGCCATAGGTGTTACGTCTTGCACGTCGATAATTTCTCCTGTTGTGTCTTTAACCCTTGGAATTTCCGATGGTTTAAGGTAGTGAATCGTTGGACGACGTGCAAAGGGAAGGCTACGACTCCACACAGCTTTTTCTAGTGTTTGTTTGATATCGGGCAACTTGCTTCCCCCGCCACACAAATAAATACGGCTCGGTAATAGATCGACACCGGTAAAATCGCCTAGTGTTAATTCTACGCCCGCAAACCACACTTGACAATCTGCCTCGATTGCTTGTTTTACTTTTCTTTTTGTTTCGTCTTCCAGTTTACCAGCGGAATATTTTAATTTTTTTCTTTCTGCCTCTAGGAATGATTCTCCTAGCTGGTTGGCAATTCTTTTAGTAAAAGCCCTTCCTCCCAGGGCAAACATTTTTGTCCCCTCTACCCCGCCTTGGCTCACCACAGCAATATCGGTGGTCCCCCCACCAACATCAATAAATATTGCACTAAAATCGTTACCTTCGTCTGGTCCTAAAACGCGCGCTACTGCATAAGGTTCAGCGGCGATCGCTAGTAAATCTAGGTCAAGGCGATCGGCAATAGTCTGTAGTGCCCCCAAATGGACAACAGGAGCAAAAGCATTAAAGATTCCTACTTGCACCTCTTTCCCCTGAAAACCAAGGGGGTTAGTCACCTTGTAGCTATCTATTTCGACATCGGTAATCGCAGCGTTAACCAGTTTGACGTCGACTTCTTGATGGCCAGTTTCTAGAGCCAAAATACTCCGCGCGCGCTCAAACGAGCTTGTATGAACCTTGCCAATAATTTCTTTTAGTTCGGCAAAATCAATTTGCGCTTGGGAATCAGGGCGAATATAGCGCACAGTGGTCATAGTGCCTTTTACAAGCTCTCCTGCAATACCAATAACGACCTGGTCAGGTAAAGTTTTTGCTTGCTCCGCTGCCTCGCCGAGTGCTGCCTCGCAATTTCTAATAACTCCCTGAATATCTGTTACCATACCACCATGCATATCGGCTAATCTTTGTCTTTGCCTGCCCACACCTATAATGGTAGCTGTATCTTTTTCGACACGAAAAATAAGAGCCTTAACAAACTCTGTTCCGATATCTAAAGAAATAGCATGGTAGTCGCTATCTCTACGCTTCTTTTTCCCGATACCAAATAATCCCATACTACGCCTATTTTACCACAAAACGATTTCTTAGAGGAGGTGCGCACGTACACGCCTTATACCTGCCCCCGCCGATTCCTGCTTGATAATCTTAAACTGACCGATTTCTGCAGTATTTTTTACATGCGGACCACCGCAAATTTCCATAGAGTAAACTTCTTGGGGAAAACCAATAGAATAGATCTTAACTTTTTCACCATAGCGCTCATCGAAGACGCCGATTGCCCCCTGCTCTTTTGCACGTTTTGTCGCCATTTCCGCACAAGTCACAGGAAGACCAGCTTCTATTTTACTATTTACAATAGATTCTACTTGCTCCAGTTCGGCGGGTAATAAGGCACGCTCAAAAGAAAAATCTAACCTTAAACGCTCGGTGTTAATATTAGCACCACGCTGAAAAACTTTTTCGCCTAACACTTCGCGCAGAGCAGCAAGTAATAAATGAGTTGCAGTGTGGTAACGGGTTTCTACTGCCGAATGACCAGCTAAACCACCCTTAAACTTCCCTCCTACCCCTGCCCGCGAAATTTGCTTATGGCGGTCCAGTTCGTTCCAGAATCCTGCAACATCAACTTTAACACCACCTGCTCCTGCTAAATCGTTTGTTAGCTCCACGGGAAAGCCATGCGATTGATAGAGATCGAACGCCTCCTTACCACTCACTGGTGTACCACGCTTGAGCCACACTTCAATAACTCTTTTCCCACGCTCCATCACTGGTTGCCATTTTTTAATTTCTCTTGTAAGCGTGGTGAGATCGAAGGTTTGCAATTGGGGATAATAGGGGGCAAATTTACGCACCACCTCCTGAGCGATATCGGTTAATAGATCTTCGTTAACACCACCCAATACTACCAAGGAGCGGCGCAAAAGACGGCGTACCACATAGCCTGCGTCTTTATTGCTTGGCAAAACACCGTCGGCAATTGCAAAGGTTGCCGCTTTTATATGGTCGGCAATAATTCTCTGGTCTTTTTCCTCTTTTACCCCACCCGCCCTTACTACATCGACAAGCGGGCTCAAAAGGTCTGTTTGAAACACGCTATCAAGAGATTGTGTCGCCAACAATAACCGCTCTAGACCTGCTCCTGTATCTACTCCTTTTAGTGGAAGGGGAGTGTATTTGCTACTTTTAAAGTAAAATTCATTAAAAACAAGATTCCATACCTCTACGCCATCATAATGAAACTCGACTGTAGGTCCGCATGGTCCTTCAAAGCCAGTCGGACCCCAGAAGTTCTCTTCTTGCCCTCGCCCCTCTACTTTCTCTAGATTATTTAACGTAAGTAAAATTCTTTTAGATTCTTCATCTTTAGCAAGCGCGTCGTTACCAGTAAAATAAGTACCAACAAACTTTTTAGGGTCAAGAGCAAGCCATTTTTTGTCAGTTAAAAATTGCCACGCCCAAGCGATAGCCTCTTCCTTAAAGTAAGGAGTAGTAAGTTTTATACTTTTCTCGTATTTATTAGTACCGCCATCGGTGACGGCTGGCACACCTAATTTGTTTTTGTCTGCATTATAGCCAAAACTAAAATTACCAACCATCTCGAAAAGAGTAAGGTGGGTTTTGTCGCCTACTTCGTCGATATCACTGGTCCTAAAACACGGCTGAATAGAGACCAATCTCTTTTCTTTTGTGAGCTCTGGCTTTATGTAATAGGGCTTGAACTGTTGCATACCTGCCGAAGTAAAAAGAACAGAGGGGTCGTTTTCAGGACGCAAAGAAGAAGGGGGAAGAAATCTATGTCCCTTTTCCCTAAAAAATGCACCAAACTTTTCACGTAACTCTTCGCTGTTCATAATTACTTTACATAAAAGGGCTGTGTTAAAAAGCGCACAACGCGCGTCCAACCCGTTTGTTCCACCTCTGGCACCTCTGTAACTAAATCCGCACTCGACACCACCCCACCCACTACCGAGCCCATTACCTCTTTGATGTAGCTATTTGGCCCCTGGGCACCAGCAAAGTCTTGTCCCATTATGGCGGCTAATCTTTTTTGGTAGGCGGGGTAATTTACATCGTGAACAATTTTAACATAGTTGATGGTCTCGCGGGGCATATTGTTAGGATAGCCCGACGCCGCTCCCGGTCCACCGTTGTAAGCAGCCAGTGCAAGTTGCACTCTGTTGGGACTGTCGGCATAACGACCAAGGAGGCCGGCAATATGAAAGACACCGGCGCAAATGTTAGTTTTTTCATTGTAAATATCGCCAGTAATATTAGAGCGCGCTTTTATACCAGCAAAGGTGGCAGGCATAATTTGCATAAGCCCCGATGCCCCCGCATGAGAACGAGCAGTAGGTTTGAAGCCACTTTCTTGCTTCATAATAGAAAGCACAAGAGCACTATCGACATCTGTTAAGCCAAGCTCCCCTTTGCATTCTTCAACCGTTTGCAAAATATCCAAGGGCACCGGAAACATTTCGTCGGCAATTAATTTAGGCAACGTAAAAAAAGCAACTACTAAAAGCAGAAGGAAACCTGCCAAAAACAGAACTTTATTTAATGTTTTGTAATTCATTCTTTCTTTTTACTTACCGGCTTAAGTGTACCAAGAAATCAACGATTTGGAAACAAAAAAGAAGGAAATTCTATTGATAAAAAGAAAACCTCCCTGCTTTCTAAAAGCAGGGAGGTGTAAGCTAACGAACCCCCTCCCAACGAAGGACAACTTCGCGTATGATATTGGCAAAGTTATCCTCGACGACACTGTCGCGCGCCCGATACTCAAGAGATGCGACAAAGTCGTCTTTTACTACCTGCATTGCCGCCCGGGGCAGACCGCTCACCGACCAGGTTTGCCTCTGACCAGTAGCATTTTCCGCGTGCCAGATCTGCACGCGGGAGTACCCGTTGGGCAATTGACCACCCCGGGGCTCGATGTAAATTAGACCCCCTGCCTTTTCGACAAGGTGCCTAATATTCGCCCAGCTACCGTTGAGCTGGGCGATTGCGGCACAGAAAAACTCTTGCCGTGCCACCTCTTTGGCGGAGAGCACTCCCCTGTGCATCTCCCCGCGCCTTAGGCGCGCCACCACTCCCTCCCTAGACAACCGAAGCTTCATCCCTAGCACCACGCGCTCGGGAGTTGTCTCTGCTCGCGCCGCATTAAGCGCGAGTGAGTACTGGTTGTCGAACTCATCGGAAACATAGCTGGAGCGGTTCGGCCAAAACTTCTCCAGCCCATGGGCTAAAATACACCACTCACCACAAGAGTGGCAACACACTATCTGTCGTCCCCCTCCTTCGGACAAGTTGTTCCCCTCTTTATATTCCAGAGTCGCGCGCAATCCAGCGCGCGAAAGAGCCGAGAGCCACTCCTTTGGCTCTTCGACCCCATATTCATACCACATGATAGCCCCCTTTTTCTCTCCGCAAGGCATTTTCAAGGTGCCAGTCATCAACATATCATACTACACATATTTCCTAACCCGTCAAGAAGAAAGTGGACAATACACAACAACTAGAATATTACATAAAAATAGCTAAGTAATTAATTTTGGCAATAGCATTGCTGCATTTACTTCGATACTTCCCAGTATCGAAGTAAATGCACCACAATATAAAGTGGCAAGGAGTTTTTTATCGTTCGAGGAGCGGAGCGACGAGAACCCCGCCGAGACCGGGCGGGGCTTGATATCTGTGCTCCGCTTCGTTTGGAACGGGGCGGCTAGTTATAAAAAAGAAAGCCCCAAGTGGATAAACCACAAGGGGCTTTGTGATGAGTTGAGGCCGTGCCCTCAACTCATTACGGAATCAAGCGCGGTCACCGGACCGTGCCCGAAGACCTGCGCGGTCCGATAGGTCTCCCATGGAGCCGCGAAGGGACCCCATGAGGTTTCCGCGACCTCTTCGGCGCGGAGTACCCGAACACTCCGGCTTACCTCTGGACCGCGGTGATACACGCGGACCCCAAAGGCTTTCCCGTTCGGGAAGCGGATCCTCGCCTCCCCATTCACACACGCGAACGACCTCCTCATATCGAATTCTTTCAACCAGTCCGCCGGCATAGAGACCGGCGCCAGACCTCCGAAGACCGAGATCATACAGCGATCCATGATATTCCTCCAATTCGTGCCCGTGGAGTTGAATTTGGCTTTTAGCCTCTCCCTGGGCGTGAAAGTGCTACTCCATGAGTAGCACGTTAGATACCTCGTGTATCGAGATACCCACCGCGCTACTCACAAGTGGCAACAACAGAGGAATTTCGCTAAATCTCGCTTATCAAAGTGCTAATTTCTGACAATTCAAGTGGGTTTGACACCTCTCAAATCGTCGCTTCATCATAGCAAATATTTACCCTTCTGTCAAGTACTTGTACTGGATGAGTACATAGGTAACACATTGTGATATTTAGAAACAAAATTAATGGGTGTACTGGATGAGTACATAGGTAACACGGTCGCCATCCTTATTGTTCGAGAGAACCCCGCCCGTAAATTTTTATTGTTCGAGAGAACGCACGTAGTGCCATCTCGAGAACTACAGACCGTAAGTTTTTGCGCTGACGTGATAGTTCTCGCTCCCGCTCGAACAGTAAAAGATGTGACGGGAAGTTCTCGCTTCCGCTCGAACAGTAGGGAGGGATAACGCAGGCGTTCACTTCGTTCGAACAGTAAAGAGGTAGCGGAAAGTTCTCACTACGTTCGAACAGTAACTGCAACCAATTATCTAAAAAACCGTGGTTATTACCACGGTTTATCACTACACCTTAGCGTTGGTGGCGCGGGTGGGAGTTGAACCCACACAACCTTGCGGTCAAGGGATTTTAAGTCCCTCGTGTCTACCAATTCCACCACCGCGCCACGGCTAAACAACACAACTTTATCATTTTTAACTGGTTAGGTCAATTGACCAACCACTCTTTTTACCATCGATTATACGCCCCTTTAGCGTAAAGCCTGCCGCCTTTTTATGCCCCCCTCCGCCAAACAAACGTGCAATTTTACAAATATCAATCACATTACTTTCGGTACGGATACTCGCCTTAATCGTCCCATCTCCTTGCTCCGCAAAGAGCATCGTTGCCTTTGCGTTTGGGGTAGAGTTAATTATATTCACAACACCGGCGAGATCATCGAGGTTAGCACCAAATTTTTCAAAATCGGCGCTTGTTACGTAAGAAGTTACAATACCATAACTATTTTTCTTTATGCGTGAAAGCGCTAACCCCCATAGCTTCAGGCAAGACAGCCGTTTGTTCAAAGCGATATTTTGCGATATTTTGTTAAGCCTCGCCCCATAAGACATTAAGCGCGAGGCGAGAGCATACACCCTAGGGCAAGTGTTAGAATGCTGAAAACCACCCGTATCGGTGTATAATCCCGTTAAAACCAGCGTTGCCATATCTCTGTTCATCTTCGCATTAAGCGCCTTAATTATTTCGAAAACGAGTTCCGCAGAGGCAGCGACCTTGTCGTTGGTAAAATTAATAGTTGCGATTTTGTGTAAATCGTTTTTTAAATGATGGTCAATGTTAATAAGCGTTCTGTGCTTACTGTATTCTTTTACTCTTTCGGCAAAACCCGTCCTTCGCACATCACCGCAGTCCACGGTGCAAACAATATCATAATCTCCCAGCAAACAATCTTTTCTAATTTTCTCGATGCCAGGAAGAAAAGAAAATACCTTAGGGATTGGATCACGGCAAATATAATCGACTTTTTTCTTTTTTTGCTCCAGCGCCATACCAAGTGCCAACGAAGATGCCACGGCATCGCCATCTGGTGATTCGTGAAAAAGAATTAAAATAGAAGAAGCCTTATTTAACGCCCCTACTACTCTTTCGAGCATGGCAGTAAAATTAGTTCTCGGTCTGTTACCCCGCCTTCTGGTTCAATTTTCCAGCTTTCTAACTCTTTTGTCGGTAAACCTTCTGCCTTGATTAATTCATCTTTTTTATCGGGCCTACTTAAAACAATGTCATTTGGTTCCAGGTTATTAATAGTTGCCGTCACGTCTTTAATGGTGGTTTTTTCTCCCAGCTCTAAAACCAGTGCGTCTATATCACCAAGCTGTTCGTCGATATGTGGCTGACCATTAAGAGCACGCCAAAAAACTACGTGCGCGCCATCGGCATAAATAGAATAAATATTTTCTTCCTCGGAAGAAACAAGGATATTGTCTATCTCGAACTCTCCTGGACCAGGCACCTCAAAATCGCCGACCTTGATTTTATCCCCAAATTCAATAGTGCTAGTTTTTGTTTGTGCTACAAGTACTTTGTTTTTTGTTTTGAAGGTCATTTCTTACCTATTTTGCAGTGGTTTTTTTAGACTTTTTGGCAACCGTCTTTTTTTCGGCTTTTTTCTTTGTTACTTTTTGCTCTGTCTTTTTTTTGACTTTTTTCTCTTCTTTTTTAGGAGGGGCAACGTCCTCCTGTTTCGCTTCGACTTTTTTTGCTACCTTAGCCTTAGGCTTGTTTGCAGGTTCTTTGCTTGTCGCCCCCAAGTCGAGCTGTAAACTACAACGGTGGGTAGCAGGCTCAATGTTAATTAAGCGGAAGGGATATTTCTCGCCCACACGGACCACCTTGTTGGGATCCTGGATGTTTTCACCAAGTTGGGATAAGTGGCATAGCCCTGCGACGTGTTCAGAAAGTTTAACAAACGCACCAAAATTAGTAATGCGCGTTACCTCTCCCTCGACAATCGTACCTGGCTTGTACTGCTCATAAGCACGAATCCACGGATCTGGTTGTAGCCTTTTAACGCTAAAAGAAACGCGGTTACCATCTATCTGAATAACCTTAACCTTTATCTTTTGCCCCACCTGATAAACCGTGTTAATATTAACTACTCTGTCCCACGATATTTCAGAGATATGAACAAGCCCCTCAACGCCGCCAGCGTTAATAAACACACCAAAGGGAACAATACCGGTTACAATACCCTCTAAAACATCACCGATCTTAACTGTTTCCGCGGCTGTTTCACTCAAAAGGCCTTGTGTCATTTTTTCGGAAAAAATGAGTTTGTTAGCATTTTTATCGACACTAAGCACCTTAACCTTAAGCATTTGCCCCACCATTTCTTGCAAGCGACGGGCAATTTCACTGCTACTTCCACTTTGTACTCGTGGATAATGCTGGCTACTTAACTGAGAGACGGGAATAAAACCGTCGATGCCCCCCGCCTCTACCAACAAGCCACCGCGGTTCGCGCCCGCTACCTTAACCGTCATAATCTCACCCGACTTGCTCTTGTCTTCTAGTGTTTGCCAAAGTGCTTCGCGATTTGCTCGTTTATGGGAAAGAATTACATAGCCGTCGTCGTTTTCTGCCGATAGAACAAAAACATTTACCTTATCGCCCTCTTTTAGTTCGCTTGTATCAAAAGAGAATTCCTGCTCGGGGATAATGCCCGTAGCCAAGCCAGCAACATCGGCAAGGATTTTCCGTGTACTTGCGCTACGGACAACAACCTCAATGGTATCGCCCTGCTTAAAAGGTACCAACGAATCCTCGAATTGCTCGACGAGCTCATCCATGCTTTTAGGGTCTTTTTTACTGGTTTTAATGGCCAAACTTACCTCCCGATCTCTTTAGATCCAGGCATATATTTTTGCTTAATTTTTTGTACATTTATTTGTCTCCTCTGTTGGGGTAGGGTAAAGACAAGGTTATAAAATATGTAAATAATACCCGCCATCCACACTATCCCAAGCACCAAAAGCCATAAGCGCCACGAGATTAAAGTTATACCCTGATTACGGCAAAAAATCAAGAGTAGTGCCAGAATAGCAGGGTAAAAAAGCCAGTTAGAGATGAGGGCAACCACTCTTTTGGTTACAGGGTTTTTATTACGCTTTTTTACTACAAATAAAACCACCGCACCAACAACACAGACCAAGAGCACCGCCACTATAGGCCACATATAAACTATGGTCATTGGCGGATTGACTGTAAGGTACGCCACATCAAAAAACTGGATAATATCTATCATTACTCTTTACTTTTATCATATTTTATCGTGCTTGTCCACGCCCTAACAGATGAAAAACAACTTACCACCGCGCTGTTAATCTTAGCCACGCCAGCTTTCTTTTGCCCGGTTATAAATATTAACCGTACCAATGTCAAACCATTGGCCAGAAAAAACATAACCTCGCGCCTTTTTCTTTTGTGTAAGAGCGGGTAGAAAATCACGTTCCAAAGAAAAAACTGTTTTCCTGGGCATAAAAGAGAAGATATCAGGGCGGGCAATATGAAGACCAGAGGCAACCAAACGGCTGGTGAAGTGGTCGTTGGTTGGTTTTTCTATAAACTCCACTAATTCATGGCCAGAAAGACGGACAGCGCCATAGCTCGATGGATCATCGGTCGAAGTTACCGCTAACGTTACCACACCACCACTGTTTTCATGAAATACTGCTAGCTCCCTTATATTTAGATCAACCAAAACATCACCATAGATAAAAAGAAAGGTGTCGTCCCCCACAAACCTTTTTGCCAACTTCAATGCACCGCCAGTGCCTTTTGGCTCACCCTCGTCGATATAGTGAATCCTAATCCCCCAATCAAGACCATCGCCAAAATAATCGCGAATTTTTTGCCCATGAGCGCCGGTTACAATAGCAACACTGGCTACATCGTTTTTTGTAAGCCAGGAAATAGTGTATTCAAGAATAGGCTTACCTTTAATCTTAAGCATTCCTTTTGGCGTGTCTTTTGTTAGATCGCCCATTTTTCTATCGACTCCACCCGCTAAAATTACTGCTTTTTTTAAGCCAAAAGCAAAATGTTGGCTAAGTGTGTATTCAATAGCGTGTGATCGGCTACGAATTTTAGCGCCGTCGATTTCTCCGTCGATAGCGCGGACTATATCTTTACGCAATGTAATAGTAATTTGCTGGCGCTCCATAGAAGAACCTTTTTTGTGCAATGTACAGATTTCTTTCGTTGTGGTGCCACGGGCTGAATCCCTGCCCCGACTGGTTATCTATTTGCTATAAGCAAGAGATAACGGAGGGGGAACTGACGACACTTGTTCTATTCCATCCTCTTTTACCTTGTCTTTCGTTGTGGTGCCACGGGCTGAATCCCTGCCCCGACTGGTTATCTATTTGCTATAAGCAAGAGATAACGGAGGGGG